>Ga0180008_1000173_pt1 | contig 65796 bp, 57 predicted proteins | sample MM_PW_MetaG_FD_121121 | JGI IMG/M metagenome (GOLD analysis project Ga0180008, IMG submission 121121) | Groundwater microbial communities from the Aspo Hard Rock Laboratory (HRL) deep subsurface site, Sweden - MM_PW_MetaG | ecosystem: Environmental > Aquatic > Deep subsurface > Groundwater... | reverse complement strand
GCAGATATTGGACATTTTGAGAGCGAACGCTATACAAAAAATTATATTGTTGATTTTCTTCGGAAAAAAATCCTTAATTTTGCAATCATTTTATCTGAAGAAAATACAAATCCAGTTAAGTACTTATAGAATATGGCGAATACGAAAGAATTGAGTGTTGAGGACAAGTTAAGAGCAATTTACGATTTACAGCTAATTGACTCTAGAATTGACGAAATTAGAAATGTACGAGGTGAGCTACCTCTAGAAGTGGAAGATCTAGAAGATGAAGTTGCTGGCTTAAGCACACGTTCTGAAAAATTAAAAAGTGAACTTGAGGTAATCGAGGACCTGATTAAAGGAAAAAAGAATAGCATTGACGATCACAAAGAGGCTATCAAAAAATACACAAAACAACAAGAAACAGTTCGTAACAATAGAGAATTCAACTCCTTAACCAAAGAGGTAGAATTCCAAGAGCTAGAAATTCAATTAGCTGAAAAGCAAATGAAAGAAATGAAAGCTTCTATTGAACACAAGAAAGAAGTTATCTCTCAATCTAAAGAAAGATTAGAAGTAAAATCTAATCACTTAAAGCATAAAAAGCTGGAATTGGATGCTATCATGGCAGAAACAGCAAAGGAAGAAGAATTTTTAACAGAGAAATCTGCTGAATTCCAAGCTTTAATAGAGGAGCGTTTACTAACAGCCTATACTAGAATTCGTTCTAGCGTACGTAACGGTTTAGCAGTAGTATCTATTGAAAGAGGTGCATCTGCAGGATCTTTTTTCACTATCCCTCCACAAACACAAGTGGAAATTGCTTCAAGAAAAAAAATCATCATAGATGAGCATTCAGGTCGAATACTAGTAGACAGTATGCTAGCTGATGAAGAAAAAGAAAAAATGGAAAATTTATTCTCTAAATTTTAATTATATTTAAGTCCCGATCCACATCGGGACTTTTTTATTATGAAAAAAACCATCTATTTCCTTTTTACCAAAACCGTAGGTCTCTACGTAAACCTCCTAAGTTTTATTGCCCCTAATAAAGCTACAAAGCTAGCTTATGCCTTATTTAGCGAACCTAGAGATGGAAGGTTAACTAATGAGAGTCTTCCAAAATCTTTACTTAAGACAGAAAAAGAAACGCATATTCATGATGACGTTCAATTTCAAACTTACACTTGGAAAGGCAATGACACTGTCATACTACTCGTCCATGGATGGGAAAGTAATGCATCAAGATGGAAAGAACTACTACCCTACTTACAAAAATCAGGTAGCACTATAATAGCGATCGATGCTCCAGCTCACGGCTTATCCAGCGGAAAAGAATTTAATATTCCGCAATACGCAGCTTATATTGATGTACTAGCTAAAAAATTCAATCCCTCCTACCTCATTGGTCATTCATTGGGAGGTAAAACATGTTTATATTATCAATCACATTACCAAAACGATCTTATATCAAAAATGGTGATCTTAGGTGCTCCAAGTGATTTCAAAATAATTCTGAATAACTACATAAAAATGCTAAGTCTAAATTCGATTATAGCTAGAGGACTTGAAGCACATTATATAAATAATTTCAACCTAACCCTAGATCAGTTTTCAGGAAAACACTTTGCTTCAAACATCAAGACAAAAGGATTAGTCGCTCACGACATTGATGACACTGTAGTCTCATTTACAGAAGGAAAAAAAATAGCCGAAAGCTGGAAAAATGCAGTTTTCATAGAAACAAATGGCTTAGGTCATAGTATGCACAGTAAAGATCTGTACGAGCAAGTTTGCCAGTTTTTATTTCAATCACACCACTGATTTAAATTTGGGCGTGACCCTGCCTCATAAAAAAAATGAGCCACGGTCGAGCTATCCGCTATATTCCCGCTAACAAAACCTACGGCTAGCGCCTTGTTTTGTAAAGCAGGAGATGCCGCTGCTATCCCTCACGCGCAACAACACCATCACTTTTCTAGTACCAACGCCTAATCTCATTCTCAAATTGATTACTTTTGCATTATGGAAGAAAATTTAAAACGGCTGAATAAATTCATAGGCGAAACTGGTTACTGCTCCCGTCGTGAAGCAGATAAAATAATTGAGCAAGGACGAGTTACTATCAATGGTATCGTTCCTGAACTTGGTACAAAAGTTTCTCCAAATGACGAAGTACGTATTGATGGAAAACTAATCCATGACAGGAAAGAAAAACCAGTTTATTTAGCATTTAATAAACCCACAGGAATAGAATGTACGACTAATCTAGATGTACGTTACAACATTGTAGATTTCATTAATTACCCCACACGTATATTCCCTATTGGTCGTTTGGATAAAGCCAGTGAAGGATTAATTTTTATGACTAATGATGGTGACATTGTCAACAAAATATTACGCGCTCGCAACAATCACGAAAAAGAATATACGGTTACAGTAAACAAACTTATCACAGACCGTTTTATCGACAAGATGAGCAACGGAATACCGATTTTAGACACTGTTACAAGAAAATGTAAAGTAGAGAAAATTAGCGCAACCACATTCAAAATCATCTTAACCCAAGGACTAAATCGCCAAATTCGTAGAATGTGTGAGTACCTAGGTTATGAAGTGACCGCCTTAAAACGCATCCGAATCATTAACATATCACTAGATATTCCAGTAGGTCGTTATCGTGATTTAACCGATGCTGAAATCAAGGAATTGAACGAATTAATTGAACCGTCGAGCAAGACAGAAGAAGCAAGTTTACCTAAACCTGAAGCTCCAAAACGACGAAATGAATTTATAAAAAGAGACGATCCTCGCTTCAAGAAAAAAGGAGATTATTAGGTAAAAATAAAAAGCTGTAAATTGTATTTACAGCTTTTTATTTTTAAAACCATCTTTTCCTTTTAAATAAGAAAACTCCAAAAACAGAAAAAAGAATCGAAATCGAAATTATAATTAGCAACCCCATTGAATTGTTCTGAAGACCATTAGGAACATTCATCCCGTAAAAACTAGCGATCACAGTAGGAATCATTAAAATAATAGAGATAGAAGTCATCTGCTTCATAATAGTATTCATATTATTTGAAATAACAGACGCATAAGCATCCATAGTGCCAGTTAATATGTCGCTGTATATGTTCGTAGTTTCTTGCGCTTGACGCAATTCAATCTCTACATCTTCTAGCAAATCCATATCATAATTGACACGTTGAGATTTTATATTTTTGATACGATGCAACAAGATATCATTCCCCTTTAATGAAGTCATGAAAAATACTAAACATTTCTCTATTTGCAATAGCGCTTGTAACTCTTCATTTTTAATCGATTTCTCTAAATTATCTTCAGCAAGCTTGATTTTTTGATTCACCTGTTTCAGATACTTTAGATACCAAACACTCGAAGACAATAACAATCTCAAAACGAGATCAAAATTATCTTTGATATCGATGTTTTTTTTGTTGGAATAGGTAACAAAATCAGTCAGCATCTCCGTTTTGTGGAAGCTAATGGTAACACACACTTCTTCCTTAAATACAACCCCTACAGGAATAGTATTGAAAGGCAATTTAACATCATTACTTTTCACAGGAATACGCATGATGATTAACGTCCAGCCGTTTTCGACCTCGATACGGGGTCTTTCATCTATATCTTCGATATCATTGTAAAATGCTTCTGGAATTTGGAGTTCATCCAGTACATACTTTTTTTCTGCTTCCGTTGGACATTCTACATTGATCCAGCAATTAGGAAACCACTCTGGGACGGCAACTAATCCGTTATTATTTTTGTAAAAAGCTCTCATTTTAAAATTCTATGGTAATTGTATAGCCACTTGAAATTGAGCAAGAGCTATGCTTAATTAAACATTCCCGAATAATAATCGTCCATTAGATAAAAATCTTTTTTTAGTGATACAAAAGTATTCTTTATTTCTATCGTCAATTCGTATGAAGTCACTTTTTATGTTTTATTTAATACAGCAAAAAAAAAACCTACTCGGCTGAGTAGGTTTCTTTCAATTTATATTTTAGCCATTTTCATTTCTCTAGCTAATAAGGTGTTTTTCATTAACATGGCGATGGTCATAGGACCAACACCTCCTGGAACAGGTGTAATGAAACTCGCTTTTTTACTCACGTTATCAAAATCAACATCACCCGTAATGATATATCCTTTTTCAGCGGTTTCATCAGCTACACGAGTGATACCTACGTCAATCACTACTGCTCCATCTTTAACCATTTCGGCTTTTAGATAATTTGGCACGCCTAGAGCTGTAATAATAATATCGGCTTGTGTTGTTATTTGTGCGATATTCTTTGTGTAACTGTGCGTTAATGTCACTGTTGAGTTACCAGGAAATCCCTTGCGACCCATTAAGATACTCATAGGTCGACCTACAATATGGCTACGACCGATAACTACGGTGTGCTTCCCTTGCGTTTCAACTCCGTAGCGCTCTAATAGTTCTAAAATCCCAAAAGGTGTTGCTGGAATAAATGTACTCATATCTAAGGCCATTTTTCCAAAATTCTCAGGATGAAATCCATCAACATCTTTACTTGGACATACCGCCATCAAAACTTTTTGTTCGTCTATTTGCACAGGTAAAGGCAATTGCACGATAAAACCATCAATGTTATCATCCTCGTTTAGCTCCTTGATCTTTTTTAATAATTCAGTTTCAGAGGTAGTACTTGGCATTTTTACTAATGTAGATTCAAAACCTACTCTCTGGCATGCTTTTACTTTACTTCCTACATAAGTTAAACTTGCCCCATCGTTTCCAACAATAACTGCTGCAAGATGAGGTACCTTTTCACCGTTTTTAATCATTTTTTCAACTTCAATCGCAATTTCGCTCTTGATGTCTTCTGCTGTTTTTTTTCCGTCTAGTAGTTGCATTTCGTTTTAGTTAAACGTTTTAAATCACATCCCAAAAGTTGTTTTCGCTACTCTTGTTTCATAACCTAAAACAATATAGTTGTTGTTCAAATTCATAGTAAAAATTTAAGGTTTAAAATTTCGTGAAGAAATCTTAAACCTTAAAAATATTATTTCGGCATTCCGCCTGGCATTCCTTTCATGCCACCCATCATTTTCATTAGATTTTTTCCGCCCGGGCCTTGCATCATTTTCATCATCTTACTCATTTGATCAAACTGTTTCATCAGTTGATTAACTTGCTCTATTTTAGTTCCAGAACCTTTTGCTATTCGGCTTTTTCTCTTCACATCAATTACAGAAGGTTTACTTCTTTCAATTGGTGTCATAGAGTGGATAATCGCTTCGATATGTTTGAAAGCATCATCTTCTATTTCTACATCTTTCATTGCTTTAGATGCACCTGGTATCATTCCGACTAAGTCTTTCATGTTACCCATTTTTTTCACTTGCTGAATTTGTGACAAGAAATCATCAAAACCAAACTCATTTTTAGCAATTTTCTTTTGAATCTTTCTCGCTTCTTCCTCATCGAATTGCTCTTGTGCTCTTTCTACCAAGGAAACAACATCTCCCATTCCTAAGATACGCTCTGCCATACGCACAGGATAGAATACATCAATAGCATCCATCTTTTCTCCTGTACCTACAAATTTAATTGGTTTATTAACAACCGATTTAATCGATAAGGCAGCTCCACCACGAGTATCACCATCTAATTTGGTTAGGATTACTCCATCAAAATTCAATATATCGTTGAAAGCCTTTGCTGTATTTACGGCATCTTGACCAGTCATTGCATCCACAACAAATAATGTTTCCTGTGGTTTGATCGCATCATGAACACGAGCAATCTCATCCATCATTTCTTGATCGACAGCTAAACGACCTGCTGTATCGACAATCACTACATTGAATCCGTTTGCCTTTGCGTGTTTGATCGCGTTTTGAGCAATATCAACTGGATTTTTATTTTCTGGTTCTGAATAAACTTCAACACCTATAGAATCTCCTACAACATATAATTGCTGAATAGCCGCTGGACGATAAATATCACAAGCTACTAATAAAGGTTTCTTCCCTTTTTTAGTTTGAAGGTAATTTGCAAGTTTACCCGAAAAAGTAGTTTTTCCTGATCCTTGTAAACCAGACATTAAAATTACAGATGGTGTTCCCTGCAAGTTAATTCCAGCAACGTCACCACCCATTAATTCAGTCAATTCATCTTTAACCAATTTCACTAATAACTGACCTGGTTGTAGCGTCGTTAAAACATCTTGACCAATTGCTTTTTCTTTTACTCTAGCAGTAAAATCTTTGGCGATTTTAAAGTTCACATCGGCATCAAGCAAAGCACGACGCACTTCCTTTAGCGTTTCAGCTACGTTTACTTCTGTTATTTTTCCGTGCCCTTTTAATATATGAAAGGCTTTGTCTAGTTTATCGCTTAAATTATCAAACATGTAATTGTTGTTTTAGGAATTGCAAATATAATACAAAGGATTAGAGACACAAGATTTTGATCTTTAAAACTTTGTTATTTCCTCTCAAAATAAAGGTGATTTTCACTCTTTGAATTCTCCTGGTTTAAAACTGAAAATAAATAAAAGGCTGTGGCCCACTAGTAGCTGTTGCATAAACTACCCAAAATGTCATTGCTAAAGTAAAAGCTTTAAAAACAATAGGCATTTTATCAAAAATAACTTTATTAAAATCAACTACCTGAGTTGGTAAAAAGTGCCATGCAAAACCGAAAAGCATTACTATAAACACATTTTCATATCCTTGTATAATTACCAACCACTGTGCTGGATCGAACGTCACTTGCTGTATCGAATTCAATACATCTAACGCCACATCAAAAGTGCCTGCACGAAAGAAAATCCAACAAAAAGCAACAAAATTAAAAGTAATTAGTACTGAAACAACATGAAAGAATCCCTTGCTTATGCTCCATTTACCGTCTTTTTTATCTGGAAAATATTCAGCAAAAACTTTATTAATAGCCAGTGCCAAGCCGTGCAAGGCTCCCCAAACAATAAAGCGAACGCTAGCGCCATGCCAGAAACCACCTAGTAACATGGTCGTCATCATATTGACGTTAGTGTACATTGTTTTCTCTGAATTCTTAGAAAACAAAATTGTTAATATAAAAACGATTAAAGCGATTACACCGATAACAAAAACTACAGGACTAGTGGCAAAAATAAGTAAACCATAGCCTATCAAACCACTAAAAAACAATGTTGGAAATAAAAATCCGGCAACTGAGCCTGAACGATTTCCTCCTATTGTGATGTATAAATAATCGCGTAACCAAGTCGATAAGGATATGTGCCACCTTCTCCAAAACTCCGTTATTGAAGCTGACTTGTATGGTGTAATAAAGTTAGTCGACAATTTAAAGCCCATTAATAAAGCAATCCCTATAGCCATATCTGAGTACCCAGAAAAATCACAATAGATTTGCAATGTATAGCCATAAGCTGCCATTAAATTTTCAAAAGCGGTGTAACTCTTTGGTGCATCAAAAACACGGTCTACAAAGTTGAGAGAAATATAATCAGACACCACTGTTTTCTTGATCAGTCCCCCAATAATCATGAACAAGGCATTATTAACATCTGTTCGAGATAGCGTAGTTTTTTTATAAATTTGCGGAATAAATTCAGACGCCCTTACAATAGGTCCCGCTACTAGTTGTGGAAAGAACGACACAAAAAACATGTAATCAAAAAAGTTCTTAGTAGGCTCTAGTTCTCTTCTATAAATATCAATAATGTAACTCATTGATTGAAAAGTATAAAATGAAATCCCCACAGGCAAAATAATGTTTTGTAACGATAAATCTCCATCAAACAAACCATTATAACTAACTATCATAAAATTAGAGTACTTGAAATAACCTAAGAATCCCAAATTAAATATGACGCTAAGAATTATAAAAAATTTACGAAAGCGCTCATCTGTCTCTTGATACAAAAATTTGGCTAGCGTAAAATCAATCACTACAGAAAACAGTAGTAAGAAGAAATAAATTCCGCTAGATTTATAGTAGAAAAATAATGAAAAAGCAAAAACATAAACATTGCGATACATTCGCGTGCTTGCTTTTGTAGTCAATATATAGAGCGGATAGAAAACTAAAAAAATCCCTAAAAAGAAAGGTGTATTGAATAAGATAGGTTCTTTCGGATTGTAGGTAAACCAGTTTCCTACCTCAGCAATTGTGATTTGTCCATAGGAATCCATAAACCATTTTTGTAATTCAAATAAAAAATCCACGTACTTCTACTTATTATAATTATGAAATGATTGTATAATTTCGTCTGACACTAATTTGCCTTGCAATTGGTATCCTTTTACAGTATAATGTACTCTGTCGGCTGCAATTATACCACTTCTAAAGTTCTGTTCTACACCATTCATTCCTCCTAATAAAGAATAAAAGTTATAAAAAGCGTATTGATTTTTAATTGCAGCTTTACTCATCTCTTTACAATATCCGTCTACGATGGTATTCAATTTATGATTTGCTAGAAATGAGGGTGGAGGCGTCAGTACTAAAATGGGAGAATTAGGGTTGGTCCTCTTTATGTTTTGAGCAAACAGCTCTAATTGCTGCATGAACTCAGCGTTACTTAACTTACCATAGGATTCATTAGTACCAAAAGAGACTACAATTAAATCGGGTTGCAGTCCTTTTAGTTGATCAAAAAACAAAGGATATTTATTATAATCTGAAAACTTAGCGCCGTTTACACCTAAATTATGATACAAAATTCCTGGCTTATCATTTTCTAAAATTATGCCGCTCAAAACATAATCTTGTTCCTCCTTATTTGGTAATAGGTAGATCGTTTTTAGGGCATCGGCAGTTTGATAATAGTGAAAGTTCTTTGTACTCAACAAGGGCAATGACATAAATGAGTATATAGTTTTATCAACTGAAGTCGTTTCCTTTGTTGGGATTTTTAAAGTTTTCCCAAATGTGATTCGATCTGACTTTAATCCGTTTGCTCTCTTAACTTGTGAAATACTCAGACTGTACTTTTCAGCAATTTCTGAGATCGTTTCGCCTTTTTTAATTTTATGAAGTATCACTTTAGGCGCGGCCGCCTTTACAACAACTTGTTGTTTAGAGGTAGCAACCTCAAATAAATTTCGATTCCCAGGAGTAAATATTTTTATAGTATTGAATGCATTAGAAACTTCTTTAGCGTTCAATTGAAGTACTAATTTTTTAGACTTAGTACTAAACAAAATACCACTAAGCCCTATTTCATCTCCTTTTTCAGGATAGATATTTCGGTAACTTTTCCACAAAACATTGGATGAAAATTTAAAATCAGCATCTCCATTAGTTTTGGCTAAATTATGTGGAAAAATAAATCCTCTACCCCCATTACCAAAGTAAGATTGTAAATTCTTCCGAATTTCAGCAGTCATTATGCCGGCTTGAATATGAGAATCACCAATATGTACAATATTTATTTTCCCTCTCTTATCATTTTTTAACTTTTTTAATTTAGCAAAAAATGAAGCTAGTTCATTAGCGTTCTCAATTTTATCAAAATTACTTTCAGAAACAGGAATTGTCTCCGTTGTTGCGATTACATCCATAGTTTCAGCTGTGTCATTTGTTTGAGAACATCCTTTAAATGGCATCAATCCTAGTAGTACTAGTACATATAATTTATAGCCCATTTACACTTTTTTTCCTACTCATTAAAGTATCTGCCTTTCTTTTAACGAGACTGTTAGTTCGAGAAGACATTTTTGCTTGCTCCCGTAAAAGCTTGTATTTTTCATATCCTCTATCTAATTCATGGAACAACATGCTACCAATTTTTTTTGAGCCTCTAAAGTTAAAATGCGTGTAATCCTTGTTAGCTAGAGGTAAATCTTGCTCTACCCATTTAGCCATTGAACCTTCACCTCCCATTAATTTATACAAATCAATATAAGCCGATTTAGTTTTGATAGCATAACTCTTTTGTGATCGAGTTAATGGTACCACAGCCGAGTCTGTTTTCATTGCTGTATCATACTTTGTAGTTTTATCTGCAGTAGAAACAACTAAAATAGTAGCACCTGGAAAACTTTTTTGCAAACGCTCTACAGTCCGTGTCATACTTTTATCATACCAACCAAAATCTAATGTTCCATATTTTAAAACGTTCGTTCCGTAGTGGAGAACTATAAGATCGTAGCCTAACTTTTGTTGAAATGCGTTCATGAGCGGCACATCAAATTTAGAAATTGGAATTCCAGAATTACCTCGTTGCGAAAAATTATCTACATGCACACCTTTTCCGTCATCAAAATTCAGTCCGTAAAAGGGAATAGATTTTGCTTTTCTAAACCCAATATTAAGTGATTGCAAATTATTTGGTGACAACTGCATCGTATTTAAAATGGTATTGGGACTTAACTTTTTAGCAATGGTATCGTTTTTAATTTGATAGGAAATATAGCCGTTTTGATTTGCAGCACTACCATAGAATAATGTTGGATTGTTTAATTGTGCCGTGTTTTTACTTTTTCCCGCTTTGTATTTTACCCAAGTTACATTGATCGTATCATTAGCAAAAAAAACATGACCATTGACGGCAAAAGGCCGAATTGGATTTTTAACATTAAGGTACGATTGCATTTTCCAATTCTCAGAAAACTGGTGTATTACTGAAGTACGGGCAGAGGCTGACTCTGAGGTAATCGCAACAAATCCAACGCCTTGACCACCAAATTTATTTTGAAAATTGGCGCGAAAATCTTGGACAATAAAATCGCCATCAGTCATTGAGTCGCCGTAGTAAGCAACGCGAACTTTCCCTTTACGATTGGTTTCAAGTTGATATAACTTTTCGTAAAATGCAGAAAGGTATTGCAAACCACTGTAACTATCATAAGAGTCTTCCATAAAAACAAAACCCTGACCCGTAGTGTTAGCAGCTGGTGGGTTTTGACTTATACTACTTTCAGAATCTATAGAATCCACAGAAATAGCTTCGCCAGTTGTTCCTATTTCTCCTAACTCTTTATCCGCTTTAAGAGCATCTATTAACATACTGTCAATTAGAACATTTTTAGTACCCGTCTCTTTATCGGAAAAAAGTTTTTTAGGTAAAACCTCCTTAATTCCGATGAAAAAAAAAGTTGATAGAAGTAGAATCCAAAATGATTGAAAAAAATACGTTTTTGTTGTACTCACTCTAAAACATTAAACAGTTAAAATGCTCGCGACATTACATGCGTTCTGGAACATTGATTCCTAGTAAACCAAAAGAGGCTGCGATAACATCCGCAACTTTTTTAGATAACTGAACTCTAAATATTTTTTTGCTTGTATCTTCTTCTCCCAAAATAGGTACTGCTTGATAGAACGAATTGTATTCACGAACTAAATCATAGGTGAAATTTGCTAACAAAGCAGGACTATGATTATGTGCCGCATTTTGAATTACTTCTGGGAATAAATCAATTTGTTTCAACAATTCTTTCTCTTTTTCGTGCAGAGTTACCATTCCTGAAATAGCAGAAAAATCGAAATTAGCTTTACGAATAATTGATTGTATTCTTGCGTAAGTATACTGAATAAACGGACCTGTATTTCCTGCAAAATCTACTGATTCTTCCGGATTAAACAGGATTCGTTTTTTAGGATCTACTTTTAAAATGTAATATTTAAGGGCACCAAGACCAATTGTATTGTATAATTGTGCTCGTTCCTCTTCGGAGTAACTGTCTAATTTCCCCAAATCTTCAGAAATTTTCTGAGCTGTGCTCGTCATTTCATGCATCAAATCATCAGCATCAACTACAGTTCCTTCACGGCTTTTCATTTTCCCAGAAGGCAAATCAACCATTCCGTATGATAAATGATACAAGCTAGAAGCCCAATCAAAACCTAACTTTTTCAAAATTAAAAACAACACTTTAAAATGATAATCTTGTTCATTCCCTACGGTATAAACCATACCACCTACATCAGGCATATCTTTTACACGCTGAATAGCGGTACCTATATCTTGAGTCATGTAAACCGCAGTCCCATCTGAACGCAAAACAATTTTTCGATCTAAACCCTCGTCCGTTAGGTCAATCCAAACAGAACCATCAGGATCTTTTTCAAAAATCCCTTTCTCAAGTCCAATATTCACCACATCTTTACCCAATAAGTAGGTATTGCTCTCGTAGTAATATTTATCAAAATTAACGCCTAAATTTTTATAAGTAATAGCAAAACCATCATAAACCCATTGGTTCATTTTGGCCCAAAGTGCTTTTACTGCTTCATCTCCCGCTTCCCATTTTTGAAGCATTTCTTGAGCTTCAATTATAATTGGTGCTTGTTTTTTAGCTTCTTCTTCTGTTTTACCAGCGCTAATTAACTGAGCAATTTCTTCTTTATAGGCTTTATCGAATGCCACATAATAGTTACCTACTAGCTTGTCTCCTTTTTGTCCAGTTGATTCAGGTGTTTCTCCGTTACCAAACTTTTGCCAAGCCAACATCGATTTACAAATATGAATTCCTCGATCGTTGATAATTTGTGTTTTGTATACTTTTTTACCAGAAGCTTTGATAATTTCGGCAACAGCATATCCTAATAAGTTGTTACGAACGTGACCTAAATGCAGAGGCTTATTTGTATTTGGGGATGAATACTCAACCATAACCGCTTTATCCTCAGGATTAGGAGTCACAAAACCAAATTTATCATTGTCCTTAATCCCGTCAAAAAAGTTCAAATAATAAGTGTCTGCTATTACTATATTTAGAAAACCAGACACAACATTGAATCTGCTTACTTCGTCAAGGTTTTCGACTAAGTAGTTCCCTATTTTATTTCCTAATTCTACAGGATTACTTTTGATTACTTTCAATAAAGGAAAAATAACCATCGTGATATCTCCTTCAAATTCTTTCCGAGTAGTTTGAAATTCGACTTTGTCAATAGCTACGTCAAATAAAGCCTGAATTGCTTTCTCAATAGAAGGTGTAAGAATTTCTGGTAATGTCATGAATATAATTTTAGAAGTGCAAAGATAATTCTAATTAACTAATATGTCCGCAAAAAACTGTTTTATGGTTTCAAAAAAATTAAAATTTTAGTTTTTACTAATTCACCCATGTAAAATAGCGATTTAGTATTCTTCTTAGCCGAACAAATTAAACTAAGCAGACCCTAAACCACCTCCATTTTCTATTTGATAAAATTATTTTTACATCTAAACTACAACTGTAGTTTACGCTTTAACAAAGAAAAACCCGAAGCCATTATGACTTCGGGTTCTATACTATGCGAAAAAATATATTTTTATTAAATGGAATAAATTACCATTTGATGATAACACTTCCCCATGTAAATCCACTTCCAAACGCAGCTAAAACCACGGTATCACCAGATTTAATTTTACCTTGTTCCCATGCTTCGGTTAAAGCAATTGGTATTGAGGCTGCAGTCGTATTACCGTATTTTTGAATATTATTGTATACTTGATCATCATTCAAGTCAAACTTCTTTTGAATAAACTGCGAAATTCTCAAATTCGCTTGATGTGGAATCAACATATCAATATCAGAAACCTTTAAATTATTAGCTTCCAATCCTTCGTTAATGACCTCAGCAAAACGTACAACAGCATTTTTAAACACAAATTGTCCGTTCATGTGCGGAAAGTAACTATCATCGTCTGGATTATTATCTGCTATAATATCCGAAACCCATCTCGCTCCCATTCCTGGTGCAATAAGTGCTAATTCCTCAGCATGCTGCCCTTCTGAATGTAAATGCGTAGATAATATTCCTTTAGTCAAATCTTCTTCTCTGCTCAATACAGCTGCACCAGCTCCGTCTCCAAAAATAACAGAAACGCCACGTCCACGAGTTGTCATATCTAACCCTGTTGAATGTACCTCAGAGCCAATAACTAGGATGTTTTTGTACATTCCAGTTTTAATGTACTGATCTGCAACAGAAACTGCATATACAAAACCTGAACATTGATTTCTAACATCAAGAGCTCCAACAGTTCTTAATCCTAAATCACGTTGTACCAATACTCCCGGACCAGGAAAATAATAATCTGGACTCAGTGTAGCAAAAACTACAAAATCAATATCCTCTTTGGCTACACCAGAACGTTCAATTGCAATTTTGGCAGCCTTAACTCCCATAGATGTAGTTGTATCTTCTCCTCTGATAATGTGTCTTCTCTCCTCAATCCCTGTTCTTTCCTGAATCCATTCGTCAGTTGTATCAATGATTTTTGTTAGATCATCATTGGTGACAACATTGGAAGGAACATAAAATCCTAACCCCGCAATTTTTGAATGATACATATTGTTGTTTTATTAATATAAGGTTACAAATTTAATAATAGTTTAAAATATAAGTGTACAAATTACTGGTTTTTTAGCAAATAACAATTTTTAAAAAAATACCTAAAGAAAAAAATGTTGTATTTTAGCTCTCAAACCGCACAAATTCTGCGAAAATATTTATATCTAATGTAACGTTTTATTAAGAATTCAGTCCAATACCTTATACTAAATACCAAAAAATTTGTTTATGAAATTAAAAACAACCTTCGTTTTATTCCTAGGTTTAAGCCTAAGTGCTTTAGCGCAAGAAAACCTAACCTATCAAAAACCATCCAAATCTATTCTTGATTTAGTTGATTACGAAAGAGCTCCCTCTGTGTCTATGGACACTAAAAAGGAGTATATGTTACTTTCTTACAGAAATACCTATAAAACCCTTGATGATTTAAATCAAGACGAAATGCGATTAGGCGGATTAAGAATAAACCCTACAACCAACATATCGAGTTCTGTTACCTACATCAATAATATTAAATTAAGAAAAATTAAGGACAAGAACGAAGTTCAAGTAAGCGGATTACCTGAAAACGCAAGAATCACTAATTTATCTTGGTCTCCTAATGAAAAGAAAATTGCTTTTTCGAATACAACCAGTAATGGCGTTGCTTTATGGGTAGTAGATGTTGCTTCGGCAAAAGCGACTATGCTAACCGAAGATAACGTAAATGCTAATCTTGGAAATCCTTTTAGCTGGTACAATGACAATGAAAACATTTTAGTAAAAATGCTTCCTAAAAACAGACCAGCTTTATTAGACGAGAAAAAAAACTTGCCAACTGGACCTATTGTTTCTAATGCAAACGGTACAGCTTCATCTAATAGAACGTATCAAGATTTATTAAAGAACAAAAGAGACGAACAAAATTTTGAAACTATTGTTACTGCAGAATTATACAAGGTAAATCTAAATGGTTCTAAAACATTATTTAAAGGAGCTGATTTGTATGCAGGAGAAAATTTCTCTCCGGATGGGAATTATTTAATGATTAGTACGATTCAAAAACCCTTCTCTTATATTGTTCCTTTAAATCGTTTTCCTTCAAAAACAGTTGTCTATGACAAAGAAGGGAAAGAAATTAAAGTGGTAAACGAAGTCCCATTAAACGAAATCATGCCTAAGGGATTCATGGCAACACGTACTGGAAAAAGAAATATGGGATGGAGAAATGATCAAGCAGCTACCTTGTATTTTGTGCAAGCCCTAGACGAGGGTAATCCGGAAAACAAAGTAGAGTACAGAGATGAAGTACTTGCATGGAAAGCGCCTTTTAACGAAGACCCTAGTTTACTGATTAAAACAAAACAACGTTTTGCAGGTATTATGTGGGGAAATGAAACGACAGCAATAGCAATGGATCAATGGTATGATACACGTAACACTAAAACTTACTTATTTAATCCATCTGATGTAAAACAGCAACCAAAGGTTATATCAGATAGAAACTCTCAAGATATCTATGCTGATCCAGGAGATTTTGAAACAGTAAAAAATACGTTCGGAAAACAAGTTTTAGCTATAGAGAATAACAACATGTATTTATTAGGTGCTGGTTACACTAAAGAGGGTCAATTCCCTTTTATCTCTGAATTCAATCTAAAGAATCTACAAACAAAGAGAATCTACACCTCCAAATATACAGACAAAAAAGAAGATTTGTTGTCTATTGAGGATTTCAAAAAGGGAGAAGTTCTAGTTCAAATTCAGTCTAAAAATGAGTTTCCAAATTATTACTTTAGAAACATTTATAAAAAAGAACAACTTACACCTATAACTAGCTTTAAAAACCCTTTTGAAGGTATTAAAAACGTAAGCAAAGAGGTTATTCAGTACAAAAGAAAAGATGGAGTTGCTTTATCTGGTACACTATACCTTCCTGCAGGTTATGATAAAACAAAAAAAGAAAAATTACCACTATTAATTTGGGCCTATCCAGCAGAATTTAAAGACAAAAACTCAGCAGGACAAAACAATCAAAATCCGAATGAATTTACGCTACCGTATTATGGATCGTTCGTGTATTGGGTAACTAAAGGATATGTGGTATTAGACGACGCTTCGTTCCCTATTATTGGCGAAGGAACTACAGAACCAAATGATAATTTCATTACACAATTAGTAGATAATGCCGAAGCAGCGATTAATGCAGTTGATGCTTTAGGATATATTAATAAAAAGAAAGTAGCGATTGGAGGTCACTCTTATGGCGCTTTTATGACAGCCAATTTATTGACACACTCTAATCTATTTGCTTGCGGTATTGCGCGCAGCGGTGCATATAACAGAACATTGACCCCCTTTGGTTTTCAATCAGAACAACGCAATTATTGGGAAGCGACAGATGTTTATAATGAGATGTCACCCTTCATGAATGCAGATAAAATGAAAACACCACTCTTACTCGTTCATGGTGAGGCTGATAACAACCCAGGTACATTTACGCTACAAACAGAGCGTTATTTTCAGGCTTTAAAAGGGTTAGGGGCTCCAGCTAGAATGGTTATATTACCAAAAGAAGCACACAGTTACGTTGCTAAGGAAAATATCTTACATCTTTTATGGGAACAAGATCAATTCTTAGAAAAATATCTAAAAAACTAGCTGAAAGCAAAAGCCTCCAAATTATAAAATTTGGAGGCTTTTTTTATTATGATATCATTAAGCTGACTTCTTGATTAATTTCTAAAGGAACATCATGCTGAAAGAAAATTACTTTTTTATCAAAAACGGCTTTGATCAAATAATAACCGCCTTTAAAATAGGATTGTTTAGCAACTACATTCATCAATCCGTTATCTACTACTTTTAACTGATGCGGATATAACAAAACAGTTTCATCCTCCTCTTGAGAACCTACGACTACCAACTGCGATAGTTTTAATTCATTAACCTCACCAAAAAGTGATGCCACATATTTATTAATAGGGTTGTTGTATATACTAAAAGAATCTCCCCTATCTATCAACGTTCCGTTTTGTAGAACTATAGTTTGATCTGCATAAGACAAAGCGTCTGTACTATCGTGAGTTGCCACGATACAAGTAATTCCCTTCGTCTTTAAATAGGCGAACAAATTACGTCTCAAAGCATTTTTTCTAAAATTATCGATATGACTAAACGGCTCATCAAGTAGCAATATTTCAGGTTCTTCTGCAAGCGCTCTTGCCAAGGCAACACGTTGTTGCTGACCACCACTTAAATACTTTGCTTGCACATTAGCGAACTCCGTCATCTCAACCATTTCTAGTAGTTGTTCAACACGCAATTTTTTTAAAGCTTTAAAACCATTAGACAAAAACTTACCTACGTTTTCGGCAACAGTTGTATAAGGCATCAAATCAAAATCTTGCGCTAGATACTTTGCAAAGGGCACTCCTGGGACTAAATTAAATTTTGGACCTAGTATTTGTTTTTTTCCCCACGAGATTGTTCCTTCATCTAAATCATGTAGGCCGTACATTAGTTTAAGAAGTGTACTTTTTCCGCATCCACTTTCTCCAATAATTGCAACATTCTGACCTTTCTCGATAGTAAAATCAATGTTTTTTAAGACGGGTTTATCTGTGTACCCAAATGAGATATTTTGAACTTGCAGCATTGTAATGAGTATATTTTTTTTGAGAATACAAAGATAATTTCTTTTGAGAAAATATTTTTAATGAATCGATTTAAATTAAAAAAAGAAAGTCGCCTTGTTTTGCAACAAGACGACTCTACCATATTATTTAAAAGTAAAATTTAGTTTCCTGCTTCTTTTTGAGCGTCTTGTTGCATTTTAGCATTTGCAGTAATAGCAAACTCTACACGACGATTTTCAGCTCTACCAGAAGTAGTTTCATTGGATGCGATTGGATCAGCAATTCCCATTCCAGTTACTTTAAATCTGCTTGAAAGAACACCTTTGCTTACCAAATAATTTCTAACCGCTGAAGCTCTCTCACCTGACAATTTCAAATTATAATCCGCTGGACCAGTACTATCAGTGTAACCAAAAATAGTAATATCAGTATCAGGATATTCTGCAAAAACAGGAACCAATTTGTCCAAGTTAGATTTTGCAGTAGCAGTCAATGAAGATTTGTTGGTGTCAAAACGTACTGCATTTTCGTTCAATACTAACTGAATACCTTCACCTACTCTTTTAACCTCAGCTCCTGGAAGTACTTCATCAATCTGTCTCGCTTGCTTGTCCATTTTATTTCCAATAACACCACCAGCAACACCACCAACGACACCACCAAGAACAGCACCAAGTGCACCATTTCCTCCTTTACCAACATTATTACCAAGGATTCCTCCTAAAATAGCACCACCAGCAGCTCCTATTGCAGCTCCTCTTTGTTTTTTATTAGTGTTTTTAATAGATTCACAACCTGTAAATAGGGTCGCCGTTGTCATCACTAATGCCAAGGCTAGTATAGAAAATTTTTTCATAATTATATTTTTTTTAATTTTTAAAATGTACTCTTAGTTTGCTCTCTGAAATTGGTAAACAACATCAGTCATCTTACCTCCCACATTGATTTTATCTATCAATTGAAAATTATCTTGACTTTGATTAGCTACATACAATATATAACCATCTCTTACTTTCTTAGCTTTTTCCCCAGCGTCAAGAACTTTTAAAACAAATTGACCGTCTTTATTCACAAACCAGGTAATTGGAGAGCTAAACGCAGGACAATTGTAACTTGTCAAAGCCATTTCACCTTTATTGTTATTAGAAATAAACTTCCAAGTGCTTCCTTCGAAACATTTTGAGTCAGCAAGTTGAAAAGAATTTACTTTAATTACCTCTGAACCAGGATAGGTTACCGAGCTTATTACCCAATTGCCTTTCATTGCTACTTGAGCTCCTTTATCTAATTTTGTATCTGTAGCCGAAGTAGATTTACATGAGAAAATCACCAACGACAATGCTGCTAAAAATAATATTTTTTTCATTTTGCTTTATTTTGTGTTTATAGGTACAAAGATACAACGAGAATCAATTGTTAAGGTTTCAATATTAAAATAATTTGTATCAACATTTACTACTAGAGACAATTTGTCACTTAGATCACAATTGGTATTCTATTTGAATTACGTTGTCTCGAATGTAAAACCCTATAAAAATAGTATCTATGACAACTGGAAAAATTAATGTTTCGGTAGAAAACATCTTCCCTTTAATCAAGAAGTTCCTGTACAGTGATCACGAAATTTTTTTACGTGAATTGATATCCAACGGGACAGACGCAACTTTAAAACTAAAACACCTTACGAATATTGGAGAAGCCAAAGTAGAATATGGCAACCCGATATTAGAAGTAAAAATCGATAAAGAGGGAAAAAAATTACACATCATTGACCAAGGTATTGGTATGACAGCTACAGAGGTTGAAAAATACATCAACCAACTGGCTTTCTCTGGTGCTGAGGAATTTTTAGAAAAATACAAAGACACGGCAAAAGACTCTGGAATTATTGGGCATTTTGGTCTAGGTTTCTACTCTGCTTTCATGGTAGCTTCTAAGGTGGAGATTATTACAAAATCATATAAAGAAGAACCTGCAGCACATTGGACTTGTGACGGTAGCCCAGAATTTTCATTAGAAACGGCTGACAAAACGACTCGTGGTACGGAGATTATTTTACACATTGCTGAGGATTCATTAGAATTTTTAGAAGAAGCAAGAATAAAAGGTCTTTTAAATAAGTACAATAAGTTTATGCCTATTCCAATTAAGTTTGGAACTACAACAGAAACACTTCCTAAGCCTGAGGATGCTCCTGAAGATTATGTTGCTGAAACTGTAGAAACAGATAACATCATCAATAACCCAAATCCAGCGTGGACAAAACAACCAACTGATTTAAATGACGAAGACTATAAAACGTTCTACCATGAATTGTATCCTATGCAATTTGAAGAGCCTTTATTTCACATTCACTTAAATGTTGATTACCCGTTTAACTTAACTGGAATTTTATATTTCCCAAAATTAAGTGGGGACTTACAAATTCAAAAAGATAAAATTCAGTTGTATCAAAACCAAGTTTACGTTACCGATAACGTAGAAGGAATTGTACCTGAATTCTTAATGATGCTTCGCGGTGTTGTAGACTCTCCAGATATTCCATTGAACGTTTCTCGTTCAGGATTGCAAGCAGATGGAGCTGTAAAGAAAATTTCAAACTATATTACTCGTAAAGTAGCTGATAAATTGAAATCATTATTTACTGAAAACCGTGCCGACTTTGAAGCAAAATGGAATGATATTAAAATCGTTCTAGAATACGGAATGCTATCTGAAGATAAATTCTACGAAAAAGCAGGTGCTTTTGTACTTTACCCAACGGTAGATAACAAATACTTTACGCTTGAAGAATTAAAAGAAAACCTTAAAGACAAACAAACCAATAAAGATGGTAAACTAGTTGTTCTTTACGCTGGAAACAAAGAGGCACAACACTCTTACATACAAATAGCTCAAGAAAAAGGATATGAAGTACTCCTTCTTGACTCACCTATTATCTCGCACTTGATTCAGAAAATTGAAGGTGATAATAGCGACATCACATTTGTGCGTGTAGATTCTGATCATATTGATAACTTAATCAAGAAAGATGAAACTACCATTTCTAAATTATCTGAAGACGAGCAAACAGGTCTAAAAACAGTTTTAGAAGCTATTGTTCCTAAACAAACGTATACTGTACAACTAGAAGCTATGGATAGCCAAGCTGCTCCTTTTATCATCACGCAACCTGAATTCATGCGTAGAATGAAGGAAATGAGTCAATCTGGTGGTGGCGGAATGTTCGGTATGGGTAACATGCCTGAGATGTACAACCTAGTGGTAAATACCAATTCGCCATTAGCAACAACCATTCTTAGCACCGAGGATAAAGCAGCGCAAGAGCATCTAGTAAAACAAGCGCTAGATTTAGCTAAACTATCTCAAAACTTATTAAAAGGAGAAGCATTAACTGCTTTTGTAAAACGTAGTTTTGAAATGATCAAATAATTTTTTTGTAGATCATTAAAATAAAAATCAAGCCTGCTAGTACAAACTGGCGGGCTTTTTTATGCTGCAGAACGAATGATTTCCATAACTACTTCCCTCCCGCTATTGGCTGCAATTTTTATTTTAGGCTACTGCTGCAGTATAGGGTTTTGCATTCTAATTGATCATAGTTGTGTAGGCAATGAGGAAACAGCCATAACCATACTGTGTGCAGTTCCAAAAAAGTTCAAAAAAGAAACCTTATTACTATTTCGTAATATAGTATCTTAGACAAAAGTCAAAACAAATCTCGATGGATTAATCTATTTTCTCTAATAACTATTTCAATATCTCAACAAATTTAATTGTAATTTTGAAGTTCATAGGTCGAGTTTAGAAGAGTAATATTACTTATTTAATTGACTTAGTAATACAATAAAATTCAATAAACATGTGGTGGCATTATCTATTAGTTTTTTTAGGCGCGCTATTATTTGACATAGTCCCTTTTCCGTTTGCACCAGCGTTTACAATAATGGTTTTTTTTCAAATTCTTTTTAAGTTGGATGTTTGGATAGTTATTATTGTTGGAGTTGTTGGATCCGTAATGGGTAGGTACATCCTTCTTCTTTATGCGCCATTACTAGCAGACAAATATTTAAAAGCATCTAAAAATGAAGACATTAAGTTCCTTGGAGACAAAATGAATCAAAACAAATGGAAAGGAATCTTAGTCGTACTTGCATATTCTTTGCTACCTATTCCTACCACACCGCTTTTTTTAGGTGCTGGTATTTCTAAAATAAAACCTATTTATATCATTGCTCCATTCTTAGTAGGGAAATTCACTAGCGATGCCATCGCTTTACATCTAGGCAAATTCGCATCAGAAAACCAACAGAATATCATCGATAATATTTTTTCCTGGCAATCAATTGCTAGTTTGATTCTGGGTTTTGTAATGCTTTTTTGTTTATTTTTCATTAATTGGCGTACCTTACTTCATACTAAAAAATTAGTTTTTGATTTTAAAATCCTAAATTAAATCTTTATTTAAGCAGCATTTTTCACACCATTGCTTTATAAAATTGGAATATAATTTCATTTCTGATAGTATAATTGAGCTTAAAAAATCTTCTCGTCTCTGATAATATTTTACAAAAGCATTATTGATACCCAATGCTAATTTTATATTTTTAACAGAAACAAATACGACAACTCTTGTACAGCAAAAACAATTGCAAAAATGGAAAAAAATTTTAAGCTTAATAATAACGTCACAATCCCATCAATAGGCTTTGGTACTTGGCAAACACCTCTTGGACAAACAGCCATTGATGCAATCAAGTCAGCAGTCAAAGCTGGATACAGACACATAGATGCCGCAGCCATATACAAAAATGAAAAAAGCGTAGGTACGGGCATAAAAGAATGCGGTCTTGAACGAAAGGACTTATTCATAACGAGCAAAGTCTGGAACACAGAGCGAGGTTATGAAACAACCTTGAAAGCATTCGAGAAAACGCTACATGATTTACAATTAGATTACTTAGACCTCTATCTTATTCATTGGCCTGCTAATGCCCGACAATTTACCAATTGGAAAGCTATTAATTCCGAGACTTGGAGCGCCATGGAAAAATTACACAAAGAGGGAAAGGTGAGATCTATTGGAGTGAGTAATTTTTTACCGCATCACTTGGAAGCCTTATTAGAAACGGCGACTATCAAACCAGCGGTGAACCAAATAGAATACCATCCCGGTTTTATGCAAAATGACTGCGTACAATTTTGTAAGTCACATAACATCCTAATAGAAGGTTGGAGTCCGCTAGGAAGAGGTGAAGTGCTAAAAAATGAAATTCTGAAAGAAATGGGACGTATCTACGACAAATCAGTAGCGCAACTGTGTATACGATGGGCATTACAAAATCAAGTACTGCCCTTGCCAAAGTCCGTAACACCGCAACGAATAACAGAAAATTTTGAGGTTTTTAATTTCGAAATAACTGAATCCGATATGAAAATCATTAATGATATGGACCATCCCAAAGGTGGTGCAGGATTAAATCCTGACACAGTTACTTTCTAGACACCCTCAATTCTTGTGGATATTTCGAGTTGTAACATAATATTCAAATCGCAAAATTTTTAAAAAAACAACTCCGCAAGAACTAAATCAACTTCGATCAGGAATTACAGGTGGAAGCAAAAAAAGAAAATCAAGTAAGATAACTAATCGTTTTTCTTTGGTTTTTTAATAGAAATAGTTAGCTATAGCATTAAAAAAAATCTGCGTAGCTACATATTGATTTCATTGTGCTTTTTGTACAAATTGGCAACCCATTCTAAGTCGTACAAGGCTTTAGAATACGAATTAAAAGGACGTAATTAACCTATAAAATAAGAGTTGGTAAAAACAGTAGTCATTTAATACTCCTTAAAATTTCACTATATTTGAATGAACCGCATCGAGAATATAATTTCATTTCAAAATAGTAACTCATGAATAATTTCCTAAAAACAGTTTGTTGTATTAGCATCATAACATTATTCAGTTGCCAGTCAGATACTAAAATAAGTAAAGATCAAGATAGCATCAAAAACAGCTCCAACCTAAACCAAGAGTTTAATGACTATTGGTATGCGGGTAAAGCAGAATTGAGTAGCTACGAGTTAAAACAATCTCGCTATGGTGAAATTCGAAATGGTGAAGTGGTCTTAGTATTTGTAACCGAACCATTTTCACTAAAAAAACAGGTTAAACTAGACGATCCTGAAAAAGCAGGAAAAGATAATGTATCTGTTTTGAAATTAAATCAAGTTAGAAAATTCAATACGGGAATTTACGATTACTCCATTATGACCTCTACCTTTACTCCTGTCGATTTGCAGCACTACCCCAACACTTTAAAATCAACAACTAGTATTCAAGAGTGGTGTGGTCATACTTTTACGCAATTCAATCTTGGTAAAAACAAGTATCACGTAAAACAATTTTCTTATTTTGAAGCCGATGGAGATAGCGAAAGTGACATTCCAGTTGCATTATTAGAGGAAGAATTAATGACCCGCTTGCGAATCAATAAAGGACAGCTGCCCTTAGGAGAAGTCGATCTGATTTTTTCGACACTTTACAGTCGGTTTTCTTATAAGAAGCAAGAAGCTACAAAAGCCACTATTAGCAGAACAGAATCAGGAGGCTTGATGAACTATACAATTAAGTATGCCAATTATAATAGAAAAATAACAATAGCTGTCCAAAAAGCATTTCCTTACAAAATTGAGTCATGGACAGAAGATGATGGAGACGGATTAATTACGGAAGCAAAACTTAAGAAGAGTATAAATGAACCGTATTGGAATCAAAAAAAGAATACGGATCAAATTAAAAGAGATGAGTTGCAACTACAAAAATAGTTGACTTTTCTAATCAAATTAAAATTTTACAATGAAAACGTTAAAAGAGCAAACTGAAGCAAAAATTGAAGCAGGACGCAAAGCAAATCCTGATTTCATGTCAGGTGTCGATGCCGCAATAGCGAAAGCAAAAAATTTTGAAGAAGGAGCGCTTGCCTTAAAAATGGGACAAAAAGCGATTTTATTTGAATTACCAAATCAAGAAGGCAAGACTGTATCGTTAGACTCTTTGTTGATAAATGGTCCAGTCGTACTTACCTTTTATCGCGGAGATTGGTGCCCTTATTGTAATTTACAACTTAGAGCATTACAAGCCCGTTTAGATGAAATGCAAGCTATGGGGGCTTCACTGGTAGCTATTAGCCCACAAGTACCTGATGAATCCTTAACAAAAAGTGAAATTAGCCAGATGAACTTTACCGTCTTGTCGGATCAAAACGCATCAGTCGCATCACAATATGGTGTAGCTTGGGAGGTACCAGAATTTTTATTAAGTCATATGCGTGTAGACCGCAATCTAGACTTGGCCAAAATAAATAATGGAAATGCACATGTGCTTCCAATTCCTGCCACCTTTATTTTAGATAAAAATGGGATTATTGTTTGGACCTACGTCAATGTAGATTATCGAACCCGATCAGAGCCTCAGGAAATTATCGAGCAGTTGCAAAAACTAACGTAATAAAAAAATAGTATTGATAAAAAGAGTTGTTGTACCCAAACAGGTAAAACAGCTCTTTTTTTAGTCTTCAACTATTAGTGAAACTATAACTTTAGTCACTGAAGCAGTCCTTACTTTATTCAAAATAAAAAGTCTTTTTGCTGATTTTCAACAACTACTTTAATACTTAGCACAGTACTTACAACTGGTAAACCAATTTTTTTTACTATTTTTGAAAAAGAGACTTTCCTATATTTCAAATGAAATAGGATTCTTTTAGCTAATCAAAAAACAAAACCACTTTAATGAAAAATTTTTATTTAGTACTACTAACTGTTTGCTTGACAGTTTCGGCAATCGCACAAAGTCAAAAAAAAATCAAGGTAAATAACATTACTGAATTTAATTTGGCCGTAAAAAATGCTAAGCCAGGAACAACGATTACTCTTGCTAATGGTGTTTGGAAAAATGCAGAATTAGTTTTTGAAGGTAAAGGCACAAAGGAGCAGCCAATAACTTTAAACGTTGAAGAAAAAGGATTGGTTACGTTAGAAGGAAAATCAAATTTACAAATGGCTGGTGAATATTTGCATGTAGAAGGATTGGTTTTCAAAAATGGATACACCCCTACAAATGCCGTAATTTCTTTTAGAAAAAACCGAAATGAAATGCTGAACAATTCGCGTATGACAGAATGTGTGATCGATAACTTTAACAATCCAGAACGTCAGATGCAAGATTATTGGATCACGATTTACGGGAAAAACAATCGCATTGACCACAATCATACCATAGGAAAGAAAAACTTAGGAGTAACAATGATCGTAGGATTAGACACTAAAGAAAGTGTCGAAAACAATCATAAAATAGACCATAACTACTTTGGACCACGCCCAACTTATGGGAATAATGGAGGGGAAACTTTACGTATTGGAACTAGTCATAGCTCATTAGAGAATTCAAAAACAATAGTAGAGTCTAATTACTTTGACAGAACAAATGGAGAGCATGAAATAATTTCGAACAAATCATGTCAAAATGTATTTAAATACAATGTGTTTTTTGAGTGTACAGGAACATTGACTCTGCGTCACGGTAACGAAACGATGGTCGATGGAAATGTATTTATTGGAAACGGAAAACCAAGCACTGGTGGTGTTCGCGTTATAAATGAAACGCAAACAGTCATAAATAATTACCATATAGGGTTAACAGGTTCTCGATTTAGAGGTGCCTTTGTGATGATGAACGGAGTGCCAAATTCAACTCCAAACCGTTATGTTCCCGTAATCGACTCTAAGGTAAACAACAATACCTTCGTTAACTGCGATAATATTGTACTATGTGCTGGTAGCGATGACGAAAGAAGTCAAGCACCTAGAACTTCTGAGATCTGTGGAAATGTTTTCTACAATGAAAATAAAACAGACCTCTTCTCTATTGATGACGACATAAGCGGAATTAAATTTGAAAATAACATTTTAGCTAAGAACTTAAAAACAACTATTCCATCAGGATTTAAAAATGCTGATATCAAACTAGTCAAAAACAAGCAGGGATTTTTAATTCCAGAATCCAAAGCAATAAAAAACAAAATAGTTATCAGTCCAAATATCGCTACCAAAGAAAACACTGGAGTATCTTGGTATTCAAAAACAGATAAAACAATAGCCTTAAACTCCGGAAAAACAATAAAAGTTCCCGCAGGAATTAATACGTTATATGATGCTGCCGAAAATTCAAAAGCAGGTGACATTTTAGAGCTAGAAAATGGTGGAGAATATTTGTTGACCAAAGCGGTTCAAATTACGCATCCACTAACATTTAAAACTGTTGGTAAAAATAAAGCTACCATTTTATTTGAATTAATGATGGCTTTCGAAATTCAAAATGGAGGAAGCTTGTCATTAGAGAATATTATATTCGATGGAGATAAATCGCCAGATTACGCGGGGAATTCAGCCATTAGCACATCCAAAAATGCCATGTTAGACAATTATAAGTTAATTATTGAGAATTGCACATTTACTAATTTTATTGTAAACCATTCCTTTGACGTATTACGTGTTTCTAAAGGTACTTTTGCCGACACCATTAGCATTCAAAATTCAACTTTTAAGAACATCACAGGTCATATCGCTGCTCTAGACACAGAAACTGATGATATTGGTGCTTACAACGTAGAATATTTTATAATGAAAAACAACACTATAACTGATTTACAAGGAGCTGCTTTACGTTTATACCGTGGTGGGAAAGACGAAAGTACTTTCGGTCCTTTTCTAGAAATGGAACATAATGTTTTTGATCACGTGGGACACGGTTCAAAAAACAAATACGAGAGAGCGGTTTCTCTATACGGCGTTCAAGTAATTGACATTAAAAATAATATTTTTAAGGATGCAAAAGCAGTTGAAATGCATCTAGTGGTAGGAGAACCATCAGTAAACATTGCTAACAATGACTTTTATAAATCAGATAAATTGATCGTAACCGGTGATCAACAGTACAATCTTTCCAACTCATTAGATGCAAATCCTAATTTTATTGAAGGTACCTACGAATTATCAGACAAATCAGGTCTTAAAGGCAAAGCCACTGATGGCACTGACTTAGGAGTTCATCTAAAAAAATGATTGTCTTAAAAGCTTTTAATGGCTTTAATATAATAAAAATCAACGTTGAGGACGATTTTTAAGGCTTTCACTACTCGTCTAGTAATTAATAATAGAGGAACTAAAATCAATCAGTTCTTCAAAGCGGTAATTTTTGTATCTTAGAAAAAAAACAACATTATGAAAGCACTTTATATTATCCTCGGAATTCTTCTGATAATTTTTATTGGGAGCCAAATTTTTGCTTGGAACAGTCAACGCAATATTGAAACTTATTCGTATCAAGTGGTTAAAAAATATGACCGTTTTGAAACAAGAACTTATGAAGCCACTTTATTTACTTCGGTGGAACTTCCAACCAATGCTTATAAAGAATCGTCTAGTAAAGGATTTTCTATTCTAGCGGGATATATTTTTGGAGACAACAAAAAAAGCGAAAAAATAGCAATGACTTCACCTGTAAGCATGTCCTTAGACTCTTCTATGACAATGATGTTTATGGTTCCTAAAAAATTCAAGAAGGAAACACTACCGGAGCCAAATCAATCTAACATAAAATTTAAAGAGGAACCTGCAAAAACTGTTGCTGCCATTAGTTTTGGCGGCTGGGCCAATGACGAAAAAATCGCAAGTTATAAACAAGAACTTATTACTGCATTGGATGCTGTGGGAGTACAACATACCAACCGTTTTTACTTTTTAGGATACAATGCTCCTTATGAGATTTTTAATCGTAAAAATGAAATTATAGTTGAGCTACAATAATTCACTAGTATCCTAACAAAATAAATATAAAACACAAAAGCAGCAAGTTAAGGATCGATTTTTGCTGAATAAATTTTTCAAACACAATGACATTAAACATCGAAACTCCTGCACTATTATTTTCTGCAACTTCATTGATTCTCTTAGCATACACAAATCGGTTTTTAACGATTGCCACAATTGTGAGAAGTCTCAAGAAAACCTATGACGAAAAAGAAAACAAAAGTATCTTAATCGAAATTAATAATCTCAATTTGCGATTGACCTTGATACGATACATGCAGCTTTTTGGAGTCCTTAGTTTGTTTCTTTCGGTTTTTGCAATGCTACTACTCTTCTTTGATTTTCAGTCGTTCGGCTTATATCTTTTTGGCTTTAGTTTGTTAAGTTTATTGATATCCTTGGCACTATCATTTTGGGAAATAAGTATCTCCGTAAAAGCTTTACAAGTACACTTAAGCGATTTGTCTGAAAAATAGATATTGATTTATCACCAAAAAAAAAAGAGTTGTGTAGCAACTACACAGCTCTTTTTGCTTATAATTGATTCGGTTAAGGATTCAAAAGACCGCCTTCGTCTTTTTTCTCTTCGTTCAATAAATTAGAATTTTCTTTAGCTAATTTATTTTTAGTTGGAATTTTATAATTCAAGCTGAAACCAAATTTCCTAGTGTCCTGCTTACTACTAATTAGCAGCGGGGTTTCAAATGAATTAAAACCATTTTTATTTGTATTTAGAATATCATCCGCATAGATTGACAGTGTCAATTGGTCTTTCAAGAACTTTTTAGAGAAAGTAAAATCAAGAGAATTTCTAATTGGCTCTGTTGCGATGAAATAAAAGTAATTCCCTTTAGGAAAAACGTAATTGTAATTAGCAACAAACTTGACATTAGACGGCAGTACAATCTGAGACATTAAGTTTATCATCCAAAAACCATTAGTATCGACATTAGGAATCTGGTGGTACTGATATCCTCCATATACATATAGAAAATTCATTGTATCTGGATTTACATTCATCTTCATGGTTTCAGCTAGTCCTTTAGTAAACAACATATAAGGAATAGGCATACCTGCGCTAAAATTATGAATTTTAACCTCCGGAATATTCTCATTTGTATTAATTACCACATCATTAGTAAGCGATACTCTATTGATGACTTGGTTTTTTGCTGCGCTTATATTGTAACTAATAAATGCATAATCAAATGCGCTTAATTTTACCTCATAATTATTAAAAATAGTTGGTTGTAGGTTGGGATTACCTGAATAATCAACATTAGGGTTTTGATAATTCGTATTATTAGGGTTTAAAGCTGAGGTACTAGGCAGTGTGATTTTTTTATTGTAATTCACATTAAAGTTAATCGAGCTACTAAAATTGTACTGTGCACTGGCATTAGGAAAAAAACGAAATTGCTTAAAAGGAGACAAGGTCGCCACATCTGTGCTTCCGGTAATATTATAATCTTCGGCACGACCACCTAAAATAAAATTCACTTTATCAAATCTGGTTTGAACCTCAACATAGGAGGCAGCTGTTCTACGTTTATAATCTAAGTTCACAACGTCTCTACTAGTGGCTTCAAAAAGCAACTCTTCGTATAAACTACCAAAACTTAATTTTCCTTCATCAGAAAATTTTATGGGTTGCGAATAATCAAATTTAAAATTATAAAAATTTTGGTTCGATGAGTTGGCTAATGTCAATGATGAATTACTCACTGGACTTAAAGCAAAATCATTAGTGTTATTATTATAATTGAATTTGAACTCTAACTCTTTAGCGCTATTACTAAATTTCTTCTGATAAGTCACAACCGCATCTTGACGCAAACCCGTACTTTTTGACAAATCATTATTCTCAAAACCAGGACCTGTTCCTAAAGTTGTACTATTATTATTGTTTTGAGTTAAATCGTAATTAAGTAACAATCGATCTTTACCAATATCAAACGTCAGTGCCGATTTAATAAAATTATTTCTTCCGGTACGATCGGAATCTGTTTTACTTAATAGAAAATTTGTTCCGTTTTCTTGTTTTTCTAAAGAAGTCCAGGTAGCGCTTTCTCTATAATTTTGCCCTACATTTAATTGCCATCCAAAATATTTGTTCTTTGCACTTAACAACAAACTATTATTTACCCTCAGGCGAAAATCGTCATAATTAGTAAAACTAGTGCTATTTGTATAAGTAGCACTCAAATAATTTTTTGCGTTTTTATTGGTAATAATATTCAAAATAGCTCCACCAGAAGTAGCAGGAAATTCAGCGCCTGGTTGCGTTATTATTTCTATTTTTTCAATTGCATTTGCCGGCATTCCCTCTAAAAAAGCATTAAGTTCTGTAGTGGAGATATTAAGAGGTCTTCCGTCCATAAAAACATCTAGTTGTTTTCCTTGGTACATCATTCCAGCAATATCTGAGGCGATTAAACCTGGTAGTTTTTTTATTCCTTCGAGAACTGAACCCGTATTTAAACTAGGTTGATCAGCAAAATTAAAAATAGTTCGATCTGCTTTTTGCTCTATCGCTTTTTTAGTTTTAATAATCGATACTTCATTTAGTTCCGTTGTTTTTTCAGGTGCTTTTTCGGGACTAGTTTGTGCAGTGACATTATTTAAGCAAGCTAAAATAAATAATGCAATCAAATAATTTTTTTTCATTTTTATTATATCAGTTACGGCATAAGTATGCGTTATAAGTAATATGTTACAAAGAAGGTTAACAAACTTAACATTGATCGCTATTAAACCTTAATCGATTTACTACATCTAAACTATGTGATGCCTACTTAAATACAAGAACTATGAATCAAAACACATTATGGTCGCTCCGATTAGGTTTTTCGAATAAGGAAAGTGAAACTATTGCTAATAAAGGAATACAAGGTTTCTTGTCTGCATCGTTCAAAGTCCCTTTTGATGCTAGCATACCTGATTTCTTGAAAGATAGTCCTAAGACTTCTGCTGATTTAAAAGCACAACGACAAATTTTACAGAATGCCACTGACGAGCAAAAAAAAGCAGCACGCATGGCTGAGAACGGCACTACACAGGCTATGAAGCAATGGTGGATTGACAAAATTATGACGAGCGATTTTTCCCTACAGGAAAAAATGACTTTAATGCTGCACAATCATTTTGTAGCCACACATCAAAAGGTAAAAGTTAATTATTGGATTTTTCAGCACAATCAAATTTTGCGCAAGCATGCTTTTGGCAATTTTAAAACGCTCACAAAAGAGATAATAAAAAGCAATGCCATAGTGCGATACTTAGACAATAGTGATAATAAAAAAGGAAAACTTAACGAAAATCTTAGCCGAGAGTTACTCGAGTTATTTACGCTAGGGATAGGCAATTATACTGAAGAGGATATTAAAGATGGAGCGAAAGGTCTCGCAGGTTTAACAATAGGCGAAGAGAGTGCGCAATACCGCAAGTTTTTGCAGGATGACACCCCTATTACCTACTTTGGAAAAAAAGGTATTTTTAAAGCGGATGATATGGTCGATATTATTTTTGAACAAAAGAGTATCCCGTATCTGATGACAAAAAAAATATTACAATGGTTTATTTACGATAATCCTTCGAAAGAACTAGTTCAGTATTATGGAGACTATTTTAGAAGTGTAAATTTTGAATTTAAACCCTTGCTGACTAAAATTTTCACAGAGGAATATGAGAAGAAGACAGCAGGATCCAAGATTAAAAATCCGCTGGAATTTAGCCTACAAATACTAAACGAGCTACAACTACCTATTGTAAAGAGCAACCATATCGTTTTCTTTTTAAGACAGCAAAGTATGGACTTATTCAATCAGCCCAATGTAAAAGGTTGGGACGGCGGTAAATCATGGCTAACCACTCAAATTTATTTACAAAGAGAAGCGGTTGCTGATGCTGTGTGCCAGGGGCGTGGATTTATTAGAGGAAATGACAACAACCAAATGTCTAGCCAAATGTCTAGAATAAAAACAAAAACAACGCATTTGCAATGGCATAAAGGCACTAACAAAGCCATTATAAAAGAGCTTACAGATCGATTACTTTTTAGTGTAAGTCCAGAAACACAAAAAGATTTTGAAAACCTTTTAAAATATGATTTTGATGCGAATTCACCCAATAGTGATCAAGCAGTTTTACGGTTATTCAATGCAATTATCAAAGAACCTGAATTTCAGCTAATCTAGTATAACGATCAAAGAACTACAATTATGAACAGAAGAAACTTTTTATCACTTACAGGAACATTAACCGGTGGATCGTTATTATTACCCGATTTTTTATTCTCCTTTAGCAAACAGGAAAACCTAATTATTGGTGATCAATGTGTTGTTTTTGTGCAACTCAACGGAGGTAATGATGGTTTAAATACTTTCATACCTTACCTAGATCCCTTGTATTATGAAATGCGTCCTAAAATTGCGTTATCTAAAGAGCAAGTAATTGCGGGAAACAAAGAAATGGCTTTTCATCCCGCTCTAAAGGGTTTCGCACAAATGCAACAAAACGGAGATTTAAGTGTAATTCAAAACGTGGGGTATCCTGAACCCAACCGATCTCATTTTAGAAGTCAAGAAATTTGGCAAACAGCCTCTGATGCTGATCAATATATTAATGAAGGTTGGCTAGGACGGTATCTTGACCTGCAATGCACCACTCACATGCCTACAGCAGGAATTAATATTGACACTATTGATAACTTGGCTTTAAAAGGCGAAGAGCCAAATGCCATTACGATCAAAGACCCTAACAAATTCAAGATAAAAAATAGCAAAGACGACAACAACACGCTATCTGATAATCCAGCATTAGATTTTGTTCGAAAAATAGCCAATTCTGCAGTCGAAGGATCAGAATTAATTCAAAAAGCACTTTCTCAATCTAACGCAGAAACGCAATATCCAGCCACTGGTTTAGGTAAAAACTTAGAATGGATAGGTCGCTTAATTAAAGGTAATTTAAATTCAAAAGTATATTACACCTCACTAGGTGGTTTTGACACGCACGACAATCAATTAGCAATTCACAAAAACAAATTAACGGAATTAAACGATTCTTTATTCAGCTTTTATACTGATTTAAAAAAGGCTAAACTGCTGCAAAATGTAACAATTGTGGTTTTTTCGGAGTTTGGACGACGTGTTAAAGACAACGGAAACGGAACAGATCACGGAACTGCGGCTCCAATGTTTGTCATTGGCGGAAGCAATAAGGGAAAAGTTATCGGAAACAATCCCAATCTATCTGACTTACAACAAGGTGATTTAAAACATGAAATCGATTTTAGAAGTGTGTATGCCAACTTATTACAAAACAAACTAGGCTTCAATCCAAGTAAAATTGGCATCAAAAACCCTGCACTAACTGACTTATTTTAAAAATAATCATTCTTATAAAGTTCGCTTAAGGATGAAAGTCTATCTTTGCCTGCTTTAAAAAATAAAAAAATGGTTAAAAATAATGTCTTAAAAGGCGTTTTCTTGGTAGGTTTAGGTGCAACGACTTATGGTATGCTTGCTACATTTGTAAAAATGGCATACACAGAAAATTATACAACTGCAGAGGTAACTACCTCTCAATTTATACTTGGTATCATAGGAATATTGCTGATTAATTTATTCCAAAAAATAAAAAATAAAAACACAGCAACAAAGGCATCTTCGCGCAATATATTTCAGCTTATGCTAGCCGGAACTTCTTTAGGAATGACTAGTGTGTTTTATTATTTAGCAGTGAAATACATTCCTGTATCTATAGGAATCGTGCTTTTGATGCAAACGGTTTGGATGGGTGTCCTTTTAGAGATGATTCTAGAGAAAAAATTACCTTCTAAACAAAAAGTTATTTCGGTTTTTATTGTTCTAATCGGAACTGTTTTGGCAACAAACTTAATCAACAATGAGATTCAATTAGATTGGCATGGCATCATGTGGGGAATGCTCGCTGCAGCATCCTTTACTACTACTATGTTTACAGCAAATAGTGTAGCTACTAATATCTCTTCGGCACAGAGAAGTTTATATATGCTTTTGGGAGGTGCAATAATCGTGTTTGGCTTTTCGATAGCAACTCAAGTAACTCCATTTAATTATGCAATCTTCGCGAAGTGGGGAATCATTTTAGCCTTATTTGGTACAATCATCCCTCCTATGTTAATGAATGCTGGTTTTCCGTTAACCGGAATTGGTTTAGGAAGTATTGTATCAGCTTTAGAGCTACCTGTTTCCGTAATGATGGCGTATGTGCTTTTAAACGAAGATGTAAATATTACACAATGGTTAGGTATTTTATTAATTATCATTGCCATTGTAATCATGAATATTAATTGGAAAAAGAGTAAAAACTAAATTAATTCATACGCTTGTACGGATTTTAAACAAGTGCTTTGTTAATTTATCCTTACTTTAGCTAGGCAAACTAAAAATACAATTGAATGATTTTACCTTGGCATCTCTATTTAATGGCAGTAATTTATATTGTCGCAGGATTAAATCACTTTAGAAACCCTAGATTGTATTTAAAAATAATTCCTCCGTATTTACCTAATCCAAAAGCGCTTAACACGATCAGTGGTCTCGCTGAAATTATTTTAGGAATCGCATTAATAATTACTCCACTTAGCAGCATTGCTGCATGGGGTATAATAGCCTTATTGGTAGCTGTGTTTCCAACGCATGTCTACATGTATCAAAATCCAAAAGCGAGAATGGGATTACCTGTATGGGCGCTACTTTTACGAATGCCGCTACAACTATTACTTATGTATTGGGCTTATCAGTATACTTTTTTGTAGTTATTTTTATTCAAATGAGATGAAGGTTCTGACGTAAATGCAGTGTTTTGCATTACATAATTTACTATGTAAGGTATTCTTATCAAGGTATAGACAGGACAATAGTAAACCCTACGGCATAAAAAACAGTAGAATTCAAAAAAACTTTTTTTTAAAATAAAAAAAAAGTGAGTTTTGATACGAAGTCCTATTTTTTTTTATTAATATTGGTACCTTATTGACAAGCATTTACATTATTAATTATAAAACCTATTTGAATTAATTTTCACGTGATGAAAAAGAGTAACCGCAAAGAACTGACCTGGGATCAAACAGAAAAACTTGTTACACTAGCTCTAGAAGAGAAAAATCCTTTTGAGATTATTAAAAAAGAATTTGGACTAGCCGAAAAAGAAGTTCTGGAAATCATGAAAAAAAAGATGCCAGCTGAAAAATTTGAGATGTGGAAGAAAAAAGCTGCAGCCAATAAGCCTAAACCAAAACCAGTTAAAATTGATGATTTTGATGAAGATTTGGATGGTAAATATTACATCAAAAATAAACTAGACTAATCATATACAAACACTCTTATCCAAGAGTGTTTTTTTTTAACCCATTTCCTTTGAAATTACCTCACGATTGTAACTTTTACTAACCTTTGCAGTCTAATCCCTAAACCAATTCTATAAAAATGAAAAGAATATTTTATACCCTTGCACTACTACCCTTCTTTTGGAGTTGTAAACCAGTTAGTTCTTTAAGTTCTACTCAAAAACAAGAGGTTCGCGTTGCAATAAATTTAAATGAAATAAAAGACGACAAAGTGCTTGTTACTGTACAAGCTCCTTCTATAGGCACAGATGAAATCACTTATCATATACCTAAAACAGTACCTGGCACCTACTCTGAGGATAATTACGGAAGGTTTATAGATGATTTAAAAGCTTTCGATAAAAAAGGAAATCTTCTTTCTGTTAAAAAAACTGATGAAAACTCGTGGTCGATCGCTAATGCAAAAACATTAGAAAGAATCACCTATCTCGTTAATGATTCCTTTGATACAGAAAAAGGAGGGAATTTTGGAGGCGATGATGTGTTTTCTCCTGCAGGATCAAATATATTGGTTGGAGAAAACATTATGTTAAACACACATTGCTTCGTAGGTTATTTTACCAATTTCATGACAACACCTTATAATGTTACTATCTCGCATCCGGAGACATTATGGGGTAGCACATCTATGACTGACCAAGATCCAAGTACTACAGCAGATACTTTTATTACTTCACGTTATGCTGAGTTAGTCGAAAATCCAATCATGTACTCTAAGCCTGACTATACTACTTTTAATGTAGACGGAATGGATATACTAATTAGTGTTTACTCCCCTACAGGAAAATTTACTGCGGAGAGTATTACTCCAGAAATGAAGACTATGATGACTGCCCAAAAAACATTTTTAGGCAAAATAAATGCTACAAAAAAGTACAGTGTTTTATTGTACTTATCTACTTTAACCGAGGAAGATGCAAAAGGCTTTGGCGCTCTAGAACATCCTACTGTTACTACTGTGGTGTTGCCAGAAATAATGCCAAAAGAGGAATTAGTTAAATCTATGATGGACGTCGTATCACACGAGTTCTTCCACATCGTTACGCCATTAAGTATTCACTCTAAAGAGATTCAAGACTTTGATTATAACGATCCTAAAATGTCAGAACATTTATGGATGTATGAAGGGGTTACTGAATATTTTGCCAATCTTTTTCAAATTAACCAAGGTTTAATTAATGAGGAAGACTATTATGGCAGACTTTCTGATCAAATAGAGCGATCAAATGCTATGAATGATACTATGTCGTTTACAAAAATGAGTGCAAACGTATTAGAGCAGCCTTATAAGGATCAATACATTAATGTATATCAAAAAGGGGCACTTATTGGAATGTGTATGGATATTATAATTAGAGAAAAAAGCAATGGAGAAAAAGGAATTCTTGATCTGATGCAAAAACTATCTACTGAATTTGGAGTTTCTAAAGCGTTTAATGACACCGAACTTTTTGATAAAATAACGACACTAACCTATCCTGAAGTAGGTGAATTTTTAAAGACCTACGTGGCCGGGACAACACCAATTCCTTATGATTTTTATCTTGCAAAAGTAGGAGTAACTACTTCAAATATCAAATCACCTGCGTCTATCTTCCTTAAAGGACAAGTACCATACATAACCGTAAATCAAGAAACCAAAGAAATCATTGTTATTCCTAATATAGAGCTAAATGCGTTTTTTACAGGGTTAGATCTAAAAGGTGGTGACATAATCGAATCGATTAATGAAAAACCGTACAACTTAGACAACATTTATGACCTGATTAGTGAAAGTCAAAAGTGGAAAGAGAAAAGTAATATCACAGTAAACATTAAACGAAATGGTGTTTCAAAGATCATTAAAGGCATAGTGAGTCTCCCGTTTGAAGAGAAACAAGCGCTTACAGCTACTGATGCTAGTAAAGCAAGTCTTAGAGAAGCTTGGTTGAAAAACTAGTTCAAAACCTACTAATCCCAATTTAAATTAAATTGGGATTTTTTTTCTCAAATAACCATTGAAGAGTATCATCTCTTTCCAACTATTTTCTTTATTTTGCAGCAAAATTTAGAACCAATGAAAAAAACCATTCTCGCTCTAGTTACACTAGCGCTAATTACAGCTTGCAACAAAACAGAGTCAAATACTAACCTACATATTAGTGGGAATATAAAAGGACTTAAAAAAGGAACATTATACATCCAACGTGTTGTTGACACTGTATTAGTGCCTATTGACACTATTTCTATTGATGGGAATTCTAATTTTAAAAGTGATCTAAATTTAGAATCTCCTGAAATGCTTTATCTATTTCTGGATAGAGGAGTTACTAATTCTCTAGATAATAATTTGATGTTTTTTGCAGAGCCTGGCAATATGACAGTAGAGACAAATCTTGACTCGTATTTAATGTCTGCAAAGGTAACTGGTTCTACAAATCATGATTTATTCGAGGAGTATAAAAAAATCAGCAATCGTTTTAAGGATGAAAACTTAACTTTAATTGAGCAAAAATTCAAAGCCATTAAAAGACAAAATGCAGCAGCGATCGATAGTTTAACACAAAAACAAGATTCAAACACAAAAAGAAGCTATCTATTTGCAACCAATTTTGCTATAAATCATAGAGAATATGAAATTGCACCTTATATCGCCTTGGCTGAAATTTATGATATTAATGTAAAATATTTAGATACTATTCAAAAATCAATGACACCAAAGGTGGCAAAATCGCTTTACGGAAAAAAACTTACAACATATATTGCGAACATTAAGAAACAAGAATAATAATAGACCAATACTTTGTAAAGAGCATTTCAAAAAAATTGAAATGCTCTTTTTTTGTGCTCTCATTCTCCAAAAACACCTTCAAAAATTGAGAGATTAAAACATAAAAACTATTAAGTGATAAAAAAATTAAATATATTAGCTACTTAACCTACTTGATTGATATGTGGAAAAATTTACCCTTCAAAAATCAGATTATATTAATTTTACTAATTCCAATATCTGGTTTACTTTATTTTACTGTCTCTAACTTAAATATAACTTACAGAAACTATTTAAGATTAGAACACAGTCTTGAAAACCTAGAAATTATAGCCTATTTATCTAAGACTAAAACCCTAATTAATGACGAAAGAGCACTTTATGAGTACTCGAAAGTCAACTCTAATCAAGTAGAAGAATATACTAAAAAATTAGAACAAGTAAACAACCGCTTATCTCAGTTCGAATCTAATGATACCACTGTCATAAAAAACATCAATCTAATCAATTCATTTTTTAATAAGATAAGCGCGCTAAGGACTAAAAACACAACTTCCTTGCCTGCAACCTATAAAAATTATTATGAAATAAATTTAATTCTAGATAATTTAATAGAAAGAGAAATCATTAACTGTGATGATACTGAACTTGCCAAACTTGCTAGTAATTTAAAATGCTACATTGAAGCGAAAGCAGCTACGAATTTAATGCGAGGCGCTGTTTTGGATAAAATTACGCAAAACAGTAGCGATACGGCTCTAGTTTACTACTATGAAAATGCGAAGCATTTAAGTTACAATTCGAATTACAAATTAGCGATTTTGAACAATAACGGAATCAATGATGAAATTCTAAATTACAAAAACAGTAAGGAATTCAAAACTTTCGCTGCAACTGCGAATCAAATTATGGCTTCTCAATTAAATTTGTCAGCAACAGCTTGGTGGCAAACTTCAACTGCAGTAAATAACAAATTAAAGGAATTTAGAGATGAGAAAGTAGAAAACATCATTCAATTTGCACAAGAGCAGAAAAAATCTATTTTCATAAATACAATCCTAACAATAGTTTTATTATTATCCTTACTACTAATTACAATCATTTTAGTTTATTATTTAATTAAAAATACAGCAACTGCCTTAAACATAATTTCGAATTCAATTAAAAAAATTGCTTTAGGAAATATTAACCGCCAATTTGTGCTGTCAGGAAATGAAGAGTTCAGCGCAATTAATGCATCATTACAAGACCTAAGCAAAGGTATAAAGGAACAAATAGATTTGTCGACTACAATTAGCAATGGCGTTTTTGGTAAAACTGTCGCTCTAAGAAGCAAATCAGATGTTTTAAATAGATCGCTTAATACGATGTCTTTAGACCTAAAAAAATATAGCGATGAAGAAAAAGAAAACAATCTCCTAAAAAAGAATATCATTGAGGTAAACAAAATCATACTGGATTCTAAAACTTTAGCCGATTTTGGCGCAAATCTTTGTCGAGTATTAACAGCACAAACTAGAGGATGTCAAGCAACTCTTTATTTGACTGATTACATAGAACACAAAGACCAATTAATTAACATCGCTAGTTACGCAGGAAATAAAAATATTCCTCAACTCATAAAAATTGGGGAAGGATTAGTTGGTGAAGTAGCCAAAAGTAACGTGCAGCAATGTCTTAATGATTTGAATAAAGAGTATTCTTATCTAACTTCATCATTGGGAAAATCAGCAATCTATAATATTTTAATAACTCCAATTGCTTATCAAAATAAAGTAATTGGCGTAATCGAAATAGGATCTCTCGAATACTTTAACCATATAGACCAAACCTTATTAAACACACTACAGGAAAACATAGGTAGTGCAATCGAGGTATTTATTAGAAACGAAGAGCTTAAAGCATCTGTTGAAGAAATAAATCGCAAAAACAGCATTTTATTAGTCCAAGAGGAAGAGCTCAGGCAAAATAATGAGGAATTGAATAAGCACTCCATGCTTTTACAGCAATCAGAAGAAGAATTAAAAAATCAAGCCGCTGAGCTAGAGCAAACAAACGCTTATTTAGAAGAAAAAGGTCGTGAACTTGAGAACAAAAATTATGAAATAGAGAAAAAAAATGAGGAATTAATTGTAGCACAAGAAAAGTTAAATATTAAATCAGAGGAAATAGCGAAAGCTAGTTCTTATAAATCTGAATTTCTGGCAAATATGTCACATGAACTTAGGACACCCTTAAACAGTATTCTAATTTTATCAGACTTATTAAAAGACAATACCGCTGGTAACCTGAGCAACGCTCAAATCGAAAATTTATCTGTAATCAATTCTTCTGGAAAAGACCTTTTAAACCTAATCACAGATATTTTAGATATCTCTAAGATAGAAGCAGGAAAAGTTGAACTTTATCCTGAAGAAACTGTCGTAGAAAGAATTTTCTCGGACATGGACAGCCTGTTCCGTGTTCAGATGGAAAAAAAGCAAATAACATTCAATACCGTCATCGCAGATGATTGTCCAAGAGCTATCTATACTGATATTGGAAAAACGGAACAGATTCTTAAGAATTTTCTATCTAACGCTTTAAAGTTTACACCAGATAGTGGAGTGGTCACTATGACTTTTAGTCAACCCGATAAAAATTTTAAATACACCTCCAGCTCTCTTGCATTATTGGCGCCAGATCAAATTATGGCAATCCAAATTCAAGATAGTGGTATCGGTATATCCGAAGAAAACAAGAAAAAACTCTTTCAAAGTTTTCAGCAAGCTGATAGTTCAACTAGCCGAAAATATGGAGGAACTGGCCTTGGATTATATATTTCTAAGCAATTAGCATTTTTGATGGGAGGGGAAGTTTATTTTGATAGTAATCTGAACCAAGGAAGTACCTTTGGCGTGTTACTTCCCGCAAGAATAAAGGAAATAGACAGTGAAAGTAACGAATCAACAGACAATTCAAAAATAAGTAGCAAATCAATCGAAAGTGAATATCCAAATCCATTAGAAGAATATGTTGATCTCTCTGCCACTATCGATGATGACCGAAATAAAGCAGGCCTAGACGACAAAACTATTCTAATTATTGAAGATGACCCCTCATTTGCCGAAGTCCTGTTTCAAGTAGCCCATAACAATGGTTTTAAAGCAATCATTGCACACCAAGGTGAAACTGGATTTCAGTATGCTAAGAAGTACAATCCAAAGGCGATAATCTTAGATATGAAATTACCAGGAGTAGACGGATGGACGGTTTTAAAATGGCTTAAAGACGATAAAGATCTTCAGCATATTCCAGTGCATGTCATGTCAGGAATGAAGAGAGAGAAACTAGCAAAAGAAATGGGAGCTTTCGACTTTTTAGTTAAACCAATTACACCTGAAAAGCTAAAATCAGCATTTGAATCTATAGACAACCAAATAAATAAGGTCTTCAAAAAAATATTAGTATTGGAGGATGATGAAAACTTAAACTATTCAATCAAACAACTTCTTCATTCAAATGACAATAATATCATTTGCTTGCAAGCCTATTCCCGCTCTGAAGCAGAGGAAATATTGAAGAATGACGATATAGACTGTGCAATCATAGATTTAGGACTTCTAGACTCTGACAATATTAAAGCAGTTTCAGACCTGAAAAACAAATCCAAAAATAAGAATATAAAAATCATAATTAATACGGGGAAATCATTAACTGAACAAGAGCAGTTAGAACTAGAGAAAAGTGTAGATAGCATCATCATTAAAACAAACAATGCAACGGAACGTTTAAAAGATGAACTAATGTTGTTTTTAAATAAAATCGAAACGACAGCAGAAACTGCTTATAGGACTGCTCCTAATCTAGCCGGAGGAGAAGTTCTTAACAATAAAAACATATTGATTGTTGACGACGATATTAGAAATATTTATGCCTTATCTGCGGCACTTACGAGTAAAGGCGCTATAATCACAACCGCGTTTAATGGCCTAGAAGCTCTTGAGGCATTAGAAAGTAATCCGAATACTGACATCGTTTTAATGGATATAATGATGCCTGAAATGGACGGCTTTGAAGCGACAAGAAAAATAAGAGAGAATGTTCGATGGAAAAACATACCAATTATAGCCTTAACAGCTAAGGCAATGAAGGGAGATCGTGACGAGATTATCAAAGCAGGAGCATCAGATTATCAATCTAAACCTATTGATATTCAGAAGCTTATTTCATTAATAAGTATATGGATTTACAAATGATTTATCTAACTGACTTAGAGGAATTACTTTTTATGATAAAAAAGCAATTTGACTATGATTTCTCCAACTATTCTAAAGCATCGATGCTCCGAAGGGTAAATCGTTTCATGGAAATAAATGGCATTAGATCCAACATGGAATTAAAGTACGAATTAATAAATAATCCTGTAATTTTTAAAAACTTCATTGATGAAATTGTAGTTAATGTTAGTGAATTTTTTAGAGACCCTAGCTTTTACAAATCATTAGTCCATAATGTTTTCCCTTATCTAGACAGCTATCCAAATATTAACATTTGGAGCGCTGGATGCTCTTTTGGTGAAGAAACCTACTCCGTAAATATTTTACTAAAGGAAAACAATCTCATTCACAAGACTAGATTATACGCAACAGACATAAGTCCTAATGCTATTGAAAAATCTCGTAAAGGAATATATCCTATTACTAATTTTAAAGAATATTCTAAAAACTATTTTGAATGTGGAGGTCAAAACTCTTTGAACGATTATTTCGTATCTGATGAAAAGGATTCTATAATTAATTCAGAGTTAAAAGAAAATATTTTATTTACAAATCATAATCTTGTAACCGATGGCGTCTTTAAGGAATGTCAATTGATATTGTGTCGCAACGTATTGATTTACTTTGACAATGAATTACAAAACAAAGTATTAAAACTATTTTATGATAGTTTACCTATTCATGGGTTTTTAGTTTTAGGAAAAAAAGAATCTTTACGTTTTAGTGTCGTGTATGAGAATTTTAAAGAAATAGATCGAAATGAAAAAATTTATCAAAAAATACGATAATGAATAATGTAATTCTAATTGGCGGGTCAGCTGGCGCTTTTGATTGTATACTAACGATTTTAAAAGGGTTAGACAAATCAATAGATACTCCGATAGTAATTGTATTGCACCGGCTAAAAAATGCTGAATCCATTTTTGAAGCTATTTTACAAAGTAACACACACTACCGCGTTAAAGAAATTGAAAATAACGATCCACTTCAAAAAGGAATACTTTACACGGTACCATCGGATTATCATGTTTTACTAGAATCAGACTTATCAATTTCGTTAGATGTATCTGAGGCCGTAAATTATAGCCGACCTTCAATAGACGTAATTTTTGAATCTTTTTCTCTTATTTTAAAAGAGAGATGCTTAGGCATCCTATTATCAGGATCTAATAATGACGGAGCGACAGGTTTAAAAATTATAGCAGAAAATCAAGGTACAACCGTAATTCAAGACTGTACAGAAGCTGACTATGATAATATGCCAAAAGCGGCAAAAAAAATATACAAATACCACTTAGAATTAAATACTACAAACATAATAAAACTACTTAATAATGAGTACAAATAAAAAAAAGCATACTTTATTATTGATAGACGATAAGCCTGCCAATCTTATCTCTTTAAAAAGTATGCTAGTTAATGACAACCGAGATATAATAACCTGTTTATCAGCAAGCGAAGGTTTGCAAATATTACTAAGAGAGAAAATATCATTAATATTAGTAGACGTACAAATGCCAGAAATGGATGGCTATGAATTTGTAGAAATAATAAAACAACATCCTAACACATCTAATATCCCTACCATATTTGTTACAGCAATAAGTGATGAACCCAAGCATATTAACAAAGCTTATGAGCTAGGTGCTGTAGATTTTCTGTTTAAACCACTTGTTACTGAAGTAACCCGTAAAAAGGTAGATTCTTTTTTAAAAATATGGGATTATGATCAGGAATTAAAAAAAGTAAATGACCAACTTATTCAAAAAAACAAGGAATTAGAACAATTTGCGAATATTATTGCACACGATTTAAAAACACCCTTAGGAAATATAAAATCATTGATCGAGTTTATTGAGGAAGACCATATTTTAGAACTTAAGGAAGGAGCATCAGACTTGTTTGAGATGGTTAAGACATCAGCTAGCTCTATGTCAAAATTAATTGATGATCTTCTGTACTATTCTAAAAATGTTGAGAACACGGAGGGAAAGATGAATTTGCAGATACGCTCAGAAGTAGATGCGGTTTTAAAATTAATTCTGATTGATGACGAAGTGCTTATTGATAAAATCAATTTAGATCACCACATAAAGTTTCAGCCAATTGCTTTCAAACAAATAATTCAGAATTTAATTTCAAATGCTATCAAATACAACGACAAAGAGGTAACCAAAATAACTATTAGTTTCTCTGAAGAAGATAGCGCTATCAAAATTAAAGATAACGGTCCAGGTATTCCTGCTGGCCAAGAAGACAAAGTATTTGATATGTTTTACACTTTAGGGCATTCTTCAAGAGCTGATTCAAGTACAGGAATAGGATTGAATCTCGTGAAAAAGTTAGCAGAACGAAATGATTCTACAGTACATTTTAGAAGTGATCTATTAGAAGGAGCAGAAGCTGTAATCTCAAATATAACCCTAGCTTAAAATAAGCATTTTTATATAAAATCGAAAGTAACGAAGAGTTACTTCCTTTTTTATAGACTTAAATTAAAAAAACCACTTAACAAAGTTAAGTGGTTTTTTTTATGAGCCGGCGGAGGGACTCGAACCCACGACCTGCTGATTACAAATCAGCTGCTCTAGCCAACTGAGCTACGCTGGCGTCTCATTTCGGATGCAAATATACAGATGAATTTTAATTCTCCAAACTAAAAACTTATTTTATTTTAGCATCTTTTACTGATTCAAAAAAATATTATACATCCTTGCTTTTTAACTTAAAATAAAAAACCACCTAACAAAAGTTAGATGGTTTTACGATGAGCCGGCGGAGGGACTCGAACCCACGACCTGCTGATTACAAATCAGCTGCTCTAGCCAACTGAGCTACGCTGGCGTCTCATTACGGGTGCAAATATACAGATGAATTCGTCTTTTCCAAAACAAATCTGATATTTTTTATCGTTTTTTTTGATTACAATTCATTGATTTTAGCAATCAATTGATTTGCAGTTTGTTCCAATTCAACATTGATTTGTTTGAAATGTGCTTTTTTGTTTTCAACGTCTTTTGCATTCACTTTTGTGATCAAAACGTCAAAAGCCGCGATAGCCTCATCAATTAAATTGTTAGTTTCAGTTGTTGGTTTTCCTGTAGTAGAAATTTCAAACAAGTAAACCGCTTCAATGATATCACCTAAAACGTAGTTTATGTCTTTTTTTAAATTCTTAACGTTTGCCATTTTTTTTAAATTTTAATTTGCGTCTGCAAAAGTACATATAATCTTTCTATTAGCGACTATGAAATGTAAATTTCTAAAATTGAAGCTTTTCCATTTAACTCATATTCGCGAATTGCTGCAGGTAGTAAAACTGTATCTCCTTTTTTATAGTTGTAAACAATGCCCTCATAGGTAATTGCAAATGTCCCATCTACACACATATACACTGTGAATGTGTCTCCCGTCTTATTGACCGGTAAAGTACCTGATAAAGGAACGAAATTGGTTGTAAAATAAGGACAATCAATTATTACATTTGCCTCATTAACATCCTTTTTATAGGAGGTAAGAGCTTTTACCTTTTCATAATTAATAGCTTCTAATGCTTGATCAACATGTAATTCTCTTTTATAACCCTGCGCATCTCTTCGGTCGAAGTCATACAAACGGTATGTGACATCTGATGTTTGCTGAATCTCAGCTATAACTAAACCAGCCCCTATTGCATGCACTGTTCCTGTATCTAAAAAGAACACATCTCCTTCTTTAACTACTATTTCATCGAGAAGCGACGACAAGTTTCCTTCGTTTAGATACCGCACACATTCTCCAGCATTAGAATTTCTTTTAAAACCAACAATAACCTTAGAACCAGCATCAGCCTGCATAACGTACCACATCTCTGTTTTACCTAAAGAATTATGTCTTTTCTTAGCTAATTCATCATTAGGATGAACTTGAATAGATAAATCTTCCTTAGCATCGAGAAATTTAAATAGAAGTGGAAATTGAACACCAAATTTTTCATAAACAACACCGCCTAAAATTTCGTTAGGATTTTCATTTACTAAATCAGCTAATGATCTCCCGCTTAAAACACCATTAGAAACTATGCTCACAAATCCTTCAACACCTGATAGTTCCCAACTTTCACCCGTAGTTTTGGATTTGATAGGTTTATGAAGTATTGTCTTCAGTTTTTCTCCACCCCAAATTCTTTCTTTGAATATAGGTTCAAACTGTAGAGGGTATAATTTCATTCTTAATCTTTTTACAATTATCTTTTATTAATAAAGCTTAGAAGTATTACTCCTTTATTTTACGCTTTTCTTCACCGCTCTAAGTGCTTTTGGGATATGATTTGCTGCCATGATATTATTAAAAATCATGATTATAATACCATCTTTATCAGCAACATAGGTTACTCTACCGGGCAAAATACCAAATAGTGCTTTTGGAACTCCAAACATTTTTTGAATTTTTTTATCTTCATCAGATAAAAGAATAAAAGGTAATTTGTATTGTTGCTTGAATTTTTCATGAGAAGCGGTGCCGTCACTACTTATTCCAATAACTTCTGCACCTAAGTCTTTAAAATCCTGATATTTATCTCTAAAGCTGCAAGCTTGCGCAGTACATTGTGAAGTATTATCTTTTGGATAAAAATAAATTACTACCACCTTTTCTCCAACTATGGACGCACTCTCAAACACAGTACCATCAACTTTTATCGCCCTAAAATCGGGGATTTTATCACCTACTTTTAATGCCATTATAATCCTTTATAGGTTACAAAATTTCTTGGTGTTTCATACAAAACTACTTCTAGATCATATTTGTTTTCGATTTTAGCTCGAAGTTTATTCCAAATAACAACCACGATGTTTTCTGCTGTTGGATTCAAATCTTGAAAATCAGCAACATCTAAATTGAGATTTTTATGATCAAATTTATTTTCCACCTCTTCTTTTATCAAATCTGCTAGGATTTTAACATCCATCACAAAACCCGTCTCTGGGTCTATCTCACCAGTCACATTAACAATTAACTCGTAATTGTGTCCATGATAATTAGGATTGTTGCATTTGCCAAAAATTAAATCGTTTTTTTCAAATGTCCAATCTTTTCTATATAATCGATGCGCTGCATTAAAATGTGCTTTTCTACTAATTGTAACCCTCATATTATTTTGTTGTATTTAAAATTAGGGATACCCTAAATTTTATGATCTTCTAAATAGTGGTAAAACTCGTCAAATATAATTTTAAACCAAACCGTATATTGCTCTGGAGAAATGATCATATCTTGTTTGATGTGATCAATACCCATCCATTTCCAATTCTCAACTTCCTCTGGATTAATTATTGGCTCATCGTTGCTGTATCCAATCATAACATGATCTAACTCATGTTCCGTTAAACCATTGTCAAAAGGTGCTTTATAAATAAAATGAAAAAGTTCTTTGAGCTCTGCCCTAAAACCCATCTCTTCATAGAGTCTCCGACTTCCTGCCTCTATATTTGTCTCACCAGCACGTTGATGGCTGCAACAAGTATTAGTCCAAAGTAGTGGTGAATGATACTTATGATGCGCTCTTTGCTGTAACATTATTTCGTTTTTACTATTTAAAATAAAAACTGAAAATGCACGATGTAAAACTGCTTTCTCATGAGCCTCAAGCTTTGGCATTAAACCAATTTGCTCGTCTTGCTTGTTTACTAAAATTACGTTTTCTTCTATCATATCTAGGTTTGGCAAAACAAAAATACAAAAAAAAGACGGACAACAGAGCGGGCTTTAACGTTCTCTTTCATATTGTTTATACCCAATACCAATCAATAGTGGGAACTTAACCTTATTGGTTTTGCCTACTCTTTTAAACTTTTTGGCACCATACAGCTATTTTTATCTATCGAAAATTATTCACAATATTAAGCACAACGCAAAAAAATAATGTATTTCAACTACCCCAAACTCTTTTTTTTACACTATTAAGCGCTATAGCGCATTTGATTTTCAGTATATTTGTGTAGTTCTCGAACTAGTACTGTTCCATAATCAAGCATAACCATAACATGAAACAAACAATCTTTAGAAGTATCGTTTTATTATCATTTTGCTCTTCAATTGCTCAAAATACAGCATTAAAGACCAAAATTAATTCAAAGTCAGAATCATTAGAATCCAAAGTAATTGAATGGCGAAGAGACTTTCACAAAAACCCTGAGCTTGGTAATCGAGAGTTTAAAACAGCCGAGAAAATAGCTGCTCACCTCCGATCTTTAGGTATGGAAGTGCAAACTGGAATTGCTAAAACTGGAGTTGTTGGAATACTAAAAGGAGGAAAACCAGGACCAGTAGTAGCACTTAGAGCAGATATAGATGCTTTACCTGTTAAGGAAAGAGTCGATATTCCCTTTGCATCAAAACAAGAAGGGGAATACAATGGTCAAAAGGTCAATATTATGCATGCTTGTGGGCACGACACGCATATTGCCATGTTAATGGGTACTGCAGAAGTTTTAGCATCGATTCAAAAAGAGCTGAAAGGAACCGTAAAATTTATTTTTCAGCCGGCAGAAGAAGGAGCTCCAGATGGTGAAGAAGGAGGAGCCGAATTAATGGTTAAAGAAGGTGTTTTGAGCAACCCTAAAGTTGATGTCATTTTTGGATTGCACATCAATGCGCAAACCGAAGTAGGAACAATAAAATACCGTCCAGAAGGAACTATGGCTGCTTCGGATTGGTTTAAAATAAAAATTACAGGTAAACAAACGCATGGTGCTTATCCTTGGTTAGGAATTGACCCAATTGTTACTGCATCTCAAATCGTTCTTGGTTTACAAACCATTGTTAGTAGAAATCTAAACATAGCCGAAACTGGAGCTGTTGTTAGTGTTGGAAAAATTGATGCCGGTGTCCGAAGCAATGTTATCCCTGAAGAACTGAATATGTATGGAACCATTAGAACCTTAGACAGTAAAGTACAAGACATGATTCATAAAAGGGTGAAAGAAGTTGTAAGTTCAATTGCCGAGAGCGCTGGAGCAAAAGCCGACATAGTAATTACAAAACAAACTCTCGTAACCTACAACGATCCTAATTTGACTGAAAAAATGTTACCGACTTTAAAAGCAGTAGCTGGAAAAGACAAAGTACTTCTTACTCCCGCAGTTATGGGAGCGGAAGATTTTTCGTTTTACCAAGATAAAATTCCAGGACTTTACTTTTTTTTAGGAGGAGCCCCTAAAGGAAAACCTATTAGTGAAACTGCACCACATCATACTCCTGATTTTTATATTGACGAAAGTGGCTTCGTTTTGGGAGTAAAGACTATGGCAAATCTAACAGTAGATTACATGGAAATGCAGACTAAAAAATAGATTTTAAAACAAGAATACCTCTTTTTATTTAAAATCAGATCCAAAACAAACTTTACAAGCCTCCACTACTGTTTTAATTGGAGGCTTATATATTTAATGAAGCAGCAATCATTTGCGCACATTTCTCTCCATCAATAGCTGCAGAAATTATTCCGCCTGCATACCCTGCTCCTTCTCCAGAAGGATACAACCCTTTTATTTGCAGATGCTCATAGGTTAAAGGATCTCTAGGGATACGAACTGGGGATGACGTCCTAGATTCTGGCGCATGTAAAATAGCCTCATTTGTTAAATAGCCACGCATTGATTTACCAAATTCCGTAAAACCCTCTCTCAATATTTGCGTTAGAAAACCAGGAAACACTTGACCTAATTCTACTGAGGTCGTTCCAGGAACATAGGAAGTCTTAGGAATATCTGTTGAAATTTTTGATTTTGTAAAATCGATCATTCTCTGAGCAGGTACTTTTTGAGTTTCTCCCGCAAGGTGCCACGCTTTTTGCTCTATACTTTTTTGAAATTCTAAGCCTGCCAGTGCACCATGATTTGCAAATGGTTTGAAATCGTCCAATTTTAATTCGACAACAATTCCTGAGTTTGCAGTAGCTTGATCTCTTTTTGAAGGCGACCAGCCATTAGTTACCACTTCGCCAGGACTAGTAGCACATGGCGCAATTATCCCTCCAGGGCACATACAAAAAGAGTACATTCCCCTACCTCCTACTTGCTTAACAATACTGTAAGGAGCAGGCGGCAATAATTCTCCTCTATAGTCACAACTGTACTGGATACTGTCTATTAATGATTGTGGATGCTCTGCCCTAACTCCTAGAGCAAAAGGTTTTGCTTCAATAAAAACTTTTTTTCTGTCTAATAGTTCAAAAATATCTCGTGCTGAATGTCCTGTGGCTAATATCAGTTTGTTAGCAAGGATCGTTTCCCCTTTGTGAGTTACAACACCTTCAATTTCATTATTTTTGATCACTATATCAGTGACTCTCGTTTCAAATAAAACAAGCCCACCACACTCAATAATTTTTTCGCGAATATCTTGGATAATTTGAGGTAATTTATTCGTACCAATATGCGGATGCGCGTCTACCAAAATATCAGGCGTTGCCCCATAGGCTACTAATAATTCTAAAATTCGGGTGACATCGCCTCTTTTTTTAGAACGAGTATATAATTTACCATCTGAATACGTTCCCGCACCACCTTCACCAAAACAATAATTAGAATCTTCGTCGACAATGTGATCTACATTAATTGCTTTTAGATCGCGACGTCGACCTCTAACTTCTTTCCCACGTTCGACTACTATTGGTTTTAAACCTAATTCAATTAATTGCAAAGCAGCAAATAATCCGGCAGGACCAGCACCTACTACAATTACCTCTTGTTTGGTACTAACATTAGGGTAATCCGGTAGCTGAATCTTTTCTTCATGAAATAACTCTCCTTTTAAATAAATCAATACTTTCAAATTAATCTTAATTGCTTTTTGACGCGCATCAATAGATCGTTTCAAAATAACGACTTGCTGGATATCTACGGATTGTACTTTTAATTGCTTCCCTAGGTATTCTTTCAGCAAAATTTCATTTGCAGCAATCTCAGGTGTTACTTGTAGCAGGAGTTCTTGAGCCATTTTCTTTGTAGTAATTCTATTATTTGTTTTTTAATATCGGAAAACAAGATGCAAAAATACTATTTTAGTGTGGATTTCATTCTTAGTTTTAGGCCTTTTAGTTTTTGAGGCACTAAACTTTGTAACTTTGCACATAAAACAGTTTCAAATACCATGTCTAGACAAATAAAATTAATTTGGGATTTTCGGGGACCCGCATCAGCAAAAACAGCTGAACATCATGAGGTACATCTTAAGGAATACATTGCCATAGAAAAGCTACCCTTAAATATAACTGGTTTCGAAATCAAAGACGAGATGCTAGCAATCGCTTTTATGGTTGTGACCGATGACAACATGATACAAGTTCGAGATGCCTTAAAACCTCATCGTGGAGAAATTTATTTAGAAAAATAGCATTTTAAATATAGTACCTGATTAATCAAGAGGAATTCTGGTAATAAACTACAATCACTAGCCGTTTATATGAGATTGTAATAAAAGTTAATATTTTCCCATTTAAAGATCGACGAAAACTATTAAACGTAAATTACGTACATAGAATAAACAAAACATTTTATCATGAAAAAATTACTAGCTATACTACTGCTCATAACTGTGCAGTTTGGTTTTTCGCAAACCACTGACTACATCGCTATCTCAAAAAAATTAGTTGAAGCTGCAAAAGCCAAAAACATTAAAGAGGCAACAGGTTATATGGATTTAATCGCTAAAGCCGATGAAAACACATTAATCAAACAACTAGAAGGCGATACCGCTAAAAAAGCATTCTTTATTAATGTCTATAATGGTTTTACAAATATCTCTTTACGTAAAGACCCAGAACAATATAAAGATCGAGGTGCTTTTTTTAAATCAGAGCAATTTGTAATTGCAGGAAACAAGGTGAGTCTGGACATAATTGAACATGGCTTTCTAAGAAGATCTAGTATTAAATGGAGTTTAGGTACGTTACACAAACTATTCCCTTCTAAATTAGATAGAAAATTCCGCGTAAAAGATGTAGATTACCGTATTCATTTCAGTTTAAACTGTGGAGCAAAAAGTTGTCCTCCCGTGGGAATGTATGATGCTAAAAATTTAGATAAACAATTAGATGCTTCGACGGATAAATATCTAAAAGCGAATACTACCTACACTAAAGACAAAAACAACCTAGTTGTCCCTGCCCTAATGAGCTGGTTTAGAGGTGACTTTGGCTGTAAAAAAGGAGTTATTAAAATAGCTAAACAATTTAATATCATACCAAATGATGTTAAACCTGATTTAGATTATAAAGATTATGATTGGACTATCGATTTAAATAATTTTTTATAAATCGTACTTATACAAACCTCAACAAAACATTTAATTTGTATTCATTTTTTAAAATTGGCGCTAAAATAGCAATGCGAATATACTGCAGTAAAACTGTAGTTAATTTTAATACAAATACTTCTTATAATTATCCAAAAATAATTGGGGCTAATCACCCCAATTCTTTTTTTGATGCAATAGTGATAGCAGTCAATTATCCTAAACCCATTTATTTTTTGGCCAGAGGAGATGCCTTTAACAGCCCTTTAATTGCAAAGTTCCTTACTGCATTACACCTTATACCGATTTACAGATTAGCTGAAGGAAAAAACAATTTAGGAAAAAACGAGGACACTTTTAAAAGATGTATCAAGCTTCTAAAACAAAATCAGACTATATTGATTTTTTCAGAAGGCCTATGTGTAAACGAATGGAGATTAAGACCCTTAAAAAAAGGAACAGCTCGATTGGCTTTACTTGCACATCAAGAGGGCGTACCTAATTTAAGAATTCAACCTACAAATTTAAATTACTCTTCCTTTACAAGCAATCCAAAGGAAGTACTGGTAAATTTTAATTCCGAGTTTGGCCTCACAAAGGATTCTACAGCAAAGGTATCTGAGTTTTATTCTCAATTTAATCTACAACTAAAACAAGGCTTAGAAAACAATTTAGTAATTCAATTAGAAAAAAAGGAAATTCACTTGTTTGAAAATCGCGCTACAATTACTAAAAAAGTTTTACTCGCTTTGCCAGCTTTATTAGGATATCTACTGAATAGAAGTATTTATATCATTTTTAAAAATATAGCCCATAAAAAAACCAAAAATACCGTTTTTTATGACTCGGTTCTTTTTGGTTTATTGCTTCTGTTTTATCCACTTATTGTGCTGATTATTGCTGCAGTCACTGGTATAATATTCAATTTATATGTAGCGATGCTTGTGTTTGTATCCTTTCCAACATCAGCGTGGACTTATTCACAATACAAAGCTATCTAAATTATTTTACTTTACTTAAAGCCAACATTTTTATCATCCAATTAGGCAGTGGTTTTTCTTTATTTCTTTTCTGTAAATCCAAAAACCAACCTATTTTTTTCAAGATAGGAACTTTATGTGTTTCTACTAACTCTATTAATGTTCCGTCAGGATCTTCGACATAGCAGAATCTCCCTGAAGCATTATCCATCTCAAAAGTATTATTACTATCTACCGTAAAAAAGCACTGTTGCTTTTCGGCGTGGACCTTAAGACTTTTCATATCTAAAACATCAAAACAAAGATGTATAAAACCACAATCTCCCCAATAACGGTTTTCATAGATTTTCTTAGCTTCTTTACTCTTAAGTTGCACTAATTCTATTGTAACATCTCCTAACAATTTATTGAAGGCACCTTTACCTGTGGCTCTTTTTTGCAGCCCTACTTTACGGTATAATAAATCATCTATAGTATATTCAAAATCATATAGAATTGAATCTATACCTAAAACATTTTGGTAAAAAAGCATTGATTTTTCCATATTACTTACTCCAATAACACCACCCACTACTCCTCCTAAATCATGTTTCCCTGTTTGAAACCAATCGCTTGAAGTAATAATTTTAAAGGTGTTGCTATTACCATCAGTAACCCAAAAATAAGCACCACTGTGCTTACAATTTATAACATCCCAAACTGTTACTCCTTCTACCTTTTTTAATCTTTGATGAGACGCCTCAATATTGGTTGATTTCAGAATAACTGCGTTTATACCTAAATCTCCCATTTCAATTGGCGCTGACTCTTGAGGAATACGATCTAAGTATTGCCATATCTCAAAACCGCCTCCTCCTTGGAGATTCATAGTTAAAATTGCTCTTCTGTTAAATACCGTTCCACCGGTATACTGTGTCATTAAATTAGCTTTCGCCTGGTCGTCAAAAATCAACACGTCCATGCCAAATAAGTGTTTGTATGTGTGCATTGCTGCAACGGCATTAGTAACCCCTATTCCCACCTGTTGAATTCCTGATAAAAAATGATGCATAAGCTAATATTATTTGTTCTGTAATCCTTTGTAGTGCGCAATTTTATAATACAGCGAAGGCACAAACCACCACAACCAGAACAAAATGCGTTCTGCCTTAACAATGATAATTGATTTTTTGTTCGAGCGCAATCCTTTTATAATTTTTTTTGCGCAAATAGTAACATCCATCCCTACCTCATTATTTTCATCGGTTGCCCCATACTGCTTTCCATCGCCTACAAGAGCATTTTTTGAAATGTTAGTATTTATTCTACCCGGATATACGAGAGAAAGGGTAATATTGGTTTTAAACAATTCACATTGCAACGTCTCTAAATATCCTTTAATGGCATGCTTAGATGCTGCATATCCTGAACGTAAGGGAAAACCAATAAGTCCTGCGATACTACTAATAACAGTCATACTACCACTATTATTCTTTTTAAAGTAAGGTAAAATTGCTTGGGTAATTGCCACTGGTGCAAAGTAATTAATATCCATCAACTTTTTGTACACATCCATTGTTGTGTCATTTGCTAATGATCGCTGACTAATACCTGCGCTCTGAATTACATAATCGATACGTCCTTCTAGCGATACTGCTTTATCAACTAAAGCATTAATAGCATCCAATTCTAAAAGATTGTAAGGTAAAATATGGACAGGAGTTGATTTCAATTCTAATTTCACCTCTTCTAGCGAAACTATATTGGAAGAGGTTAGAATGAGAATCGCCTCTTGTTGTGCTAATTGAATGGCTAATTCTTTTCCAATCCCTGAAGAGGCGCCAGTAATCCAAACCACTTTATTTTTAAAATGCATTTTTTCTGTACCTTAAAAGTTCTTTGTATTTAGCTATCATTGCCATTTGAGACGCGCCATTTTTATACATCCTGACCACTTGTAAGTTGGCTAATTGAACTGTAAGCCAGGAGTTTTCTTCATATTTCCGAGCTGAAATTATAGTAGCTTTAGGAATTAATTTGAAAGAACCTTGCTTCCACAAACGAGCAATGTAGTCATAATCCTCCATGATTACCATCTCTTCCTTATACCCTCCAATTTGATCCCATAAAATTTTTGTCACAAAAATACCTTGATCACCTCCTCTAAAAAAAAGGTAATTGAACCGTGTAAAAAAAGCATTAACTTTTAGTAACACACTAGAGCTATCAAACTTGGTTCTAAAACTCCCACAATTATAACCTTCCTGAATAGCATCATTAATTACATCATAAGAGGAATGGGTTGGAGCGCTATCTGCGTGTAGAAAAAAATACACATCACCTGAGGCGTTTTTGGCGCCGTAATTCATTTGTCCCGCGCGACCTTTAACTGGAGAAAGGACTGTTTTTGCGCCAAGACTTTTAGCTATTGCGACAGTTTGATCTGTACTGCCGCCATCAGAAACTATAATTTCAACATTGTTACTTACTAGATTGCGTTGGAGAAATTCGATTGTATTTCGAATAATCGCTGCTTCGTTGTAGGTGGGAATAATAATACTTAAAACCATACAGTGTTCAAAAAATAAAGAAATGAAAAAAAAAAAAACTAAAAATTGAATTACTTAATTAGCTACTTCGCTAATAAATTTAATACGCATGAATCGCAATTCATCAATATCGTAATCTCCTTCAAATTCTTTTAATGCATCTTCAATTTTATCAGTCGTAGACTCCATAAAATAGTCATGAATTTCTTCTTGTTGGTCATCGTCGAGCATATCATCAACCCAGTACTTTATATTAAGTTTTGTACCTGAATATACTATTTGCTCCATCTCTTTAATAAGAGCATCCATAGTAAGTCCTTTTGCTTTTGCAATATCATCAAGAGATAATTTGCGATCGATATTTTGAATGATGTAAAGTTTATTGACTGAGTTTGTTCCTGTAGATTTCACCACAAGATCATCAGGTCTAAAAATATCGTTCTCCTCTACATATTTACTAATGAGTGCAATGAATTCTGCACCATATTTTTTTGCTTTTCCTTCTCCAACTCCGTGTATATTGATTAATTCAATTTGGGAAATAGGATATTTTAAAGCCATATCTTCTAGCGAAGGTTCTTGAAAAACGACGAATGGTGGCACACCTAGTTTTTTAGCAACTTTTTTGCGCAAATCACGAAGCATATCCATCAAAACCTCATCTACTGCACCTGTAGACTTAGCAGCTGTCACAATCGCTTCATCACCTATTTCATTGTATTCATGATCCTCAGACATCATAAAGGAGGATGGATTTTCGATAAAATCAAGTCCCTTTTTGGTGATTTTTACAATACCGTAGGTTTCTATGTCCTTAGATAAAAAACCCGAAACTAGCACTTGCCTAAGCAATGCCATCCAATATTTTTCATCATGACTTGCACCACAACCAAAAAATGATTGAACATCTGTTCTATGCGCTTTAATCACAGCGTTAACTCTTCCTATCAGTGTAAAAACAATTTCTTTTGATTTATAGATATGTTTAGTATCACGTACCACTTTTAGCAATTGCACAACCTGATCCTGTGCTTCTATTTTAGTTTTTGGATTACGAACATTGTCATCCATGTCTGCACCGTCGCCATTTTCGCCATCAAATTCTTCTCCAAAATAATGAAGTAAAAACTTTCTTCTAGACATTGACGTTTCTGCGTAAGCAACTACCTCCTGCAATAAAGCAAAACCTATTTCTTGCTCAGCGACAGGTTTTCCTGACATAAACTTCTCTAGCTTTTCTACATCTTTATAGGAATAGTAGGCTAGGCAATGTCCTTCTCCACCATCACGACCAGCGCGACCTGTTTCTTGATAATAACTTTCGAGCGATTTTGGTATATCATGATGTATCACAAAACGAACATCAGGCTTATCAATCCCCATTCCAAATGCAATCGTAGCGACAACAACCTCAACATCTTCCATCAAAAACATGTCTTGGTGTTTAGCTCGCGTTTTAGCATCTAGACCGGCATGATACGGCACCGCACTTATACCATTTACCTGTAAAACTTCGGCAATAGCCTCTACTTTTTTACGGCTTAAACAATAGATAATACCAGATTTCCCTTTGTGCTGTTTTATAAAACGAATGATATCCGACTCTATATTTTTTGTCTTTGTACGAACTTCATAATACAAATTAGGTCTATTGAACGAAGCCTTAAATGTTTTAGCATTTACCATATCCAAATTCTTCAAGATATCCTCTTGTACTTTTGGAGTTGCAGTTGCAGTAAGCCCTATAATGGGTATATCACCCAATTGCTTTATAATATTTTTTAAATTCCTATATTCTGGTCTAAAATCGTGTCCCCACTCTGAAATACAGTGCGCTTCATCTATGGCAACAAAGGATATGGTAACATTTTTTAAAAACTGAACATTTTCCTCTTTGGTTAAGGATTCTGGAGCCACATATAGCAACTTAGTCAAACCTGAGGTTATGTCTTTTTTAACTTGAGTAATTTCCGTTTTTGTGAGAGAGGAGTTCAATACATGTGCAACACCGTTCTCTGAAGACAAACTTCTAATGGCATCAACCTGGTTTTTCATTAAAGCAATAAGAGGCGAAACAACGATTGCAGTTCCTTCTTTTGTTAGAGCTGGTAGCTGATAACAGAGCGACTTCCCACCGCCTGTTGGCATGATAACAAAAGTATTTTGTCCAGCCAACAAACTTTGGATCACTTGTTCCTGCAATCCCTTAAATTGGCTAAAGCCAAAATATTTCTTTAATTCTTTATGGATATCAATTTCGTTTGAATTCATTCTTTATTATAATGGTATTTTGTATAAATTTGCACCACATAAAGATACTAATTTCTTTCACACACACAAATTTTTAAATATTCTGTTTTGATATCAAAAGAAAATATATTGGCATTAGCCAAAAAAACCATTTTAACTGAGAGTGAATCAATTATAAAACTGGCCTCTTACTTAGATGAAAGTTTCTACAATGCAACACAGGCAATATTCAATTCTAAAGGTCGATTAATAGTAACAGGAATTGGAAAAAGCGCAATCATTGGACAAAAAATGGTTGCCACTTTTAACTCGACTGGAACACCATCCATGTTTCTGCATGCAGCTGAAGCGATTCATGGAGATTTAGGAATGATGCAAAAGGATGATATTATTATTTGCATCTCGAAAAGCGGTAATAGTCCTGAAATAAAAGTGTTAGTCCCCCTCTTAAAACGTTTTGAAAACACATTGATCGCCATTACAGGCAACATGACTTCATTTCTTGCAAAAGGAGCTGATCACGTTTTAAATACTACAGTAGACCAAGAAGCCTGTCCCATCAACCTCGCTCCTACTAGTAGCACCACAGCCCAGTTAGTTATGGGAGATGCTCTTGCTGTTTGTTTAATGGAAATACGCAATTTTAAACCAGAAGATTTTGCTATTTATCATCCAGGAGGTGCCCTAGGTAAGAAATTACTTTTGCGCGTGCAAGATATGCTCGAACACACGTTAAAACCAATGGTTACTCCTGATGCTTCTATTAAAAAGGTTATTTTTGAAATATCTGAAAAAAGATTGGGTGTTACAGCAGTAGTAGAAAATGAGAAAGTAATTGGTATTATAACTGACGGCGATATTCGTAGGATGTTAAACGATCGAGAGACTTTCACTGATTTGACCGCTAAAGATATTATGACTAAAAATCCTAAAATGGTTCAATCTACTGATATGGTTGTAGCTGCATTTAATATTTTAGAAGATCATGCAATCACACAATTAGTAGTAATTGATGAAGCAGGATTATACCAAGGCGTATTGCATTTACACGATATTTTAAAAGAAGGAATACTATAATGGCAAAAAAGAATATAAACGAAATGTCGTTTTTAGATCATCTTGAAGATTTAAGATGGCTACTCGTAAGAAGTACTATCGCAATCATTATAATGGGAATCGCAACCTATTTTATAAGCGACTATTTGTTTGATACTATAATTTTTGGACCTACAAGACCCACTTTTATCACTTATACTTTTTTTTGTGACCTTTCAAATTACATTGGAATAGGTGATAGTATATGCATTACCGAGATGCCTTTCATTATACAAAACACACAAATGGAGGGACAAGTAAACGTATTTATTTGGATCTGTATACTTGCAGGATTCATACTTAGTTTTCCCTATATATTGTGGGAAATCTGGAAGTTTATTGGACCTGCACTTTACGAGAAAGAAAAAAAGAATGCAAAAGTCTTTATCTTTTTCTCTTCTATTTTATTCTTTATTGGTGTTTTGTTTGGCTATTTTGTAGTAATCCCGATGTCAGTAAATTTTGTAGCCACGTTTACGGTTAGTAAGGTGGTTTTAAATCAATTCACACTTGACTCCTATATCGGAATGGTAAAGACATCCGTCCTTGCGAGCGGCTTGTTTTTTGAGCTTCCCATCATCATATTCTTCTTAACAAAACTAGGGCTTGTAACCCCTTCTTTTTTAAGAACCTATAGAAAATACGCTATTGTTTTGGTGCTTATAGTTGCGGCAATTGTTACGCCGCCAGATGTTGTAAGCCAAACCATAGTAGCGATCCCGATGTTATTAATATACGAAGCAAGTATCTGGATCTCAGTATTTGTTTCAAAATCTAAAATAGAACAAAATGGCTGATATTATTGAAGAATTTAACGAATACCGTTCTAGAATGAACGAAAAACTTTTGGCTGACAACAACAAAATCGTCAAAAGAATATTTAACCTAGATACCAATGCCTATGCTGCTGGAGCTTTAGATGTTAAAACTAAGGAACTTTTAGGCTTAGTAGCATCAGCTGTTTTACGATGTGATGATTGCGTAAAATACCATTTAGAGACAAGTCACAAAGAAGGTGTCACTAAAGAAGAAATGATGGAAGCTATGGGTATCGCAACTTTAGTGGGTGGTACAATTGTAGTACCGCACTTGCGTAGAGCTTATGAATTTTGGGAAGCGTTGGATGAGAATGCTACAAAATAAGCAACTAAAAAAAGTAACAAAACTGGTACCCACAAAATAATTCAGGAAACTAAATAATTGTTAAGGAATTAAGATGTTCCTTTGTTTATTCGTTAATTTGCTACGCTTAAACAAAGGAACGTTTGGCTTTAATATACTTTGAAAAGTTTAAAACAAAAAAGATGATCTTAAGAGCGGAGAATTTAGTAAAAACATACAAAGGACGAAGCGTCGTAAAAGGCATATCGGTAGAGGTTAATCAGGGAGAAATTGTTGGTTTGCTGGGTCCAAATGGAGCTGGAAAAACAACCTCGTTTTATATGATTGTTGGATTAGTTAAACCTAATTCAGGAAACATATATCTTGATGATCTAAATATTACAGATTATCCTATGTACAAACGTGCTCAGCAAGGTATAGGTTATTTAGCGCAGGAAGCCTCTGTTTTTAGAAAATTAAGTATCGAAGACAACATTTTGAGCGTACTACAATTGACTAAATTGACCAAAGAAGAACAGGTAGCCAAAATGGAAAGTTTGATTGAAGAGTTTAGCCTTGAGCACATTCGTACCAACCGTGGTGATTTATTATCCGGAGGAGAGCGACGCCGAACAGAAATTGCTCGTTGCCTAGCAACCGATCCAAAATTCATCCTATTAGATGAGCCATTTGCTGGTGTAGATCCAGTTGCGGTAGAAGATATTCAACGTATTGTAGCCCAACTAAAAAACAAAAACATAGGGATCTTGATAACAGACCATAACGTACAAGAAACGCTTGCTATTACAGACAAAACGTATTTGATGTTTGAAGGTGGTATCCTGAAAGCTGGTATTCCTGAGGAATTAGTAGAGGATGAAATGGTACGTCGTGTTTATCTTGGTCAAAACTTTGAACTTCGCAAGAAAAAACTAGAGTTTTAACTACTGTTCTAAACATCTTTAAACCAAAATCGGAAATGGAAACACCCGAAAAACCATCTAAAGAAACCTTAGAAAAATGGCACAAAGATCCTGATATTTGGAGATGCGGTATTTTTTATTACAACAAACAAGACAAGAGACTATTACCCCCAAAAAGGCAGGAATGTATGGGATGGACCGTAAATTTTGCTAATACAAAGTCGGTTTTGTTTTTTGTTGGAATGATGGCCTTTTTCATTTTTGTAACACTCTTCATTGTACTTAAAAAATCATAGATTTTCTTGCCTTTTTTCCTTTCGCGTGAGGGATAGCAGTGGAAATCCTTTTTAAGGCTTTTTATGCCGGAAAAAGATTGAAACGAATAGCCCGACTAAACTGAAACGACAGTGGAAGTTGAGGCACGCCCAAAAAACAGAACAAACAAAACAAACTTTATTCTACGGTTATAAACTGCAATTGCTGAAAATCGCCATTGTAAATATTGACATCTACATTCCCATTGATTCCTGGCACGGAGCCTTTCTCTGTAAATTGCCAAAAGAGCCAATCCTCTTTCATTTTCTCGCGATAAAAATTATAATTAGCGATCCAAAAAAGGTAATCTGAAAATTCTTCTTTCAAAAAATCATCATAATATTTCTCGCCTGTATAAATAATTGGCTTCACTTTATAATGCGACTCCACAGCTTCTAACCAACGTCTTAAGCCTATTTTAAGGCGAGCAACCGATTGATTTTCAGGTAGTTTTTCAATGTCTAATACGGGAGGTAAATCTCCTTTGTACAGCCGCACCGTTTTAATGTAAAGGGCAGCCTGTTCTAAGGAGTTTTCGTTAGGACGATAGTAGTGATAAGCTCCTCTAATTATCTTTCTATCTTTGGCGCCAAGCCAATTTTCATCAAAAGCTTTATCCACACGATCGTTACCCACAGTAGCTCTTACAAAAACAAATTGAATTGGGAATTTTTCCTCGATCGCATTCACTGCAGGCCAATCAATAACTCCTTGATATTCTGATACATCTATTCCAACCGCTTTAGTTCCTTTATTTTGTAAAACTTGAAAATTACGTACATCCGATATACGTTTCGCTTCTTTATCTCGTTTAGCAATTTTGTCCGATTTAAAACTCAAATAATAAGCCAAACCATTACGATAATGATATCCAGTTGCCAAGACAAAACTAACAAACAAGACATAAATTGAATACTTAATCACATTTTGTCGAAAAGAACTTTTTTTGACTGACCGTCTAGCTTGATACTTTCGTTTAACGTTTTGCCTTTTCATCTAAAGAAAATCGATTACTTATTATAGACAAAATAACGTAAGAAATAATGATTAAAGGAATCGCCATGTACTGAAGAAATAGTATTAGAGCGACTGAAAAACTTAAAAAAACAATTTGTAAAGCGTTGTCTTTTAAGTTAAATTTTTTAATTTTCAGGGAAAACAAAGGGATCTCGGCATTGAGAATATAAGCACTAAATAAGGTGACAATCAGTAAAAACCATTGATTAGTTAAAATCTCTAAAACAATTAATGAATCACTATAGACAATTACTAAAGGCAAACTCATGATAAGCAACGTGTTTGCGGGCGTAGGCAATCCTACAAATGAATTGGTTTGTCTTATATCAATATTAAAGTTAGCCAAGCGATAACAAGAGCCTAAGGTGATAATAAATCCTAGAAAAGGAACATAAGGACTTGATGAAATTTCGTGTTGGCTATTTGACATCAAAAAATACATTACAAAACCCGGTGCGACGCCACTTGTAACCATATCAGCCAAAGAGTCTAACTGTAAACCCAAGGGACCAGCCACCTTGAATAATCGCGCAAAAAAGCCATCAAAAAAATCAAAAAATATACCCAAACTAACAAAATAAAAAGCCAATTCGAACTTTTGCTCAGCAATAAATACAACTGCAATACAGCCGCAAAAAAGGTTAATGAGCGTAATTAAATTAGGTATGTGTTTTTTAATATTCATAGTCAATTAGGATTTTAAAATCAGAGAAACAAAATTAGCATAATAAGTGAATCATATCCTAGTTTTATCAAAGATTGTTAGTCCCTTTTATAGTTTCCCATTTAATTTAAAAATCACCTATTAAGCTCATTAAAAAATTATATTTTTGATAAAAATATAAACTCGTTTGTTACGCTTGATAAATCCGGTTCAATTGAAAAAAAAGTTTGTTCTACTATTCCTCTTCCTTACTTGTATTTCTTACGGGCAGACCGCCAGGAAATACTCGAATGAGTTTATGAATATTGGAGTTGATGCTGCTGCATTGGGAATGGCTAATACCGCAGTAGCCTCTACGAACGATGTCAATTCAGGCTACTGGAATCCAGCAGGTTTGGTGCAGCTAGAGGACAATCAAGTCGCCTTAATGCATGCTAGTTATTTTGCCAATATTGCTCAATACGATTATCTAGCTTATGCCGGTCCTATAGATGATCGATCTGCTTGGGGAATATCGGTAATACGCTTTGGTGTTGATGACATTTTAAACACAACTGAATTAATTGATAGCGAAGGCAATATTGATTACAATCGCATAAGTCTTTTTTCGACTGCTGACTATGGGTTTACCTTTTCTTACGCTCGCAAGTTGCCCGTACCCGGCTTTCAATACGGTGTAAATGCAAAAATCATTCGAAGAGTTATAGGAAAATTTGCTGATTCGTGGGGATTTGGTTTTGATGTAGGTCTACAATTTGAGAAAAACGATTGGAAGTTTGGCCTGATGCTTCGCGATATTACAACTACCTACAATGTTTGGAATATTAATGAAAAAGAGTACGAAAAAATTGCTGATGCGGTTCCTGGACAAAATCAAGAGCTACCAGAAAGCACTGAAATAACATTACCTAAAGCGCAGCTAGGACTTTCTAAAAAATTTATTATCCGATATGACTACAGCATAATGGCTGCTGCCAATGCCAATATGCGTTTCACACAAACTAATGACATTGTTTCGACAAAATACGTGAGTATCGATCCTGCATTAGGATTAGAATTTGGATACACGGACTTGGTTTTTGTTCGAGCAGGTGTTGGTAATTTCCAAAATGTACAGCAACTTGATACTTCCGAAAAAGTGGGTTTTCAGCCTAACGTAGGTTTAGGATTCAAATACAAAGGTATTCAAATCGATTATGCATTAACTGATTTAGGAAATCAAAGCACAGCGTTGTACTCTAATATTTTTTCGCTTAAAATTGATTTGGCTCTTTTTAGAAATTGATAACAAAAAACAAATGACTTCCATTATTTTTAAAATTACAAAAACGGTATTCTCTATACTCCTATTTTTATGCACATCACTTAGTTTTAGTCAAACTAGATTGTTATCTCAGAACAGTCGCGTGAGTGTAATTACTTGCGGTACCGGTAACGAATCCTACTCGCTTTTTGGGCACACCGCCATTCGGATTTC
>Ga0180008_1000172_pt1 | contig 66399 bp, 76 predicted proteins | sample MM_PW_MetaG_FD_121121 | JGI IMG/M metagenome (GOLD analysis project Ga0180008, IMG submission 121121) | Groundwater microbial communities from the Aspo Hard Rock Laboratory (HRL) deep subsurface site, Sweden - MM_PW_MetaG | ecosystem: Environmental > Aquatic > Deep subsurface > Groundwater... | reverse complement strand
TATTCAATATTTTCATCAACCAATTTGATGAACTTATTATCCGGCCAGTGTAAAAACACGCGTACGGTATAGTGTTGGAGGTATGTTATGTCTATTTAAAAAAATCACTGGGTATTCGCAAGTATAAATTGCAACGAAATTTTTTATAGGCGGATGAAAGGAATACTTAAGGAGGGTTATTCGAGCTGTCGTTTGACGGCAGTCATTTCAAAATTTGTGCCATGAAAGAGTTACAAAAACAAAAAACCAATCGATTGATTTTTTGTTTTTGTAACTCTTCTACTTGACAAGATTGTCATCATATCTAATAATACTGTTACACATGAAATATTTTGCGGTAATTGGTGATATACATGGATGCGGAAAAACGCTGAAGCTCCTTCTGAAAAAGCTATCGGATAAAAAAATCATCGGTGGCATAGAAGAAATCTATTGCGTCGGAGACCTGATTGACCGCGGGCCGAATACTTCCCTGGTCATGGATTTGGTAGAAAAACATAACATCAAAACGGTACTCGGAAACCATGAATGGTTGTGTATGACCGGACAGAAAAAGTCTGATCCCAATTATGAGAATTGGCGGAGTAACGGAGCAGCTAAAACCATTAAAAGCGCAAAAAAAAACCAATTAGAGAAATGGTGCACTGCTTTTAAATCCTATCCGCTTTATCTCTGTATTAACGATGTCCTTATTTGTCATGCGGGCATAAAAAAAGGTTTTACTATAGATGAAGCATGCATCGCACTGGAATCAAGTGACACTAATACTCTTCTGAACTCTATTCTCTGGAATCGACATGAGATTTATCTTCCGGGTTTTTATATTATTTCAGGTCACTCACCAAAAAAAAAGCCGCTATTGACCGAACATTTCTGCAATATAGACACCGGATGCGTATATAAACACTTTCTTACCGCCATAATAATGCCATCTAAACAAATCATTCAGGTTCCATATGCGGATTAATTATATAATTACCTTATTATATGCGACTGTTATCATCGCTTCATAATATAAAATGAACAAAAAAATAAAAAAATGGGTTTCCTGGAAAAAAATAACTAAAAAGGAAGTTTCAGAACCAGGAGCGCGTATAGTTCCGGACGCAGATAGTAGTGCTGCGGGTCTGATCAAACCTGTACCTCCATCCACAGATATTTCCTTACCTTCGTCTGCAGATAATCCCGTACCTCTATCTGCCGACGAACAATTTTCTCCCGATGCATCCGGGATAAGCGGCATTTCTGACGGCCGTCTGCTGAAATCATATGATTTTTCCCGTCTGCCAAAAGTTCAGAAAGATTTAATCAATGAAAAAATCCAAATAAAATTCGCAGAAGAAGTTTCACGCATTAATGAAATTAAAAAACCTGACATCTGCGCGCTTTGCGGCAGCAAGATTACCAAAGATTATTTTATTGTTTGGTCACCGAATAAACTTAAAATTTGCCGCGGATGCCGTCAGACAATTCCGCGATGCACCAACTGCGGCGACTTAATCAAGGATACGGTCAAAGGAATAACACAAACCTGCTGCGCTGACTGCAGGTCGAAATCGCTTTGCACCGCATGCGGCGCAAAGTTTCCCCAAAAGTCTGAAGTTTTTACTTTACCGCCTGACCATGCGCTAAACCAGAAATCATGCCTTGCTAATTACAAGTTCCGCTTACCGGGAAAAAAAGGATTATTCTGCGCAGATTGCATTAAAGACACAGCCTGTCCGGTGTGCGGCATTCCTATACAAAAAAAAATAAAAGGCGAGGCAGGAAACACTATATACTATCTCTGTTCTTTTTGCGCGTCCAAGGCAATTCTTTCTCAACAGCAAGCCGACGAGACGCAATTTGAAGTACTTGATTTTCTATATTCAATCGACAAAGAAACAGACATCATACCACTTGAAATAAGACTTATTTCCTACGATCCCGCATATTTTCAAAACCGGAATCAAGTGAATAGTTTTTACGTACACGTACATGGTAATCTTTCCATTCTTACCGGAACACCGGTAACGGTATTGATGCATATTCTGCTTGATATTCATATCCGTGCTGCAGCTATAAAAATTCCATCAGTTAATAGTAATATTAATTTGCTCAATGCCTACACTACATTTGTTAAAATGCTTTTTTATGAAAATTGCAGAATGTTCATTGAAGCATCCGCCGAAAAAGAATACGGATTAAAAAATTTCACCGTATTTCAGCCGATGTATAAGGCTTTTTATAAAATGGGAATTCCGGAAAGTTACGCTTATATTAACACGATTTATAAAAAATCAAAAAAAAAATAGACCTTTCGTGTACACACCTGCAAATGTATATATCAGATTGAATAATTAAGATGCAAGGCAATACGGTAAAAAACTGGTATCGGTTTCACACTGACATCCAAAATCCGTTCAGCAGCATGGTCACCATTGCGGCGCAAAAAGAAGCTCCGCTCGATACAATTGAACAACAATTCAACATGAATCTTAATGCGGCTGAGCGTTGGCCGGAAGCCGCACCCAAACTCATAAAAACGCCTTTTCATTTATTTTTATTCAACTGCTCTGATATCGAAGAAACGGTTATTATCGACATTAATGAAAAAAAAATTTTTATCCGCGAGTTTCTGTTTCATACATTATTAGGAAACATTCACGGTGATTTCATGCTGTATTGCTATGCCGTGTATCTGCAGTTACACAATATCTGCAGCGATCTTGACATAGATTTATATCATTATTCTCAGGATTTTATCCAACACCGCCGGATGAACTTCAGCCCGGAAGAATTCGACGCGCTTAACTATCAAATAAAAGGAACTGAAAGCATTCATTTAAGGGGAATGATTTTTACTGCATTCATTAATTATAACAGTATGCAGAAAATAACTCATCTGGAAAAAAAAATTATCCGTGATGTTGTAGGCACCCACCATGCAAAACGCATTCTTGGTCTGGATGAAAATGCCTACAATTATATTGAGAAAAAAAGTTTTTATCAGTCAAATAAGGATGAAGAGCGCCTGATTTTTACGAAGCTATCACAGGAATTATCAAAGAAAAAAATTGACTTTGAAAACTATATTGACAGTCACATAGTCAATAAAAGTCTTATGGTCTGGGTATGGTGGACTATCAGTCCCTTTGTTTCTGCGGATATTTCAATACTGCTTCCCATGATACACGAACGCAAGCGTATCACAAAAATTTATATCGATTTAGCGGTAGAATCCCAGCAACTCTTCTCGCAATATTCAGCCGGAGCAGAAATCGCTGATGACATCATCGAAAATGAAATAAAAAAAATCTATCCTCCCATTCTTAAAGATTATCAGAAAGAAACTCTGCCGTATCTTGTTCTGCTGAATAAAATCCGCCAGTTGGCGATTCCCGTCGAATGTTATGGATTTACCGGGCTTAATCTTATGGAGTACGAGCCTGCAATTAACACAAAAAATCAAATAATCTATCCCCCGGATAAACACTGGAAGAAGCTGCTAATTTCCGAATATCAAAAGAGTTCCACGCAAGACGGGGATTCCCTGGTGCTTTTCTTTCAATTTATGAAACCGATGTTCTGCGTACCCGGCAACATGACAAATGAGCGTTTTGAACGAATTATCCACGTGGACAGGTTTACAGGGTATGGTCCCGAAAAACCGGAAAACAGCATTGCTGTTTATTCACATTATCTTACCAACACACTGAAATCATTTGTGTACCCGAATCTTAATAAGGCGAGTTTCAGTGCGGAAAAAATAGTTCATTTCCCTTTTTCCGAAAAAAAAAACGAACCGAATTTAGATGACGGCGGTTTTAACCGATTTGAGGTATACGATACGATGATTTATTCCTCTCACCAGGGCGGCGGCGGTAGAAAAAAGCATGATACACTTAGTCCCGCTGATTTTTCTTTTCAACCACAATAGTAGTGAAATTCATTTGTAACTGAGTATATCTTAAACTGATTTATTTGCATATCTCTGATATTCTGCTTTGATCGAGCTTTTGTTTTGTAGTTTACTGCAAGATTATTAAAGTTTTAACCCGCAGCGTACAGAAATTTAAAATATTCTGAGTTTCTGATATCTATCGTTAAATAACATCTATCGGATCCATATCGTACTCAATATAGAGACCGCCGTGTATCCGGTTTTTTTTTTTAAAAGCATGTACTGCGGCCATAAACGCCTGATACCTCAATATCTTGCATAACAAATTCCAGCGGAAATTCCCGTTTATTTTACTGATAATGCATGGGGCGGGACCAATAATAACGGCGCTTTTTCCGACAAGTGCGGTCAATTCCTTCGCTGCGTATTCGGCAAAGTCAGCGGCACGCTGAGAATCTATGCCCCTTATGACAATTCTCAGTAATTTTGAAAACGGCGGATAATTAAATATTTTCCGCTTTTGAATTTCCTGAATATAGAACTTTTTATAATCGTTACTGCACGCAGCCGTTACTGCGTAATGCGTTTCTGCGGAACTTTGAAGCATAACTTGTCCCGGATTTTCTCTTCTACCGGCACGTCCGGCGGCCTGTACTATCTGACTGAATATTCTCTCAGATGACCTGAAATCAGGCAGGGAAAGAACTGATTCAGGATTAAGAATTACCACAAGTTCGACTCCGGGAAAATCGTGCCCTTTTGCGATCATCTGCGTCCCGATAAGTATATGATACTCATTTTCTCTGAAAGCTTTAAGGGATGCCGCGATTTTTTTCCCGCTTCCGGCAGAATCCGAATCCATTCGCAGCACTTTGTATCCAATACACTGTGCGCGTATTTCCTCCTCAAGAACTTCAATACCCGAGAACATACACTCCATGCTTCCCGCCCCGCAAGATATACACAGATTATTAAAAGGCTCTGCAAAACCGCAGTAATGACAGAGAAGCATCTGTTTTTTTTTATAATAATATAGTGTAACTGAACAGTTCGGACAAAAGGCAATTACACCGCAATGAGCACATTGCAATGTCCTGCCGTATCCCCGGTGATTATAATAGATCATTATTTGTTTATTATTCGACAGGCATTCCTTAACCACATTTAATGCTTTTTCGGATAGTAACCCTTCAGATGTTCTCCGGTACCTGACGATTTCAACAGCCGGAGGTTTTGTTTCATAATACCGTTTTAATAATTGACCAAACCCGATTTTTTTATTTTCGGCCTGATAATAACTTTCTATCGAAGGTGTCGCACTGCCGAGTAACACATCGGCGTGAGTTAGTTTTGAAAGCTGCTGGGCGATATGCCTTACACTGTAACGTGGCACAGAATTATTTTTATATGAGCTGTCATTCTCTTCATCAAGTATAATCAATCCCAGATTTTTTACCGGCGCAAATACCGCTGATCGGGCGCCGATTACCAGTGTAATCTCACCTGATATTATTTTATTCCAGTAATAATACTTTTCTTTTACGGGAATTTTACTGTGTATTACCGCAATCTTGCCGTTATAGTAGGTTGTTAAAAAAAGTATCAATTGCGGCGTGAGCGTAATTTCAGGAACAAGCATAATTACCTGCTTGTTTTTCTCAAAATAATCGTTACACAACCTGACGTACAGCGCAGTCTTACCGCTGCCGGTAATACCGTGCAATAGAAAAATCCGGTCATGTGTAAAATATTTTTTTATTCGTTCATATACTGCCTCCTGTTCGGAATTGAGAGCGAGTATACTCTTTGCTTTTTTTTTCACTCCTTCAGGGGAAAATCCATCCAATACCACGCTTTCGCTTCCAAAAGGGAAAAACACTCCAGCAGCTTCTCCCAAACTGCAGAAATAATAATCAGAAATCCATTCAGCTAATAACATGGACTGTTCAGTCTGGATGGGATTTTTATCGAGAACTTTCAGAATAGAATGAACTTTAAATGGAAAACTGTTTTCCGGATTAACTCCGACAACAATTCCTGTTTCTTTTTTCCCTCTCAGGGGAACAATAACTCTGCAAAAAATAATATTATCAAATCCCTGATACTGGTAGGCAAATTTCCCTTCAGCAGGATTTTTAAAAACAACGTCATAAAAATGAGGACGGGTTTGCAGCAGTGTTTCAGAACTGTTCAGTGCTATATTTTCAAGGATTGCTTTTTAACTTTTTTAAAGACTTTTACAATATCACTTTATAAATTTCAACTTTTTAATGCATGAGAGACATATTTCCGTCCACGGAATTGCTTCCAGCCGGATATCTTCTATTTCTTTTTTACAGGCGCATACTCCGTATACTTCGTTTTTAATTCGCAGTAAAGCCTTATTTATTTCAATTAAGTTTTTTTTATCCTGCTCAGATATATCAATGGCTCTGTCTAATTCCCACATATTAAAGGCTTTATCAACAAGATCCCCGATTTCATTTTTTTGAAGTTCATCAAACACTTCTTTACCAGCGTTTATTTTTAATAATATTTTTTCTTTTTCACTAAGGAGTAGTTTTTCAAAGTGCTTTAATTTTTTTTTTGTCATTTCCGACACCTTTTATTTGATTTTTTTTTTCAAATTGGCAACTTGCTTCCCATCATACAAATCTACCGGGCTGGTGATACACGCCTCGTGCGCACCTTCAGAAAAAGAGGTTAAAGAAAAATACTGCCCTTTATAAATGCGGTCCTCTCTGATTTTTTTTGCAAACGCGCGGATTTCCAAATCACCGACAGTACCTGAGCCTCTGTGAAAAGCGGACAGACAATCTACTTCTGCATTTTTTTCCGTATAGACTGACAGGATTTCAACCGTTTCCCTGTCTATTACCTGTGTATTTCGCAATTTATGTTTCATGGACAAAACCACCGCTTTTGCTATTTCGAGAAACTCCTCAGGTGTCTTGCGGTAAATATCGATTATTCCTTTCTCCTCTTCAACAAAAGAGAATGATTTTAATTTATCGCCTACGTCTTTATAACCCGGATCCGTTTTTGATATTGCGCTCCATAGTGATATTGCTTTTTCGATTATACCAAGCTGACGGAACAATGCAGCGAGCTGGTACCTTGCTTCATTAATATCGGCGATGTTCCTTCCTTTTGCAGAATCATCCTGCAGAAGCTTTTCGTAATTTTCGATAGCTTTATTAACACTCCCTCTTTCGGCATAAATTTGCGCAATCTTTGAAAGAGACTCCCATGGATTAATCTTTTTTTCAAACGATTTTTTATAGTATTCAATAGACTCATCGAAAGCGGCCCGCAAATACAGACACTCAGCAATAAAATAATCAATTCCTTCGGTATGACTTCCGATTTTTTCAGCTGCTTTAAGGTATTTATATGCTTCCTGATAATTATTCAGATTAAAATATGCGATGCCGATTATTCCAAATGCTTTCGAATAACTTCTGTCAATACCAAGGCATTCTTCAAGATTGACAATGGCTGCCTTATAATTCCCGGTATCAAAATTAATTTTTCCAAGGTTGTACAATGCCCCGCAGTGTTTTGCATCTATTGTGAGCACAAGCTTAAAAAATTTAATTGCTTTTTCAAAATCTTTAAGTTTTAGATATACTTCCGCTAATTCATTATACAGCATTTCATCCCTGACCACTTTATTCTGCAGCGATTTGGAATAAATAACACTGAGATACTTTAAACTATTCGGATATAGTTCTTTATTTTTATATGCGACACCGAGATAGTAATGCGGGAGCGGATCCATCTGATCTACCAACGATAGTTTGACAGAATACTTTATTACCGCATTCCAGTCTTTTTTTTTGTACGCTTCTGCTGCTAAAGAATATAATTTTTTTGGATCCGACGTAGATGCGAAAAATACTACAATACCAACAACTGCAAGACCTATTAAAAGTACGAGAATAAAGACTATATTCAATTTTTTTAATTGTAAATATAGCGCAGAGGCTATTTATTCTGGTTTTGAATCAGATTGAACAGTGTCCGTTTTACTCTCAAGTAATTCTTCTACTAATTCAATTCTGCACTGTTTCGCTCCATCGCCCTTTCTTTGTCCGAGTTTTAAAATCCTTAAATAACCGCCGTTTCTATTAATATACCTTTTCCCTATATCTTCAAAAAGCTTTTTAATAAGTGCTGTGTTTCTTATGTGTTTATAGACAAGTCTCCGGTTATGAAGACTATCCTTTCGGGATTTTGTAATAATTTTTTCCGCATAACTTCGAACCGCTTTCGCCCTCAGCAATGTGGTAACTACCTTTTCGTGCTGGACCAACTGAGCAGTTAAGTTTTTAAGCATTGCTTTTTTCTGCTTATAATCTTTTCCTATTTTAACACTAGCATTGCTATGACGCATTATTTTGTCCTTAAATCATATTTTTCTGTTTATAATTTATTCCTTTCATTCCAAGGGACAAATTATGAATTGATAATTTTTCGTTTATATCAGCCAGGATTTTTTCATTGCATCCGTCTCTGCCTTTCAGTTCATCTTCTGTTCTCGTAACCAGTTGCCCGATTTCTCTTATTTCCAGCAGTTTAAGAAAAAAGTGAGTTCGGGTTGTAAATTCCAGGAAAAAAATTGAATTGGAAAAAATTTTTTCTTTATCATCACTACTGCTCTCTCTTCCATCGTCTACGGCAGTCGTCAGTAAGACCGCATTTTCCACGTTATTAAATGTCAGATAGGATTCTTTTAATATCTGGGCTGCATCTTTCAGAGCTTCCTCAGGAGTTATTACTCCATTAGTAAGAATTTCAATTGTCAAAGACTCATAATCATTTTTCTTGCCTATTCTAACTTTATCAACCTTAAATGAAACGTTTAACACGGGGGAGAAATTCCCGTCTATCGGTATTGTGCCATCCACTTCGATATTTTCTGCAAATACATCGCTTGTAACATATCCCCGGCCCCAATCTATCTGTACATCAAATGAAAAATTGGCATCTTTATTCGTTGTAAAAATGATATGCTCAGGATTACCAATTTTGATTGTTTCATCTTTGGCCAAATCGCCGGCAGTAAAGACAGTTTTCCCTTTAATTTCGAAATGAAGTACTCTTGATTTTACAGATTCATCCTTAATTCTTACAGCGGCAAATTTAAGATTTGCAATAATTTGAGTTGTGTCCTGATACACTCCATTTATATTCTGAAATTCATTGTTAATTTTAGCAAATTTAACCGCGATGATACCGTAACCGGGAATTGCAGACAAAAGAACTCTTCTCAAAGAATTACCAATCGTAGTGGCAAATCCACGTTCGTAAGGTTTCGCAGTGAAGATCCCTAAGTTTTTTTTTATTCCGTCAATTGTAAATTCGACACCTTTAGGTCTTTTAAAATCACTAATTAATCTTTTCTCAATCATTTTTAATTATCTCCTGAACGTTATCGGTTATACAACTCTACGATCATATTTTCGTTTACCTGAATATCTATATCAGTCCGGGAAGGCGCTGCAATGACTTTTCCTTGTTTATTATCACAGTCAAGTTCAAGCCAGCTTCTTGTTCCGATAGCCATGACCCTTTGCAGCGCTTCTTTGCAATGATTATTCTCAGAATATGAAGAAGTTAAGGCAATAACATCTCCTACTTTTATCTGATAGGATGGGATGTTTGTTTTTTTGCCGTTTACAGTTATGTTACTGTGTCGTACTAGTTGCCTTGCTGCAGCGCGTGAACTAGCAAACCCGAGACGAAAGACAGCATTATCAAGTCGTTTTTCGAGCAGAATTAATAAGTTTTGCCCCGTCGCTCCTGGGATGCGAAGAGCTTTTTTAAAATAATTCCTGAATTGCTTTTCCAGAAGGCAATAACACCGTTTAACTTTTTGCTTTTCTCTAAGCTGCAATCCGTATTCAGATAAATTTTTTCTACGTTTAATTGCTACTCCGGGAACATCCTTTTTCTTTTCAATCGGACACTTTATGGAATCACACCTCTCGCCTTTCAGCAACAGCTTCATACCTTCTCTCCGGCACTGTCGGCAGACAGGCCCTTTATATCTTGCCATTCAAACTCCTGTTCAGGATTATTCTATGAAAAATAAACGAAAAAAAAATCATATTCGACGAATTTTCCGCGGACGACAGCCATTATGCGGAATACCGGTTATGTCGCTGATTTGCGTAATCTGCAAACCGGCCTTCGATACGGCGCGAATTGCAGATTCACGTCCGAAGCCTGGACCGTTTATCAGTATTTTGACTTCTCTCATTCCCAGCTTAACCGCAGTTTCACACGCAGCGGCGGCAACCATTTGGGACGCGAATGGAGTACTTTTTTTTGCCCCGCGGAACTTTAATGCGCCCGCTGAAGACCAGGATACTGTATTTCCGTTCATATCGGTAACCGTCACAATCGTATTGTTAAACGTGTTCTGCACATGTACCACACCCTTCGGTGTGGACTTTTTAACTTTTTTTTTTTGTTTCTTTTTTTTCTGTCACGCGTTATTTCCTTGCAATCTTTTTATTAGCTATGGTTTTGGCTTTCCCTTTTCTTGTTCTTGCGTTAGTTTTAGTCCTTTGACCGCGAACGGGCAGCCCATTTCTATGTCGCATTCCGCGATAACAATTCAGATCTACCAAACGCTTAATTGCATTTCTTGTTTGTGTCCGAAGACCGCCCTCTACCTGACATTCACTTTCAATCAGTTTTCTTACTTTACTGATGTTACCCTCGTCTATATCGTCTGCGCGCAAATCAAAATCAATTCCGAGTTTGGATAAAATAGACCGGGACATGCTGCGGCCAATACCATGAATATACGTTAATGCAATCTCAATTCTTTTATTCGGCAATTCAACACCAGCAATTCGCGCCATTTTACATCCTTAAATAAAAATAAAATTAACCTTGTTTTTGTTTATGCCGGGGATTTTTTGCACAAATCACCCTCAGCTTTCTTTTTCTTCTGACTATTTTACAGTCCTTGCATATCTTTTTTAAAGAAGCTCTTACTTTCATTCCAATTCCTTTTAAATAAATTCCTTTATTTTTTGTAACGATAAATTATTCTTCCCTTAGTCAGATCATATGGTGTAAGTTCCACTCTCACAGTATCTCCCGGTAAAATTTTAATATAAAACATTCTCATTTTACCAGAAATATGACATAGAATAACCTGATTATTTTCCAGTTTAACCTTAAACATTGCGTTCGGAAGCGGCTCTACCACAGTACCATTAACTTCTATAGTATCCTCTTTACTCACTATCTGTGCCTATCTGATACTGCGTTTTCGGCGTTTTTTTGATAGGAAACCATCATATTCACGCATAATTAATTGCGATTCTATTTGTTTCATTGTATCAAGATCCACAGCAACAAGAATGAGCAGCGAAGTTCCTCCCATTAAATAAATAAAACCGGGGGAAATATCAGAAAACATTTTCATCTTCATCAGGATATCAGGAAAAATTGCTATCAGCGCAAGAAAAAGTGCGCCTGAAAGAGTAAGTCTTGTTAACACTTTCTGCAAATACTCCTGAGTATGAGTTCCGGGTCGGTAACCAGGGATGTATCCTCCCTGCTTTTTTAAGTTATCGGCTATTTCAACGGGATTAAACTGTATGGCTGTATAAAAATATGCAAAAGCAATAACCAGTGTACCGTATACAAACAAATATGGTATATGTCCGGGAGATAATGCCGACGCAATCCTTGCGACAAAAGGAAAACTGTCCCCCATCATTGAGGCAATTTGATTAGGGATCATTACCAGAGCTGAAGCAAAAATAATCGGAATTACACCAGTCGGATTAATTTTAAAAGGAATGTAGGTGCTTTGCGTTCCATATACTTTTCTGCCAACTACTTTTCGCGCAAATTGTACTGGTATCCTTCTCTGTCCTTCCTGTTCATAAACTACAAAGAAAATTACAGCAGCAAAAATAATCAGTAACAATAAAAACGCAACCGGATTAAGCTGTCCTGCGGTAACAGTGTCTACTATTTTCACAAACTCTGACGGAATTCTAGCAGCTATACCTGCAAAGATTAAAAGAGAAATTCCATTCCCGATACCGCGTTCTGTAATTTGTTCACCAAGCCACATTAAGAACATTGTTCCTGTAGTAACTGTAACTACAACAATAAAAGTAAAAAAAAATGAGTTGTCAAAAGTGACTACTTCTGCTCCTTTACCTATCCAGCGGCTTATTGCGCTCGACTGCACCACGCAAATCAGTATTGTTCCATACCTCATATATTGCTGTATTTTTTTTCGCCCCATCTCACCTTCTTTACTTAATTGTTCCAGGTGCGGTATTACAGAGGTTAATAACTGCACGATTATGGTGCTGGATATGTATGGCATTATTCCCAGAGCAAAAATGGTGAATTTGGCAAATGCACCGCCGGCAAAAAGATCTAAAAATGAAATAACTCCGCCAAGTGTTCCTGCCTGAGCCTGCATAAGGGCTGACAGCGCCTGAGGGTCAATACCCGGTGTGGTCACATGCACACCTATACGGTATACCGCAAGACAACCGATTGTAAAAAAGACTCTCTTTCTTAAATCGGGGATTCGAAAAATATTGGCTATCATTCTCCCATCCGGACTATCAGTCCTTTACCTTATTTTTGAAAAAAAGCTTCATTTTTCTTTGTCCAGAAAATTTTTTCGCCTGTTTTAAAACGCAATTGTGTGGAAAATTCTTTATTTTTTGAAGATAAAATCTTAACCGCGCTGCATGTTTTAGGGATTATTTTATGATCTTTCAAAATCTGAATTGTAATTGCATTTCCGTTAACAGCGAGAAGCTCTGCTCCCTTTACGAATCTATCGAAAGATATTTCAAAATATTTCTTTTTATGCGGCATGTTTTTAAATCCGAATTTTGGCACTCTCCTTATCAGGGAAATTTGTCCTCCCTCAAAGCCACTATTGACAGTTCCTCCTGCTCTCGCTTTCAACCCTTTGTGACCCTTACCGCATGTCTTGCCTTTTCCCGACGATCTACCCCGCCCTAATATCTTTTTCTTTTTTGATGAACCATAAGGTTTGACAATTTGTATCATAATAATGCCTCGTTTTACTCAGAAATATTTCAGTCGAAAACCGACTTAATTTCTTCAACACCTCTCTTCTCTGCAAGACCTTTCGCGCTTACCATACTTTTAAGACAGTTAAAAGCGCCTTTTGAGGCATTTATTACGTTTCTCGCGCCATATGTTTTACTTAAAATGTTCTTAATGCCGCTGAATTCAATAACCGCGCGTATATTTCTTCCCGCAATAATTCCCGTCCCGGGTGATGCAGGCTTCATCCAAATTAATGACGCACAGTATTTCTTTTTAATTTCGTGAGTAATAGTATCATTTTTAATGTTAATTTTTATCAAACTCTTTTTTGCCTTTTCTATTCCTTTTCTGATTGCTTCAGGAATTTCATTTGCCTTTCCATATCCAATACCTACAACTCCTGCTTTATTGCCGACCACCATAAGGGCTGAAAACCGAAATCGTCGTCCGCCCTTTACAACCTTAGTTGTCCTGTTTAATTTAATAAGCTGTTCTTCCAGCCCATCTATCTTTTCAGGGTCAATGTAGGAATCCTCTTTATGCTGCATGCACACCTCTTAGATTGTTATTCCATTTTCGCGTACACTATCTACGAATGCTTTAATTACTCCGTGATACTTGTAGCCTCTCCGATCAAACACCAGCGACTTTATACTATGTGAAAGAGCATTTTTAGCAATTTCAGCTCCCAGCAATTTCGCAGCTTCAATATTCTTTTTATTCCTGACAAATGCATTACAGATGGTCGACGATGTTTCATCGTTAATTACCTGAGTGTACATCGAAGTATTGCTTTTGAATATTGCCAATCTCGGCCTCTCTGCATTACCTGCAATCTTCTTTCTTATTCTTTTTATTTTACGTTCTTTTGGTTTCATATTAAAAAAATTTATGCACTGGACTTGCCTGCCTTTCTGATAACAACTTCATTTGTATACTTAAAACCTTTTGCTTTGTAAGGTTCAACCGGGCGATATCCTCTGATTTTATCTGCCGCTCTTCCAACAATCTCTTTATCAATTCCCTTAATAAGTATTTTATTTCCATCTACTTTTGCAGTTACACCTTCTGGCAGATGGTATAAAATATCGTGGGAATAACCTAATTGCAAATTTACAATTTGTCCTTTCACACTCATCTTATATCCAACCCCATTCAGTTCCAATTCTTTTTCAAATCCTTTGGTAACACCAACGATCATGTTTTTGGTGAGATGAAAAAGAAGTCCAATAAATTTTTCATTCTCTTTTTCATTGTTCTTGCTTTTAATCGCAATTTTATCTTTTTGAATCGCTACTATTATTCCTGGCGGAATAGTTGCCTGCAGCTTTCCTTTCTCACCTTTAACCATGACAAGTCGGTCTTCTGTTTTAACCTCAACGCCTTCCGGAATTGATAATAGAATTTTAGAATATCGGGCCATTCGCCTTAACTCCGTAACACGTCTATTATAACGTTTTTTTTACATGACATAACACAGCACCTCTCCACCGCATTTTTTTTCAGAAGCTTCTTTCCCAGTCATTACGCCTTTTGATGTTGACAGTATTACAGTGGCATATCCATTAGCAATCCGCGGTATAGACTTATTCCCTGCGTACACTCTTCTGGAGCTGCTGCTTATCTGCTTAAGCTGAGTAATCACAGGGTTACCTTTCGCGTCATATTTTAATTTAACACTAAGCAGGTTTTTCTTTTTTTCTTTTTTCGGAGCAAAATCTTTTATCAAGCCCTTATCTTTAAAAATACGCATAATTTCATATAGAATCTTTGCACCAGGAATGGTCACCTCCTCCTTCCCCGCAATCTGTGCGTTTCGTAAAACAGTAAGACCATCCGAAATAATATTTGATGAAGCCAAATAATTCTCCTTACCAGCTTGATTTTACCACACCAGGAACTGCTCCCTCATTTGCGTATTTCCGGAAGCATATTCTGCATAGCTTAAACTTCCGCAAATAACCTCTCGGTCTTCCGCATATTTGACAGCGGTTATATCGACGTGTCGGAAACTTAGGTTTTCTTTGTTGTTTAATTCGCATCGCCAACCGTGCCATCTCATTCTCCCATTACAGACTTTCTTTTATGGTAAACATATTACTACACTATCTCTTCGTTTCCGCACCATCTACTCATGATTTAAACGGCAACCCCAGACATTTCAGCATACTGTAGGCTCGTTCATCGACTCGGGTATTAGTGCAAATAGTAATTGATAAACCCTTAATACTTGCAGCCAAGTCGGCGTTTACCTCAGGAAATATACGCATATCATTTACTCCGATGGAAAAGTTACCTTTCCCGTCAAAACTGTCTTTTGAAAGACCATGAAAATCACGAACTCTTGGAAGATATACATTCACTAATCTTGCAAGAAAATCCCACATTCGTTTTTGCCTCAAGGTTACTTTTACTCCTATTCCCATATTCTCTCGGATTTTAAAGCCGGAAATCGCTTTCTTGGACATTGTTACTACAGCCTTTTGTCCGGAAATTAGTCCCATAGCTTTCATGCCTTCTGTTAGCAAGTTTTTATTATTTTTTGCCTCTCCAATTCCCATATTCAGCGTGATGCTTTTCACTTTCGGAACCTGGATATCCGTTTTACATCCGGCATCTTTTTTTTGTGCCGACAAAACACTGTTTTGATAATAAATTTTCGTTCCGTGTACTTCTGTCATAAATGCCGCCTGCTATGTAATATCACCTGCATTTACCTTTCCCTTTCGTAAAAATCGTATTTTTTTTCCTGCTTCTATGCGAACACCTAACCGATATCCTCTGTCCGTCCCGGGATGGTACAATTTAACATTCGATATATGCACACCAGCTTCTTTAGTGATAATCCCCCCTTTCGGGTTTTCCTGGCTTTTTTTTATCGTCTTTTTGATTATGTTAACCCCTTCTACGATTATCCTTTCCTTCTTCGGGTTTATTTCGATTATCTTACCGCGTTTTCCTTTTTCTTTTCCTGAAATGACAGTTACGATGTCATTTTTTTTTAATTTAGTTTTAAAACTTTTGAGATTCTTTTGACTTCTCATTTATAAAACCTCCGGAGCCAATGAAATTATTTTCATATAATCATTTTCCCTTAATTCCCTGGCGACCGGACCGAAAACCCGTGTGCCGACCGGATTTTTATCTGCATTGATAAGAATGGCGGCATTATCATCAAACCGAATTGAAATACCGTCCTTACGTTTTAACTTATTTATGGTGCGGACTATTACCGCTTTAACTACTGATCCTTTCTTTACCGATGAATTAGGCACCGCCTTTTTTACTGAACACACAATTACATCGCCTATTCCTGCATACCTTCTCTTTGATCCACCAAGAACCTTTATACACATCAACTCCTTAGCTCCGCTATTATCAGCGACTACAAGTTTAGATAAATGCTGTATCATACTATTCCTTTATATTAAATATAAAATTACCACAAAATTAAAACAAAATAATTAACATTAATGAACATATTTTTTAATTATATCCGTACATCACCCACGCACATTTACCCATGCAATTTCTTTTTAACAATCTTATGAAATTCAAATCTTTTTTTTTTACTTACCGGCGGGCATTCTTTAATTTCAATTATATCACCCGCTCCGAGGTTTCCTGAATCATCAGAGATGAGATATTTTTTTGAATTTTTTACTCGTTTTTTATATAAGCGGTGCATTTTGAATTCTTCAACCAATACGGAAACAGTTTTATTTTTGCCCGGAGCAATAACTTTCCCTGTTAATATTTTCTTTTTAGTATTCACAAAACCTCTCACATATTTTTCATATTAACACAGTTTCACATTAATCTTTAATCTCTTGCATTGCTGCCGCTGCGGCAGTTTTTGTACGCGCTATGCTTTTTTTTGCCTTTTTTATTTTACTGCAGTCGTCTAATTGACTTAGTGCATGATCAAACAGCAGCTTTCTTAATATTGTCCTTTGCTCTTTCTCCTGATTAACGAACTTTGTTCCCTGTTCAGTTGCTACAGGAGCATTTTTTTCGGAATTCATCGTTTCTTTTTCCTTAATCACATCAAGTATTTTTATAATCAGACACTGTTTTTCATTACGACAATTGTCTTTACCGGCAACTTGTACCCGGCTTTTCGTAATGCCGCAGCTGCAAGTTCTCCGGAAACCCCGCCTACCTCAAAAAGTATTCTCCCCGGCTGTACAACAGCGATATAATGATCCACATCACCTTTCCCCGATCCTCCACGCGTTTCAGCCGGCCGCTTTGTATATGGTTTATGTGGAAATATCCTCATCCACAGTTTCCCCTGTCTTTTCAATACTCTGTTTATACAGACACGTGCGGCTTCAATCTGTCTGCTGCTGATAAATCCTGTTGACAGAGCCTTAAGTCCCGCATCTCCGAATGAGATACTCACACCGCTTTTTGATTTTCCCTTAACCTTGCCGCGCTGTTCTTTTCTGAATTTGTATTTTTTAGGCATCAACATATGGCAACCTTATCATCCTTCAGATGACACACTCCTGAGTAGCTCATTTTCTTTTCTATCCACCGTCCCAATTCCTCTACAAACCCAGACAGTAACTCCGATTTTTCCATAAGTAGTCTGGGCAGGATATCTTCCGAAGTCAATATCAGCATTAAATGTATGAAGTGGAATGGACCCTTCTTTAAAGTACTCACATCTGCTCATATCTGAACCATTCAGTCGGCCGGATACCTGTATTTTAATTCCTTTCGCGCCGGCTTTCATTGTCCTTGATATCGACTGTTTCATTGCACGCTTATACGCAACTCTTCCTTCTATTGCTTTTCCCACTGTCTGCGCAATAATTTTTGCATCCAGGTCGATTTTTTTTACTTCTGTTATATTGATGTTAATTTTTGATTTACTGTTAAGAAGCTGTGTTAATTCATTTTTTAAAAATTCAATATCCTGACCTTTTTTGCCAATCAACAATCCGGGTCTTGAGGTATGAATATAAATATGAATATCATCGGTAAATCTTTTTATTTTAATGTCTGATACTTCTACTCTGAGGTAATTTTTATTGTTAAAAATTTTTTTGTAAATAAAATTTCTTATTTTAATATCTTCTATGAGGTAATTACCATATTCTTTATCGGAATACCAATATCCATCCCAGGTTCTTACAATATTGAGACGAATACCGACTGGATTTGTTTTTTGACCCATACTTTTCCCTGTTTATTCCCCGTTTCCTGTTTTTTTACCGTCAGTGAGCACCACTCTGATATGTGATGACCGCCTCTTTATCACATCAGCGCTGCCGCGGGCTCTCGGCAACATCCGTTTCATTACTGAACCACCTTCGGCAAGAATTGACTCAATTAGTAATTCGTCTGCATTGCAGTTTGGATTTTTTACCAAAAAGTTAGCCTCCGCGCTTTTTATAGCTTTAATAACTGCCCTGGCAGCGTGCTGAGGCAACACACTGAGTTTGGGTATTACCTCAGAAACCTTCTTTTTTCTACATTCCCTGGTTAGGCGGGATATTTTTCTTCTTGATATATCAATATGCTTTATGTATGCCGCTGATTTCATAATGAGTATTTAAAAATTTCCTTATGTGCTGGATTATTAGTATTTTATTTCATTGTTTTCTCGCCGGAGTGTCCGCGATAAGTTCGCGTAGGTGCAAACTCACCCAATTTATGTCCGACCATATTTTCATTCACCCGAAGCGGTATAAATTTGTTTCCATTATGGACGTGAATGGTTTTACCTATCATTTCAGGTAGTATCGTAGAAGATCTCGAATATGTTTTAATAACTGATCCGGCATTTTTGCCCGAGGTTTCTTTAATCTTTTTATAAAGCTTTTCGTTAATAAATGGACCTTTCTTTATCGAGCGCGACATATTTTATCCTATTTCCTCTTCCTTAAGATCATTCTGTTGCTGTACTTGCTTTTATTTCTAGTTTTGTACCCTTTGGCAAGCTGCCCTGTCGGTGAGCACGGATGCCTTCCGCCTGAAGTACGTCCTTCCCCCCCGCCCATCGGATGATCAACCGGGTTCATCGCCACACCTCTTACTTTTGGCCGCCTACCGCGCCAGCGGGTCCGCCCTGCCTTTCCACTGGCAATGTTTTTAAAATCTTTATTACCTACTTCACCGACGGTCGCTACGCATTTACCCAGAATAAGTCTTACTTCGCCAGAAGGCATTTCGATTGAAACATATTTGCCATCACGGCCGAGCAACTTGGCAAATGAACCCGCTGAACGAACCAATTGCGCGCCTTTTCCCGGATGCAGTTCAATATTATGAATAAACGAGCCGACATTGATTTTTTCAATGGGAAGACAGTTGCCGGGAACTGATTTAGCATCTGCGCCGTTATGTAATTGGTTACCTGGTCTGATACCTTCGGGTGCAATTATATACTTTTTTTCGCCGTCGGGGTAGCAGATTTTTGCAATATTAGCGCTTCGGTTCGGATCGTATTCAATTGTTTTAACAAGAGCTGTGCCGTTCTTTGTTCGTTTAAAATCTATTATTCTATACTTTCTTTTAACCCCGCCGCCCCGTCTTCTAACAGAAATTCTTCCGACCGCGTCTCTGGCAGAAATTCTTTTCCGTCCATGTGTCAATTTTCTGTCGGGTGCAACCTTTGTGATTTCAGAGAAATCAAGAAGGATTTTGCCCCTTTGCCCTGGTGTAACTGGATTAAAAACTTTCAGACCCACTGATATTTCCTTATTCTATTTCCTATACCTCGATTTCCGAGATTTTTTCACCTTTTTTTAATGTGACATAAGCCTTTTTAAAACCTGTAGACGATCCATAACCGCGTCGCGTTCTTAACATATGCTTTTTAGGTTTGACGATAGAAATCTTACAAGAAACAACAGTAACATTAAATATTTTTTCGATGGCTTTTTTTATCGTTACTTTATTTGTGTCTTTTCGAACATGAAAAGTATAGCAGGAATCTTCTCTAAGCCTTGTACTCTTTTCTGTGACTATTGGTTTAAGAAGAACAGATTCTAGTTCGATCTTCATAGTTTTTCAGCATTCCTTTTGTATCGTGAATTCAGTTCATTAAGAGCCGATTCGGATATTAATACCTCATTTGCGTAGAACAATTCATTAAGCGCGATGGATTTTGAATTTATTACCCTGCAATATGGAAGATTCCGACATGATTTATACAGAGTTTCGTATGCTTTTCGCGAATCGGAATTGATTATGTATAACAATTTACGACACTTGGAAACTTTCTGCATCATTCGATGTACTTCATTCGTGCTTATTTTATCAGCTATTTGATCGGAAATTATTTTTATTTTTCCTTCACCTGATAGTTTGCTGAAAACCGCGCATATTGCACTCTTTTTAACTTTTGCGGGTATTTTATAAGAATAATCCCTCGGATGCGGCCCGAATATCACCCCGCCCCCTGACCACAATGGTGATTTTTTTGATCCTGCCCGCGCTCTACCCGTACCCTTCTGCTTATAAGGCTTTTTGGTACTTCCATGTACAGTACCTCTTGTTTTAGTACTCGCGGTACCTTGCCTGTTGTTCGCAAACATATTTTTTAGGGATTCGTATATAACAGAATTATTTACTTTTGCGTTAAAAAGAGTATCGTTAAGATCTACTTCTCTAGTCGCTACATTATTGCTATCAAATACATTTGTTTTCATAATTGATAATATTTTACAAAGTGTTATTCTTTACCTGCATTTTTTCACTTAAGTATACTTTTTGTTCTTCCATTAACTGTTAGTTACCGGCTTTACTATTTTTTATAGCTTTTTTTACTGCGGGCCTCATGGTGATCAAACCGTTTCTACAACCGGGCACAGAACCTTTCACCGCAATTATATTGTTTTCGATGTCAATTTTTATCACTTCTATATTCATAACTGTATTATTTTTACAACCCATCCTTCCCGGCATTTTTTTCCCGCGAAAGACATGAGATGGATACGTATTACATCCGATTGACCCTACCCTGCGGTGAAAATTTGAACCATGCGTTTCGGGTCCGCCTTTAAATCCGTATCGTTTCTGCACACCTTGAAATCCCTTTCCGATAGTATTTCCGGTTACGTCAAGAAATTTTATATCTGTCAGGTTTTTTAAAGTAATCTGTGTTCCGTCGGTAAGAAGTGAATTTTCTTCATTAAGCCTGAATTCTTTTGTAAACTCAGGGACAGGACATGCTAATTTCTCAAATCTGACTTTTTCTGCTTTGTTTCTGACTTTTTTCTTTTGTCCAACGGCTACTTCGACTGCTCTGTATCCATGCACATCAGTAGTTTTTTGACCTATCACTTTCATTGATAACGGCCGGATAATGGTAACGGGAACGCGCTTCCCATCCTCAAAAAAAACCTGTGTCATACCAATTTTTCTGCCGACAATTCCAATCATTGTATTTTCCATACTTAATTAAGTTAAACTATTGTTTAATTTGTATGTCAACCCCTGCCGGCAGCTCAATATTCATAAGAGAGTTCATTGTCTCAGCCGTTGTATCATAAATATCTATGATCCTTTTATAGGTGCGCATTTCAAATTGCTCACGTGAGGTAATATTAACATGCGGGGACCTGTTGACAGTAATCTTCCTGATACGTGTCGGTAAGGGGATTGGACCGGAAATTTTGGCACCGCTCCTCTTGGCAGAATTAACAATCGTCTGCGTAGACATGTCGATTGTTTTACTGTCGAACGACTTAAGTTTGATTCTGACCCGCTGCCCCGCCATATAAATATTCCTGTTTGATGCGTTAAGTAAATTATTCGATTATTTCGGTAACTACACCTGCGCCGACTGTTCTGCCGCCCTCTCTGATTGCGAAATTACTGCCTTTCTCCATTGCCATTGAGTTAATAAGTTCAACAGTAATATCGGTGTTATCACCTGGCATAATCATTTCTACTCCGTCTGCCAGAAAGATGCTACCGGTAATATCGGTAGTTCTAAAGTAAAATTGCGGGCGATATCCTTTAAAAAACGGAGTATGTCGGCCGCCTTCTTCTTTTTTCAATACATACACCTGCGCTTTGAACTTTTTGTGCGGAGTGATAGAGCCGGGTTTACAGAGAATCTGACCTCTCTGAACCTCTTCTCTCTCGATACCACGGATAAGAAGACCGACGTTGTCTCCGGCCTGGGCATCATCAAGTTCCTTTCTGAACATTTCTACCCCGGTAACCGTAGTTTCTCTTGTATCAGCGAGTCCAACAATTTCGACCTTATCACCAATTTTGACCGAGCCCTGTTCAATCCGTCCCGTTACCACTGTTCCTCTTCCGGATATTGTGAATACATCCTCAATCGGGAGCAGGAATGGTTTATCCAGTTCTCTTTTAGGATCCGGAATATATTGATCAAGCTGTGAAAGAAGTTCTTTAATACATGCATTACCTGCATCATCAACTTTCCCGGCTTCGCACGCCTGAAGTGCTTTAAGTGCAGATCCTTTGACTATTGGAATGTCATCGCCGGGAAATTTGTTTTTACTGAGAAGTTCTCTGATTTCAATTTCCACAAGGTCAAGAAGTTCTGCATCATCAACCTGATCGACTTTATTTAAAAAGACGACAATATTCGGCACATTCACCTGTTTTGCAAGCAGAATGTGTTCCCGAGTTTGAGCCATGGGTCCATCACTTGCTGCAATAACGAGGATTGCTCCATCCATTTGCGCTGCACCGGTAATCATATTTTTGACATAATCGGCATGTCCCGGACAATCAACGTGCGCATAGTGCCGCTTTTCGGTAGCGTATTCCACATGCTGTGTATTGATTGTTATTCCTCGCTCTTTTTCTTCAGGCGCATTATCAATTTCATCAAACTTTTTTGCCTGCGCCATTCCTTTGAGTGCAGAGTATTGGGTAATCGCTGCAGTAAGCGTTGTTTTACCATGATCTACGTGACCAATTGTTCCAACATTTACATGCACTTTATCTCTGATAAATTTCTCTTTTGCCATAACCTTCTCCTGTATATATATTTACTTAATATTTATATTAAATATTTATTAAATTTAAAATTCTGTTTTAAATACCGATTATTTTTCACCTTTAGACTTTTTAATAATATCCTCACACACATTTTTCGGAACTTCCTGATATGCACTGAACTCCATGCTGTATGTTGCACGACCCTGGGTTTTTGACCGAAGATCGGTAGAATACCCGAACATCATTGAAAGCGGTACTTCAGCATTGATAATTTTACTGCCCGCACGGTCAGTCATACCAAGGACTTTTCCCCTGCGTGCATTCAGGTCGCCAATTACATCACCCATGTAGGCTTCAGGACACTCGACTTCGACACTGAATATCGGTTCTAAAAGCCATGGATCAGCTTTTCTGCATCCCTCTTTGTAGGATAACGACCCGGCTATTTTAAAAGCCATCTCACTGGAGTCTACATCGTGATAGGAACCGTCTATTAATTCGACATGTAAATCAGTCATGGGATAACCGGCGAGAATTCCGTTTTTCATAGCTTCATCAATACCGTTTTTAACCGGCATAATATACTCTTTGGGTACCCTTCCGCCTACGACCTTATTTTCAAAAACCAGCCCTTTACCCACTTCACCGGGAGCAAAATTGCATATCACGTGACCGTACTGACCTCGTCCACCCGATTGCCTGATAAATTTTCCTTCGATGTTTTCGACTCTTTTTCGGATAGCTTCGCGGTATGCAACCTGAGGCTTGCCAACATTTGCTTCTACTTTAAATTCACGCATCATCCGGTCAACGATAATTTCGAGATGAAGTTCACCCATTCCGGCAATAAGTGTTTGACCGGTCTCGGCGTCACTGCTGACACGAAAGGTCGGATCTTCTTCTGCCAGTTTTTGCAATGCAACACCCATTTTTTCCTGATCGGCTTTTGTTTTTGGCTCGATGGCGACTTTAATAACAGGCTCGGGAAAAACAATTTTTTCTAATATTATTGGCTTTTGTTCGTCGCATAAAGTATCGCCGGTAGCAGCCTTCAGTCCGACGCACGCAACGATATCGCCTGCACGCGCTTCATCAATTTGTTCACGGGTGTTCGCATGCATCAGAACCAGTCTACCTACACGTTCTTTCTGATCGGTAGTAGAATTATATACATAGGATCCTTTATTAAGCACACCGGAATAAATTCTGATAAAACTAAGCCGGCCAACATATGGATCTGTCATTATTTTGAATGCCAACGCAGAAAAAGGTTCTGTATCTGAAGATTTTCTTTGTAAAATTGTGTCTGCATCATCAACGGATTGTCCGCTGATAGGGGGCACATCAACAGGCGAGGGAAGATAGTCGATAACTGCATTAAGAATTTGCTGCACACCTTTGTTTTTGAAAGCGCTGCCGGCAACAACAGGAAACATTTTTATTTTTATTGTTGCATCACGAATAGTTTTTTTGATTTCCGAAACATCTATTGGCTTCTTTTCGAGAAATTTTTCAGCAATATCGTCATTGTAGTCGGAAAGTACTTCCAATAAATTTTCGCGCCATTTTTCAGCTTCCGGCAGAAGATCAGGCCGAATCTCTTTTGTTTCATATTCGGCGCCAAGATCCTCGGTTTTAAAAGTAATCTCTTTCATTTCAACGAGATCAATAACACCTTCAAGTTTATCTTCGGCGCCAATGGGTATATTTATCGGGACAGCATTTGCATTAAGACGAGACTTAAGTGTTCCAAGCACAAATTCAAAATTGGCTCCTACGCGATCCATCTTGTTTACAAAGACAAGACGGGGTATTTTATATTTATTTGCCTGTCTCCATACTGTCTCGGACTGAGGCTGCACACCGGCGACACCACAGAAAACACCTACCGCAGAATCAAGCACACGTAATGAACGCTCAACTTCGACAGTAAAGTCGACGTGACCGGGGGTATCAATAATATTAACCCGATGATTAAGCCAAAAACATGTTGTTGCGGCTGAAGTGATAGTGATACCTCGTTCTCTTTCCTGCTCCATCCAGTCCATTTCAGTTGCGCCGTCATGCACTTCGCCTATTTTATGCGACTTGCCAGTATAGAATAAAATCCTTTCAGTTGCCGTGGTCTTACCGGCGTCGATATGCGCCATAATTCCGATATTTCTGTATTTTTCGATTGGGTACTGCCTGGCCACTGCTTTTCCTGCTTAATTTATATTTCGTAAGTACTGTAGAACTGAAATTTTACATAGTAATGTTTGCATAACTATTCACTATCAAAAAGTATAAATAGAAAAAATAATTAACGTTAATATAGTCATTACAAATATTACCAGCGGTAATGCGCGAATGCTTTATTGGACTCAGCCATTTTGAATACATCTTCTTTCTTTTTTATTGCATTCCCGGTATTATTAAATGCATCTATTAACTCGGCGGCAAGCTTCGCAGCCATTCCCCGCTCATTTCTGCTTCTTGCAAAGGAAATAATCCATCTGAGAGCAAGTGTTCTTTGCCTTCGTGTTGATACTTCAACCGGCACCTGATAGGTTGACCCACCCACTCTTCTCGACTTGACTTCAACCTGCGGTGTAACATTCTCAATTGCCTTTTCAAAAACTTCAATTCCGGGTTTGTTGATTTTTTCTTTAATAGTATCCAAAGCGCTGTAAAAAATTTTTTCAGATTTACCCTTTTTTCCGTCAAACATCATACGATTTACAAACCGTGAAACCATTTCACTGTTGTAAATAGGGTCGTTGTTTACTTCCCGTACTTTTGCGACTTTTCTTCGTGACATATTACATTTTTCCCTTTCAAACCTTCATAGATCGACACATATTTTTAATCAAAATATTATATAGAATTTTATTTAGCTAATTTGTATTTTAGTTTTTCTCAATTATTTTACTGGATTTTACTGTTAGCACACAACCAGCTCAATTGACTTAACCAGCCGGATTGACTGTGACTAATTGAAATAAAAATACAAAATAGATTATTTGCCTTATGTAGTGACACAAAAACAAATAGATGCCTGCATATGTATTAGGATTAATTTAGTTTATCAGAAATTCGATTTTGATGTTTTCTCCGTATGAATTTTATTAGTTTATTTTTTTGGCCGCTTTGCGCCGTATTTTGATCTTCCTTTTTTTCGATCATTGACACCTAAGGTGTCGAGAGCTCCACGGACAATGTGGTATCGTACGCCGGGAAGATCTTTAACTCGACCGCCCCTTACAAGCACAATGGAGTGCTCCTGAAGATTATGACCTATACCCTGAATGTATGCAGTTACCTCAACACCGTTTACCAGTTTAACTCTGGCTACTTTACGGAGCGCAGAGTTAGGTTTTTTAGGGGTAACTGTCATGACTCTGGTGCACACACCCCGCTTTTGAGGATTTTTTTGCAATGCCCTGGACTTTGACAAACCGTGAGATGACTTGCGTCCTTTTCGTATTAACTGTTGTATAGTAGGCATTGGTTGTCCAAAAAATAAATTGTCCCTCAACTCGGTCTATTATCTTACTATGAAAAAAATAAAAAGTCAATCTTTTTTTAAAAAACATTGACTTTTTATTGATTTTTTTGTAAAATTGATAAAAAATGCAAAAAAATACGCCTTTGAAAAGAAAAAAAATAATAAAATTCAGTGGTTTCGAAATTACGCTCAGAAATCCTGACGATTTTACAACAGAGTGGACTGGAAATAAACTCATATATGAGCAGCTTGCATCCGCCTGGATGAGAGAGACTCCACCCGACCGGCCGATGTTTCCGCTAATTACAGGGGTGCACGGCTCAGGAAAATTAACAATGGCTGCGCACTGTGCACGCACAATTTTCAAATCCGACTTTTATATCCAGCAATGCAGTGCAGCAATCTCTCACGAAGATATTCTTTTTACGAAACCCTTCACCGATCATCAGCGCCGTGTACATGCAACAGCAATCCTCAGCTCGGTAATTTCAGGCGGAGTGTGCATCTTATACGGAGCATCGCGGCTTAATGAGGATGCCTGGTCTGCGATTCTTCCGCTCCTTGATGAAAGAAACTATATTGAAAGTTACTCTCTTGGCTGTCGTTTTTGTCCCCACCCTGATTTCCGTCTCACTGCAATAATAGACGACAGCGAGTCAGATACGGAACTCCCGGAATACCTGCGTTTAAAACTTCTTCCGAAAATTGCTATGCCTCCGCCAAAACCTGAAGAGGTGACGCACACACTTTCAAAATGATTTATAACCGTTCTATTTTTAGCGCATATACTGAAATCACTTCTCTATTCACGTGCAAAAACTAATTTCACGTAACAATACACAGATCATGCCATGTGTCATACATGATATACACGCTGCACAATCCGTGCAATCATTATTTTACTGTAATAATTATGCAAAAATATATGTTGATTATCCGGATTTTTGCAGAAACAATGTTCTTCAGGCCGTGAATGAACTTCCGGAATTTTCTGTAGTTACTGTAAAAAACTCTTTTTCCAATTTTTACTCGTTTATACCTTCTGATATGTCTGATGCCAGAATTTGCGGACTGCATCTGGCACTGAAAATGGAAATCCGCACTGACTTTTTCGGTTTCGGGATGGATTTTATTTTTTTAAATCCCTATTCGTACTCAAAAAATGTCAGCAATATAAAGAAAAATAATAAAAACATACTTAACAACTTATTAACGATAAAAAAAAGAATTAACACAATTTCAGCCGAATCCCATAAAAGTCTCATCATTGTAAATCATTATTTGTGGAAGCTTCTGGAAATGCTTCCTGAATCAACTCTCATTTCCCCATCTCCGGCAACAAAACCAGTTTTATATAAAACAAAAATTTTTAACGTAACTCCGGGTTCTGTCAAATACATAACAAGAGAAATACCCCTCATCCTATACGAATATACCCAATCGGTTATCAACGGCACACGATTTGATTATGCCGACTGCCTCTCGCTGCTTTTATCAGAAGCAATCAATTCATTTTCATCCATACTCACGTTCCATGAAATCAACTTCTTAAACCGGTATTATAAAAAACTCATTTCGTACTCGAAAAATCGCTACGGATTAATGGAGCTTCTTATTACGGCGGCCAAGTCAGGAATATCTGATGTATTCGCTGTTCACTTACATCACCTGGCAGGCAAATACTGTTCTGCAAATAAAAGCAGATTTCCGAGTATTGAATTCATGCCCGGCCAAAATCCCAACCAAAAAAACAGGTCTTACAATCCGCGCTTTTTACAACTTAATCTCAAAGATCACACTTCAATATTAAAGCGCATACAACGAAATCCGTCAAATCATGATCTAATTCTCAGGCCATTTTCTCAACGCAGAGTGCCCTCATTTGAGTCAAGGGTAACTTCATTAGTCCGCACTGCGCTATTTTATAAAAAAAAAAATTATACGCATTGCGCTTATTGTGTATTATTTCTATTCAGTCCTTTCGATCGTATACAATTCCCATGGAAAGGAAGACTATCGGCGCGCCTATCCTCTGAAGCTGATATCCTGTTTTATGCGACACACCCCTGCCTGGAGCAGTCATTCGGAATCAAATCTGAAACAATATTCGGAGGATTTCTTTTTTATTCACCTTGCACTGAGAGGATAACGCATATTTCCAGGCACGATGAACGGTACACACATTACGCGGATTCTGAAAATACCGCTGATAATGATCCAATTCAATTTGAAGATAAACTTGTTACACATGCCGCGTATAATACCCCTGCCCCGTGTGTGCTCTATATTTCTCACGAGAGACCTTCAAAAAAACACTACAAAATATTCTCCGAGGCAAAAAAAGAAATAGTATATGTACCGTTATCTTTTTTTCCTAAACCTTCATTACAGTATATAATGAAGTATAAGTCCCTTGGCTATGGAAGAGCAAAGGAACTTCTGCACACGTATCCGGAAATCTAAGTACAATACGATCCAACGGAATTTTATATGATAGCAATTTTTTTTAACAACACAAAGGACTGTAAAGAACTCGTGATAAAAATCCGCAAGTTTCTTATTTTAGAAAAAGTTCCCCACTTTATCTCCGGCCGGTTTCCATTCACAAATTCCCACACAAAAGCATTAAAGAAATCCAGCTTGTTAATTGTTGTGGGAGGCGATGGCACTGTATTAAAAAGCCTCTCCCTTGCAAAAAACTACTCCATACCGGTAATGCCGATTCATTTCGGCACCGTCGGATTTATCTGTTCGGTCCGTGCCGGCAGCGTGATAGATCTTCTCAAAAAATGGATCCGTACCACATCCCGTTCTGATCGCACTATTAATCCCGGATACCGGATTGATAGCCGCTCTTACATGTTGATCAGATATGAAAAGCGGGAGTACTACGCATTTAATGATGCAGTCATCAGCCGCGGTAGTACAGGGAAACTGCTCTCAATAGATACTTATATCAACGGAGTGCACAGCACCGCATTCCGCGCCGACGGATTAATTCTCTCAACTGCAACCGGCTCAACCGCATACAATCTTTCTGCAGGCGGGCCCATACTGCATCCTGAACTTGATGCGCTCGTTTTTAACCCGATTTGTCCGCATTCATTTACTCATAAACCCATTGTAATACCCGGACACGATATAATTTCTGTTAAAATTGATACGCAACCGGCGCGGCTTGAAATTGACGGTGACCCGGTAGCAGAAATTAAAAAAAACAAATCCGTTACGTTCTGCCTTGCCGATAAAAAAATCGACCTCATTAAACCACTTGACGAAAATTATTATTCGATTCTCAGAGAAAAACTAAAATGGGGTATTTAACGATCCGCTGTTTTAATACATTCATCTATTATTGAATCAGGTGTTACGTTTGAAGCGATACCCGCAAAATTAATAAATACTCTATGCCGAAGCACGGGGCGGATTACTTTCAGCATATGATGTCTTGAAACACAGCAGGAACCATCCAAAAAAGCTGCGGTCTTTGAAGAATTAATTATATGTTTTGATGCCCGGGGTGATGCTCCGCAGCTGACATACTCTCTGACCAGATCTCCGGCAATACCACTCTGAGGCCTTGTCGCATGTATTAAACGCACCGCCCATTCAACAGCCTCAGGAGCAATTTTTACCGCTTGAACAGATTCCAGATTTTTTTTGTATTCATTACTCCCGAATACTGGCGCGATCAGATCGAGAGATTTTTCGACAACGGATTGTGATATTAATATCTCTTCTTTCAGAGAAGGATATGAAATATTGAGCATAAACATGAACCGGTCCAACTGCGCTTCAGGAAGCGGATATGTGCCCTCCTGTTCAATGGGATTCTGCGTTGCCATCACAAGGAAAGGATACGGCAAATTATATTTTATTCCCGCTACGGTGACCTCTTTTTCCTGCATTGCCTGAAGAAGGGCTGATTGTGTTTTTGGCGGTGTTCTGTTTATTTCATCGGCCAGCAAAATGTTGGTAAAAACCGGACCTTTAACAAATTTCATAAATTTTTCTTTTTTTTGTTCATCGAGAAATTCATATCCGAGCAAATCTGAGGGAAGCAGATCCGGCGTGAATTGAATTCGGCTGAATTCCAGCGCGCTTGCCTTAGCCGCTGCTTTGATCATTAAAGTCTTCGCGAGTCCGGGCAGTCCGTTGATAAGCACGTGCCCTTCAGACAACAAGGCTATAAGTAACAAGTCAATTAAATCGGCTTGACCAACAATTACTTTTGCAATTTCACCCCGAAGAGAATCATAGATTCCTGAATGGTCTTTGTTTTTTTTTTGTGTCATTTTACCTCTGAGGTACTCAAGATGCAAACCATATTAAATTTCTGAATTATCCAGACCAAAAGCGCCTTCCCGCAACAGGGGAAGTATTTTTTTTATATCTGATTCATTATTTTTATTACACACATAAAAAAATTTCCCATTTTTTATTATATTTATACCTGAAACTCCATTCACGACAATAAACACATCCTCCTGACCCGATACGGTGACGTTTTCAGAATTCCAGACACAAGCGGCACCTTTGATACAATTATTTTTTTTGTCCTTACCAAGAATTCTGGGCAGCGCATTCCAGGAGCCAACATCATCCCAGACAAATGATGCAGGCAGGCAGAAATTACCGGAACATTTTTCGAGCACTGCATAATCAAAAGAAATTGAAGGTATCTTCGCAAATATTGTATCTGCATGTAAATTATTACCGGAGACTGCGCTGAAATAATCATTGAGTAAATTTATATGCGCTGGTGAATATTCGATAAAGGCTTTCATCAGCACTTTTCGTGAAAATATAAACATGCCCGAATTCCAGTAATACCCCCCCCCGGCCAGCCATTTTTCTGCAACTTCACAAGAAGGTTTCTCTTTAAACTCAAGGATATGTTGAATTTTTTCAGATGAAAGATCTGAATTATCCGTGTGAATATATCCGTAATTCGGAGAAGGAAGTGTGGGTTTTATTCCGATCAGTACTATTTTATTGAGACGCTGTGCGGCGGCGGCGGCATCGTGTACATCTTCTGTATATTGCTCAAGACCATTAATATAGTGATCTGCCGGAACAAATAAAAACATGTCGTTTTCACTCCCCGGGGCAGACATTACTGAAAAGAGTACTGCTGCGGCAGTGTCTCTTCCGCACGGCTCGCATATGATTTTTTCCCGGGGCATTGCCGGAAATAATTTTTCTACCAGGTGCCGGTAGTGGCGCCCGGTAGAAATATATATTGAATCATGGCCGGAGATATGCACATGCCGGTTAAACGTTTCTTCCAGCATTGTTTTCTCGCTGATAATTGCGGAGAATTGTTTAGGAAAAGCACTTGTGCTTTGAGGCCAGAAACGTTCCCCTTTTCCGCCAGCCATTATGATTGTGTTAATTTTCATAGAATACTCTCAGAACAGACCGAATATTTTTTTTTGCGTTTGTGAGGCTCATGCGCATCTTTGCTCCACCGTATACTATATCATGGCATGTTTTTCTGTCAAACTCAAAAATTTCCGGTATTAAAAAAAACCAGGAATCGTCTGCTGATATATCTCTTTCTTTTTCATCAAAAAAAAACAAAACACCTGTCATTTTTTTTATCCATGTCATTTGTTGTTTGGCATACTGCCGGGTGCGGATTTTTATATGCTCGATCGAAGTGCGCATATCTGCTTTTTTGTGTAAAAACTCCAGGGCTTCTTTATACCCGATACTCTGCATGGCCGGGCAATCATGCCGTATTCCCTGTGTTGATAAGGCCGATACCTCGTCAAACAAACCATCTCGTATCATAGATTCTGTCCGCGTTGCAATATTTTTTTTAAGTACATTCCGATTTACAAAAAGCATAATTATGAAAAAAGCGCGGGGAATCGCCGGCTTTTGCTGCTGCCTGAATTCAGTTATGGTCAATCCTGATGCAAGTAAAATATGCATGGCGCGTTCCAGTCTTCGAGGATTACAGATATCAGCATGACTGAAATAATACGGATCGCGTTCACGGATAATTCTTTGCCATCCCAGAATTCCTTCTTCGGCATAAATTCGGGCAGTAATAGCTTTAATATCTTCGTGTATGGATAACTCAGGCGCTAACCCATGCAGCAATGCATTCAGATAAAATACAGTCCCCCCGGTAATATAAAAAAAGCCGTTATCAGTATTCCTGCCGTCTTCAATAATTGAATTTGCATCGCACATAAAACGGTAAGCCGAGTAACGGACATCCGGAGGCAGAAAATCGATTAATTTATAATTATATTTTTTTATATCTGCAGCGCATGGTTTGGCGCTTCCAATATTAAAGCCTTTATATATTTGCCGGGAATCGGCATTGATTATACAATCACCGGGTTGGAATATTGCATGGGCAAACGCTGTTTTACCTGATGATGTTGGTCCGCTGATAATGACCGCTTTCCCGCACATGCTGTGAATCGGCGGCACCTAAGATTCGGGATTAATTATTCTGGGGTTACTGATCAGGATCGGCAGTATAAGACCCTTCTCTTTCAACAAACACTTCGTCTTCTTCTTCGAATCTTTCGGTATCGGCATCGCTCATGGTGAAATGAATTTTTTCGTCCAGCACTGCTTTTAACGAAACCAGCGCGTCTTTTTCGTTTACTTTATGATATTCATCTGTTTCGAGGTAGCGTACTTTTTTTGCATATTCCATTCCCGCCCGGGCAAGTTCATATCTATTGCCCTTATAATCAATAAGTTTTTTGAGATCAAAGTACACTGCTGCCTCCTGTGCCGCTTTACATTTAATTCATTTTTCTGACTGACTTATATTATATCATGTTTTTATTCAAAGTTTGCGCATACCTGGTAGTACAATACATCTAACCGCATGAAAAGCCTTATCCAAATCATCATTCACTACAACATGCGGCCACTCTAAACCATCCCGTATTTCTTTTGCCGCTGCAGCAAGCCGCCGTTCTATTACTTCCGCAGAATCGGTTCCTCTGTTAATTAATCTTTTTTTCAGTTCGTCTATTGATGGTATTGTAATAAATATATATATTGCAGGAAAATGACTGTTTTGGAGAATTTTACTGCCTTGCACATCAATATCGAGTATTACACGTTTCCCGGATTGCGTAAGTCGATTAATCTCACTGTATGAGGTTCCGTAAAAATTACCATGTACTTCTGCCCATTCGAGAAAAGCCTTTTGGTTGATCATTTCGGTAAAAGTTTTTCTGTCAATAAAATAATATTCATTTCCGTTGGTTTCTTTGCCTCTTGGACTACGTGTAGTATGTGATATTGAAAACTCCAACGAGCTGTCTTCTTTCATCAAACGGCTGATGATCGTACTTTTCCCGGCTCCGGACGGTGCACTGATTACAATAACTAACCTGGGATCGGAATGCGTCATTTGAAAATTTATTGATACAAAAATGAGGTCAGCAAAAATATCAGTTGATGGCGATTTTTTTTACCGCAATTAGATACCCGCTCGCAATGAAAATTGAAGAGTACGTACCGGAGAAAAGCCCGACAATCATGGCGAACGCGAAGTCTTTTAATGCGCCCGCGGAGAACAAATACAACGCGACGACCACAGCTAGTGTAGTAAAGGTGGTGATGAGCGTTCTTGAGAGCACCTGATTGGTTGCATCATTTATAGTTATTTTGGGATCGGCGTCTTTTTTATGACGCAAATTTTCTCGTATACGGTCAAATGTGACGATTGTATCATTCACAGAATAACCGACTATTGTAAGAATCGCGGTAATAGTTAATACAGTAAATTCTATCTGGAAGAGCAGTATAAAAAAAAGCATTATACAGACGTCATGCAAAACTGCAATCAGCGCACCGGCGGCATAATGAAATTGAAACCTTACGGTTAAGTACAGAATAATTCCGAGCATAGCTGCAAGAACCACCTTTACCGCACTTTTTTTGTTTTCACCACTGACGGTGGGGCTTACAATACGGCTTGATTCAACTTTTACATTTGCCTGCCCATAATATTTTGCGAGTGCCTGTCTCACAGTTTCCTCTTCTGCCGCAGGATTGTCTGCATCAATAAGGCGTTTCCGAAGGTGAAACCGTCCATTGTGATCGACAACCTTTTGAATTTCACATGATATTTGTTCGTCTGCCAGCTGAGATCCTAATGAAGCGACGTCGGTTTGCCCTTCCAATGTGACCGTGATTTCCATACCGCCGATGAAGTCAGTGCCAAAATCAAAACCTTTTATAAAAATCATTACTGTCATTAGTAAAATAAGCGCAACACTAATACTGGCGCCCGGTGTCATTAGTCTGACAAAATTAATATTAGTTTTTTTTTTTGTATCAGTGTTCATATGACGTACCAGGAGTACTCCTTGAGAATGCGTTTGTGCAATAACAACTCAAACACAAGACGGGTAAAACCTAGTGATGTTAAAAGGCTTATGACGATACCGATAAAGAGAACGACGGCAAAACCCTGAACCACACCTGTCCCATAGTAGGCCATAATTGCTGCAGCGATCAATGTGGTGAGATTCGCATCAAGAATAGACCACCATGACCGCGCATACCCGTACGTAACTGCTTCCTGGAGGGGACGCTTTTCCAGTTTAATTTCCTCGCGGATCCGTTCAAAAATTATTACATTGGCATCAACCGCCATTCCGATTGTGAGTATCAACCCTGCGATGCCCGGAAGCGTAATGGTGTAATGCAGCGGGGCAAGCAGTGCAAGAATACCCACACCATTTAGTGTAAGAGCGAATGCGGTAACAAGACCGGCAACACGGTACCGAAGTACAATAAAAATTACCACAAGCAAAAGTCCTGCAAATAGCGCATTCCGTGAAAGGAGCAGCTGTTCTTTTCCGAGAGTGGGTCCAATTACATCCTGAGAGATGATCCTGATAGGTACAGGCATAGAACCAGACCGGAGTATAAGAGACAGATCTTTTGCTTCATCGCGCGAAAAACTGCCGGTAATTACGCCATTGCCGGAAGGAATACGTTCATTGATGTTTGGAGCAGACATTATCTTGTCGTCAAGAACAATCGCAAGCCGTTTGCCCTTATTCTTTCCGGTCAGATCGGAAAACAAGGCAGCTCCTTTAAGATCGAGAGAAAAACCCACGACCATATCCCCGTATTCACCGAATTGTGGACGGGAATCACTCATCCTGTCTCCGGTCATTTCAATATTTGTATAAAGCGCCAGTGCTTGTACGCGCTGGTAGACACCGACAGGGTCTTTTTGCACAAGGTAATATAGCCTGCTGCCTTCAGGAACCGATTCAGGATTTATTACTTCGACCTCGCCTTTCTCATTTCTGGTTACATTAAGCGCTCTTGTCGCTTCATCATCGACAAGCATAAATTCCAGTTTCCCGACAGAGCCGATAACCTCCATCAGACGGGCGGTATTTTGTTCTCCGGGTATTTGAACGGATATGCGGTCTTCGTCAATTTTTCTGATGACTACTTCAGAAACGCCGAATTGATCGATACGGGTTTGCAGTTTATGCTGCACGCGCTCCATTGCTTCGGTTTTTTGTGTTTCGGTAAGTTCGTCGATAGTTTTTCCAGCGTCCCGGGCCATTTTTTCAAAGTCAGCTTCCATAATGACGTGCACACCGCCTTTAATATCAAGACCTAGAGCCACTGCGCGTTTTTTCAGTGCAGATGCTTTATCAAACAGCTCCCCTTTTTCGCGGTTGAAGCCGCGTACGGTTTCTTCATCTGTACCGCGTTCAACAAGTTGCCGGATGTCAGAACTGGCGACAAAGTAATAGTACACTGTAGGATAGAGTGACCAGGCAGAAAGCGCGAGCAGTACCGCGAAAATAAAAAAACGAAAGGAAGAAGACATTAAAAAAAAATCAGGAAGAAGAAGTAGAATTAAAAATTTCTGCTACCGCTGATTTGGCGATTTCGAGTTTGACATTTCCGCCGACATCGATAACCACAACAGCACCGTTTTCTTTTAAATGACTTACTGTCGCGTAGATTCCCCCGGTGGTTAAAATTTTATTGCCTTTTTCGAGTTTGTCTCTTTTTTGTTCGATTTCTTTTTGGCGTTTTCTTTGAGGACGAATGAGTAAAAAATACATGATTGCAAAAATTGCAATCATGGGTATCATCATACCGCCAAGACCCTGCTGGCTTTTTGGGTTGCTTCCGGTACTTTGTGCAGCACCGTCCTGCGCGTGAAGTGTGCAAAACATAGTTTATTCCTGTGTATGTGTTGTTAATGAAACACTACTGTCATTTAATTGTTCTGAAATGTTATCATACATGTTGAATTAAATCAAATTTCCCAAGCATAATTTATGAAATTACAGTGATTCATGATAATTTCAGGAATTCATGGTAAAGTATCCGTGAAACAAATAAAAAAATGAAGCAATCTGTTTTTATTTTACTAATTATCCTGTATTCCAGTCTCGCTAACGGCCAGAACCGCAATGACGCCCTCGGTTTCGCCAGGTTTCTTTTTGCAGATGAAGAGTATGGACGTTGTATTGACGAAACCCGTAAACTGCTTGCGGTAAGTAAAAACGATTCTCCGTTAGTACCGGTTTTAATCACACTTATTTCCGATTCTTACACAATGATGAAACGATTCAAAAACGCGTATGATTTTCTCGAAACGTTTTTGGCTTCACTTCCCAGTGAATCAATCGCAGCAGAATGCAGATATTTAAGAATTAAAGTCCTTATTGCAGAACATGATGATATCCGCGTAAACGGAATATTTGGAACGGAACCCGTTACCGGTCAAGCTGTTGCTAACAGCGAAATTATTGCCGGTGAGAATCCTGAAGAACCAACTTTTATTCCCGAACCATCACCGACAGCAGACCCGGTAAGTATTTTTGAACAGGAAGAATTGTACAACCCCCAAAAACCAAATTACACCGTTTTTCGCCAGGCATCTTTCCCGCACCGGCTTATCGGGTTAATCCGGCAGTACGCCGACAATAATGGAAAAAATAGCGGAGAATTTCTATTCTGGGCTGCATCCAGATTTATCGACGAAAAAAATTTCAATGAGGCAAAAGAAATACTGAATTCCTTACTGTCTTCACAGGCATATGATAAAAAAAAAATTACCGAGTTACTTCAGAAGTCCGGTCTTACCGCTTTATAACGTATGTTAAAATAACAAAATAACGTATGTAAAATGACACAAACAATAACCAGGAGACGATTATGAAAAAAACTTTTTTAGTCCTTATATGTATAGTTCTGCAATGCATACATGCATCAGACAAAAATCACGACATTTTCGTTTTTGCAATGAAACTCTATCAGGAAAAAAATTTTGAAACTGCAATTACCGAATTTAAAAGATACATTTTTACGTCTCAGAGCAATCCGGAATTAGCAAACAAATGCGCAGAAGCGCGTTTTTGGTGCGGCATGAGTTACTACCGGATGAAACGCTATCTGAGAACAGTCCGGGAATTTGAGCTTGTTCTTTCTGCATATCCCGAATCCGAAATTGCGCCAAATGCCGCATTTCAAATAGGCAAACTCTATTTCATTACATATACAAAAAACTCTCTAGGGTATTATTACGCCGAAGAAGAAAAGGATGACGACTACGCCGACGAAGAAATACTGGTTATTAACCCGGATGATGTTATCCAGGCGCTGATGTATGTCCAAAGGAATTACCCTGAGTCCAGTTTTGTTGATGACGCATACTTCCTCATAGGTCAACTATATGAAATTAATAAAAACTACTCGCAGGCGCGTGAATATTATGAAAAAATACTTGATGAATTTCCCGAAAGCAATAAATCGCATGAAGCAAAAAGGCGACTCAACGAGTTACTTTTCAAACGGCTCTAATTGAAAATAATCCATCTTTTACGACTGCGCACCGCAGCGTGTTATGCTTTTCATCTTTCATAAAAACCGGCACATCGGTCTCGATGTTGCTTCTCAAACCATCAATGCGGTAGCACTCGTAAATAAAAAGGGGCGGGTTTGTCTTACTGATTTTGAGTATTCCTATTTTAATTCCGACGATACTGCCGGAGAAATAAAACGATTTATTGAACAGCACCGTAAAATTTTCCACGGCAAATTTATCACCGCATCATTTACCGATGATGATATCGTCTACCGCATTATCAGGCTGCCCGCAATAGCAAAAAACGATCTTGAAAACCTTATTGATAACGAGTTAGAGCGGATAATTCCTTTTAAACCAACCGATACTATCTACGACTACCAAATAATCGATACTGACAACGCAACAGGCGAATATGTAATATTTCTCGTTGCCAAGAAAAAAGATACGCTTCTTAAATACAAGAGTTATTTTAAAAATACTCACATTAAAAGCAACGTACAAATCGGCAGCAAAAACACCGCTGATATTAACTGTACGTATTTTAACCACCGGAATATTTTTAAAAATAATACTGTAGCGGTTATCGACATTTCAAAGGAAACGACTTTAATAAATGTCATTGATTCTGAAAAAATACTTTTTTCCCGAAATTTATCAATAGGCATGCAGAACGTAAAAACAGCAGTCCTCCGGAATCACAAAATCAAAGCTCACGAAGTAACCGCCACATTACGGAAAATTCCACTCGATAATTCAACTGAAAACCTCAACTATCTTCAAAAAGCAATCCTTGAAACAGTAAAAATAATTCTTGAAATCATGCTCAAAGAAATAGAAATTTCACTTAAATATTATCAGAAAAATTTCCAGCACGAAGTAAAACATATTTTTCTTACCGGAGAAATCAGCAACCTGCCTGGTGTTGAAAGTTATTTTCAGAACATTCTCCATTTCCAGACCGTAGTGGGCGACAATTTTAAACAAATCGATCTTTCCCTGATTGAACACAGAAAAAATGAATTTGAAAATAATAAATCTTACTACAACACCGCAGTCGGCCTGGCGCTAAGAACGGCCATTGCAAATAATCTTCTCGATATCAACCTCGACGCCCGTGAAGAAAAAATTCAAAAAAACAAAACACTGAAAAGAAAACGTGTAATTTACGCGGCTGCTTCAATATTATTTCTATTCGCCGCAGTGCATATTATTTCACTCAGTATAAAAAAATCTTTTACACAACTGAAAACAGAAAACACCCAATTGCATGAAAAACTGGAGGGATTAAAATTATCAAAAACAGACAGGGAAACTTTTCAAAAAAGGATCTCATGGTTTGAAAAGGAAACAGAAAATATTTTCAAAAGCGGGTTTATCATCGACTCATTAAAAAGATTAAACCTTTCCGCAAGCTCAATTCAATACCGCAAAAACATCAATAATCATGAATACACCATTACCCTCAACGAGCCTTCGGCGCTCGCCAGCAAAATTTACCGTGATATTTATGATTTAAATATTTTCTCTGATATAAGAATTGTCCGTATTATAAATACTTCTCAGTTTATAATCAGCCTTACCCTGGAACAATAAATGCTCAGCGCGCGCGAACAAAAACTCCTTTCTATACTCTATTTTTTACTTATTCTTTTTGCTATCTACATATACGCTATTGTATATCTTCATCCGCTTCTGCGTTCATGGTTAAATCAACGTATGGAAAAAAATACACTCACTACAGAAATAAACGAGTACCGCAACGAGACAACTCTCTTCAGGTCACTGCAAAAGCGCTACACTGCAATAGCCGGCAGATACCTCCATAAAAGCAATCAATATCAATTTCTCGAAGTTATCAAAGAAATAAATAAAAAAACCGCCGTGAAAATGAATAAAATTACGTTTGACATCCGCAAAGGAGAGCCTGCCGACTTTGCCGGTATTCTCGTGGAATTTACCGCAGACACCACACAAATCTATAATTGGCTCCGTGCTGTGGAAACAGCAGACCTTAATTTTCAAATTGAAAACTACACTCTTGCTTTTGATTCCGGAAAGTCGCGCGCAACAGTGTCACTGGTAATTTACCTGATTAATTAATACTATTACAATGACCAACGAAAACGAGAACGACAAAAACATCAGTAACTATTCAACTGAAAATCTGAAAGCGCATTTTCAGCAGCACCTTGAAACAATTAATCTGGATGAGCAGCACCAATTCAACAACATCGGAGAAATTCTCGTCAGCAAAGGAGTTATTACCGATAACCAGCTTAATATTGCGCTCGAATTTCAGAAAACAACTAGTGAAACGCTCGGAAATATACTCGTTAATCTCGAATACATAACCCATGAACATCTCTTGAAATTCATCAGCACAGATCTTGGTATCACCGCTGTGTCTCTTAAAGACTATACAATTCAGGACGAAGTAATCAGAATTATCCCGGAAAAAATCTGCCGCAAATATACTCTTATCCCGCTGTATAAAGTCGGCAAAGTTCTTACCGTTGCCATGGCAGACCCATTTGATATAGTCGCGCTTGATGATATCAAAATGATTTGCGGCCTCCCGATTGAACCCGTTACCGCTGCACCAAATGACATCGAAAGTATGCTCGATGATTTCTACCGTGGAAGCGATGAATTAAACCGTGCACTGAATGAACTTAATAAAACAAAACCTGCGCATACTGAAGAAGAATCCATGCAGCAGCGAATTTATGAACTCGGCGACAGCAAGAATCCGCTTATTAATCTCGTTAATCTCCTTATTCTCAATGCGGTAAACAAAAATGCTTCAGACATACATATCGAACCATTCAAAAATTACATCAGAATCCGCTACCGGATTGACGGCATTTTAATAGAAATGAAAAAAGTCGACCGGTATCTTTTTGCGCAGATAATCAGCCGGATAAAAGTAATGGGCGATATGGACATTTCTGAAAAGAGAAAACCGCAGGATGGAAACATAGCAATCGACGCGGGAGGCAAAAAAATTGATCTGCGGATATCAACCTTTCCGACAATATATGGCGAAAAAGTAGTCATACGTATCCTCAATCCCGATGCAAGTCTTTATAATCTTCAGAATTTAGGTATGGAAAAAGAAGATGAAGACAATATCCGCAATTACCTCCGGTACTCTCACGGAATGATAATTATTACCGGACCAACAGGCAGCGGGAAAACAACCACACTCTATTCCGCTCTACACATGCTGAATTCTGACCGTGTTAATATTTCCACAATCGAAGATCCGGTGGAATACCACTTTAACAATATCAACCAGATGCAGGTAAATCATGAATTGGGAATTTCATTTTCAACAGGACTGAGAACCCTGATGCGTCAGGATCCCGATATAATTCTGGTCGGAGAAGTCCGTGATGATGAAACCGCTAAAACAGCGGTGCAGAGCGCATTAACCGGACACCTGGTATTCACATCGCTTCACACCAACTCCAGTTCCGGCGCTTTTCACCGCCTGATCAATTTCGGTGTAGACCCGTTCCTAATTAATTCATCCGTTATCTGCGTGGTTGCGCAGCGGCTGCTCAGAAAAGTATGCACGGCATGCCGGAAAGAAACTGACACAAAAAGCATTGTTTCATCCCGGAAAGTACTGACTCAGCTGCCGAAAAAAATCTTTACTGCCTCCGACTGCAGCAAATGCTTCGGTACCGGTTTCAGCGGAAGAACCGGAATTTTTGAAGTGCTGTCAAATTCAGTAAATCTGCATGAATTAATTGAAAAAAAGTCAAATGCACCGGTAATTCAAGCCGCAGCAGTAAAGGGAGGAATGACTACCCTTTTTCAAAACGGCCTTAAAAAAGTTGCGTCCGGTGAAACTACTTACGATGAAATTCTGAGAATAACCTACGGAATTCAATAAACAGTATATTACACATTCAGCATGAAACGGTTTACGTACAAAACGTTTGAGCGAGCAAGCGGACAAATCACAACCGGTGAATTCCTTGCAGAAGACAGCACCAAAGCACGTCAGGCGCTCAACACAAAAGACCGCATGGTAATTGCGCTTACAGCAAAAGAAGAATCATTTCTGCACAGGGACATCACCGGCTTTTTCTCAATCCCGAGAAAAGTAGTTTATCTCATGTATACCGAACTTGCAATCCTTCTTAATGCGCGTATTCCCGTCGCCAAAGCTGTTGAACTGATTGAACACCGCTGTTCAAATACGCAGCTTAAAAATATACTCAGCTATATTCATTACATGATAGAAAGCGGAGAATCACTGTCATCGGCAATGAAACAATTCATACACATTTTCGGAATTTTTTCCACTTCGCTTGTGAGCATTGCCGAGGAGACAGGCACTCTCCCGCAAGTACTTAATGAAATCAGTGCAAATGAAAAAAGAGAACAGGAAATGAAACGAAAAGTAATAACCTCGCTTATTTATCCGGTTTTCGTGCTCTCATTCGCAGCGGTAATGATTATGATTATTGTGCTTTTTATTTTTCCGGGAGTAATTGAGGCGCTCGAAATGGACAATATTGAACTCCCGATGCTTTCAAAAATCGTATTTATTGGTGCAGATTTCATACATAAAAATTTTATCTTTCTTTTAATTTTTATTCCATCAGTACTTTTTACAATCAAGGCAGCCGATAATAAATTTACACTGAAAAAGACACTATACACAGGTATTACGAAAGTGCCCATTTTTAAGAATTTTTTTGATCTGCGGGATATTTTCCAATTTACCAGAAATTTTTATGTCCTAATTAAAAATAGGATTTCTGTGGTCGAAGCGCTTAGAATATGCGGACAAACATCAAGTTCAGAAAAAACCGGGTTATTGATAAAAGCCGCTGCGGCTGATGTAATTCAGGGCAAGAACCTCACCTCTGCTCTCGAACGCCATAAAGTACTCCCTCTTTTCGCCGTGGAAATTATTCAGGCAGGAGAAGAATCCGGAGAACTTGTGGCTGTTTTTAAAGACTTATCCGGCTATTTTAATGAATTATTCAATTCACATCAGGAACGGCTTACCGCTCTCGTCACTCCATCACTCCTCATTATTGTCGGCGCAATTATTGGTTTTATAGTAGTCGCATTGTACCTGCCTATTCTTTCAATGGTAGGAAGCATAGGAAATTAAACAAAAAATGCATAAACTTTAATCAATAGAAAAAAAAAAATACACTTGACTTACATGCAAAAAACCGTTAGAATATTATATACGAAGAACGAGGGATAATACACCTTATGTTTCTCAGGAGAAAAAAATGAAAAAAATGAAAAAAATTTCAGCATTCAGCTTGATGGAATTACTAATTGTAATTAGTATTATCGTTATTTTGTCCGGCGCATTTCTTATACCGCGTTTTGTCGGTGTAAAAAACTCTGCTAAAATAGCAGCAACCAAGAGCAATCTGATCACAATCAAGACCGTGCTCGAGAATTATTACCTTGACTGCGGCAAGTACCCTTCCGCAACGACCGGACTAAAAGCGCTTGTCGAAGACGCAGACAGTGTAGGCATTGCCTGGAGCGGTCCGTATCTTACAAAACTGCCGAAGGATCCATGGATGAATGCCTATGTCTATACGTATGAAGATTCAAGCGAAAGTTATCTGCTGAAAAGTTATGGCGCCGACGGCAAGGAAGGCGGAACAGGCATCAACTCCGACATTACAGAATAATTTTCCAAACTTTAATATCCGGTCAATTTTTACAAGAATAAGGCAACACGAAAACATTATATTTCAAATCATCTTCCAGGTGTCAGACGCCTTCGGGGAGGTTCCGGTACAGACCAGAGCCGCGGGCGTTTTCACTTACGGAAATTCTTATTGCCGTGTTCATAATCAGTCTTCTCAGCGCCTCGGCAATACACATCTCCTTCAGGCCTGTAGAAAACCTTAAAAAAAAAAATGAAATTGAACGTCTGTGTAATTACTGTAACGCCGCATTCAGAAGCCATAATGCTGATACGGTTTTTTTCGGAACTGAATCTGCAATCAGCCGTGATTCAAAAGGAAACGTAATATCTTTATTTCAATTCTCAAAACTACAGCCTCTGAACACAACACTCGCCACAAAAAACAATAATGACGGGCAGGTGTCTTTTCTGAACTGCTCACTTACTCTTCACTACTGTTCGAAAACTGTTGAATTCTTTATCAGATGAATTCTATATCTAGTAAGTCTAAGAAATTTTTCAAACCAGCTGGCTCCCTCTACATTGAGGTGCTGGTAGCGCTGTTTCTTCTGGTTACTGTTACCGGCGCAGGAGCGCTTTTTTTCTCACAATTCCGGATAGTGCATCAAAAAACCCGATCATACAGCAGTATTATTCAAAGCGCAAATGAAATACTCTATCGCATTTCAAATAACATCCCGATACATAAACAGGAACTGGAGACCAACGGCATCAGCATCTCTTTTTCACAAGTTAAAGAATCGATAAGAACTTCTGATCATCAATACACAGAATCAGTCGGCATACTTACCATTACGCAAAAAAAAATCCCGTATACCTTTTATTATGCAGGAATTCCGCTTATCAAATAGTTAATTCCATACGCATGAAAAAACAAAAAAAAAAATTCCATCATTTACACTTATTGAATTAATAGCAGGAATTACCCTTTCTGTGATTGTATTAACCGCATTTCTTTTTCAGCTGCGCGCATCGGGGCGTTTTCTCAATACCAGCAGTATACGGCTCAGTGAGACCTCAGAAATGCACCGATATGAAAGGTATATGCGCGCTGCAGCAGCTTCGTACGGTATTCGGGCAGGGGAAGGCAAAAAACTGATGTCCGTATCAGGAAAAACACTGAATTCAGAAAAATATTTTTCTATGATAAACACCATATTCGAATTCCCCCCTGACTCATCTTATGTTCGGATACATTGCGGGACGATTTCCAGCTCACACAGTTATTATTTTTATCTACCCCTATGCACAAGAATATCAGACTAACCGCGTCGGTTATTATTACTTCCTTACTGATTATTATACTGCTTACCCTTATTTTCACCATTGCCTATCAACGACTTTTCGGCAGCGTGCAACACATGCGCTACGCCCTGTATCATGCAGAAGTTACGAGCATCCTCGAAACATTTTTTTCAATTCAAGATAAAAAAAAACCGGAAATGAACGAAACATCCGTGAATGGAACTACTCCGGGACATTTTGGCGAAAATGAAATTCAACGCGCATGGATGGAATTCGGAAAAATCTTTCCAGACATTTCCGGCAAGGTAAAAATTATCCGTATTGAACAACTACCGTACGGAACCTGCATTGCCGCAGAATATAAAAAAACCTATCACCGTGTATTTATTTTTAATCCATGATACACTTAAAAAAGGCGTTCGCGAATTTTAGTTTCAGAGGTATCTGACATGCCGCAACTTATTGATTTACTTAATGAAAAAACTATTGCAGTGCCGCTTACCGCAACCGATAAAAACGGGGTTATAAATGAATTAATCATTATGCTGCACAAAGCAGGTAAAATAACAGACATTGCAAAAACACTTAATGCAATACTGAGCCGTGAATCTCAGGGCAGCACCGGACTTGAAAACGGTATTGCCGCTCCGCATGCGAAGACAGATGTTGTATCGCAGCTTACCGTTGCTATCGGCATTTCAAAAAATGGTATTGATTTTGACTCACTGGACAACAAGCCATCAAAGCTCATATTCATGATACTTGCACCTCCGGACAAATCCGGCCCGCATGTAGTACTTCTTGCAGAAATAGCAAAACTTACCCGCAGCGCAGCATGGTGTACAATGCTTTCAGAAGCAAAGACACCGAAAGAAGTTATCGAGCTGTTCCAAACATAAACAGTCTTTTCCGAACGCAAAAACAGGAGAATACCATGAAAAATACTTATTCTGCACGATTCATTGTAATATCATTATTTCTCATCTTCACCGCTTGTATCATTTCCTGCGGACGATCAATCTTCGGCCCGGCAGAGCCGGATGCGCGTAATGTTTCAGAAGACGACATTGAAATAACACTGCAGAGAGCAGAAGACATCTACCTTAATGCAAACAATGACAAGGGAAACCAGGCATCACGCCTTGCCATGTCTCAATCAATATATTCAGGACTTATCGATCACAGATGGGAGGAAATGAGTGACACCCAGCGAATCAGAGCGGTCCGCGGCTACTGTCAGGTCAGTACCGACATGCTTATTTCCGACCCCCAGGGACTGATTAACTCAACTATAGCGGTATTTACCAGTTTTGACACGACGTGTTTTAAATTCACCAACACTACCGCGCAAAAGTCCTTTCTTACCTATGCATCAAATATCCGAAATGAATTTGTCACCAACTTTCTTACCACCAAAATGCTGTATAAAACAAAACTAAGTTCAAGGACTGAAGCAGATTTTGTCCTCATCAGTATGTACAACGCGATTGCCATCGGTTTTGATGTCGCAGAAGTACTAATCAGTCCGCCCTTTGATACGGCCCATGTAACCAATGTACTCACAAAAGCAGATGAATTCAACAGCAACTATAATGCGTTCATTGCAAACCGGGACATCAGCAGGTTTACCGCGCTGAGTAACAGTTGTGTAAGCACTGCTCTGGCAGTTAAAGCCGCGTATGATGCATTTTTAACAGGAAGGAACGCATTTAAAAATTTTACATCTGATATCGTCAATCGGAGTAGTACCATGTTTTACCATACCGCGCCTGCTAAAAACGCAGTTACCATACAACTTAACAATGCCATGAATACCGCATTGAAAGAAATCGACACGCTCTTTGCGGTGTTTGATCAGCTTGAAATAACCAAAAACACATCCTCACCGCTGAATTTATTCTTATAGACTATTTAACAGAATAAAACTTTTATCTAAGCTATTAAAATACTACGGAGAACTGACATGGAAATAAAACTGAGTTGGATAAGGCGCATATTTTTAATTGGCGCAATAACATTCTTTATCGCAGATTTTTCATCAGCAATAATCTATACAAAAAAAACTGAAGCCATGTCCATCCGGCAAATGGGAATGGGGGGGGCGTATACCGCGGTATGCAATGACGAACAAATTCTTTCACAAAACCCTGCCGGACTGTATCATATGCCAAAACAATTTGAAGATGAAAAAAGCCCCGCGCTCATTGAACTGCCTATAATTAATGTTATGGCCGGTGTCCCCGTACGACTGGTAGACCGTATGGATTCAATAATCGATACCGTTAATTATATCAGAAAGGGCAAAGTCGACATGGACGGCGCATTCCGGATAATGTCAAGCATTGACCGGCTTCCCGTCGGGTTTCTACTCAGTCTTCCTCTTGATTTTAAAATACTAACCAAAAGAATAGGCATTTCACTTGACACATCAATGGATATGGATATTTTACCCGTATACGGCCTGCCCCCCAGTGTAAATGTTGAATCAAGAAATTGCGCAGAGTTCAAAGTCGGCATTGCGATAATTGAAAAGACTATCGGTCCCGGAGTTCTCAAGGCGGGTGCTGCAGTCAAGGCAATCAGCATCGCTTCATTTGAAGACTATATCGATATCGGCACTGCCGTTGATTTAGGCGGAAGCGGCAACAACATCCAGCAAAAACTGATGGAATATGTTAATGAAAATGCATTAGTCGGATATGGCGCGGGTGCAAACCTCGGTGTACTCTATACAATATTTGAAGATATTACTGTCGGTGTCGCCGCGAATGACGCACCGACATACTTATTCCGCAAATCATTTTCTACAAATACCGTGTATAAAGGTGATTTTCTCATGCCGAATATAAAAATCGGAGTTTCGTATCATTTGCCGTTCAGCCTTGGGTTTTTACTTAATAATACCGTCATCGCGTGCGACTTGCAGAACTTATTTAACCGGAAGGAGTACAGTTTTCCGGCTAAAATACATATCGGCGCCTCAACCGATCTCATCAGCACACGGCTTTTCGCGATTAATATTGCCGCAGGACTGAACAAAGGTTACGGAACTGTTTCTACATCTCTGAAATTGATTCGCGGACTGAGAATAGGCGTTGGATACTGGCAGGAAGAAGACGGCTATTATGTAAACACACGGCCTGACCAGAAATATGTTGCTGAAGTTGCCCTCAGGTTTTAAACGGATAACTGTTTTCTTATAATATTTTTTTATGGATAAATTTTTTCGCACCGCTGACGTAATCGGCAACAATATGTCCGCTGCCGCTTAACAGCCATTTGTAAATAGTCAGTCCTTCAAGACCGACAGGTCCGCGCGCGTGCAGCTTTGAAGTACTCACACCGACTTCGGCGCCAAGCCCATAACGGTATCCATCGCTGAAACGGGTGGAACAATTCCAAAAAACATTAGCGGAACGAACCTCACGCATAAACTGCCGCGCATTATCCGCATCTGCACTTACAATGCTGTCAGTATGTCCTGAACCATAGGTATTGATATGCGAAACTGCTTCCTCAAGACTATGCACAATTTTTATTGAGATAATCGAATCAAGATATTCCGTGCGCCAATCCTGTTCTGACGCTTCTTCAGCATTGATTATTCCGCGTACCCGGCTGCAGCCCCTGATGACCATTTCCGTACAGGAAAGCGCGCGGGCAATCGGCGGCAATACACGTTTCGCGGCTTTTTCATGCACAAGAAACGTTTCAGCCGCATTACATACCGCTGTGTACTGACATTTTGAATCGCGAGCGATACTCACGGACATTTCAGTTTCTGCTGAATCGTCAAAATATACATGACATATACCGTCGGCATGCCCCAATACGGGTATTTTAGTGTTGTTCATAATATACCGTACAAATTCGTTTGAGCCACGGGGAATTATCATGTCAATGTATTCATGGAGCGAAAGCATTTGCACTGCCTCTTCCCGGTTTTCAAGGAGCGTACACCATCCCATGGGCATACCTTCCCTTACGGTTATATCCTGAATAATACCGGCAAGGCATTTATTGGTTTCTCTTGCTTCGGCACCGCCTTTAAGAAGCACCGCATTCCCGCTTTTCAGACACAGACTCGCGATTTGAATAAGCGCGTCGGGACGTGATTCAAAAATAACACCAATCACCCCGATTGGGCAGGACACTTTCTCCAGGGTAAGACCTAAGTCAAGTTCGGTTACCGAGAGCACTTTGCCGACTGGATCCGGAAGAACGGCCAAAGCGCGGATACCTTGAACGGATTCAGTTAATTTTTCATTGTTAAAAAGTAAACGCTTGATGAGGGGAGCAGCAATTTTAGTTTTTTCCGCGAGCTCCATATCAATTTTATTTGCTGCGAGTATTTCAGGTGAACGGCGTAACAGCGCGTCTGCGCATGCAAGTAAGATTTTATTTTTTTGCGCAGCATTCAGTACACCGGCTGCAATAGAGGCTTTTTTTGCGGCCTGCGCTGCATGTAGTGTGTTCATTATTTACGATTAAACTATTATTTTTTGATTTTCACTGCTATTACTATTGCAGAGAAATTACCATCTCGCGCTCGCGCCGCCGCCGCCAAAACCTCCGCCGCCTCCGGAAAAGCCGCCGAACCCGCCGAAGCCTGAAGAACCACCTCCGCCCCATCTTCTTCCCCCGCCCCAGGATGAAGAAAACAGACCGGATAGACCGAGCAGACCGAAGATTCCGATACGCCCTGCAAAAAACATAGAGAAAACAAAAAACAGCAAAATAAGCCTTAATAGCCCAAACGCGCTGCCTCGGGAAGATTGTTGTGGTTTTTTTCCCGAAAGACGATTTTCTACCGGCGCTTTAATATTCGTTCCGGTTTTCGCGGCTGCAATTTCAATAGCAGTCATGATGCCGTCTCCATAACGCCCCTCGCGAAAATAGGGTACTAAATAATCAGAAAGAATTCTTTTTGCATGCGCATCGGTAATGATGTGTTCTAGACCATACCCTACCTCGAGCCGCATCTGCCGCTCAGAAGGAGCAACAATAAGCAAAAGGCCGGTATCTTTTCCTTTTTCGCCCGGCCTCCATTTTTCGGCGCACGCAATAGAAAAGCTTTCAATGTCATATCCCTGAAGGCTTTTCGGGATATAGACTATCATTTGCACCGCCCCACCGGCGCTTATCTGCAGTAAATATGTTTTAACCGCACCTGCTTCATGGGGTTTAAGTATGCCCGCTTCATCTACGAGAGGAGGATCATGAAGGTCGGGAATTTTCTGCGCGAAGGCAGTATACGGAAGAATGCAAAGCAGGATTATAAATAATCCTGCGGTAAGTTTACGCTTGTACCCGGACATGATTTGGCAATTCGTTAATATTTTCGGTAAGAGGTGGAAATTTTTCTGCAAGTTTATCGCCGATTTGTGCAATAGCGTCTATTATAGCCTCCGCAGTTTTTCCGGTCTTTATTCCCTTTACAATGCCGCTAACCTGCTGCTGCCAATATCCCGGGGTGACATTCTGGTTAATGCCCTTGTCAGCAATGATTACCGCCCTTTTTTCGAATAGCGATATAAAAATTAAAATACCAGTGCGCCCGGCAGTTTCTGTAAGACCCAAATGAAAAAAAGCTGTCTTGGCAGCGCGTTGAGCTTCTGCTGTCATTCGTTTTTGTGAAACATATATTCTGCGCAGGAACGGAATGTTGGAAAGCACACCGCCAAGCGCCATGGACAGCGCCTGCCAGATAATAAGCTCAGATACCTTTACCGGCTGAGCTCCCCAAAGACTTGCCTTATAAATATACACAAGCGAGCACACAATAAAGCCGGTGATTATAAGGCACGCCCTGGCGGCGCTATACCCCGCTGAAGACCGTGCAATCATCGGCACTATTTCTCCGCAGGTTTTTTTTTCTGCTGCAGCAACAGCATTCTCAATATCTTTAAGCTGCTTTGCGGACAAAAATGCCATTTCAGAATTCCACCCTGGGAACTTCTTTGGCCTTTTCTTCAATACGGAAGGTTTCTTTAACAGAAAAGTTGAACATTCTGGCCGTGAGGTTGCCCGGAAACCGCCGGACGGTTTTATTGTAATTATTAACAGAATCGATATATCGTTTGCGCGCGACTGTTAAACGGTTTTCTGTTCCCTCAAGCTGGGCCTGCAAGTCACGGAAATTACTATTGGCCTTAAGATCAGGATATTTTTCCACCACAACCATAAGACGCGACAAAGCCTGACCCAGTCCACTCTGAGCTGCCTGAAAATTATTGAATGCAGCAGCGTTGCCAAGCTGCGACGCATCAAGCGTTACACTCGTTGCTTTGGCCCGTGCAGCAATGACCGCTTCAAGAGTTTCTTTTTCGTGTTTTGCATAGCCCTTAACCACATTAACAAGATTGGGGATGAGATCCGACCGACGCTGATACTGATTTTCTACTTCTGCCCAGGCAGATTTTGTATCTTCGTCGGAACTGACGAGCGTATTGTACCCGCAGCCGAAAAACAAATGAACGGAAAGTAACGTGATAATTATTTTTAATTTTTTAATATTGTCGGAAATCATATATGCCCCTGTTGTATTTGCACTTCTGCAATCATCCCTGGTAATGTCGTATATTAATATACTATATTTTTGCCGGATAGTCAAAAACCAATGCATACGCACACTTTTAGTTTCCGTAGTATACAGGCACCCATTTTTGCTATGCTATATAGAAAAGTGTTCGTTTACCCTGAGTCAAAAGCCATGGCGCAGAAAGTAGGGAAATTTAATCAAAAAGATACATCAACGCCAGAGAATTACCACAAGAAGAATCAGAAAAACAAAAAGACCGACAAAGATCAACCGGTTACGCCGGCGATCGGCATTGCCTTCAATATCAATAACAGATGGCTGGAATGGTTTGAGAGAGAGTTTTTTCATTTTTTTTGCTTGGAATCCTTTCAGACTTTTCGGGTATAATATAACAATTATTTGCAATAATTGCAACCTTGAATAAGGAAAAGCGGAGGTCTTTTAAAAAAATCTAATTTATGTTTTAGTATGTCATGCAAAAAAATGTTGTCGGCGATGCGGTTACACTCAAGCGGATACTTCTTGTCGCATGGCCGGCAATGATTACCTTTATCTCCATAAATATAATGCAGTTCTCCGACCGTTTATTTCTTGCACGCTACCACATCACCCACTTCACTGCAAGCCTTCCGGCAGGCATCTACAGCCTGACTGTTATCAGTCTCTTTCTCGGTATCATCGGCTATGTAACCGCGCTGGCTTCCCAGTATTTCGGTTCCAATCAAAAAACACAATGCGCGCAAACTGCCTGGCAGGGGGTATATCTGGCGCTCGGTGCAGGGATACTGATCGCCTTTTCCGCACCTCTCACCGGCAAGGTATTTGAACTGCTGCGCACCACAGACACCTTCAGCTCATCGGATGTTATGCAAAAAAACAGCCTTGTCGCACTGCAAAAAACATATTTCTACTTAATGCTTGGAAGCGGTGTGTGTATGCTCCTTGGCGATTGTTTCTCCGGATTTTTTAATGGGATCGGACGGACCAGCATTCCAATGGCTGCTGCAGTAGCCTCAAACGGCCTCAACGTTCTGCTGAATTGGATTTTCATATTCGGCAAATTCGGGTTTCCGGAAATGGGAATTCACGGCGCAGGCCTTGCGACATTAATTTGTTCCTTTATCGGGCTCGTTGTACGGATATTCTTTTTTCTGAACAAAAGATTTGATTCAGAGTATAAAACAAAAACAACATGGAAATTCTGTCCTGCTATTTTCCGGAAGCTTGTCAGATTTGGTCTCCCTTCCGGGATTAATTATTTTATAAATATCGGAGCGTTCGGTTTTTTTATACTTCTCATCGGTCGGATCAGCGAATACCATCAGGCCGCCTGCAATATCGCATTTACTCTCGAATCCGTTGCGTTTATGCCTGTGCTTGGACTGGCTATCGGAATTAGTGTGGTCGCAGGTCAGGAAATGGGCGCAAACCGGAAACACAACGTCGGCCGCGTATTAAAAAAAGGAATTCTCACCGCTGCAGTGTATAATCTTATCCTATCTGTCTTATTTCTTTTTTTTCCGGATATGCTGCTTTCCATTTTCAGTAATCCCGCTGACTTATCACATTTTACCACAGTATCAGCTATGGCGCTGCCGCTCATCAGAATAACCGCCTTATGGCTGATTTTCGATGCAGTGTTAATCGTTATATGTGAAGTGCTAAGGACTGCCGGAGACACAATGTTCCTGCTATTCCTGACCGGAGGAATGTCCGTTGCCGCACTTGTATTTCCGGGTTGGTTTTATACTGTATACCTGAAAGGAACTGATCTCAGAGTCCTCTGGATGATTATTGTCGTATTCGTCTGCATCCTTACCGCCGCAGCATCGCTCAGATACAGGCAGGGTCGATGGAAAAAAATGAATATAATTGAATGAGAATTGGATATTTTTGAATACGTGGAATTTACGTGGCTTGGTAAAAGAGTAAAACATCCGGTAATTCAGGAAGAGGTTTGCCAGTGGACTCTTTTTCTACGAGGCATCGTGAAAGGGTTACAAAAATTGAAATTCGCGCGGGCATTTGCCGTCTGCCCTCCTGGCAGACGGCTGCATTCGGCAAGCAGAAAAAAAATGCACCATCGTGTCGTTTTTTTCTGTTTGACGCCGCTTAAATTTCTATTTTTGTAACCCTTTCACTTAGCCCAAAAAAATAAAACCACTTTAATCAAATCTCTGCCAGAATTATCAAATTTACATCCCATTCACCCACCTACCATAAATTTGCGTATTAAAAATATGCCAATAAACTATATTAGAGCAATTCGTGTGCGGTAACTTATTTTTCAGCCGGGGCATCAGTCAAATCTGCTCTCAGTGTAGCAGCAATTTAGTAGTAGTACTGCTTTCCATAACCAAGTCAGAGTGTTTCGCCGGTTATTCAGAGAGGTTTTTAAGTAGTCTTATTTTAAATAGCCAAGTGGAAGGGTTTCGCCGCCTAGGTAATTCAGAGCGCCTGAATTGCCGATGGCGAAATCCCTTCCACGGTGCTTTTAGAAAAAAACAAACCGCCGCTCTAAATCATCGGTCACTAATCGTCAATTGCGAGCGGTAACGGCATCTTTGTTCCATTCAGAAAAGACCTGCTGTCCATGGGTGATCTGTTTTCAGGGCGGATTGCCTTAATCTCGAGAACGCCGTCTGTTAAACCGAGAAAAAGGCGCTTTTTATTCAAATGATAGAGCACTCCAACTTGACGGCCATGATCGGCTGGCAATATTTCTGATGTCTCCTCGATGATAAATTTTTTTCCGTCCACGCAAAAAAAAGTTCCGGGAATGGGAAAATATGCACGGAACATTCGGAGCGCATCCAGGGATCCGGTTTTCCGGCTGATTTTTCCGGCAGTTTTTACAATTTTACCGCAATATGTTGCAATACTATGGTTCTGCGGAGTAAGCGTCTGAAACGATTCCGGCGCACGAGAAAAAAAATCATTGAGCAGACTCAATGATTCGGTCAGGCTTATTTCAAACACATCGGGCGCGCGCAAACCGGAAATGGAAAATTCACGCTGCAGCGCGATATCTCCTTCATCAAGACGCCGGCATATTTTCTGAATAGTAACGCCGCTTGTTTCTGCACCCGAAAGAATAGCACTTTGTACAGGAGAAGCACCGCGCAAATACGGAAGAAGGGAGAAATGAAGATTAAATGTACCGTACACAGGAATATCATAGAAACTTGGCTGAATTATCTGTCCGAAAGCTGCCACAAAAGCGATATCGGGTCTGTGTTCGGTAAGAATCCGGCAGTTGCTCTCATCGTTGATATTATCGGTTTGATAGCATGGAATTCCAGACGATCGGGCGGCGTTAATTACGAGGGATTCTCTGATTTTTCTTCCCCGGCCTGCGGGTACAGACCTGCGTGTCCACACGGCGCATACATCAGCAAGTTCTTTTTCGATAATGCCGGAAAGGAGCCGCCCTGCAAAATCGGGTGAACCGATAAATACTATTTTCGGTTTAGAAATCGAGGACAACTGCACTGTACGTATAACCACCGCCGACTGAAGTCAGAACAGTTTTACCGCCGGGTTCATACATGGTCTGCGCAATACGGTTATTTCTTAAAAGATCCATCGCGACCGGAATAGTCGCACTTGAAAGGTTACCGGTTTGTTCAATGCATTTAACGACAGTACATCTGTTGTGCGGTTTTAATTTTAATTCGAGTGCCTCGAGTATACGGCGGTTTGCCTGATGCGGTATTATATAACGGATTTCAGATTCGGGAATGGCGAACTTACGCAGGGCATTTTCTGCAGCAGTACTCATTGCCTGCACTGCTTTTCTTTGTACAAGAGGTCCGCCGTCCATATAGATCGGGCCGCCGCGATCCATGGTGATATGTTCGTTATTAAATGTTATCGCAGAATGAAAACCATGGATTCCTTTTTTCCCTGACCTGAGAACACAAGCACCTGCCCCGTCAGAAAAAAGTATAGCCGTTGCAGGATCTCTGAAGTCAATTTTGTTGGATATATATTCAGAAGCAACAACCAATACATTGCTGAAAAAACCGCCGGCAATTTTTATATATCCATCGATAAATGCATCTAAAAAACCGCTGCATGCACCGTTAAGCATTATTCCTGATGCAGAGGTAATACCGAGTATATCGCATAGTGTGCACACTGCGTTTGGGATTACTGTATCGCAGGTATATGAAGAAAAAACAATGTGTTCTATATCTTTGAATTCAAGACCGCTCTCCCGAACTGCTTTTTCGGCAGCAAATGAAGCCATAAGTTCTACGGCACTCCGTTCTTTTCCGGCGGGAGGACTATAAAAGGTACGATTTTGAATACCAGTAACCTGTCTGACCCAATGATCAAATATTTCGTCTTCGGCTAATGCAGTTACATCTATACCTTTTTTGCTGAGAGAGAGTTTAGCCCTGTCTATTTCAAAGTTACGGATACGGGGGTAAATCTCACGGTTGGAAAATTTGTTTTCAGGCAAAAAAGAGCCTAAACCGCTTACATACACATCAGTCATAGTTTGCCTTTACAATTTTCGAAATTTATTATATTATGAAAGGCGGATATGGTCAAACAGCTTATGAATACTTTTTTTCCTGGCTCCGTGAAGAGGTTTCGCAATCGGTAATTCAGGCGGACGTTTGTTTGTTTTCAATAGGCACCGTGGAAGGGATTTCACCACCGGCAATTCAGGCGGACGTTTGCCGGTGGTATTTTTTCACTAGGCACCGTGGAAGGGTTTCGTAACCAGTAACTCATTCGGACGTTTGCCTCTGCCATCCTGGCAGCGCCTGCACTCGGAAAGAATGAAAAAATCATGGCCTCCTGCCATTTTTTCATTCTTTACGCCTCATGAATTACTGTTTACGAAACCCTTCCACTTGGCTATTGAGAGCAACACTACTGTTAAACAGAGATACTCTGAATTATCGGCGAAACTTTTCCACTTTGCTATAGAAAATATGACTACTACAAAGCCACCGCGCTAAATACCTGGCGTGCCCCCTTCGCGGAGCCAGAAAAAAAGTATGATAAGGTTTTGACGTTAAAGGATTATGATGTGATAAAAATGGTTAACCGTATTTACATAGAAACACTCGGGTGTCCGAAAAACAGAGTCGATACCGAGGTAATGACAGGGATACTTCTGAAAGAAGGATTTATCCCCGTATCCTCGCCAAAGTTAGCAGATTTTATTCTATTAAACTCTTGTGCCTTCATTGAGAGCGCAAGGGCTGAAACAATAGCCCGATTCTTTCATCTCAATTCTATAAAACAACATCACACAAAAATGATTCTTACAGGGTGCCTTGTACAAAGAGAGCCGTCCATTGCGGCCTACCTGCCCGAAGCAGCGATAATTACCGGCATTGACGAAATTCCTTCAATAGCGGAAAAAATCCGCACACATACAGTACCATCAGGAGATAGGCCGTCTTTTCCGAATCCGCATTTTCTGTATACGTCAAACACACCGCGCGTTTTAACGCAATCCCCCGGCTTTGCCTATCTGAAAATTGCCGACGGCTGCGAAAATAATTGCACATACTGTACTATTCCATCAATACGCGGAGCATACCGCGAACGAAGTGAAATGGATATCCTTCGTGAAGCGGAAAACCTGATTAAAAGAGGTGTCCGTGAACTGATAATTACTGCGCAGGATTCAACGCAATATAACAGGCGTGGCCGGGGATTATCCGGACTTATTGAAAAAATAAACACCCGTATACACAAAATGAACCTTAAAAAAAACAACCCATGCTTGGTAAGAATTATGTACTTACATCCGCGCGGAATTGACGATGCGCTTTTACACACCATTTCGGAATCCGGGAACATCCTGCCCTATTTTGAAATACCCCTGCAGCACACTGATGATACAATTCTTGCAGCAATGAACCGCGGCTGCACATTAGGTCAAGCCTGCGCTACATTTGAAAAAATCAGGAAACTTTTCGGACAGAAAGCTGTTATCCGTACGACTTTTATTACCGGATTTCCCGAAGAAACGCCGAGACAATTCCGGAAAATGTTTAATTTTATTGAAACAAATCCGTATTTAGATTATATTGGGCTCTTTCCTTATTCACGCGAGCGGGACACACCTGCGGCTGATATGAAACAAATTAACAAAAATACAATACATAGCCGGTATCAGGCGCTCTATACTGCGGCGGGGAAAGCCATGAAAAAAAACCTAAGCCGGTTTTTACACACCGCACAGGACGTGCTCATTGATGATGCTTCCTGCCGTGAAAACGGTAATAAAAAAAACTGCGTAAAGGGAAGAGCATATTTCCAGGCACCGGAAATCGACGGCACCACATATGTTACAATTACTGACTTGAAAAAGAAAAAAATTATCGCCGGCAATCGGGTTTCCTGCAGAATAAAAAAACTGCATAACCTGAATTTTTATGCTGAAATAATCTGATACAATGCCCGAAATACGTTCACCTGTTGCTGCCGGCACTTTTTATCCCGGTGATCCGGTAATTTTAAGAAAACAAATTCACTCATATCTGGAAAAAAATCAGCGCTGCACAGGTTCTAATACCAATGCTGCGCCGATGGCATTAATCAGCCCGCATGCAGGATACCAATACTGCGGTTCAGTGATGGGCCAGGTCTTCAGTCTATTATGCGGAACATCCTATACGAATGCGGTTATTCTCGGCCCGTCGCACCGGGTAAGATTTAAAGGCGCGGCTCTGCCTGATACAGATATTTTTCAAACTCCCCTTGGGAATATTTTTCTCAGTAATGAAGCCGCAGGCATAGCCAGTACACCCGGCATTATTGTTTCCTCCGATGCGCACCGGAATGAACACTCGCTTGAAGTACTTTTGCCGTTTCTGCAGTATATCCTTCCTGAATGTACAATTATTCCTTTACTGACCGGCGATATTGACCCCAAAACACTCGCCGATATTATCCAGCCAATTCTCAAAAATGATACAGTGCTGATTGTAAGCACGGATTTATCTCATTTCCATCCTTTCGACGAGGCTGTCAGGCTTGATCAAAAGTACCTCAGCGCGGTAGAAACACTTGATGTACATTCAGCATGTAACGGAGAGGCGTGCGGCAGCACTGCCGCTGCATGCGTACTGGAAATTGCAAAACGAAAAAAATGGAAACCGGAAATTCTATCATACACGAATTCAGGGAATACCGGCGGAGATTATAAATCAGTAGTCGGTTATGCCGGTGCGGCTTTTTTTACCCGTCTCTGAAAGTAGTTTCTTCAAAGCCTCATTTTTTGTCAGTTCTCTTTTCAAAAAGCCGTATATAGGCATCCTGCTTTTATCGCGTACCGGGGACAAGGAAAACTTTTCTGCCCACCGCGATGCTTCAACGCTATCACCCCTTTGCACCGAGAGAAACACACGCATAAGATAAATATATTTAGTATCGGTTGTATCGAGCGCAGCCGCTTTGCCCGTAAATTTTTCTGCAAGAGCGGTCAGGCTGTTTTTATACAGCACAAACGCCGTACTAAGATAAATCTCACTCCAGAGATCTTTCCCGAAATTCAGTGTGCTGATTCTGTCAAGCGCATCAGCAGCGGCAGAATAACCGCGATCCTCGGCGCCGGATCGTTGACTATTTGTTGAATTATCTTCAGGAAAATATTCCGCGCGCACGGCTTTTTCAAGAAGATCAAGGCTGTGTAGTGCTTCAGTGTACTTATCTTCCCGGATGAGGGTAATGACTTCCCGCCTTCGTTCCTGGATTGCGTCGTACGGCGTGGTAAATGTAGGAACAAAAAAAGCAATTATTACGCAGACGATTAAACCGCCAATCACATAACGCGGGTTCAAAGTGACAATGGTTAGGGATAAATCCGGAATTAATCCTTCATCATGGCCTGCAGTTCTTCAATTGCCTTTTCTTTTCCGGTGATACCCGTCGCCTTGACAGACTTGCGGATAACCGGTTCCCATTGTTTTTCTGCAATAGATTCTTTCATTAAGAGGAGCAGCTCAAGGATTTTTTCATCGGTTTGAGTATTGTAAATTTTTTCATCGTCGTGACGATATAATGCAGTCAGCTGTTTGATAAAATAACCGGGATTATATTCTTCATCAGGCTCAGTCTGCCTGGCTAACTGCCTGTTGCGTTTTTCTTTCCGGTCTAATTCACGTTCTTTACGCTCAAGATCGGTACGTTTCATGTTTCCTCCTCACAGAACGCGCGTGCAGGGTACACGACGCTGCATAATCTGTGCATATGCAAGCGGCATCTGTTTATATATTTTCTTAAAAAAAGCAGGGCAGTCGCCTTGCTTTCAATTTTAAGACTTTTCTGATAGAATCTCTTTTATAGATTTTACCATGGTACGCACATATTTTCAAGTTTGGAAAATGTACTAATTTTTAATTTTTTTGCAATTAGCATATTTAATGTTATATATATTATTTTACATATTTTCGCTTATTAAGTCACATCGCACATGCCAACACAGGGTATTCATCCCTGCAGCAGCGGTCTGCATCGCGTCATTTGCATTTTCTGACTGGCCTGTTAACGGCGGCAATATTTATCATACCTGCAATAACGACGAAATAGGACCGCGGAGCAATGCAGTATTCTGGTCATATCAGGCAGCCGGGAAAATATTTTTCCCAATCGTGTCAGACGGCATAATATATTTTACTGACCAGCCGGGAAATCTTACAGGCATCGATGAAGAAACCGGCAAAGAGATTTTCGTCACACGGCTCCTGTATCCTTCCATCAGAGAATGTATAGTGTACGGACCATATTTGTTTTCCGCCGACCGCCTCTGGCTCACATGTTTAAATAAAAAAACCGGCGTTGTTATCTGGGCAAGAAAGGACTATGATAACGGAATTTATGCGTCACCGACAGTATCAGAAAATTCAGTATATTACGGCAGCAGGTCCCGCCTTTTCGCAAAAAATATTGAAAATGGTCATGACCGATGGAAAACGCCGCCGGAAATTTCTTTCTGGGGCGGATTCCCCTGTCCTGACGGCGGCCGTCTCTATCTTAACAGCAGAAATATCAGCAGTAAAACCGCTGATATTCACTGCCTGAATATTTACACCGGCGAACCGATTTGGTGCACTTCCCTGCCCTATTCACTCACCTCCTCAGCTCCTTTCGCCGCCGGACACCGTCTGTATACATCCGCTGATAATGAACTTATTTGTCTCAATAAAGAAACCGGCGGATTTATTTTCAAAAAAAAATATTCTGATTACATCCTTAATCAGCCCGCATTCACCGACCGCGCAATTATCCTCTCTCTGCGGAATGGAAGTATTGTCCGCGTAAACCCTGCTGACGGAGAAGTACTCTCAATAATAAACACCGGTTACAGTACCGCCGTATACATGCTTCTCATCCGCGATGTCATTTACACTGCCGGTACAGAAGCGCGTCAATACCAGGGGAAAACATCACTTGTGTCACGGCTGAACGGGTATACACTCACTGACGGAAGTTTAAATTTTCAATTTGAAAGCCCAACCGCAGGAAATGCCGGCCGGCCTATTGCGTCACGGGGAAGAATTATTTTCCCGGTCGAATCAATTCTCTATTCAATCGGTGAAGAAGGTGAAAAAAGTATCCGCGGCAAGGATGATGCGGCTAAAGACAGCCTGCTCACTCTTAAAGTTCCGGACAATCTTCCGCCCGGTACTATGATAGAGGCCATTACCCGGTCACACGGAAAAGAAACAAGGACAAATTTTTCTCCCCCATTTTCCGGTAACAAAGACCCGGCATCTCTTCCCGTGCCAGGTGAAGGCGATACTGAACTGCTCATCAGCGCTCCGGATCATATGAGCCGGAGAATACTCATAAATGAAGACACCAAAAAAATTGGACAACCTACCGCGGATATTTCTCTTGATAAAATAGAAATTAATAAATCATATGTGGTAGATAATCTGCTCTTTCAGTATAACAAAGCGGTACTAGATGCGGATTCTATTCCGCTTCTAGAAAAAATACGGCAGATGCTTCTCGAAAATAAAAACTTAACCATCGATATTCGCGGATATACCGACAACATCGGCTCCGAAGCATATAACTTGGGCTTATCCGTCCGCCGGGCGGACGCAGTAAGAGAATACCTGATTAAAAACGGCATTTTTCAGGACAGACTGACATCGCAGGGTTTTGGAATCAGCAATCCCATAGCTGACAACAGCACCGAGGAAGGACGCGCAAAAAACCGGAGGGTGGAATTCTTTATCATCAGAAAATGAAAAAGTATTTCCCTGAAAAACTTTACCCTGACGCGAACGGACTGTGCTGTCTGGGAGGGGACCTTGAACCGGAAATTCTTCTTGAAGCCTACAGCCGCGGACTATTCCCCTGGACAAGCAAACCCCGCATCGGGTGGTTTTCTCCCGACCCGAGAATGATTCTTCTGCCGCAGCGCTTTACACCATCAAACCGTTTGTTAAGAAAAATCCGCAGCCAGACCTTCACTTTTTCATTTGATCAGGCATTTGGCGAAGTCATAAACCGCTGCGCTCTTCCCCGGAAAAAAGATACCTGTACTTGGATTACCTCTGATTTCATCCAGGCGTATGCAAAATTACATCAGCTGGGCATCGCGCACAGCGCTGAAGTACGTCATGAAGGAAATTTAGTCGGCGGCCTTTACGGGCTGGCAATCGGAAGGGCATTCTTCGGAGAATCGATGTTCTCACTGAAGCCTGACGGCTCAAAAATCGCTCTTGCGTATTTATGCCGCTTCCTTGCAGAAAACGGCTTTCATTTCATCGATTGTCAGGTACCTACCGCGCATCTTGCCTCGCTTGGCGCGCATACTATTTCAAGAAAAAATTTTAATATCATGCTGGAAAAAGCACTACGGGATGATTTTCAAGCAGTGTGGAAAATTTAAATAAATTCCAGGGGAACACCTCCGGCAGCGGCAGAGAAAACGACATGTTTTTTCCGGACACAGGGTGGGTAAAAGTCACCGATCTGCTGAAAAGTGCAAGACTACTGGTTTTCGTATTATGCGGACCATATAATCCATCACCATAAACCGGGAAACCCTCGTGCGAGAATTGCACACGTATCTGATGGGGACGGCCGGTTTTCAGTGCGATTTCAAGAAGACTCAGAGAATCTATGCAAAATTCATGACGTGCATTACCAGTCTTCATAGGGTTTTTTCCGGGTTCAATAACATTACAAACAGTTTCCCGAACTGAATATGTTAATTCCGAAAATTTTGCATCCGGAATATCGCTTCCGGCAACAGCCGATGTATTAGTCTTGCTGTTTTTCACCAGCCAATGCGTGAGAACTTTTTTTTTTTGAGAAGGGACGCCGTGCACTACTGCAGAATATTGTTTTATAATTCTGTGTTCTCTCATTTGTTCCGCCATACGCGATGCGGCTTTTGAGGTGCGTGCGGCAATTACAATTCCTGAGGCAGGCCGATCGATACGGTGCACCAAACCGAGATACACATTGCCTTTTTTCGAATATTTTTTTTTGAGATATTCTTTTGCCGTACTGACTAAATCGATGTCGCCGCTTTCGTCGGATTGCGAAGGCATATTCGGCGGTTTATTGCATATAAGAAGATGATTATCTTCATGCAGTATTTCTAACTGCGGATATTCTGACGTTCCCACCACGCACTCACTCCGCACGGAAGTCTGAGCGAACCTTCCGCAACCGGCAGACCAATAGTTTCGGCACTGACAATTCCAGCCGGATCTATGGTGTGATCAGATCTTCCCGACACAGAACCAAATGTAATAGTCAGTATATTTTTAATAATCTCAGGATCGTATCCTGCATATGCATTCAGAATAAAAAACAGAGGATTCGGCGAAAGTATTTTTTTTGCCTTCAGCACTAGATCGGCAATTGAATCTTCGAATTTCCACACCTCGCCTCCGGGTCCGCGCCCGAAAGAAGGAGGATCCATAATTATTCCGTCGTATACATTTTTCCGGCGGATTTCCCGGTCAATAAATTTATTCACATCATCGGTAATAAACCGGACCGGTCGGTCTGCGAGTCCGCTTAAAGCGCAGTTTTCTTTTGCCCGGATAACCATGCTCTTCGCTGCATCAACATGGCACACAGAAGCTCCCGCGGCCGCGGCCGCAGCAGTCGCGCAGCCTGTGTACCCGAAAAGATTGATTACACTGACTCCTTTTCGTGCCCCCGAAGATAATTCCCTGACGATTACACTATAGATTCGTTCCCAGTTAACAGCCTGTTCAGGAAATATACCCGTGTGTTTAAAACCGGTCGGCTCGGCATACAACCTCAGCTCGTACGGGCATTGAGTATTCACGCCCAGTGTGTAGCCGATAATCCATTTTTGCGGAATGCGTTGTTTTATGTCCCAATGTCCGCCGCCTTTTGACGAGCGGATGTATTCCGCATGCGCCTGTTTCCATAATTCCGAATGCTGTCTGGGCCAGATAATCTGGGGATCGGGACGGCTGAGAATATACTCGCCCCAGCGTTCGAGCTTGGCGCCGCTACCCGCGTCTAATATTGAAAAGTCTTTCCAGTGAAGAGCAGTATGCACGAATGATGTAATACCGCACTATACGGTTAGAATACATCCTGATATGTTTTTTGGATGGTTAAAAAACTATCAAAATTATCAAGAAATGCATCTATCATGGCGTTCTGAAACTGTTTACCCCGTTCTTCTTTAAGAAGCGCCATTACTTTTTCGATCGGCCATGCTTTTTTGTAACAGCGGTCGGAAGCGAGTGCGTCGAACACATCGGCCACCGCGGTAATTTGTCCGTAAATGTGAATATCACTACCTCCGGTACCGCGCGGGTAACCCTTTCCGTCCCAGCGTTCGTGATGCTCATACGCAACAACAGAAGCGGCTTTTAATATGCGCCGGTCTGAATGCTTAAGCATTTCATACCCGAGCGCTGCATGCGTTTGCATTACGGTTCGTTCTTCGGGTGTAAAAGGTCCGGGCTTGAGGAGAACCGCGTCGGGAATTGCAATTTTGCCGATATCGTGGAGCGGAGACGCAAGTTTTAAAAGATCGGCTTCATTTTCGGACAGGCCGAATTTAACCGCGAGCAAACGGGAATATTCGGCTACCCTCTTTACATGATTGCCGGTTTCTTTAGAGCGCATTTCACCGGTCTCGGCGAGTGTGAAGATAATTTCTTTTTGGGTGGTTTCTATTTCTTCTTTGAGAATGGCGGCTTCAAGCTGTTTTCCGGTATATGTTGAGGCGAGGAGGAGATGGTTAATGTCATTTTGATCAAAATTCCGGGTTACCGTCATTTTGTTTATTGCCTGAAACACGCCGATTACTATACCGTCGGAATTTTTGATAGGCTGCGCAATAATGTTGCGTGTATGATAGCCTGTGCGCACATCAGTTGATTTGTCGAACCGGGAATCGCTATACGCGTCATTTATAATAATGGAATTGCCGGACTGTGCGGTAAGACCCGCAATTCCTACACCAAAAGGGATACTGATACGGTCAAGACCATGCGCGACCTTGCTCCACATGGTTTTGTTTTTCTGGTCAACAATCCAAACCGTGCACCTGTCTGCGGATACCAGGTCCCTTCCGAGGTCGGCAAAAATAAGAATTAGATTGTCGATATTGCTTTCAGCGGCAATTCTTCCCACATAGGCAAATATCATCCGGAGAAGATCTTGAGGAGTTGGCTCCTGACGATTAAGTTCCACGGTCATTGCAGTTTTCTTAAGGCTATTTTATAATGTAAAGGATTTTCTGTCCAATAATTTTCATGCAATCTGTACGTTCCATATATAAAACCGGGTTTGGACCTTCAAGTTCACATACTATGGGGCCTGCCGCCGCCGCTGAAATTTTTTTATCACGCATCCCGAAAATGCCCGTGCATGATGTACGCGTCACTCTGTTCAGTTCGCTTGCTGCTGCCGGGCGGACTCTGCATACCCCGCAAAGCCGCTTCATACTTCGTAAAATGCGCCGCGCTTACCGGAATGGCAAAGAACCTCGGGTCATTGCATGCGTATGCGCTCGCGGTAGGCGAAGAAAACGCATCGGGAGGAGTTATCGTAACCGCACCGACATGCGGTTCAGCTGGTGTACTGCCGGCAGTACTGATGAGCCTGAAAAAGAACTATTCATTTCGCACGGATAAAATATCACGTGCATTGGCTACTGCGGGCATTATCGGTAATATTGTCAGGACAAATGCTTCAATAAGCGGCGCAGAGGCAGGCTGTCAGGCTGAAATAGGCACTGCGGCTGCAATGGCGGCAGCTGCGGCTGCAGAACTGCTCGGGGGTGAACCGGCACAGGCGGAATATGCCGCAGAAATGGCAATGGAACATCATCTCGGTCTTACCTGTGACCCGGTACACGGGCTTGTACAAATCCCCTGCATTGAACGTAACGCATATGCCGCCGTTAAGGCAATCAGCGCGGCAATGTTTGCGCTTCAGGGATGCGGAAAACATAAAGTCCCGTTCGATACCGTAATAAAAGTCATGTATGAAACAGGAAAAGACATGCAGGCCGGATACCGCGAAACCGCACGCGGAGGGCTCGCTAAGTATTATTAAGAGAATTTAGATCCTAAGCCGGCAAAGCCGGAGAGGTCGACCGACCTCGTCGGTAGACACCAGAAGACAGCAGCCGACTTTGTCGGCAGTCATCAGCGGGCAGCGTACAGAAGCCAGAGACTAACTAAAATTA
>Ga0180008_1000171_pt1 | contig 66416 bp, 54 predicted proteins | sample MM_PW_MetaG_FD_121121 | JGI IMG/M metagenome (GOLD analysis project Ga0180008, IMG submission 121121) | Groundwater microbial communities from the Aspo Hard Rock Laboratory (HRL) deep subsurface site, Sweden - MM_PW_MetaG | ecosystem: Environmental > Aquatic > Deep subsurface > Groundwater... | reverse complement strand
TCATAATGATGCGAACAATGGGGATTGGGACAAAATATGGGAATCATGGCTGTACCTCCGCCATGAGGACGCAGGGAGAGGCTCTATTGCTTGCAGTAGAGATGCAAGGTTCGAGGAACTATTTATCGTTTAATAAGGCCGCGAGCCTAGGTCGACGCCGTGACGCGCCCTCCGAGAGCCGCGCCCGCCTCGTCGGTAGCGAGCCGGGAAGAACCTAGGCAGGCTCGTTTGCGTACCGCTCCCGGCGTTCGCTATACTAAGATTTAAAGAATCGCGATGCGCAACGGAGAGCGGATAATGAAAAAACTGAGCCTTCGGATCCTCCTCATGCTCCTCGTATCGGTAGTCCCGGCCGTGACCTTCTTCCAGGCCTGGGGCGCGCTCCGAACCTGGCGATCCCTCCGGGCCTCCTCCGTGTTCTTCTTCCAGCGCCTGGCCTCGGAGAGCGCGGCCGGGCTCTCCGAGGAGCTGTCCTCGGCGGCCCGGACGGCGGAGTTCCTCGCCGACGCGCTGACCGAGACCAGGAACGCGGGCAAGGCCGACCGCTCCTTCCCCCAGGCGCTGTTCAGGAGGTCGCTCGAGCGCGACGCGAGCCTCCAGGCCGCGTGGGCGTTCTTCGAGCCCGACGCGTGGGACGGGCGGGACGGGTCGTTCGTCGACGCGGAAGGCTACGACGGGACAGGGGGCTACTCTCCCTGGGTCCATAGGGACGAAGGCGGCATCGCCGAGGAGCTGATGTACTGGGGCGAGGATTACTACGATAGCGATTACTACGCCATTCCCGCGAAGTCGGGCCGGCCGGTCCTCATAGAGCCGTACAAGGACGACGACGCGGCCGGTACGCCGATGACCACGATCTCCGTCCCGCTCATGGGCGAGGACGGGACGGCCTACGGCGTCGTAGGGGTCGACATCGGGCTGGCCTACCTCTCGGGCGTCGTCTCCTCGATGGTATCGGCCAGCGACGGCTGGGCCGCGCTCGTCTCGAGGAAGGGCGTGATCCTCGCGCACAGCGATCCCGGGAAGCTATTCGGCCTCTTCGCCGACGACCAGGGCCCGGAGAACGCCGAGGCCATCCTCGCCCTCGCCGACGCGGGCGCCGACGGGCTGTCGGCCGCCTCCGGAGCCGACGCCGACTGGCACGAGGCCGAGCGGTCGACCGAGCCTATCAGGATACGCTCCGGGGGCTCGGACCGGCTCGTAGTGGCGGTTCCCGTCGATATAGGCGGGCTCGAGACCTGGAGGCTGGCCGTATCGGTCCCGGTCTCGGAGATAGAGGCCCCGGCCAACGCCTCGGCCTATTCGCAGGCGTTCATAGCGGCGACGATGGTCGTCCTCCTCCTCGTATCGTCCATCCTCGTCGCGAGAACGATTACGAAGCCTATTACGGCGCTGGCGGCGGCCTTCGGCCGCATGGCCGACGGCGACTTCTCCGGCCGGATAGAGTCGAGGCGCAAGGACGAGATAGGGGCGCTCACCTCGGGGAGCAACGTCGTCGGGGAGAGCGTCTCGGCTATAGTCAGGACATTGCGCGAGTCGACGGTCGAGCTCCAGAACGACGCGACGGCCCTGCTCGAGGCCACGGGCGCTACCGAGCGCACCGTCACGGCGGTATCCGGGCGGATAGCCGAGATGAAGGGCTTCGTCTCCGACGAGGACGCGAGGCTGCGGGCCTCGGCCTCGGCTATAGAGCAGATCATCGGGGAGGTATCCGAGTTATCGGGCCTGGCGGACGAGCAGGCCGAGGCCATCCGCCGCTCCAGGGACTCCGTGGACTCCCTCGCCTCGCGCATATCGGCGTCCTCCGAGGGCATGGACTCGATGGCCCTCGCCTTCTCGGAACTGAACAGCGCGTCGATCGCCGGCGCCGAGACGATAGCCGAGGTCAGGGAGCTCTCGGACGACGTCCTCAAGAAGTCCGACAGCCTGGCGGAGGCGAGCGACGTGATCACGAGCATCGCGGGGCAGACTAACCTGCTGGCCATGAACGCCGCGATCGAGGCGGCCCACGCGGGGGAGGCCGGCAAGGGCTTCGCCGTCGTCGCGGACGAGATCAGGAGGCTTGCCGAGTCGACGGCCGAGCGCTCCGGCGAGATAGAGCGGACCCTGGTCGACGTCAAGGCCACGATAGCCGCGATGAGGAACCGGTCCGGCGACGCCGAGGCGTCGTTCGAGCGGATGAGGAACCTGATACGCGAGGTCGGCGACCTGGAGGAGCGCATCAGGAGCGCGGTATCCGACGAGCGGCGGGAGAGCCTCGCGGTCGTAGCCGAGCTAGATACCATGTCGTCGCTATCCGAGGAAGTGCGGGGCAGCGCAGCCGAGATACGGCAGGCGGGAGGCGTCGTATCCGCCGACGTAGGCCGCATCACCGAGCTGAGCGCGAGGATCAGCGGCCTCGCCGCGGAAATAGCCGGCGAGACAGAGGGGCTCAGGTCCGTCGCGGCGGGGCTCGGGGAAGGCGCGAACAGGAACAGCGAGCAGGCGGGGCGCGCCATGGCGAATATGAGGCGATTCGTCGTGAGGGAAGCCCGAGACGCGGATTTAACCGTTCTCTAACGCGGAGCTCACGGTAAGCGAATCGCGGCGCTGTAGTTTCCTACTCGACGCGGCGAACGAAGGCCCGCGTCGGGAGGTAAGCAATGAAGAGGATAGTCATCGCGACGCTCGCGCTAGTCGCCGCCGCGGGCGCCTACGCGCAGTACTCGGGCAGCTACACGTTCGGCGGTTCCACGACCGTCGCCCCTATCGCCTACGCGGCGATAGAGCGTTTCCAGAAGGAGAACCCCGGCCTCAAGATATCCTACGAAGCGGTGGGATCGGGCGGCGGGCTCAAGGCCCTGCTCGCCGGGCAGATCAGCCTCTCCGGCTCGTCCGCCGACTTCTCGGCCGATCAGCTCAAGGGGGCAGTCGCCACCCCCATCGCCCTCGACGGGCTCTCGGTCATCGTCAACAAGAAGGGCACCGGCATCAAGAACATCTCCATGGAGGATCTCGCGAGGATATACCACGGCGACGTCACCAACTGGAAGCAGCTCGGAGGCGCGAACGCGCCGATAGTCGTCGTCAACCGCGACGAGTCGTCGGGGACCTACGCCGCCTTCTGGGAGCTGGTCTGCCAGAAGCCCTTCGGCAAGGCGATAGCCTACACGAAGAACGCCATCGTCACCAAGGAGAACGGGGAGGTCGCCGTCAAGGTGCTCGCCACTCCGGGCGCCATCGGCTACGTCGGCATGGCCTTCGCCCAGGAGGTCATCAAGGCCGGCGGCCTCGAGCTCTCCATCGACAAGGTCATGCCCACCACCGCCAACGTGGTGGCCAAGAAGTACCCGATATCCCGCTACCTCTACATCGTCACCAAGTCGCAACCGGTCGAGGGGACCGTCGAGAAGGCGTTCATCGACTACATCCTCTCCCCCATGGGCCAGGCCATAGTCAAGTCGGCCGACTACATACCGCTACCCAAGAAATAAGGGCGGCATCCGCCCCGGGCCGGTCCTTCGCGAGACGCGGGGGCCGGCCTTATCGCGCGCAGGAGAAGCCAGAGGATGAGAAGAAGGAAGATCCTGGAAGGCGCCGTCGAGGCGACGCTATTCGCCGCCGCCCTGCTTTCCGTCGTGACGGTCGTCTTCATAACGGCGTTCCTATTCCAGCGGGGATCGCCTCTCTTCGAGAAGGTGCCCGTCCTGGAATTCCTGTTCAGCTCCCGATGGGAGCCGACGGCGGAGAATCCCGGCTACGGGATCCTGTCGTTCATACTAGGATCGTTCCTGGTGACGGGGTTGGCGCTGCTGATCGCCGTCCCGGCGGGACTGGCGGTGGGCATCTACCTGGCCGAGCTCTCCGACGGGAGGTCGGCTCGGTTCATAAGGTCCGCCGTGGAGCTGCTCGCCGGCATACCGTCCGTCGTGTACGGACTGTTCGGCATCGCCGTTATCAGCGCCGTATCGCGGACGCTGTTCGGCGGCTCGGGCTACGGCGCGCTATCGGCGGCCATGATCCTGGCGATCATGACCCTGCCTACGATCATCAGCGTCACGGAGGTATCGCTCCGGGCCATTCCGAGGGAGCTCAAGGAAGGCTCCCTGGCGCTCGGCGCGACGCATTGGCAGACCATTACGCGGGTACTCGTGCCCGCGGCCCGCTCGGGCATCCTGGCCGGCGTCATACTGGGTATGGGCCGCGCCATAGGCGAGACGATGGCCGTGCTCATGGTCGGAGGCAACGCGCCCATAATGCCTAGCGGCTTGAACGGCATGGTACGGACCCTGACCATGAACATAATCACCGACATGAGCTACGCGACGGGCGACCACCTGACGAGCCTCTTCGCCACCGGGATGGTGCTGTTCGCGTTCATCCTGGTCCTCAACCTCGTCGTCCAGCTGGCCCTCAAGAAGTCGATATCCGACCTGGAAGGAAAAAGCGGTGAATGATACCTCGGCAACCCGGAGCGTCGGGACCCGGAGCGTCGGGACCCGGAGCGCCGGGACCCGGCATAGGGCGGCGATAGGAAGCCAGGCAGTCGCGTTCACGGCGATCAGGGGGCTATCGATCCTGACGATAGCCGTGCTCGGGCTCATCCTCGGCTTCATCCTGTATAAGGGACTCAGGTATTCCAACATCGACAGGTCCGCGTACCTCCCCTACGCCGAGGACGCGCCTGACGGCCTCGTAGTGGCGGTGAACTCGGGGCGCGCCCCGGGCGCGCTCGATTGGGGCGTCCTCTACGGCATGTTCACCGACGAGTATATAGACTGGGCCAAGATCGACGGCTCCGACGACGACCTGACGCCTATCGCGATCGATCCGGCCACGCCCGAGGGCGCCCGCGCGGAGGCGTTCCTGTTCGGGACGGAGGAGGCCGGCGGGTACCCCGCCTGGGGCGGGCTCGTGCAAACGGCTTCGACGAGCGCGGCCGCGCTGGCGGCGGTGGCCGAGACCCCCGGCGCCGTCGCGATCGTGCCCGAGGCCGCCGCCAGAGGCGCCCCCGGCGTCATGACCCTGCCGCTCAGGCGCCTCGTCCTCGCCGTGAATCCCGAGGTCGCCGAATTCGTGGACGATAGCTACATCGAGGACCTGAGCGGGCGCGACGTCATGGACCTGCTGTCGGGGCGCGCCCGCAACTGGAAGGAATTCGGCGGCCCCGACCTGGCCGTAGCGCCCGTCGCCCCGCCGGAAGGCTCGGTGCTCGCGGCGGCCGTACGCTCCGCCGGCCTCGAGTACCCGGCGGGCCCGGGCTCTCCGGTACCGGGGGGCGGCCTCGAGTACCTGGCAGCCATAGGCGGGACGAGCGGCGCCGCCGGGCTCGCGTTCGCCGGCGACGCGGCGGTCGCGGGGCTGCCCGCCGCCATGCTGACGAGGAGGACGTCGGGATGGAACCTGACGATCGGCTACCTCCTCGAGGCGCCTCGCCTGTCCGGCAGGACGGGCGGCATCTCGACTATCATCGCCAACACGTTCCTCATGCTCCTCCTGACCGTCGCGTTCGCCGCCCCGCTCGGGCTGGCCGCGGCGGTCTACTTCGTCGAGTACGCGAGGCAGGGCCCGTTCGTGCGCGCGCTCAGGCTCGGCACGGAGACCCTGGCCGGCATCCCGTCGATAATCTTCGGCCTCTTCGGCTTCCTCTTCTTCGTGAACATCCTAGGGTTCGGCTTCGGCCTGCTCTCGGGATCGCTGACCCTCACCCTGATGATACTGCCGACGATAATCCGCACCTCCGAGGAGGCGCTCAAGTCGGTGCCCCGGGCCATGCGCGAAGGATCCCTCGCGCTAGGGGCCACGAAGCTCCAGACCGTAGCGCGCGTCGTCGTCCCCGCGGCCATGCCCGGCATCCTTACAGGCCTGATACTGGCCGTGGGACGGGCGGTGGGCGAGACCGCCGCGCTCCTGTTCACCATGGGCTCCGACTACCAGCTGGCCAAGGGCCTGTTCTCCTCGGCGAGGGGGCTGTCCGCGCACGTATACCTGCTCTTCTCGGAAGGGATCTCGTTCGACAGGGCCTTCTCGACGGCGGCCGTGCTGGTCTTCGTCGTGCTCCTGTTCAATTTCGCCGCCAAGCGGCTCATCGGCCGGATGAACCGCTCCGCGGCCGCGTAAAGGATGCGCTCGATGCACGATTCGCCCGTTAAGTTCTCCATAAAGGGCCTCGACCTCTGGTACGGAAAGACCCAGGCGCTGAAGAAGATAGACGTCGACATCGGCGAGAAGAGCGTCACGGCGCTCATCGGCCCGTCGGGCTGCGGCAAGTCCACCTTCCTACGGACGCTCAACCGCATGAACGACCTCATCGACGGCGTCAGGATAGAGGGCTCCGTCCTCTACGAGGACGCGGATATATTCGCCCCCGGCACGGACGTCATAGACCTCCGCAAGCGCGTCGGCATGGTCTTCCAGAAGCCCAATCCCTTCCCCATGAGCGTCTACGACAACGTCGCCTACGGCCCCCGCGTCCACGGCGTCAAGGACAAGGCGGCCCTCGACGAGATAGTGGAGCGCAGCCTCAAGCAGGCGGCGCTGTGGGAGGAGGTCCAGGGCAGGCTGCGCTCGTCGGCCCTGGGCCTGTCCGGAGGCCAGCAGCAACGGCTATGCATAGCGCGGGTCCTGGCCGTGGAGCCCGACGTCGTGCTGATGGACGAGCCTACGAGCGCCCTGGACCCTATATCCACCGCCAAGATAGAGACGCTGCTTGACGAGCTCAAGCGGCGGTATACGATAATCATCGTAACGCATAATATGCAGCAGGCGGGCCGCATATCGGATAAGACGGCGTTCTTCCTCATGGGGGACCTCGTCGAGTACTCGGACACCAAGGAGCTATTTTTCAATCCGCGGGACGAGCGCACCGAGAACTACATTTCAGGCCGTTTCGGCTGATGGGCCTATAAAGGAGACGAGATGACCACCCGCATCCAGTTCAACGAGGAGCTAGGCAGGCTCCATCACGATATACTGACCATGGGCGCCCGGGTCGAGGAGGACCTGACCAAGGCACTGCTGGCCCTCAAGACCGGCGACGTGGCCCTGGCCAAGGAGGTCAAGGCGGGGGACGAGCTCGTCAACGCCATGCAGCTCAAGATCGAGGACCAGGCCGCCAAGCTCATAGCGACCCAGCAGCCGGTAGCCAGGGACCTGCGGGAGCTGGTGACGGTATTCAAGATAACCGACAACCTCGAGCGCATAGGGGACCACGCGGTGCACCTGGCCAAGGCCGCCAGGCGCCTCTCCGAGGACCCGTATCCTCGCTCCCTCGAGCGGCTGGAGCGGATGGCCGCCGTCGACCTGGCCATGGTCCACGAGGCCGTGGCCGCCTACCTGGAGCACGACGAGGCGAGGGCGCGCGCGGCGGCCGCTCGCGACGACGAGGTCGACGCCGAGCATAAGGCCTTCGTGCAGGAGGTCCTCGCCTACCTCGCCGAGAATCCCGGCAAGGCCCAGCAGGCGACCAAGCTGATCGCGACGTCCAGCTTCCTCGAGCGCCTGGGCGACCACGTCACAAACCTATGCGAGGCCGTGGTCTTCATGCTGACAGGCGCGCATACCGAGCTAAACGAATAGGAGCGGCGCCATGGCGAAAGCCTCGATACTCGTCGTTGAGGACGACCCCGACATCAGGGAGCTACTCGCCTATACCCTCGGCAAGGAGGGCTACGAGGTCCTCCAGGCCCCGAGCGGGGAGGCGGGACTCAAGGCGATAGAGGAGAGGAAGCCCGACCTCGTCGTCCTCGACGTGATGCTCCCCGGCATGGACGGCCTCGAGCTGCTCCGCAGGGTCAAGGCCGACCAAGGCGCGCGGGCGGCGGCCGTCATCATGGTGAGCGCCAGGGGCGAGGAAACGGACGTCGTCGCGGGCCTCGAGCTGGGCGCTGACGACTACGTGACGAAGCCCTTCAGCCCCCGGGTGCTCGTCGCCAGGGTCAGGACCGCGCTCCGGCGCGCGTCCGCCGTCCCGAAGGAAGCGGAGGACGACGCGCTCGCCATAGGCGACTTCCGCCTGGACCCCGGCCGGCACGAGCTGCGCATAGCGGGCCGGCTCGTAGACCTGTCGGCCACGGAATTCGCCATTCTCGAGCGGCTCGCCAGGGCCCCTGGCCGCGTATTCACGCGCTCGCAGATAATAGACCGCGTGCGCGGCCGCGACTATCCCGTCACCGATCGCTCTATAGACGTGCAGGTCCTGTCGATACGCAAGAAGCTCGGCGACCGCGCCGACCTCGTGGAGACCGTCAGGGGCGTCGGCTACCGCTTCAAGGACGAGTGATGCGCCGCGCCCGACTCGCCGAGCGGACCTTCGCAGCGCTCATCTCCATATCGGCGGCGGCGATCGTCTTGATGGCGGCGGCGTCCGCGCTCTCCATGAGGCGGCTGTATTCCGAGGCCACGCTGTCCGCCCTCGCCCAGAGCGCCGCCGCCCTGGCCAACGCCGCGCAAGCCGTCGGCCAGGGCGGCCAGGCCCTCGACGCGTTCTGCGACCGGGCCGCGGCGGGCACCGGCCTCAGGGTGACGGCCATAGCGCCGGACGGATCGGTGCTCGGCGATTCGGGCTCCGATACCGGCGCCATGGACAACCACGCCGGGCGCCCGGAGATAGCCTCGGCCCTACGCGGCCAGGCGGCCACGAGCATGCGTCCCTCGCCCACCCTGGGCATTACGATGGCCTACGCGGCCGCGCCTATCCTTTCCGGCGACGCCGTCACCGGCGTGGTACGCATAGCGATGGGCGCCCCCGAGCTACGGGCGGGCATGGCGCCGTTCATAGCCGCGTTCGCGGCGGTGGCGGCGGCGATGATAGCGGCCATGGCGGCGGCGAGCGCCCGCATCGGCGCGTCGGTAGCGAGGCCCATGGGCGCCCTTCAGGACACGGCCAAGGAATGGTCGGCCGGCAGGCTCGACCGCCGCGCCAGGCGCTTCGACGACCCCGAGCTCGGCCCCTTAGCCGACACCATGAACGCCATGGCCGCCGAGCTCGCCGATAGGGTCGTCGCCATGGAGAGCCAGAAACGGGAGCTCGAGGCCATACTCGACGGGATGGGCGAGGCGGTAATATCCACGGACGAGAACCTCGTCATAAGGCTCGCCAACCCCAAGGCCAGGGAACTGCTCGGCAGGGCCGGGGACGAGGAAGGGCTCGAGGGGCGCGGCGTCCTTAAGGCCTGCGGGAGCGTCGCCCTCGACGAGATGGCCAGGCGATGCGCCTCGGGCGGCGTCCGTGAAGAGGCCGAGATAACGCTGTACGGAGAGGGGACCAGGTACCTTTGGACTAACGCCGCGCCGCTCCCGCTCGGCGAGGGCCGTTCCGGCGTCGTGATAGTCCTCAACGACATAACCAGGCTCAAGCGCCTGGAGCGCGTCCGCAAGGATTTCGTCGCCAACGTCTCGCACGAGCTGCGAACGCCCATAACGCTCATCAAGGGCTTCATCGAGACGCTCGAGGACGTCAGAGACCCGGCCGAGGCCAAGCGATTCCTCGGCATAGCCGGGCGGCATGCCGACAGGATGACGTCGATCATAGAGGACCTGCTCACGCTCGCCAGGCTCGAGGGCCCCGAGCGCGGCGGCGTCGAGGCCTCCAGGGTCGACGCCCTGCGCGTGATGGAACGCGCCGTCGAGTCGATAGGCGACGTTCCCGCTTCCAAGGGCGTTTCCATACGGCTACGGTCGGAGCCGGGCCTAGCCGTCATGGCTAACGAGGGGCTGCTCGAGCAGGCCCTTTTAAACCTGCTCGACAACGCGGTCAAGTACGGCCCTGAAGGCGGTACGATACGAGTGGAGGCCTCGAGGGAGGCGTCGCCCGGGGGCGGCTTCGCGCGGTTCGCGGTGATCGACGACGGGCCGGGCATACCGGCGCGCGACGTACCTAGGCTTTTCGAGCGATTCTACCGCGTCGACCGGGCCCGGAGCAGGGAACTCGGGGGCACGGGCCTCGGCCTGGCCATAGTCAGGCATATCGCGCTCGCCCACGGCGGCGACGCCTCCGTAGAGAGCAGGGAGGGCTCGGGCAGCTCGTTCATAGTGAGGATACCGCTCTGGACGGGAGACGAGAGCGCGACGGGGGCCGACAGCGTCCAGGCAGCCTCCCCCGACGCGGATACCGCGACCGTTAGCTCGTAGCCTCCCCCCATCCATCGCCTGACGCGTCCCGACGGCAGCTCCAGCGCGGCGCGCCCCTCCGCGTCGGGCGCGGCCGCCCTTCCCCACGGGCTATCCGGGACGAGCGCGCCGGGCAGCCCCGTAAGCCCGACGACCGACTTGGGGGGAGTCCTAAGGTAGTCCGCCCTGAATCGCCTCTCCGCGGCCACGGCCGCCAGGGCCGCGGGCTCCAGGTCCCACGGATCGGCCAGCCTCGACTCCGCCTCCGAGGCCAGGCGCTGCAAGTCTAGGCCGCAGGCCTCGTAGCCGGCCCGGTATAGCGTGGCCGCCAAGGCCGCGGCGAAGCCTCCGGCCGCGCCCGGTCGAAGCGTCCCCTCGGCTGATAGCCCCTGCGGCCAAGCCGCCCCGTACGGCAGGCTCCTCTGAGCGCCGAACGCGGCCCGGCAGAGCACCGCCGCCTCCGAGCCCCTGGGAAGGTCGATGACGGCGATACGCCCTGGCCGCGCGAGCAGCGGGCCGCCCTCGCTCCCGCTCGACACCCAGGTCAGCTCCCACGAGTCGGCGCCGGCCCAGCACGGCGGGAAGGCCGGGAGCTCCACGGGCACCGGCATGCTACCGGCGATGGGCGAGCACGAATAGAGCGTCGCGGCGAGGCAAGCCGCCCGTAAGGCGGTCGCGCTCCACGATCCTAGCGGACTACGCATACTCCGGACACGGCCCCCGGAGCCTACGCGCTTTCGCCGCGGCGAGCGGGGCGGCGATAAGCGCTTGCCTCCCTAGCGGTTTTATTCCATACTAGCCTGAAGATGGAAGAAAACGCGGCGTACACGAATCGCCTCGAACAGGCGTTGCTCGGCAAGATCGAGCGGATGGATACTCAGGAGCTCAAGCAGCTCAAGGACGACTTCAAGCTATTCCAGTCGGCCTATCAGGCTATCTATAACGTGCTCCTCAGGAAGGGGCTCATCATCGAGGACCCGTACAAGTACGAGCTCAAGATCTCGGAGGTGACCACGCCTTCCGAGAGCCCCTTCGCCGAGAGCGATAAGATAGACCAGATGTGCATCAGGCTCTCCCAGTTCGAGTCGTACCTGGATTTCCTCAACAACTACTATCAGTTCAGCGTCGACTTCCTGACGATGGGCCGCATAAAGCGTCTGGCGGCTCTTACTAAGTACTTCGCCTTCACCCAGTTCACCGAGAACAGCCCGCATACCAATACGAGGTACTTCGCCGAGCTGGTCTCCCAGGTCAGGAAGGGGACGGACCCCCTCTCCGCGGGTATCATAAACGAGGGGCTGCTCCAGCTCGAGAAGACGAGCCGTAAGATATTCCAGGCCCTCAAGGACCTGACGCTCATCCATAAGGAGCGCTACAAGCTCGAGCTCAGGCGCGTCGCGGTCGACGGGATGCGACTCGAGCGCGACTACGTCGTTACCCACCAGGACGACGTGATCCGCAAGATACGGCAGAGAGCCACCGAGGCCGCCGGGGACCGGCCCTTCTACCCGGAGCTCGTGGCAGAGGTCCTTGCCGAGGACTACGGCTCCGACGGCGAGAACCTGAAGGACGAGATCCTCAAGCGGCTCGAGGTGGAAGAGGAGAAGGGCAAGGACAAGTCGACGGAGCGCAACTTCAAGACCGTCCTGCTCGACGGCGCGAGGGTGATTATCGGGGTGGGATTCCAGCTCGACGACGCGATCAAGAAGCTCGAGGAGAACCAGTCCCTGCTGGAATCGATGGACAAGTCGTTCATGACCAAGGTCAAGCGTGCGCTCCGGGAGATGTTCGGGAAGAAGGGCGAGCACGTCGTGCACGAGGTAGAGTACCTCGACCCCGTGTCCAGCGAGCGCAGGAACGAGTCGATAGACTTCAGCGCCTTCTGCTTCGAGGCCGCGAAACGCGCCCAGAGCCTCGTCGGCATGATATCCAAGACGAGCGCTCCGTATAAGCGGATGGAAGGCTCCTCCGAGGATATAATCTATAAATTCCTCTCCAAGAGCATAGAGGAACTCCAGGCGTACCATAGGAAGGTCTCGGCGCTCGACGATTTCTTCCTCGGGGCCATAGAGGATCCGGAGTTCAAGGGCCGCGTAAGGAACGTCAAGATCGAGCTAGGGGCCTTGAAGAACGCTATAATCAAGGCTAACCAGAAGAAGCACGAGTATATAGCCCAGAAGGAAGAGCTCGAGCAGATGAAGCGCCTGGGCATCCGGGACGCATGATCGACGCGAAGGCGTAGTCACCGAGGAGCGACGATGAAGATATCCCCGAGGCCCTTCGCGGCCGCGCTAGTCCCGTTAGCGGCGCTGCTACTGTCGGCGGCGCCGCGCCTATTTGCCGCGGGCGCGGATTCGCCGCGCGAGCTCGTCGTCGGCATGGGCAGGTACGACGTAGAGTTGAATCCGTACAAATCCATATACGCCCATGAGATGCAAATATTCACGGCCCTCTACGAAGGTTTGTTCACCTACGATCCGCAGAGCCTCGACCCGGTCCGCGCGCAGGCCGAGTCGTTCGAGAAGTCGAAGGACGGCAAGACGTGGACGTTCAGGCTCAGGGAGGACGCGCGGTGGTCTGACGGCTCGAGCGTCACAGCCGCGGACTTCGTCGAGTCGTGGCTCTACTTGCTATCGCCCGATACGAAGGCCGAATACGCGGTCTTCCTCGATATAGTCAAGGGCGCCAAGGCCTTCAGGACCGGCAGGAACAAGTCCCGCGCCTCCGTGGGCATCAAGGCGACCGGCGAGAGGACTCTCGTCGTGACTCTCGCGTCGCCGGCCGCGTACTTCACCAGGCTCCTCTGCCATAGCGCCTTCGTGCCCGTCCACCCCTCGCTGCGCGGCGTCCGCGCCTGGGACGCGGCGTCCGTCGTCGGGAACGGCCCCTTCGTCATAGCCTCGTCGGACCGATCGGCGTTGACCCTGGCCAGGAACGAGGGATACTGGGACGCCGAGAACGTAGCCGCCGGGGGTATCAGGATACTGTTCCTCGACGACGACGAGACCGCGACGAGGCTCTTCAACGACGGCGAGGTAGATTGGCTCACCGATACCGCGGACTTGGACGGGCTCGCGTCCGCCGAGTCAATAAAGTTCGCGCCGATGTTCGCCACCGGCTACTATTTCTGGGATTCCTCTCGCAGGCCGTGGAACGACGCGCGGGTCCGCAGGGCGCTCGCCCTGCTCGTGCCTTGGGAGAAGATACGCGATCCCGAGAGCTATTACGAGCCGACGAGCGTGCTCGTGCTCCCCTTCGCGGGCTACGAGTCTCCCGCGGGCATTTCATCGCGCGACGAGGAGGAAGCGCTGAGGCTCCTGGCCAAGGCGGGCTATCCGGAAGGCAGGGGCCTGCCGGCGGTGCGGTTCGTCTCGTACCGATCGGGGACCCACGACGCCAACATCGCCGTCATAGAGGAAGCCTGGAAGCGCGTCGGGCTCTCGGTGGAGCGCGTCGTCGTGCCCGAGGGCGCGACGATACGGGACGTCAGGCAAGAAGGCTTCTCGCTCTCGTTCACGAGCTGGATAGGGGACTTCGCCGATCCGGCCGCCTTCCTCCTCATGTGGACCGGCGACTCCGGGCTTAACGAGGCAGGCTACAAGAGCCGCGAGTACGACGCTCTCATGGAGCGCTCCATGGCGGAGGAAGGCGCCGTCAGGCTCTCTACCCTCGCGGAGGCCGAAGGCAAGCTATTGTCCGACGCTCCGCTATTGCCGCTCTACCATTCGGTATCGTTCAACGTCATAGATACCGATTCGATAGTCGGCTGGTACCAGAATCCCCTAGACATCCATCCGTTCAAGTCCATGGGATTCGGCTCGCCGAAGGCTCGGCCGTACGTCGTCTACGCAGGAAAGGCACGATCATGAAAGGTTTCAGGCGTCTACTAGGGTTCGGGCTCTATATCTGCATGGCTTTCCCCCTATTGCTGGGAGGGCTGTCCCTGGCCTCGCTCAGGCCGATAGCGAGCGATCCGGCGACGGTGAAGTCGATGGTTACCGACGCCCGGTTCACCGCGCTCCTCGAGTCGCCCGACCTCGTCCAGATGGCGCCCGAGACGCTGACGCTCGGCCGCGCGACGCTGGACGGCAAGGCCGCCGTCACCGCCTTCCAAGCCTCCGTGCCTCCTGGCGTCGTCGTAGCCACGGCCGAGGACGCGATAGACGCCGCCTACGAGGCGCTGGGCCGCCGCGAGGCCTACTTCACGGTCGACGCCAGGCCGCTCAAGGCCGCGCTAGTCTCCGGGGCCCCCGTCTTCGCGGATACCTACGTGGCCGCAGCGAGCCTGCCCGTCGGCGTCGCCCTCCCCGGCCGAGCCGGGGACCCCGGTTCGGCCGGGGACCCCGGTTCAACCGGGGACCCCGCCACGCTTCCCGCGGTGATAACGGTTCCGGCGGGTCCGGCGGGCCGAGAGGCGGTCAAGACGGCCGTCGTCGAGGCCGCCAGGGAGCAGCCCGACGCCTGGAAAGTCGGCGAGCCCGGCTCCAGGTTCGAGACTCCCGCGAGGCTAGGCACCATCGGCGCCGGCCTTTCCGGGGCGAGCGCGTGGCTGCTCATAACCGGAGCGGGGCTATGCTTCGCCAGCGTCATGGTATCCGACTCCGAGTGGCGCAAGAGGCTCGCTCGCATGGGCAAGCGCGTCCTCTTCCCGAGCGCCATAGTGCTCGTCATAGGCCTCGTCCCCTACCTGGTCGCCCCAGGCGGGCTCTACAGGCTGCCTTCCGGAGCCAGCGGCGCGTCCCTGCCCGACCTGGCCGAGTACCTGCGCTTCGTGGCCACCAAGGTCGGCGGCGGATTCCTCACGGCCGGCCTCATAGGCGTAGGCGTGGGCACGGCCTTCGTATCGGCCAAGCGCGCCCTGCCGCTGCCTGAAGAGGACGAGGAGGAGTGAGCTCGGACGAGAGCAGGTCCCCGGGCGCGGCGCGCGACCCGGGGGAGTCATTCCTCCTCAGCCTCGGATTCCCGAGCATACGCGTCCACCGCTCGTTCGACCATTTCGACTTCGCCAAGCCCGGCCGGCGTATCCTCGTCATAGGCCCCATGGGCTCGGGCAAGACGGAGTACAGCGCCCGCGTCTGGCGCGATTCCCGGGTGGCCCTCCGCAAGGGCGACGCCGTCGCCGCTCGCACGACGACGGCCGGGGCGGACCGTCGGCTCATGCACTTCGTCAGGTTCGGCATAGACTCCGACAGGTTCAAGGAGTACCCCGACGACGCCCTGCCCTACCGGGGCGGCTACGAGCGATGCGGCGACTCCATAAGCCAGGCCGCCGACTCGTTCGGGCTCGAGACCGCTATCGCCGAGCACCCCGAGGCCGGCACCTGGATTATTGACGAGGCCTCGTTCTACGACGAGCGCGTAGCCTACCTCATCAGGAACGAATCGGATTCCCGCGGCCTCGTGTTCATACTGCCGACCCTCGTCCTCAACTTCCGCAAGGAGATATTCAACCAGGCGGCCAGGCTACTCCTGGAGAACGCCACCGACGTGTTCCCCCTGACCGCGTACTGCGAGCACTCGGACTGCATAGCCGACTCGCTGTATACCTATCGATACTACAACGCCGGCGGCCTAGAATGCCCCGCCCTCTACTTCGACCCGTTAATAATCGTAGGCGGCGACAGGGTCAAGGACGACCCCCGCGAGCCCAACTACTGCACCCGCTGCGACGAGCACCACTATCTTCCCGGCAAGGAATACACGTTCTTCACGCTCAAGCCCCTCGGGGAGGCGGCCTCGCGGGGAGACCTGAAGCCCCTGCTCGCCGAGCTGGCGGCCATCGGCGGCGATATAGGGCGCTCCAGGCTCTACGCCAGCCTCAAGCGCCTCCACCTCGACGGGCCGCGCCCGAGCCCCGAGAACATGGCCGCCCTCGAGGTTCCCTGCATCGCGGAGAAGGCCCTCTGCTACCTGTACGCCGAGCAGAACCTGCTCTCCGCGGAGCAGCTCCGCAAGGTCGTCTCGGACCTCGGCCTTGACAGGGACTACCTCCGCAAGCGCCTGTCCGATAACCATAGGCCGCTGGAACTGTAAGCGCCTCTCGGCCCCGCGCGGCCTCTTCCATAGCGCGCCCCGGCCTCTTCCCCTGCCCTGCGCCGCCTCCTCCATAGCGCGCCCCGGCCGCGACGCATCGTAGCCGCGACGCGCCCAATTAAATGCTAGATGAAACTATTTTTCATCTTTTTTAGTATTTCTATAAAAAAAAGAGTTGCGATATCCTAAATCGAGTTTATACTATCGAGTATGCGAACGTATATTCTAAGGCGGCTAGCGCTGTTCATCCCGGTACTCTTCGGCATCTCGCTCGCGGTATTCATACTGCTCCATATGATACCGGGGGACGCCGTCGACCTCATGATGGGCATCGAGGGCAATCCCGAGCTGAGGCAGCAGCTCCTTAAGCAGTACGGCATGGACTACCCGTGGTACGCGCAGTACTGGAACTGGATCTCGGGCGTGCTACGGGGCGACTTCGGGGTGTCGATGCGGACCGGCCTGCCGGTCCTGCCCGAGATCGTGAGCCGCTTCAAGGTCACGCTGATGCTGACAGTCTACTCGTCGGTCATCTCGTGGATCATCGCCATCCCGCTAGGCGTAGTCGCGGCGGTCAAGCGCAATACCTGGGTCGACGGGGGGGCCAGGGTATTCGCGCTGATCTGGGTATCGGTCCCCAACTTCGCCCTCGGCACCATGCTCCTATTGGTCTTGTCCCTGGTATTCCAGTACTACCCCCCCCTCGAGTACACGCCCTTCTTCGCGAGTCCTCTGGGCAACCTCGGCTCGCTCATATGGCCGTCCCTCGTGCTCGGGGCCATCATGGCGGGCTCGGTCATGCGTATGACCCGTTCCGCCCTCCTCGAGAACCTCCAGCAGGACTACATCAGAACGGTCCGGGCCAAGGGCGCCACGGAGCGGGTCGTCATAGGGCGCCACGCGCTCAAGAACTCGCTCCTGCCCATAGTCACCATCATAGGGATGCAGGTCGGGTCGCTCCTGGGCGGCACGGTGGTCACGGAGCAGATATTCTCCCTGCCCGGGCTCGGGCTATATACGCTGACCGGAATCAACCAGCGGGACTACCCGGTCGTGCAGGGATCGATACTCTTTTTCGCCTTCATCTTCGTGATCATCAACCTGATCGTCGATGTTATCTATTCCTGGATAGACCCCAGGATCAGCTACCGATAGGCGGACATCAATGAAGCAATTCTTCGCCGAGCTATTGCGCGACAAGACGGGCCGCGTCGGGTTGGCGGGCGTCCTCGCGGTCGTCGTCGTAGCCGTCTTCGCCCCGCTCATAGCGACGCACGACCCGCTCGAGATGAGCGACTTCCTCCGCCAGGCGCCCGGGGCCGGGTTCCTCCTAGGGACGGACGAATTCGGGCGCGACGTATTCTCGCGCCTGGTGTACGGCGCGCGGGTCTCGGTCTACGTAGGCCTCGTCGCGACGGGCATAGGGGCGATCGGAGGCCTAGCGCTCGGTCTCGCCGCCGGATACTACGGCGGTGTCGTCGACAACGTCATCATGCGCCTTATGGACGTGCTCTTCGCCTTCCCTTCGATCCTGCTGGCGCTCGCCATCGTGGCGGTGCTCGGGCCGGACCTCGGGAACACCATCATCGCCATAGGCATAGTAAGGATCCCCGTCTTCACGCGGACGGTCCGCGCGGAGGTGCTCTCCGTGAAGGCCCAGGAGTACATCACGAGCGTACGGTCGATAGGCGTCAAGGACGGCAGGGTCATCCTGAGGCACGTGCTGCCTAACGTCATGGCGCCGTTCATAGTCCAGACGACGCTGTCGCTATCGAGCGCGATACTCGTCGAGGCGTCACTGTCGTTCCTCGGCCTGGGGATTCAGCCTCCCAACCCGTCCTGGGGCTCGATGCTGTCGGAGAGCCGGCGGATCATGGAACTGGCGCCGTGGACCGCCATCGCGCCGACCGTGGCTATAATCCTGGCCATCCTATCGTTCAACCTGCTCGGGGACGGCGTCAGGGACATCCTCGACCCCAAGCTAAAGAACGTCGAGTGACCGTGAGGAACGTACAACGATGAACACGCTACTGTCAGTGCAAGGACTATCCATCGGCCTCGCCACCCGCGGCGCGAAGGCGAGCATAGTAGACGACGCCTCCTTCGAGGTCGGCCAGGGGGAGGTCTTCGGCATAGTAGGCGAATCGGGCTGCGGCAAGAGCGTAACCGCCTACGCCGTCGCCGGCCTCCTAGCCTCGCCCCCGCTCTCGGTAGAGTCCGGATCGATCATGATGGGCGGCGTCGATCTCCTGTCCCTCCCCCCCTCGCGCATGCGCTCAGTCCGGGGCAAGGACATCGGAATGATTTTCCAGGAGCCGATGACGGCCCTCGATCCCCTGTATACCATCGGCGAGCAGATAGCGGAGAGCCTCGAGTTCCACGCGAAGGTCGGCAAGCGCGAGGGCATCGAGAGGGCGGTCGCCATGCTCGGGAAGGTAGGCATACCGGAGCCCAGGCGCATCGCGGCGGAGTACCCGCACAGGCTCTCCGGGGGCATGCTGCAGCGCGTCGTCATCGCTATCGCCATGATAAACGAGCCCAGGCTCCTCATCGCCGACGAGCCGACGACCGCCCTCGACGTGACGATACAGGCCCAGATACTCGACCTTATGAACGGCCTCGTCCGTTCCAACGGCATGTCGATGATAATGATAACCCACGACCTCGGGGTCGTCGCGGAGACTTGCGACCGGGTCGCGGTGTTCTACGGCGGTCACCTGGTCGAGACGGCCCCCGTGGACAGGATCTTCTCCGATCCCCTCCACCCCTATACCGAAGGCCTGCGGAAGTCGGTAGCGTCGATAGGCGACAGGGACGGCAAGCTATACGCCATCCCCGGGTCCGTGCCGAAGGCGGGGTCGTTCGGGCCCGGCTGCCGTTTCCAGGGGCGCTGCGCGCGCCGCATGGAACGCTGCGGCCGCGAGGCTCCGCCCGTCTCGATCCGGCCCGACGGAAGGTCGGTCCGCTGCTGGCTCTACGGGGAGGAAGCATGAGCGCGCTACTCGAGGTCGAGGGCCTCCAGAAGCATTTCCCCGTCAGGTCGGGGGTATTCAACAGGATCACGGGGGCCATTCGCGTCGTCGAAGGCGTATCGTTCTCGGTGGACAAGGGCAAGACCTTCGCGCTCGTAGGCGAATCCGGCTGCGGGAAGACGACGGCGGGGCGCACCATCCTCAGGCTCCACGAGCCGACAGGCGGATCGGTCAGGCTCGCCGGCGTTGACCTCGCCGCGCTCGAGGGAGAAGGGCTCCGGACGGCCAGGAGGGACATGCAGATGGTGTTCCAGAATCCCTTCGGCTCGCTCAATCCCCGTATGAAGGTAGGGAAGCTCCTCGAGGAACCCCTGGTCGTGCACGGGATAGCCTCGGGCAAGAGGGCCCAGGAGATGGTAGACGCCATGATGGAGAAGGTGGGCCTCGCCGCCGAGTTCGGCAGGCGCTATCCCCATCAGTTCTCCGGCGGTCAGCGGCAGCGGATAGCCATAGCCAGGGCCCTTATGTGCTCGCCCAAGCTCGTGATAGCCGACGAGCCCGTCAGCGCCCTGGACGTGTCGATACAATCGCAGATACTCAACCTGCTCGTCGACCTGAGGACGGAGCTGGGCCTCACGTACGTCTTCATCTCCCACGACCTGAACGTCGTCAGGCGCATCAGCGACGCCATAGGGGTCATGTACCTGGGGCGCCTCGTGGAGCGGGCCGAGACCGGCGCCCTCTACGAGCGCCCGCTGCACCCGTACTCTGAGGCCCTGCTATCGGCGGTCCCCTCGCTGGAGCCGTCGAAGCGCAAGGAGAGGATCATTCTCTCCGGCGACGTGCCTAACCCCGCCTCCCCGCCCCCCGGCTGCGTGTTCCACCCGCGCTGCCCCAAGGCGATGGAGGTCTGCAGGCGATCCGTTCCGCCGGATAAGGAGCCGAGCCCCGGGAGGCTCGTCGCCTGCCACCTATACTAAGGCAGAAACGGCGGCCCCGCGGGGCGCCGACGAAATAGAGCAAGGAGGACCTAATGAAAAGAATCGTAGCGATCGTCGCGATGCTCGCCGTCGCGTTCGGCGCGGCGTTCGGCCAGAAGCTGGCCGACAAGCAGGTGCTGATTGTCGGCGCGGACGCCAACCCGGCGGGCATCGACCCGCACAAGAGCACCGCCTACTCGTCGGTGCGCATCACCAACAGGATCTACGAGACCCTGGTGGACATGGACGAGACCGGGAAGCTCGTGGGCAAGCTCGCGGAGTCGTGGACCAACCCTAACGACACGACCTACGTCTTCACGGTCCGCAAGGGCGTATACTTCCACAACGGCCGCGAGATGACCGCCCAGGACGTGAAGTACACCTTCGACCGTATCCTCGACCCGGCGAACGGCTGCACCGGCCGATCCAACTTCAAGCTCGTCGAGTCCGTCAACGTGCTGGACAAGTACCGCGTCGAGTTCAAGCTATCCCAGCCGCTCGCGCCCTTCCTCTCCAACTTCACGAGCATCTACACGGCAATCATCGCCAAGGAAGTCCTGGACGCGAACGCCGGGAGCCTCGCCAACGTCGCCTGCGGCACCGGCCCCTTCAAGCTCGCCGAGTGGATACCCGACAACCAGGTCCGCCTCGTCAAGCACGACAAGTACTGGCTCGCCGGCTACCCCAAGCTCGACGGCGTCACGTACATGATCATCCCCGACGAGTCGGCTCGCCTCGCCGCCCTCAGGACCGGGTCCATCCACTACACCACCCTCTCGGCCCAGAACGTGGAGCTCGTAAAGAAGAACAGGAATATAGTCGTCAAGTCGTTCCAGACCCGCGACTACTACTTCCTCGGCTTCAACTTCACCCAGAAGCCCTTCGACGACGTTAAAGTCAGGCAGGCGTTCTCCCTCGCCGTCGACCGCCCCGACCTCATCAGGAAGGCGCTCAAGGGCGAGGGCGTCATCGCCGGCGCGGTATCCCCCACCCTCAAGCAGTGGGCCATCGACGTCTCGAAGAATACCTGGTTCCGCAAGAACCAGACCAAGGCCAAGGCCCTGCTCGCCGAGGCCGGCTACGCGTCCGGTATCGACGTGGAGATGACCGTGCCCAGCAGCTACCCCGACGTGGTCGCGATATCCCAGGTACTGCAGCAGCAGCTCGCCGGCGTCGGCATCAGGGTAACCCTCAAGCAGATGGAGATAGGCCAGTACGTAGACGCCTGGAAGAAGAAGGGCCACCAGGTCATGGCCGGCAAGAACGGCGCCGGCATCGATCCCGACCGATCGCTCTACTTCTTCTTCCACTCGACCGGCAGCGCCAACGTCTGGGGCTACTCCAACCCCGATTTCGATAAGCTCGTCGAAGAGGCCAAGGTAACGCTCGACCAGGCCAAGCGCTCCGCGCTGTACAACCAGGCGCAGGAGATCCTCTACCAGGACGCCGCGAACCTCTTCTTCGCGTCTCCCATGACCTACTGCTTCATCAACGCCAAGGTAAAGGGCTTCGAGCCTATAGTATCGAACCCGGAAGACTTCAAGTTCGCCACTATCCTTAAGTAGCCCCTCCCGGGGGGCCGAAGGCGCTACGAAGCCGGAAACGGCGGCGTAGCGCCTTCGCCGCGGCCCTCCAACGGGCCCAGCCCCGCCCGGATGCCGAAGCCCGCGGCTAATAATTCCTTGACACTCCCCCGATATCGGCTAAATATGGCTCGAAAGCGAGGAAGACATGCACGAGGACGCCATAGCGAAGACCGCGGCTAAGGAAGGCAAGGTTCCCTTCGGGATAAAAATAGCCTTCGGCATGGGCGATATATACGGCGGCGGCTCGTTCAACATCGTCAATTTCCTGTATGCGTTCTATCTCGCCAACATACTGGGCATACCGACGGCCTGGGCCGCCGTCATCATGGTAGTAGCCAGGCTGTGGGACGCCGTCAGCGATCCGCTCATGGGGGCGATCAGCGACAATACGCGCACGAGGCTAGGCCGCCGTAAGCCGTGGTTCCTCGCCGGGATGCCGCTCATAGTCGTCTCGATGATCTGGCTCTGGTACCCGCCGTCCATCCCGAGCGAGGCCCTAAGGATCGCCTACGCCGCCGCGGCATACGTTTTCTACAACACCGTCACGACCATGGTGCTCGTGCCCTATATGTCCATGGCCGCGGAAGTCACCCTCGACTATTACGAGCGCAACTCGCTCAATACCGTACGCATGATGTTCTCACTAGGAGCCTCCCTCATGTGCGCCGTGGTACCGCTCGCCATAGTGAAGGCTGTATCCTCCTCGAGCGGGAGCTACTCCCGCGGCTACCTCGCCATGGCCGCCTTGATGGGCCTGGTATTCGCCCTCCCCTACCTGGCGATCGTGTTCTTCGTGCCGGAGCGGAAGGACTTCTCGGCGTCGCCGGCGGCCGGGATAAGCCTCAGGGCGATGAGGGACGCGTTCAGGCTCAAGTCGTTCAGGGCCCTCGTCGCCCTGTACCTGGCGGTCTTCGTCTCCCTGGACCTGATCACGACGTCATTCCAGTTCTACATGACCTACGTCCTCGAACGGCCCGACGACTTCACGGCGGTGCTGGCCCTGCTGATAGTAGTGGAGATTCTCGCCGCCATGCTCATACCTCCGCTCGTACGGCTGTCGAGCAAGCGCGCGGTGACTATCGCCGGGTGCTTCATGTGGATCGGCGCCGGCCTGGCCACGCTCCTCGTGACGCCCCGGAACCCTGCCCTCGTCTACGGAGTAGCGGCCGTCATGGGCGTCTCGATGGCCTTCCCCGTAGTGCTCCTCAACAGCCTCTTCGCCGACGTGACGGACGTCGGGGAGCTATTCTTCGGCTCCCGCATGGAAGGGACCTTCTCAGGCGTGCAGACCTTCGTAAGGAAATGCGCCTCGGCTCTCGCCAACGCGTCGTTCATGGCGGCCCTCGGCATTTCCGGGTTCGTCCAGCCGAGGCGCGTCGTGGAGGGCCTCGCCGAGCGGCTCGTTTTCCAGTCCCAGCCCGAGGCTCTCAAGCTGTTCATAAGGGCGACCATCGCCTTCGCGCCGGCCGTCCTCCTCTCCCTGGGCATCCTCGTCGTCTGGAACTGGCCGATAACGAGCTCCCGTCACGCCCGCCTCCTATCGTACCTCGAGACGAGGAGGTCGGGAGGCGAGCCGGATCCGGGCCTCGCGGCGGAGATGAAGACCCTGCGGGATACGGTGTTCTAGCCGCCATGAATGCCTTGGACCGGGCAAACTCCGCCGTTAACGCCGCTAGGGTCGACCCGCGATACCGCGGGGCCTACCACCTATCGCCGCCTTCCGGCTGGATGAACGATCCCAACGGCCTCGCGTCGTTCGGAGGAGCCTACCACGTCTTCTACCAGCACAATCCGTTCGCGCCGCGCTGGGGCAAGATGCACTGGGGGCACGCGACGACGACCGACTTCGTCTCGTGGAGGCACGAGCCCGTCGCCCTGGCCCCGGAGCGCTGGTACGAGAGCCTTCTCGGTTGCTTCTCGGGCACGGCGATCGCGGAGGACGGCCGGCTGACCGTCATGTATACAGGCGTCTCGCCGTTCGGCCAGCTCCAATGCCTCGCGTCCTCCGCGGACGGCCTATCCTTCGAGCGGCGCCCGAGCAACCCGGCTATCCGGGCCAAGGACCTTCCCCGGCACGCGAGCGTCTTCCGCTTCCGCGACCCGAAGATAACGGCGCGGGACGGCGCCTATTATTGCCTCGTCGGGGCCCGCGACAGGCGTAGCGGCTCCGGTATAATCCTCCTTTTCCGCTCCGCGGACCTGGCGGGGTGGGAATACGCCGGGGACGCCTGGTCGTGCCCGGACGCCGACATGGTCGAGTGCCCGGATATCGTGCGCATGGACGACGGCCGGGACCTCCTCATATGCTCCCCGACCAACATCAGGAAGGAAGGCCACCGTAACCTGCACTCCGTCGTATACTCGGTCGGCGCCTTGGATACCGTCTCGGGTACCTTCCGCGGCTCCCCGTACAGGCAGGTAGACCTCGGCTACGATTTCTACGCGGCGCAGGCCATGAAGGCCGACGACGGCAGGACGGTCATGATAGCCTGGATGCAGATGTGGAAGCGCTCCATGCCTACGGCCGAGCTCGGGCACGGCTGGGCCGGATCGATGACCCTCCCGCGGGAGCTGACGCTCGACGGCGACGCGCTGATCCAGGCGCCCGTACGGGAGCTCTCGGCGTATCGGCGCGGCGCGGTCAGGCGAGAGGCCGTGGCGTTCTCTGGCGTACTGCGCGTGGACGGCGTGGAAGGCGACCGCCTCGAGCTAGCGATCGAGGCCGACGTCAGCCAGGCCAGGGCTTTCGGCCTTCGCGTCCTGGCCGGGAAGGGCGGGGCGACCGTGATCGCTTGGTCGGCCGAGAGCGGCATGGTCGCTATGGACCGGAGCGGGTGCGGCGTCCCCATCCGCGACCTGTCCGCTCCGGCCCGCGGGACCGCGGGCTGCGGCACTCGATCCGCGCGGGTCGATACCCGGGGAGGAGTCCTGAGCATGAGGGTATTCATCGACCGCTGTAGCGTCGAGGTATTCCTCCAGGGAGGGCGGGCGACGCTGACGGCTACCGTATATCCCGAGGACGGCGATACCGGCGTCGAGTTCTTCAGCGAAGGCGCGGCGGTGATCCGCTCGCTTGAGAAATACGATATCGTCGCGTGAGACGGGCCGCTACGATCCCTCCGCGATCGTAGCGCCGCCGGACCCGGCGCGTATAGAAACGCGGGGGCTTTTGCGCTAGACTCGCATCATGGAGCCATCGTCGTCCGCTCGCGGACAGAGCCGTAACGAGCGGTATTCGAAGACGGAGAAGCGCGAAGGAGAGGACCGCTGGTTCATCCTGGATAACGCCGCCAGCTTCATGCCGGCCCTGACGAACGCTACCGCGACCCTGGCGTTCCGCGTATCTGCGACGCTTACCGAACGGATACGGTTGCCAGCGCTGCAGGAGGCGATGGCAAGCCTAGGCCCTCGCTTCCCCTACTTCGCCGTGGAGCTCCGCAGCGGCTTCTTCTGGTATTACCTCGAGCCGCTTACCGATAGGACGCCCGCGCCAGTCGCCGATTCCAGGTATCCGTGCCTTAACATGAGGGCGAGGAGGCGCGGGAGCCTCCTCTACCGCGTCAGGGCCTACGGTTCCAGGATAGCGGTGGAATTCTGCCACGTGCTCACCGACGGAGCGGGCGCCCTAGCCTACCTGAAGGCCGTCATCATGGAGTATTACAGGCTGCTCGGCGTCGAGACCGCCGAGCCATGCGGAATCCTCAGGCCGGGCGAGACTCCCTCCCCCGAGGAATCGGAGGACTCGTTCAACAAGTACTTCGATAGGGGCATGCCGTTCCCGGAGCGCGGCCGCAAGGCGTTCCACATTCCTAGCCTGCCGCTCCTGCCTGGCCAGTACCGCGTTACCACGGGGATAATCCCCCTCGCGGACGCGCTCCGCGCGGCCAGGGAGCACGGGGCGACCCTTACCGAGTTCATGGTCGCGGTGTACTTCGCAAGCCTCCAGGACATCTTCCGCGCCTTGCCGGCCCCGATACGGCGCGGTATGAGGCCTATCCTGTCCGTCGAGGTGCCCGTCAACCTCCGCCGTATCTTCGCGAGCGGCACGATGCGGAACTTCTCCCTCTTCGTGCTGCCGACCCTCGATACCAGGCTGGGTTCCTACGACTTCCCGGAAATAGTCGGCCGCGTCCACCACTACATGCAGGCGGAGGTGCATCGAAAGGGTATTTCCAGGCAGATAGCCAGGAACGTCGGAGGCGGGAGGAACCTGATCGTCAGGATGCTCCCGCTCGCCTTGAAAGGCCTGGCCGCGAAGTGGGTTCATTCCCACCTGGGCGAGGATACGATATCCGGGAGCGTCTCCAACCTGGGGCCGGTAGAGCTGCCGGAGCCGCTCGCGAGCCGCGTCGAGCGGTTCGAGTTCATACCGGCTCCGCGCGTCAGGTGCAAGAGCAACGTCAACCTCGTCAGCTGGAAGGACAGGCTCTACGTCTGCTTCGGCTCGCTAGCCTCGTCGCCGGAGATGGAGAGGCATTTCTTCACGAGGCTTGCCGGCATGGGTCTGCCGGTAAGGTTAGAATCCAATATGTGAGGTGAGCCCATGCCGATTTGCCCGAATTGCCGAGTGGAGCTAGCCGAGACCGCCAAGCATTGCCCGCTGTGCCACGCCCCCGTCCAGCAGGCCCAGCCTGTCCAGCCGACCGAGTCGACCCAGCCGCCCCAAACGTCGGAACCCGGGCCTGCCGCCTCGGCCTATCCCGAGCTTGCGATCGACGTCGATCAGTTCGAGCGGCTCACCGAGCCGCAGAAGCGGAAGGTCTTCCTCGAGCTATCCGCCGTCCTGTCGATAATAGCGTGCCTAACCGTGCTGGCGGTCGAGCTATTAATAGAGCGCCGCGTCGGCTGGTCGCTCTATCCCGTAGCCTCGATAGCGTACCTCTACGTCATCGTCGCCGTACCGGTAGCGATGCGCGGCCGCGGATGGACGGCGGCCTGGGCGGTGGCCATCGCGACGCCGCTTTACCTGCTCGCGCTCGACCTCTTCGACCCGTCCAGCTCGTGGTTCCCCGCGATAGGCGCTCCTATCGTCGCCGTCGTGGAGGCTACGGTCATGGCGTGCGCGGCCTTGATATCGCGCATGGGGCGCAGGGGCCTGAACGCCATTGGCGTGGCCCTAGTCGGCGCGTCAGCCGTCTGCATCGGCGTGGAGATAGTACTAGACGCGGCCCGCGGGAGGCCCGTCTACCCGGAATGGTCAGCCATCGTGGCTATCACCTGCCTGCCGATAGCCGGCGCCCTCGCCTACCTGCACTACCGCGTGATGAGGCGCGCGAGCCTCAAGAAGCTCTTCCACCTCTAAGGGGGCTCGCCGGATACGGGCGGGCTCGGGCCGCCCTAGACTACGAACCTGCCTATGACCTCGTCCATGGCGCGTATGCTCTCGCGGGTCGCCTCGGCGAGGTTGGATACCGATTGGGCCGCCTTGTTTATCTGCTCGGCGCCGGCGCCCATCTCGTCCATGCTCCCCCTTATAGTCGAGGTCGTGTCGAGGAGCGACGACATGCCTTCCCGGGCGCGCTGGGCGTCGATGGTCATGGCCTTGGCCCTGTCCCGCACCGACTCCGCGGAGGCGTTCATGTCCCGGAGCGCCTCGAGTATCTGCCTCGAGCCTTCGCGCTGCTCGGCCATCGCGTGATCCACCTGGCGGACGAGCTCGTCGGTCGCGTCGATGCTCGACGAGACCGTATTGAACGATTCCTCGGACTCGGCCGAGGCTATCACGACCTCGGCTATCGTCGTCTTGATGCTGGATAGCTCCGCCCCTATGGTCCGCGACTGCTCCGACGAGGTCTCCGACAGGCGGCGTATCTCGTCCGCCACGACGGAGAACCCCTTGCCCGCCTCGCCGGCGTGGGCGGCCTCGATCGCGGCGTTCATGGCCAGGAGGTTAGTCTGGCTGGCGATGCTGGCTATGACCTGGTTGGCCTCGAGCAGCAGTTCCGACTGGGAGGCTATGATGCCGACCTTGGCGACGACCGCTTCCTGCTTCTCCCTGCCCGCCACGGCGGTCTTCATCAGTTCCTCGAAGCGCTCGGCCATGTGCCCGATGGACGAGCTCACCGAGCCGATATTGCCTATCATCTGCTCTATCGACGCGGAGGCCTCGGATATGCCGGCCGCCTGCGTCTCCGTCAGCGAATCGAGGTCGGATATCGCCCCTACCACCGAGACGACGGAACTGGTGGCGACGCTGGTGCTCGACTCCTGATTGGCCGAGAGTCGCCGCACCCCTTCGATATTGGCCAGTATCTGGGCGGTCGCGCTGGCCGCCTCGTGGGAGCTGGTAGCCAGCTCCTCCCCTATGCCGCCCATGGAGCCCTGGGCGCCTTTGAGCGTCGCGATTATTCCGCGCAGCTTGCCTACGAAGGCGTTGAAGCCTTCCACGAGATCGCCTATCTCGTCGTTGCGCTTGAGCTCAATGGTACGAGTCAGGTCCGCGTCGCCCTGGGCCAATTCGCCGAAGGCGACGGCCGTGCGCTCCAGCGGCTTTATGGCCCGACCGACGACGAGCCATAGGGCCGCGACGGAGAGAAGGAGCACGGCGCCGGCCATGGCGATGACGAGGATGATCAGCTTTCCTACCGCACGTAGCATCCCGTCTATCGGGGTCAGTACCCCTAGGCCCCAGTATCGGCCCGTGCCCCTTAGCGGCATCGGCACGACGACTATATGCGACAGCGTGCCGTCGGCTATCGAGTTCCTAATCTCCGTATGCATCCACCCCTGGGTGTACGAGCCGATGAGCTGCCGGGTCGCCTCGTCGGTATCCCCCGCGTAGGGCTGGCCCACCGCCTCGGCGACGGGATGCGCGACGATCGTTCCCTTATCGCTTATGAGGAAAGCGTAGCCGAGGCCGAACGGCTTTATCGAGCCCACGAGCGCGCTGAGGGTATCCATCGATACGTCCACTCCCGCTACGCCGACGGCCTTGCCCTCGACGATGATAGGCGCGCAGTACGAGACGACCATGGTCGGCGTCCCGGCGATCTGGTAGACAGTCGGCTCGGTGACCGTGACCTTGCCCGTGGATAACGGCTCGGCATAGTAGGCCGACGAGGGGCCGCCCTCGTAATCGACGCATTCCTCCAGGATGAGCTCGCCGGAGAAGCGGTTCCAGTACGGGACGAAGCGGCCGTCGGGGGCCATGCCTCGCGAATCGCCCCGCTTAGCCCCTTCGACGGCGAACGACTCGTCGTCGCCGTCGAAGGCCCCGGGCTCGAAGATGAACCAAGCGCCGCCGAAATGTGTATTCGTCTCCATATAATGATGGAGGAAATCAAGCGCCTGGGTCCTGTCGGCGCCTATGCTGCGTAACGACGAGACGACGGTGGCCAGCTGCTCGGCCGCGAAGATGCTGATATCCAGCTCTCCTTCGACCTCGGAGGCGTAGCCCTTGCCCGCGGTCTCCGAGGCCGCGTAGCTAGACGTCGATAATTCTTTCTTCACTAGGAAGGATAGCCCGGTAACCATGCCGACGAAACCGAGCGTCGTGATCCCGGCGATCCAAAGGATCATCGTACCCCTGAAGCCTAACATTCTTTTTCGAGCCACTCTATGTTCCCTTCGATGCTATCTAATCAAAGTCTCGTTAACTCAGTAGCCGCTGTCAAGGCAGGCGGCAATCCGATAGGAACGCGTCCAAGGCGGCCGAGTCCGCGAAGGCCGCCTGGAAGAAGGTCCTGCCGCCGCCCCCCTTGCCGCCTCGAGCCTTGGCCGCGGGCCCGAAGAGGAGGTCGACGGGCTTGGCGCCCGCGTCGGGCTGAGGGGGCGAGCCTGCCGCTACCTTAAGCTCCGCCCGGCTCGCCGCCAGCGATACCCGACCGAGCCTCGCGAGGGCGCGAACCAAGCCCGAGGCCGTCTCGAAGTCCCGGGCCTCGGCGAAGACGACCTCGCCCGGGGGCGTCGCGCCGTCGAGCGCGGAGGCCTCGTAACCCGCTATCGCGTCGCGGGCCTCCTCGAGGCTCCGATCGCCGTACCTGACCCTATCCTTGAGCGCGACGATAGCCCGGGGAAGCTCGTCCTCGGGCGCGCCGGCGGCCGCGGAACAGTCCCTGGCGAGGCCGGCCAGACGCCTATAGTCGGCGAAGGCCCGGCGGCCGGCTACGAAATAGACGCGGCAGCCCGACTTGTATTTCTCGACCTTGGTGACGCGGAACAGGCCGAGAGCGCCCGAGCTCTGCACGTGCGTACCGCAGCACGCGGAATACTCGAGCCCGTCTATCTCCACGACGCGAAGCTGCCCGGTTCCGACGCTGGGCCGCTTGCGGAGCGGGAAGCCGGCGGGATCCTCGGGAGGGCACAGGTGCGTCACGACAGCGTAGTCGTCGGATACGATGCGCATCACCTCGTCCTCCACCGCATCGACGTCGGCGCGCTCCGGGGGGGCGCGGTCGATATCTATGGACGAGTAGCGCTCGCCCAGGTGGAACGACAGCGTCGTCGCGCCGAGCAGCCTCAGAATCACCGAGGAGAGCAGGTGCTGCGCGGTATGCTGCTCCGAGTGGTCCAGCCTACGCCGTAGGTCTACGCGGCAGCGTACGGACGCGCCCACCTCTACCCCGGCCTCCGCGAGCGAGGCCCGGGAGGCGACGACGACGTGCGCTACGTCGTCGCCTTCTTCTATCACCGACTCTACCGGGAGCCCGGCTATAGTCCCAAGGTCGCAGGGCTGGCCTCCGCCCTCCGGGTAGAAGATAGTACTATCTAGGACGAGGCTGAACCGGCCGTCGCCGCCGTCGATCGCGCGAACGACCGCCGAATCGGCCTCCTCGGTTCCAGGCTCCTCGTAATACAGCTTAATTGTTGACATGACAAGATGATATCACAAGCGAAAAGGGGCTACAAGCGCTCAGCGAAGGCCGAAGTAATGGCGCTCCAGGTAAGCGGCCCGGTCGGCGGCCTCGCGCCAGCGAGAGCTCCTGGGGTATTCGTTCTTCACCCGCGAATAGTACTCGTAGGCCTTCTTGACGTTCCTGAACGGCGTATCCTGCTCGTACGCGAGGCCGTAGAGATAGAAGACCTCGTCGTTGCCGTACGGGTAGAGCGATAGGTAGCGATCGAGCGTTTGGATGGCGGATTGGACGCGCTTAGCCTCGAGCTCGGCCTTGGCCAAGGCGAGCAAAGACGCCGGATCGGCCGCGGCGGGCTCGCTCGCTGGTATCGCGGCGCCTACGGGAGCCGCGGCGCCGGAGGGAGCCGCGGGCGCGGCCGAGGCGGCTGGGTCCGTCGCCTTGACGGGAGCCGTCGCCACGGGCGAAGCCGCCGTCGGCGCCGTAGCTGCGGGCGGCGCGATAGGGGCGGCGGCGACTTGAGAGCCAGGCTTTTCGGAGACGACGACCCGTACGAGGCTAAGCTCTGTAGACCTATCTACCGGATTCTGCCTCTGGAAGCGCAGGACGTATTCGCCGACGCTCTCGGGATCCAAGGCGAACACGGCCTGACTGCCCTCGAAGCGCCTCGTCTCGTAGCGGAGGCCTTCCTTGCCTTCCTCGTCGCCGAGGTATATCCACCCGGACCCGGGAAAGCGTAGCTCGAAGCGTTCGCCTCGGGCCGTCTCGACCCGAGTCTCGGCTACCGGCTGGGCCGGCGCGGCTATTACGGATCGGGCCGAGGACGCGGGCGCCGCCGGAAGAACGCCGGCCGGCTTGGCCGCTTCGGCGCTCGCTAACGGGGTCTCTGGGACGGCGGGCTTAGCATCAACCGGCTTAGCATCAACTGGCTTAGGCTCTACCGGCTTCGGGACGGCTAGCTTAGGGGCCGCCGGTTTTGGGATCGCGGCCTTAGGCGGCGCGGGGCTGGGAGCCGCGGGGTCCGGCTTGGCGACGGTCGGCGGAGCTACGGCGGGAGGCGCGGGCGGCGCGATCGAGGAAGATACCGGATCTGGAACCTTCGGTTCAGGAAGGGCTAGCGTCGGGGGCGCCGGCGTCGGGATGGTAGAGAGCACGGTGATATCGACCGGCGGGGCTAACGGCGAGGCAGGGGGTGGGATAGCGAGCGCCGGCTCCTCGAGGGTAACGGCCGCCTCGAGGGCCTCGGGCGGCGCGACTCGCATCGAGGCGTATACGGAGGCTGCTTCCGGGCTAGCGGCGGGCGATCCGGCCAAAGGCTCGGCGGCGACAGGACCGCCGGCGACCGGCTCCGCGGGAGGAGGCTCGGAGACGCACGAGAGCGCGACCATAGACAGGCAGGCTACGACGAATGCGCATCGGGCCGACCGAAAGAGGCTATCAATCGACTGCGCCGTATATAGCTTCAAGCTCTGCCTTCCTACGCCGTGTAAGCTCCGAGACGTCCACCGCGCCTATATCCGGGCGGAACGCGGCCGCCTCGGCCTCAGTATACCTCGGCTTGGGTTCGAGCGCCAGCGGATAGGGCCACTCGTCGGCCTCGGGTATCAGGAGCATCGCGGCGAGCTCGGGCCCTGACCGGGGGACTTCCGCCGCCGAGTAGGACGGCGCCTGAGTCCGGCCGCCGACCCGGGGGGAGCCAAGGCCCGAGTCGGCCCGGCGCTGGCGATAGCCAAGGCCCGCTATAAGGGCCCCGGCCGCTATAGCGACGGCGAGGGCGCCGAGGCCTATCGCGATGAAGCGAAGAGCTCTCCCGCCCACGAGCGACACTAAGCGACCGGACAGCGACGGGACTACCTTGCCGAGCCGGCCCGCGAGCCTGATGAGCCCGCTACGCGCCGAGACCAGGAAGGCGGGCGCCTTCATGCGTCCTTCGTTTCCTCGACCGGGGTTCCCTCGGCGGGAACCGCCTCTATCGGAGTTTCCACGGCCGAGGATGCCTCTGGCGGCGCTTCCTCGGCGGAGGGTTCTTCTGCGATGGCTTCCTCCGCGGGAGCTCCATTCTCGGAGGCTCCATCCTCGGAGGCTTCCTCGGCGGGAGCTTCCTCCGCGGCGGCTTCTTCTCGCGGCGTTTCCTCGGCGGCGGGTTCCGCGGTAACGGCCCGGGGCTTGCGCTGCCTCTCGGGAGGAGCCTCCGTGAGCTCGCGGCCCTCCTCGTATTCCACGTCCTCGTCGTCGAAGTCCTCGCTCGGGGCGGGCATGGTAATAGGCTTGCCGTCGGATCGCTCCAGCCGGACCGCGATCACCTTGGTGACGCCCGACTCCTCCATCGTGACGCCGAGGAGGGCGTCGGCGCCGGTGACCGTCTTCTTATTGTGCGTGATGACGATGAACTGGCTCGTCCTGCCGAACTCGCGGAGCAGGTTGACGAAGCGTATGACGTTCTGCTCGTCTAGGGCCGCGTCGATCTCGTCGAGGAAGCAGAACGGCGATGGCCTGACCATGTAGGTGGCGAACAGGAGCGCGATGGCCGTGAGGCTCTTCTCCCCTCCCGACAAGAGCGATATGTTCTCCAGCTTCTTCCCGGGCGGCTGGGCGTATATCTCGATGCCCGACTCGAGGACGTGATCGGGGTCGATCAGCCTCAGCTCGCCGCGGCCGCCTCCGAACAAGCGCCTGAACATGTTATGGAAGTTCTTCTTGACGCGGTTGTACGTGGACAGGAACATCTCGGCGCTCTCGTCGCGTATCTCCTGCGTGATGCGTTTCAGGTCGTCGCGCGCCTTCTGCAGGTCCCCTAGCTGGGTGGAGAGGAACTCGTAGCGCTCCTTGACCTCGGCGTACTCCTCGGGCGCCATCAGGTTCACCGAGCCTAGGTCCTTGAGCTTCTGCTTGCGCTCGGCGAGCCTGTCCCTAAGGTCCGAGGCCTGCGCGCGCAGCTCGTACATGCGCTCCTCGAACTCCAAGAGCTCGCGGCCGTACTGCTCGCGGAAGTTATCCTTGACGTTGCGTATCTCCGTCTCGGTCTGCGCGAGCCCCAGGTGCTGGCGCTCCAGTTCCGTCTGAAGGGAGCCGAGCTTGTCTATCTTCTTCTTGAGCTCCTCCTGGCGCTTGCCGAGGTCGGAGTTCTTTATGGCGATGTCCTTCTCGAGGCGCTCGAGCTCCGATGTGAGCTCGCGGCCGCGCTTCTCGATGTCGGCTATCTCCTCGTCGATGGACGACAGGTCCTCCTCGGCCTCGGACAGCCTGCGGACCTCCATGCTCGTCTCGCTATCCAGCTCGCGGTAGTAGCCCTCCTGGCTGACTATCTCGCGCTTTATCATGCCGAGCTGCTCCTCGGCGGACTGCACCTGGGTCTGCATGCGTATCCGGTTGCCTCGGAGCTCCTCGAGCGTCTTCCGGTACTCGTCGATGCGGAGCGAAAGCTCCCGGTTCTCCTCGCGCAGGGCCGCGATGCGCTCGCGGCGCTCGGCGACGCCGTCCTTGAACGAGGCCATGAGGGCGTCGACGGCGCGCTTCTTCGTGATGATGCCCTCGGGGGACAGGAACTCGTCTATGAACGACGGGGTCGCCCGACGGTAGGTCTCGTAGCGCTCCTTGAGCTCCTTGGCGCGGTCGGCCGCCTCCGCCATCGCGGTCCTGGCGCTCTCGATCAGCGCCCTGGCCTCGGCCGCGCCGTAATCCTTGAGGGTAGCGAGGTCCTCCAGTATGGCCGCCTTGCCGGAGAGCCGCGCGATGATGCCGGCGATGAGGCTCTCGATGGCCTCCTCGGCGGCCTTGCGCTCGCTAGCCGAGTAGCCCGTCTCCTTGAGCCGCGCGTCCAGCTCGCTGACGATGTCCTCGGTGATGGCGTCCAGCTCTGACTGGGCCGTCACCAGCTCCGATTCGAACGAGCCGATCTCCGATTCCGCCTTGGCTATGGCCGCGTCGTTGGCCTTGATGCGGTCCTCGGCGGAGCGGATCGACCCCTCGAAACCGACGATATTCTTCTCTATCTCGGCGATGCGACCCTTATGGCCGCGCAGGATCTCGTTCTTCTCGTCCTCGTCCTCGCGAAGGCCCTCGAGCTTCTCGGCGAGGGCCCGGAGCTTGAGCCGGGCCTGGTCGATCTTGGCCCGCGTCTCGGCGACGCGCTCCGACAGGAGCTTCCGCTCCTTCTCCTTGCCGACGCGCTCCACGGCGAGGCCGTAGACCGTCTTCTGAACCTCGATGAGCTTGGCCTCCATCGAGTTGACGATATCCAGGTTCTCCTCGAGCGACACGTTGATGCCGTCTATCTGGCCCCGCAGCCCGTCGCGCTCGGCCGTCTTGGCGGCGATGTCGGTGTCGCGGCGTTCCTTCTCGTTGACGAAGCCTCGGAGGCGTAGCAGGTGCAGGTCCAGCTCGGCGTTGAAGACCTCGTCGCGGAGAGAGCGGTAGGCGAGCGTCTTCTCAGACTGGGCCTTGAGCGTGTCGTGGCTCCGCTTGACCTCTCCGAGTATGCCCTCGACCTGGCGCATGTTCTCCTCGGTGCGCTCGAGCTTCAGCTCGGCCTCGCGGGAACGCGCCTTGTGCTTCGTGATGCCGGCGGCCTCCTCGAAGAGATAGCGGCGCTCCTCGGGCTTGCTGGACAGGATCTGGTCTATGCGTCCCTGCTCCATCACCGAGTACGCGCTCTTCCCGATGCCCGTATCCCAGAACAGCTCCCGGAGCTCCTTGAGCTTGGCCGGCTGGTTGTTGATGAAATACTCGCTCTCCCCCGTACGGTACAGGCGGCGCTTTATAGCCACCTCGGGCACGTCGAGGAGGAGGACGCCCTTCTCGTTAGATATAGTGAGGGTGACCTCGGCTACGTTGAGAGCCTTCCTGGTCTCGGTGCCGTTGAAGATTATGTCTTCCATCGACTCGGCGCGCAGGGATCTCGCCGACTGCTCGCCTACCACCCATTTGATGGCGTCCACGACGTTCGACTTGCCGCATCCGTTAGGGCCGAGCAGCGCGGATATGCCCTCGGAGAAATCGACCCTGGCCCTGTCCGCGAAGCTCTTGAAACCGAATATCTCGAGGCTTTTCAGGAACACGTGTACGCACCTCGTATAGCATGGATTTTATTGTGAATAGCTAGCAATCGTACCACGAATACCCCTCGCCGCGCAATGTTATGCCAAGTATACAAGGATCAGGCACGGAGACACAGAGAAGATGGGTAAAACGAAATATAAGAATCGAACAACGGCGTCGACGAAAACCTTTTATTGAGTATTTCTATTCGCCGAGCGAAGGATTAAAAAAAGGGTGCCCTCATTGGGCACCCTCCCTAATACTCATCTTCTCCGCGTCTCTGTATAGAATTCTTCGTCTTTCGAACTGTTCTCAGTCCTCGTCCTGGGCTATGAGGAGCTCGTAGGCGGCGGCGGGATCGGCTGCGGCCAGTATCCCGGCCCTGAGCTCATTCGACTTCAGCTTGGCGCTGAAGTACGAAAGGGTCTGCAGGTAGTAGGCGTGCTGGTTATAGGCGGCCGCGATCATGAACAGGAGCCTGACGGGCGCGTCGTCGAACGCGTTAAAATCCTGGATATCGCACTTGCTCACGCCGACGGCTACCACCAAGTCGGTCACGCTCGATAGGCGAACATGGGGTATGGCGATATTCCTGCCTATGGCCGTGCTCATGAGCTCTTCGCGGCGAAGGAGCTCCGTGACAAGCTCTTGCTTGCTCTTAATCTGGGGCGCGGCCCCGAGACGCTCGGCGAGCGCGACGAGCGCGTCCCTTTTACGGGGGTAGTCCAGGAACACGACCCGATCCGGCGAGAGGACGTTACGCATACGGACGGGATGCAGAGAAGAAATCGGCTTATTAGATGAAAGCCTCTCGTTTACCCAGCGTTCTATCTCGCTTTTTTTGAAACGCCACACGGTTCCGATCTTGCCGGCGGGGATCTCTCCCTTTTGGGCCCAATCGTAAACGGTACGCTCAGAAACGCGTAGGTACTTGGCCACTTCCTCAATTGTTAGGATGTCGTCATCCATTGCGGCTCTCCCATACGGTATGATTTGCAATCATTCTGCAAGAAAGGTGACGAAATGTCAAGGTATTTCTACTGCTCGATGGCGTCGATGGCATCATCGACCTCTCCGGAACGCCAGCCGAGCTCAATCAGAATAGCGCGCGACCGCCTTGTATCGAAGCCTTTGGCCGCGAGCGAGGCGGCAGCCCGGGCTATCGCCTCGCCCCTCGCCTCGCCCTCGAACGCCCGGGATAGAGCCGTCTTTATCGCGCGCCTGTCCACCCCTCGCGACGACAGCGAGGCCGACAGGCTCCTCGGACCCTCGGCCCTAGAACGGCAGCGCTGCCGGATCCACGACTCCGCGTAGCGCTCGTCAGATAGGAGCCCCTCCGCCTCGAGCCTGTCGAGGGCGGCCTTCGCCGCGGCTTTCGGGGCGCCTCGGGAGGCGAGCTTCAGCTCCAATCCGAAGCGGAACTGCTCGGCCCTGGCCAGGAGGGAGAGGGCGCGCGCCTCCGCCTCGGTGGCCTCGACGGCCGCCGACAGCAGCTCGTCCGGGATATCCAGGGGAGGCTCAGGACGGACGCCGACCGGAGCCGCGAATAGCCCGGTGGCGTCGTAGGCCGATTTAAAACGAAAAAGGGAGCCGTCTTCGGCGACCGCCTTGACGGTGCCGAGGGCTCCCTCCTCGTAGGAGACGATACGGGCCACCTGGCCGCCTTCGTCCGTTCTTCTTAGCGCTTGGAGAACTGGAAGCGCCTGCGGGCTCCGCGTTGTCCGTACTTCTTGCGCTCGACCATTCGCGGATCGCGGGTAAGGAACCCGTTGTTCCTGAGCGCCAGGCTCGAGGCGGGATCGACCTGGCTGAGCGCCCGGGCGATACCGTGCTTACAGGCGCCGGCCTGGCCGTTGGGGCCGCCGCCGACCACGTTGATCACGATGTCGAACTTATTGTCGCTCGCGGTCACGACGAGGGGCTGACGGACGGAACCGGCGATTTCGGCTACCGGGAAGTACTTGTCGAGCTCGAGGTTATTGACGGTGATCTTGCCGCTGCCTTCGCGAAGGTAGACGCGCGCGACGGCGGTCTTGCGCCTTCCGGTTCCAATTCCGAGATTCCTGACCATCGTATACCTCTCTTAGACTTCGATAGCGACGGGCGCCTGGGCCGCGTGCGGGTGGTTCGGCCCAGAATAGACCTTGACGTTCCTCGCGAGCTTGCGGCCGAGCGGTCCCTTGGGGAGCATGCCTCGGATGGCTATCTCGAGCGGGTCGATCGGATGCCGCTCTATGAGCGACGCGAACGTGTTCTTCTTGAGCCCGCCCGCGAAGCCGGTGTGCCTATAGTACATCTTGTCGTTGAACTTATTGCCGGTCACTTCGATCTTCTCGGCGTTAACGATCACGACGTAGTCACCGATTTCCTGGTGCGGGGTGTAGCAAGCCTTGTGCTTGCCGCGGACGAGGATAGCCGCCTTGGCGGCTACGCGGCCGAGGCGCTGGCCCTGGGCGTCTATCACGAACCAGGAACGAGCTACTTCAGCCGGCTTAACGAATAGGGTCTTCATCAATCTATACCTTCACCTTCGTGGAGTTCATTAGCGTAAAAAACGGCGAGCGGTATAATCACATACATCGCATATCGTGTCAAGCGGACCCGGGGCCTTACTCTTTCTTCTCGGTCGCCGCCTCTTCGGCCTCTTCCTTCTTGGCTTCTATCCTGTCCTTGATGTCGGCGACGCCAATGAACACGGCTATGAGGCCTATGAAGGCCGCGAGCACCGGAATCGAGCCGCGAAGGAAGGCCAGGACGTCCTGCCACCAGCCCAGCGGGCCAGGGATGCAGGCGAAAACGGCGAACGCGATGCAGACGATACCGACTATTAGAGCTACCATGATTTCCTCCGATTTCATAGAACGACCCGCGCTTCAATCCGGGGCGCTATCCGCACCGCATAAGCATACCCGAAACGAGGGTTTCGTCAATAAGGCTACTCCGACGGGCGTTGCCTCGGGCGACTCATCGCCCCTATACTACATCCATCAGCCCCGAAAGGATAGTCATGATACCCGATGGAGCCCTCGTATTCTTCAAGTCACGTCCCGCGATCGTCAGGCGCGACGGGGATCGCATCGAGCTTACCTTCGAGGGCGGCGCTCCGGCCCGCGTACGCGACAAGGACGTCGAGCCAATCCACCCCGGCCCGCTCAAGGCGGTGCCGAGGCCAGCCCAAGGCGGTGAGTTCCAGACGGCCTGGGACATGACCGCCGGGTCGTCGCTATCGCTCGGCGAGCTCGCCGACCTGGCGTTCGGGTCGGCCGGTCCGTCGGAGACGCTCGCGTGCAGGCTCGCGGCCGCAGAGGGAATCCTCTTCCGGATGGACGGAGAGCGCGTCGCGGCGCTCTCGGCCGAGGAGCGGGAGGCCGAGGAAGCCAAGCGCAGGCGCAAGGAAGGCGAGGCCGCCGAGAGGGCCGCCTTCGTGGAGCGGGCCAAGCGCGGGAAGACCGAACCGGGCGACGAGCGGTTCTGGGGCGAGGTAGAGGCCCTGGCGCTCGGGCGCACACAGAAATCCCGTATGGCCAGCGATATCGGAGCCGGCGAAGGCCCGGAATCCGCTCAGGCCTGGCTCCTCAAAGCCGGCCTGTGGACGACGAGGACTAATCCCCACCCCGCCCGCTCGGGGCATCCTTCCAAGGCGCCCGATCTCGAGCTGGGGCCGGACGACGACGAGGGCCGCGTCGACCTGACGGGCATGGAGGCCTGGGCCATCGACAACGCCTGGAGCCACGACCCCGACGACGCCGTATCCTGGGACGGCGAGGCCGTCTGGGTGCACGTCGCCGACCCGGCGAGCGCCATAACGCCGGGCAGCCCCGCCGACCTGGAGGCCTCGAACCGATCGGGCACCCTGTACCTGCCCGAAGGCGCGATCCCCATGCTGCCTGACGCCGCCCTAGAGCGCTTCGGGCTCGGCCTCTCGGCGACGTCCCGGGCGCTGTCGTTCAGGATAGCGCTAGACCCCGACGGCCTCGTCTCCGACGTCAGGGTCGCGCCGAGCCTCGTCAGGGTCTCGAGGGCCTCGTACGGCCAGGCCGACCCCATGCTCGCCTCGGGCCCGCTAGCCGAGCTCGCGCGGGTAGCCGAGCTCCGCAAGGCCTACAGGCTCCGCAACGGCGCCGTGGACATCGATATTCCCGAGGTGCGCGTCTGGGTAGACTCCGGCGAGCCGAGGATCGATCCGGTGGCTCGTTACGCCTCGAGCGGCGTAGTGCGGGAGATGATGGTGATGGCGGGCGAGGGCCTGGCTAGGTGGGCCTTCGACAGGGGGTTGCCGTTCCCGTATTACAGCCAGGAAGCGCCTGGCTCGCGGGAAGGGCTCCCGGGGGGCCTGGCGGGAGAATTCGCCAAGCGCAGGCTGATGAAGGCCGGCATGGCGGGGGCGCAGCCTCGGGCCCACCAGGGGCTAGGGGTGACCATGTACGCGCAGGCGACGAGCCCGCTCCGCCGCTACGGAGACCTCTTAGGGCACCAGCAGGCCCGGGCCGCCCTCGCGGCCGAATCGGGACGATCCTCGCCGCCGCCCCTCCCCGCCGACGAGCTGTCTATGAGGCTGGCCCGGGCCGCCGCCGGAGCCCAGGCGGTGCGCAAGGCGGAGCGCCAGAGCGAGCTGCACTGGACGATCGCGTGGCTGCTCGACAGGCCGGGCTGGGAAGGCGACGCGGTGGCGGTACAGGCCGGCGGAGGGGACGCTCAGCTCTACCTGCCGGAGATAGGCCTGGAAACGAGGATCAGGGCATCGGGCCTCGAGCAAGGCGCTGCCGTCAGGGTCAGGTTCCAGAAGGCCGATATTGCCAGGCTCGACGTCCAGTTCTCCATAATATAGTTGACCCTAAGCCGTCGCTCATCTATGCTAGCGTGGTGAGCATGGAACAAAAAGATTATCGCCTCGCGGCGATCATGTACACCGACATAGTCGGGTTCTCTCGCATGATGGAACGGGACGAGGCGGGTACGCTCGACGTGCTCCGTTACCATAATACGCTGATCACCGACATCGTGACGAAGCGGCACGGGACGGTCATCAAGACGATAGGCGACGCCTTCCTCGTCGACTTCCGCAATACCGTGGACGCGCTCCAATGCGCCATGGAGATACAGGCGGCCGTCTACGAGCATAATAAGGAAGGCAAGGGACAGGCCCTCCTGCTGCGGATAGGCCTGCACCTCGGCGACATCTACTTCTTCGAGAACGACGCCCTCGGCGAGGGCATCAATATCGCCAGCCGCCTCCAGTCGTTCGCCAGGCCAGGCACCATCTGCTTCTCGCAGGACGTCTATAATCAGGTACTCAATAAGCTCGACTTCAGGGCGGAGAAACTGGGCAAGGTCTCCCTCAAGAATATCACCAAGGAAATCCACGCCTACGAGGTCGCCAGCCCCAACGTCGAATTCGACCCCGACCGCGACAAGCCGCGGCCCGGCTTCAAGCCGGCGGAGATAGACGACGCCGCCGCGACCGCGGCCCCGTTGCCGGGCACGCCCTCCCCCGCCCACCGCGGCTACGGCCCCGAGGCCGCGAAGGCCGTACTCGACGACATACGCAAGGCGATACTCGAGGATACCAAGACCATGGGGCGCCGCCTCACGGTGGCCGAGGCCCTCGAGCGCTACGGGGAATACGGCGTCGAGGCCAAGGAAGTCATCGCGTCGATGGCCGACAAGGGCCTCGTGCAGAAGACCGGGCCGTCCGGCGGCTCCTTGGCGCAGGGAGACCGGCCGTTCGGCCAGGCCTTCTCCGGCCCAGGCGGCGCCAAGGCGGGGGAAACGGATCTCGCCTCGGATATAGGCCGGGCCGTCGAGGGCATAGCCCGCGCTATAGAGCAGAGCGTCGGGGACTGGCAGAAAGCCGGCTCCCGAGGCAGGGGAAGCCGCCGCGGACGGGACTACGACTCCCGCTACGAGGACGTCGGCGGCCGAGCCGAGCGCTCGATAGAGCGCGCCGCGGAGAAGCTCGAGCGTACCATAGACAGGATCTCCGGCGGTGACGAGAAGAGCGCCATCAAGGCGGAATTCCGCAGGCACCAGGCCGAGGTCGGGACGGGGAAGTGGGACGCAGAGCTCAGGAGCTCGGAGCACTTCAAGCCCGGCTCCGAGGAGATAGAGACCGATTTCGCGCGCTACCGCGACAAGCTAGAGGCGCGAGCCAGGAAGTCCAGCGCCGGTTTCATAGGCAACCTGCTATCGTTCGCCGGCGTCAACGCGCTCCTATGGTATATTAACCTGACCTTCGCCCCCGGGTTCACTTGGGCCGCCATCGTTACCGCGGCATGGGGGACGGGCCTCGTGAGCAACCTGTTCGCGACGGTACGCGGGAAGGCCAAGGCGTCGGAGGTAGATAAGATCCCGGAGCTAGCCCCAAGCGAGCTGGACGTCTACAAGAAGATCAATAGGGTCCGGGACGGCATGGCCATGCATCTCGCCAGCGTCGTCTCCGTACCGCCGCTCCTCTTCACCATCAATCTCCTGACCTCCCCGGGATTCCTCTGGGCCGCCATACCGTCCGGCATCATGGCGCTGAGCTTCCTAGGCCACCTCGCTTCCTACCCGGGCACGCTCCGGGGACTCGAGAAGAAGCTATGGCGCCTGCTCGGCGTGGATTCGTGGCGGGAGCTGTTCAGGATAGGCGCGAACCGCAGGGCCGGGGCCTCGGCCGGGCAGTACGCGTCGGTCTACGCCGAGGTCGCGTCGATCCGCGACCAGATCGTCAAGGACCTCAAGGCGGGCAAGGGCTCCGACGAGTTCGGCAAGGACATGATCCCGACCCTCGACCGCTACGTCGATCAAGTCAAGATGCTCTCGCACTCGGTCAACGAGATAGACGGCATCGTCTCGACCATACCCATGGACGCCTTGAGGCGCGACCGGGAAGAGCTGGAGGCGAAGCGCTCCGGCTCGACCAGCCAGGCCCTCAAGGACGAATACGGCCGTTCCATCGCCGAGATAGCGAGGCAGGAGAAGGCCTGCAAGGACCTGGAGGACCAGCGGGAGCTCCTGCGGCTAAGGCTCGGATCGTCCGCGAACGCCCTTAAGCAGCTCAAGATAGACATGGCCAGGATGAAGGCCCTGCCCGAGGCCGGCGAGCGCCAGGCCCTGGAGGACATACGGAAGAAGGCGAGCGAGCTTTCAGGGTACCTCGACGATCTCAAGACGGGCTACGACGAGACCTCGGCCGACCCGTACGCGGAACTCGAGCGGCTCGCCGCGGAAGCCGACGAGCGCGCGAGGCTGGAAGGCCGCCCGGCAGGCGTCGAAGGCTCCGGCGCCGAAGGCTCCGGCGCCGAGGGCTCCGGCGCCGAGGGCTCCGGCGGGAGGGGGGCCGGCCGTTGACAGGCTCGCCCGCTTCGATCTACTATCTGCCTACGGTCCGGTAGCTCACTTGGATAGAGCGATTGCCTCCTAAGCAATAGGTAGTGGGTTCGATTCCCGCCCGGATCAAAACGGAACGACATGCTAGTAATAGGTAGGAAGCCCGCAGGCTGCTCTAGGAAGCAGGATGCGGGCTTTTTCGTATCGCCTATTTGTTATAGTACAGATTCGGCAGCCACGTAGCGATTCCCGGGAAGACCATGATAATCGCCAGGCCGACGATCATCAGGAGCACGAAGGGTACGACCGAGCGGTAGATGTCGCCCAGAGTAATCTCCTTGGGGGCCATGGCCTTCATGAGGAAGAGGTTATAGCCGAAAGGCGGCGTAAGGTACGCGATCTGGCAGGTTACGGTATAGAGGATACCGTACCATATGGGATCGAATCCCAGCTTGATGATGAGCGGGATATAGAGCGGCGCCACGATTATCAGCATGGCCGTATCGTCGAGGAACATCCCCATGATGATGTACGACAGCTGCATCATTATGATGACGCCCCAGGGGCCGAAGCCGTTATTGAGGAACAGATCCCGTATGGCGTTCACGGCTCCGAGCCCGTCGAATATGGACCCGAACGCCAGGGCGGCGAGGATGACCCACATGAACATGCAGCTGACGCTCAGGGTATCGCGGAGGACCTCTCCCATGACCTTCTTGGTCAGGCGTCCCTTGAGCAGCGCGGCGATGGTAGTGACTACGGCGCCGACGGCCGAGCTCTCTACCAGGTTCGTGATGCCCATGAAGAACAGGCCCGACATCATGAAGATGATGAACAACGGCAGCAGGCCCGCGCGGAGCAGCAGCAGCTTCTGCCCTAGCGGCATCGTGCGCTCCTCCTTGGGCAAGACGGGCCCGAGTTTCGGGTTGATGGCGCACCTGATTAGGATATAGGCGATGAAGAGGCCCGCCAGGAGGAATCCGGGCATGAAGCCGGCGAGCCAGAGCCTCCCGACGGGTTGCCTCGCTATCATGCCGTAGAGCACCAGCACGACGCTCGGCGGTATCATGATCCCGAGGGAGCTGCCGGCCTGGATGACCCCCGTCACCATCCTCTTGTCGTACTTCCTCTTGAGCATCTCGGGCAGCGCTATGCTCGAGCCGACCGCCATGCCGGCTACGCTCAGGCCGTTGATCGCCGACACCACGCACATGAGCAGTATCGTGCCGATCGCCAATCCCCCGGGGATCGGCCCGGTCCAGACGTGTATCATCTGGTACAGGTCGTCGGCTATGCCCGACTTGGCGAACATGTAGCCAATGTAGATGAAAATAGGCAGCGTAAGGAGCGGGTACCAGACGAGGAGCTTGAAGGCGGCCTGGAACGCCATGCCCACCCCTCCCACGCCCCATAGCATCACCGCGAATATGGACGCGACGCTGCCTATGACGGCGAAGATATGCCGGCCCGATAGCAGCATGATGAGCATCGAGGAGAACATCATCAGCGCCATGAAGGAATAGCCGCTCATGATTTTTCCTCGATCCGCAGATTCTCGCCCTTGATATCGGCTACGTCCTTGATCAGCTCCGATATGACCTGCAGGAACATGAGGAAGATGCCCGCTACCATGAAGATCTTTATCGGCGTCACCTGCGGAGCCCAGGCCGAGTAGGTGATCTGCTTATACTCGATGGCGTACTGGATGCCCTGTATCCCGCCCCATAGGAGGATTATCATATAGACGAGCAGGGGTACGAACGTGATGACGTCGGCGACGGCCTTCCCCTTCTTGGTCCACCTACTATAGAACAGGTCCATCCTGACGTGCCCGCCGACGAGCAGGGTGAATCCGCCGCCGAGCAGATAATAGGCGGCCATGAAGAACTGGGTCAGCTCCACGGCCCAGATATTAGGACGGCCGAAGACGGTCCTCATGATCGTATCGTATAGCAGTATCCCCATCATTATGAAAATCAAGAACATCACGACCTTGCCGACTAGCCGGCTCGTCGCGTCTACGATGCGCACGTACGTTTTTGCCGCCCTTAGCATCGATCCCTCCTGGCAATTAGACAGGCTTTCCCAGAGCCCCCGTCCTACCGCCGGGGGGCGGCGGGACGGGGGCGCGCATGGGAAATAGCTTTAGAACGTAGCGCCGCGGCCTAGTACCTGTACGGAGCCCCGGCCTTCTCCATGGTGTCGATATACTTCTTGAGGATGGCGACCACCTTGGCGTTCCTGGGGCTCTTCTTCGCGATCTCGTCCCAGTACTTGTACGCGGCCTCCTCGACTATCTTCCACTCCGAGTCGGGGATGGTCGTCAGCGTGAGCTTCCCGCCGTTCACGCGGTAGTTAGCCTCGCCGTACCAGTACCAGTGGAGCCTGAAGTAGTGGGACTTGTCTATCGCGAGCTTGAACAGCTGCTGCAGGTGCGGGGGCACCTTGGCCCAGGCGTCGGTGTTGACGAACCAGCCTCCGGACCACGCTCCCGAGACAGGATTGGTTAAATAATATTTCGTTACGTCCGCCCATCCGACGGTATAGTCCTCGGTGATGCCGGACCAGGCCACGCCGTCGAGCATGCCGGTCTGTATGGCCATCTCCACGTCCTGGTACGGTAGCACGGTGGGCACCACGCCGAACTGCTGCATGAACTGCCCGCCCGTCGGGAACATGTACATCCTGAGTCCCTTAAGGTCGCTCAGGTGGTTGATCGGCTTGGTCGTGGCGAAGTTGCACGGATCCCAGCTTCCCTGGCTCAGCCAGGTGACGCCCTTGATCTCGTCGTACGCCTCTTTCCATATCTCGTTAAGGCCGTACCAGTTCCAGAGCACGTTTACGTCGAGGCCGTACCTCGCCGCGAGCGGGAAGTAGGCCGCGAAGACGGAGACGTCGACCGGCGACGCCATCGAGTCGTCGTCGCTCACGACCGCGTCGATCGTGCCTTCCTGCAGCGCGCGGAACAGCTCGCCTTGCGGCACGAGCTGGTCCGCCGTGTACACGTCGATGATCATCTCGCCGTTCGCGGCGATATTGAATTCGTCGATGGCGTTCTTCACGACGAAATCGTTAAGCGCAGGTCCGGCGTACGACTGCAGCCTCCACCTGATCACTTCCTTCTTGGCCTGCCCTTCCGCCGCGGGTCCCGCCTCCTTCGCGCCGCACGCGCCCGTCATAAGCGCGGCTCCGCCCACAATCGCCACCATGACCAGGAATTTATTTCGCTTCCTTTTAATGCCCACGGTTGATGCTCCGGCTTTCATAAAGCCTCCTTGTGGTGTGAATAGAACTCCGTGCAGGCGTGCCTGCACACGTTAACTATATGGCATTACCAAGTCGCGTCAATAAAAATTATTAATTCTCTATAGCCGTCGCCCGCATTACTCCAATTGATAAATTATATTAATTTTGTTAATTAATTATTTATACTTTTTCCACCTTCGATTTATCAACGGGGAAAGAAATTTTAATTGACAGCTCGGGCCGGCGACCCTATGCTGAAGAAATATTATCCACATGGGCTCGCGAACTATTTCATTCGCTTGCTTGGCACCTGATTGCGTATGAAGGCCCGGAAGCGAAGACAGTCCGCCGGTCCATGACGATCGGGAAGGAATACCATGCCAAACAAGGAAAACGGGGTTACGCGTGGCGTCAGGGAACCGGCAGTCGCGGGCTCGGATCAGCCCCGCGAGATCCGGATCCGGGTGAACGGCTCGTGGCGTAGTTTCAGGCTCGAATCCGACCTGAGCCCCGCCACGACGCTTTCGTACGTCCTCAGGGAGAAGCTCGGCTTCACCGGGCTGAAGGTGTCTTGCGACGAGGGAGCCTGCGGGGCCTGTACCGTGATCCAGGACGGCAAGGCCGTCCTCTCGTGCATGGTGCTCGCGGTCGAGGCCGACGGGCGCGACGTCACCACGATCGAGGGCCTCCCCGCCGACGACCCGGTCGTCCAGGCCTTCGCCGAGCAATCGGAGCCCGGCTACGGAACGGCCATGCAGTGCGGCTACTGCACGCCCGGGTTCGTCATGACCGCGAGGGCCCTGCTTAACGACAACCCGTCCCCGACGCTATCCGAGATAAAGGACGCGCTGGCGGGCAACATCTGCCGCTGCGGCTGCTACGCCGGGATCGCCCAGGCCGTCCTGCGCGCGTCCGCCAAGATCGCGGCCGGAAGGAGCGCGTCATGAGCCAAGCGTATAAGCCGCGGGTACCCCGCAAATTCGTAGGCGGCTATAGGCCGAAGATCGACGGCCCGGACAAGGCCAGCGGAAGGGCGCTGTACGCGGACGACATGACCATCAAGTCCCGCTTCCCGGACATGCTGTACGCCAAGATACTCCGCAGCCCCTATCCTAACGCCAGGATAAGGAAATTCGACCTAAGCAAAGCCGAGGCCCTTCCCGGCGTCGTCTCGATAATGACCTACGAGGACCCCGAGTTCAAGTCGCTCAAGCTGACGAACGCCGGCTGGACCGACTGCGTCGATACGGTGAGCTGGGACCGCATGATGTTCCAGTTCCGCGACCGGCGCGTGCTGGGCGAGTACGCGTGCTGGGTCGGCGACGAGATGGGAATAGCCGTGGCCGCCGAGACCGAGGAGATCGCGGACGAGGCGCTGGGCCTCATCGACATAGACTGGGAGACTTCGCCGTTCGTGCTCGACCCTCTCGAGGCGATGAAGAAGGGCGCGCCGCTGGTGCACCCCGACATCCAGGAGACGAACGTCCTGGCGCCGGACCCGACGGGCGGCCCCGACGTGTTCGAGGATCGGGGCGACGTCGAGGAGGATTTCAAGCGGGCCGAATTCGTCGTCGAAGGCGAATCGGTATTCCACAACGCCACGCAGGGCTCCATGGACAACTGGTGCTGCCTCATGCAGTGGAAGGCGGACCAGCTGACGGTCTGGTCGAACCATTACGCGGCGGACCAGCTACGCATGCACATAAAGGAGATGCTCGGGTTGCCCCTCCACAAGATACGCGCAATAGCGTCGTACGTCGGGGGACAGTTCGGGCGCGGCGACACGGGCGACCAGCCGTTCTTCCTCGTAACGAGCCTGCTGGCGATGAGGACCGGCAGGCCGGTCAAGTACCGTCATACCAGGCACCAGAGCTTCCTCAACACCAGGCAGCCGGCAATCTACACCTTCAAGGCCGGGGCGAAGAGGGACGGGACGATCACGTCGCTGCACTTCAAGTCGATAGGCAACGTCGGCGCCTACGCCGACCTGTCGATGTTCGCGCTCAAGTTCGTTCCCAAGGAACTGGCCGAGGTATTCATGGCCCACATCCCCAACCTACGGATGGAATCGTACGGCGTCTACACGAACGTCATCCCCGGCTGCATGATGCGCGGCGTGGGGAACTCGCAGTTCAACCTGGTCTTCGCGCACGTCATGGACGCCGTAGCCGAGAGGCTGGGCATGGATCCCATCGACCTATGCATCAAGAACTTCGCGCACGAGTGGGAGAAGCTACCGAGCGAGAGCCTCGTAGCGGTGCTGAACGAGGGCGCCGAGCGTCTCGGATGGAAGGACAAGCGGCACCTGCCGGGCAAGGGCAGGGCCTACGACGGCGTCAAGAGGCGCGGCGTCGGGTTCTCGTGCCATCCCTCTTGGCACGCCGAGTGGCAGGAGAAGCGCCGAGGCAAGGTGCAGGTCAACCTTACGCTCAACCCGGATTGCACGGTACTGCTCAACGCGGCGACCATAGAGGTCGGCGGCGGCTCGAACACCTGCAACGTCCTCGGCTGCGCGGAGGCGCTGGGCTTCCTCGGTATAGGAGTGGAGGATATACACTGGACCAGCATCACCGATACCAACGACGGCATCAAGGATTGCGTCCAGACGGACAGCGCCGTTTCGTTCCTCCAGGCCGAGGTCATGATCGATTCGGCGAAGGAGCTCAAGCTGAGGCTCAGGGAAGCCGGCGCCGAGATCCTGAACGTCAAGGCCTCCGACATCGACATCGTCGAGGGAGAGGTAATAGTCGCGTCGCGGCCCGACCTGAGGATGACGGTGAAGCAGATGCTCCATAAGGGGGACAACGCGCCCATCACCGTGGCCAAGAGCCGATCGCCCGACGTCGCCCTGACTGGCGTCCCCTTTTTCGCCAACTTCGCCGAGGTCGAGGTAGACACGAGCACGGGCAAGGTCGACGTACTGAGGCTCGTCGTGGTCAACGACTGCGGCACCGTGATGTACGCCTCCGGCGCGGAGTCCCAGCAGATAGGCGGGCAGTGCATGGGCATGGGCGAGGCCCTCACCGAGGAGATAATCTACGACAAGGCGACGGGCATACCGCTTAACTTCAACTGGGTAGACTACACCATCCCGACCATGGCCGACATGCCTGACATCGACCCCGTGCTGCTCGAGGTATGGAAGGGCACCGGAGAGTACGGGGCCTGCGGCATCGGCGAAGGCACGGTGTCGTGCACGCCGGGGGCGATCCTCAACGCGATATACAACGCCATAGGGGTAAGGGTGAACGATATTCCGATCAAGCCGGAGAAGATTCTCAAAGCCCTGGGAAAGGACTGAGGGTACAACCATGGGAATGCGAAAATTCGAACACGTATCGGCTACGTCGCTCGGCGACGCGGTCACGAAGCTCGGCGAATACCGCAAGGGGGCCGTAGCGGTAGCGGGCGGCACCGACATACTAGGAGTGCTCAAGGACGAAGTGCATCCCGTATACCCTCGGGTGCTCGTCGACCTCAAGGGCATCGGGGGTCTCGACTTCATCCGCGAGGAAAAAGGCGGGATCAAGATAGGCGCCCTTACCACCCTCTCCGCGATAGCGAGGAGCGACGTCGTCAGGAAGTCCGTACCCCTGCTCGCCGACGCCGCGCACGCCGTCGCGTCCCCCCAGCTCCGGAACATGGGCACGCTGGGAGGCAACATCTGCCAGGAGCCGCGATGCTGGTACTACCGCGGCTACGACAACGTCTTCCATTGCCTCCGCAAGGGCGGCGACAAGTGCCCCGCGCTGACCGGCGAGAACAGGTTCCATTCGATCTTCGGGTCGATGCGCGTAGGCGCGCCCGGATGCTCCTCGGGCTGTCCCGACAGTATAGACATACCGCGCTACATGGAGAGGATACGCGAGGGAAGGATCGAGGAGGCGGGGCGCATCATCCTGGAGAACAACCCGATGCCGGCCGTAACGGGCCGCGTCTGCCCGCACTTCTGCGAGCAGGGATGCAACCGTACCGACCAGGACAGCGCGGTATCGATCAGGGCGGTCGAGAGGCGGGTCGGCGACTATATACTCGAGAACGCCGGGAAGTACAAGAACCCGCCGGCCGCGGAGAACGGCAAGAAAGTAGCGATAGTAGGCGGAGGGCCGGCCGGCCTCTCCTGCGCGTACTACCTCAGGCGGCGAGGCTTCGGGGTCGTCGTATACGATAAGCAGCCGAAGCTCGGCGGCATGCTGCGCTACGGCATCCCGGATTTCCGCCTATCACAGGGCGTCCTCGACAGGGAGCTGGATTTCCTCCTGTCGACGGGCATAGTCGCCAAGACCGGGCAACGGCTCGGCAAGGACTTCACGCTCGACGGACTCAGGAAAGAAGGCTTCGACGCCGTCTTCCTCGCCATGGGCTCATGGGTCGCCAAGGGCATGGGCATCGAGAACGAGAGCCATGCGAGCGTCGTACCGGGCATATCGTTCCTCGAAGGCGTGAAGTGGAACGGCCCGCCCGCCCTCTCCGGCGTGGTCGCCGTGGTCGGCGGCGGCAACACCGCCATCGACGCGGCCAGGACGGCGCTCCGCTGCGGCGCGAAGAAGGTCGTGCTGCTGTACCGCCGGACGAGGCCCGAGATGCCGGCCGAGGACGAGGAGATAGAAGACGCCATAAAGGAAGGCGTCGAGCTGCAGTTCCTGGTCGCCCCGAAGAAAGCGGTACTCGACGGAAAGAACCTCGTCGGCCTCGAATGCGCGAAGATGAGGCTTGGCGAGGCCGACGCGTCGGGCAGGCCGCGGCCGGTCGAGATCAAGGGCAGCGATTTCCTGTTCAAGGCCGACTGGGTCATATCCGCCATAGGCCAGGACCAGAGCCTGCTGGGCCTCGATAACGCCTCGTACGGCGCCATCAAGCTTACCAAGGGCAACGGCATCGAAGCGGACGAGGAAACCTTCCAGACCAGCGTGACAGGCGTGTTCGCCGGCGGCGACGTCGTGACGGGACCGGCGACGGCTGTCGAGGCCCTGGCGGCCGGCAGGAAATCGGCGAGGTCCATCGCCGCCTACCTTACCGGCGATAGGCCTGAGCCGTCCGGCGTCGACGCGGCGAGGGAAGCGCTCAGGGGGATCAACGCCGAGGCGCTCAAGGCATCCGAGAGGGTCGGCGTCAAGGAGGTCGCGCCTTCGAGCCGATGCCTCGACGCCGAGGACTACGCGACGCTGGACGACGGCAAGGTGGGCATCGAGGCCCATCGCTGCCTCGACTGCAGCTGCGTAGCGGTCAACGCCTCTGACGTCGCGCCCGCCCTCGTCGCCCTCGGGGCCAGCGTAAAGACTACGAAGCGGACGATAGCCGCGGAGGACTTCTACACCGTCGGCGTCATGGCGACTACGGTACTGGAGATGGACGAACTGGTGACGGAGATATTCGTACCGGCGCCGAAGCCGGGAACCAGGTTCAGTTTCCAGAAGTTCAGGATACGCAACTCCATCGACTTCCCGATAGTAAGCGTCGCGTCCGCCCTGACCTTCGACGGCGCGACGATCAAGGACGCCAGGATAGTGTTCGGAGCCGTCGCCCCCATTCCGCTTCGAGCGGTGAACGTGGAGGAAGCCCTCGTCGGCAAGGCGGCCAGCGAGGAGACCGCGGAGGCGGCGGGAGCGGTAGCGGCCAGGCAGGTATTCCCGCTGGAGCATAACCGCTACAAGGTCCAGATACTGAAAGGACTCCTAAGGAAGGCTATCCTGGCTCCCTAGCGACCCAAGCCCCGCTTATAAGCCCCCGGCCGTCGGCTACGACGACCGGGGGCTTGTTCGCGCCCGGCTACCGGAGGCGACGAGCGGTGGAAGAGGCGCTAAGGGGAAGAGCCCTGGACGGGAGACGCGCTAGCGACGCTATCCGAGGCGTTCGACGCCCAGATACGCGACGGGCTGCACTACGGAGCCCAGGTATCCATATGGCGGGGCGGAGGCGTTCAATCGAGCCGGGGGCGCTATCGCCGCTCAGGGCTCGGCACCGGTGATCCGCTCGACGCCGTTCATGATCTACTCCGTCACGAAGTCGATCGTCGCGACCGCCGTGCATATGCTGGCCGACCGGGGCGAGCTGGACCTCGACGCCCCGGTTTCCAGGTACTGGCCGGGATTCGGCAAGCGGGGCAAGGACAGAATCACCGTAGCCCAGTTGCTGTCGCATACGGCGGGCATTCCGGGCAAGCCCGGGCTCCTGGACCTAGCCTCCCGGCTCTCTCCCCGGCCGATGTCGAGCCGGGTAGCGGCGCTCGCCCCCGATTACGAACCGGGCTCCCGGCGGCTTCCTATATCCGCGACGAGATATTCAAGCCGCTCGGCATGGCCGATAGCTTCGCGGGCCTGCCCTCGAGCAGGTACCGCTCGGCCTCGACCGTTAATTCGGGCGACCCGGCGCAGGATACGGCCTCCAGGGTCTTCGGGAACCGCCTCATCCTAAAAAAAAGCCGATATCGGCCCCAAACCGCGAGCGCGTTCCGCTATAGTAAGAGGAATGTGTTCGACACCGCTCGAATCATATCGATTCCCAAGGAACCGGCTCGCGGCGGGCCTCCGTAGCGCGCGAGCGGGGCCAAGGCCGCCGCTCGCCTTCGCCCCGATACAGCCGCCCCGGGCCTCCTTGGGAAAAAAGCCGGCGAGCCCCTCGGCCAATGGGTCGACGGGAATAAAAATATCCAATGTCGTATATTTCGATTTACATATATCCAAATGCCCTTATACTATCTCATCCTCTCGTCCGCCTGCGGCTGGCGAGCAATCGGGAGCATTCCATGAAAGCACTCAAGGCTAGGTTCCTAGTATTCCTCGCGCTATGGGGCGCGTGGCTCGTGCTCACGGCGCCGTGGAGCGGCGAAGAGGCGATCGCCGGGGCCGCGGCGGCGCTCCTCGTCGCCGTACTGCCCTTCTTCCCGGCGTCCCCGCTTTGCGACTTAAGGCTAGGCCCCAAGCCGCTGGCCTACTCGGTAGCCTTCGGGTTCGTCTTCCTGAAGGCCCTGGTCCTCTCCAACCTCGACGTCGCCTTCAGGGTACTGCATCCCCGCCTGCCGATCGCCCCCGGTATCGTCAAGGTAAAGACCGCGCTCAAGACTCCCTTGGGAAGGCTACTGCTAGCCAACGCGATCACGCTGACGCCCGGGACCATCACCGTCGAGACGAGGGGAGAGGATCTATACATACACTGGATCAAGGTAGCGGCGGCGGACCCCGAGGGGGCGACCGAGGCTATCGTGTCTCAATTCGAGAAATACCTGGAGGTGATCTGTGGCTAACGGGATTTTCAGCGTCGCCACCGGCATCGCGATACTCGGCCTGCTGCTCGCGAGCGTCAGGCTCGCCAAAGGCCCTTGGGCCGTCGACAGGATCGTCGCCCTCGACGCGATGACCATCATCGCGACCTCGCTCATCGTCGCCTTCGCGGTTTTCTCGGGCAGGCGGATATACGTAGACGTCGCCATGGTGTACGGGCTCGTCGGCTTCGCGGGCGTCGTGGCCTTCGCGCGTTACCTGGAAGGAGGCTTGTGATGGCGGAAATACTAGGCGCCTGCATCAGCCTCGTCGGGGCCGTCTTCTTCTTGCTATCGGCCATAGGGCTACTGCGCATGCCCGACGCCTTTACCCGCATGCAGACGGGCACCAAGGCGACGACGCTAGGCTCGATACTCTTCCTTATAGGCATAGGCGTCATGAGGCCGGACTACCTGGGGAGGACGGTCCTCCTCGCGGGCTTCATCGCCCTTACCAACCCGGTAAGCTCCAACGCGCTCGCGCGGGCCGCGCACGGCTTCAGGAAGCGCCTTGGCGCTAGGCTGGAACCGGACGCACTGGCGGCGGACGAGCCGATCGCGGCGAGCGCGCCGCAGGAGGCCGAGCATGGCGACTGACATAGCGATACTCGCGGCCGGGATACTCATGATCGCCGCGGGCGTAGGGGCGGTCCTCGCTAAGAGCCTCCTCGTCTCCATCATCCTCTCTGGCGGGGTCAGCCTCGTAGCCAGCGCCGTGTTCCTCCTCATGGGGGCCCCGGACGTGGCGATGGCCGAGGCGGCGATAGGCTCGGGCCTGACCATGGTCGTGTTCCTCTACGCCCTGGCCCGGTCCAAGCAGGCCGACGCCGAGGACTCGGACGAGCGCGTCGAGAGCCCCGCCTCCGAGACGGGAGGCGCGGTATGATGCGCAAGGTTCTCGTTACCCTGGCTATCCTGGGCTTCGCCCTCGCGCTGCTGCCCCTGGCCTACCGCGCCGGCGTGCAGGACCGGCCCGGCGCCCTCGCGGCCGGGTACCTCGATGACGCCCCGCGCGAGCTAGGCGCCGCCAACGTCGTCACCGCCATAGTGGTGAGCTACCGAGGATTCGATACGCTCGGCGAGGTGGCGGTGCTTTTCGCCGCGACGGCGGGCGTCGGGGCGATGCTGACTAAGAAGCGCCTGGGACCGGACGCCGCCTCTGGCCGCGGGACGCCCGCGACCGAGGTGCTCCGCACGGCGACGGGCCTCCTGACGGGCCTCCTCGTGATGTTCGGCGTCTATATCTTCACGCACGGGCACCTCACTCCGGGAGGCGGGTTCCAAGGCGGCGTGGTGATCGCTACGGCGATCCTCCTCAACCTCATGTCCCGGCCCGAGTCCCGGCTTTCCCACGGCCTCATGACGGGTATCGAGTCCCTGTCCGGCGCGGCCTACGTGGCCCTAGGCCTCCTGGGAGCCATCTTCGCCCTGGGCTTCCTCGATCCCAGGATACTGCCGATCGGCCGCGTCGGCTCGCTCCTGAGCGCCGGAAGCGTACCGCTCATATACTCGGTCATCGGCCTGAAGGTAGGCGCCGAGCTCTCGGGCATCCTCGAGGCCCTGAAAGGAGACCGCGAATGAACGCGCTGGAAGTATTAGCGAAGATCAACCCGGTCGCCGCCTCGGGGGCGGTCCTCGTGCTCGTGGGGCTTTGGGGAGTCATGGCCAAGCCCAACCTGTTCAAGATAGCGGTAGCCTTCTCGGTCATGGAGACGGGCGTCAACCTAGTCATCCTATCGGTCGGCTATATACGCGGCCGCACCGCCCCGATCCTCGATTCGGCGGCCGACGCCGCCTCAGCGTCGGCCAGGATGACCGACCCGGTCCCCCAGGCGCTGGTGCTGACGGCCATAGTCATAGGCCTGGCCGTGACGGCCCTGATGCTCAGCTACGCCGTGCGCCTCAAGGCCGGCGGCGGCGGCTCGTCGATAGAATCATACGGAGAGGAAAAATGGTAAACCCGCTCTACCTATTCGCCGCGTCGCTCGCGGCGGCCTTCCTGCTGCCTCTCGTCGACAAGCTGGGACGGCGCGTATCGCTGGCCCTCGTCTACGCGACGATCGCCGCGTGGGGCGCCGTCGCGCTATCGTACCTATGGGCACTGCTGTACGCGGGCGTCGGCGCGCGGGCTTTCGGCACCGCCGGGTTCGTCGCCCCGCTGGCCATCATGCTGCGCGTGGGCCCGGAGGAGGCCGCGGGCCTCCTTGCGATTTCGGGCGTCGGCCTCCTGGCGGCGGGCGCGATGCGCCGGCCGCTGGCCGAGGCGCCGATAGGCGGAGCGATGACCCTCATTACGGCGCTGATGGGCATGTCGGGCATCGTGCTGACGAGGGACCTCTTCAACCTATTCGTCTTCCTCGAGATAGCCTCTATCTCGACCTACGGCCTCATCGCCTTCGACGACAGGCGAGGCGCCCTGCGAGCGGGCTTCAAGTACATGATAGCCGGCGGCATCGCGAGCGCCCTCTACCTCATCGGCGTCATCTACGTATACCGCTTCTCGGGCCACCTGAACCTCGACATGGCGGCGGCGGCGCCGGGGTTATTCGGCGGCGCCGGGACGATAGCCGTATTCTTCCTCCTGGCCGCCCTCCTCGTGGAGCTCAAGCCCTTCCCAGCCAACGGATGGGCCATCGACGCCTATCAGACGGCCGATCCCGGCGTCTCGGCCATCCTGTCGGGCGCGTCGGCGACGGCGCTGCTCCTGGCGCTCTGGAAGGTGATGCCGCTCCTGGGCGAGGCCCACCTGGCCGCGGTCGCCGGCTCGGGCCTAGCGACCTTCGCGGCCGGGAACCTGGCCGGCGCAAGGCAGGGGCGAGCAAGGCGCATGCTCGGCTATTCGTCCGTCGCCCAGGTCGGCCTCGTCGCCGCCGTCGCGGCCCTGGACCGCCTGCTCGGGCTCGGAGGCCTCCGCTTCACGTACCTGGTCGCCGGCGGCCTCCTCCTCAACCACCTGCTGGCTAAGACGGGCCTCTTCCTGCTATCCAGCGCCATAGGCGACGACGAGGCGGCGCGCGGCGGCGCGGCGGGAAAACGCGGCGAGGGAGCGCTCTCGCCCTTCGGCGCGGTCGTCGCCGGAGTCCTGGCGGCGGCGCTCGTCGGGCTACCGCCCTTCCCCGGCTTCTGGGCCAAGTGGACGCTTATCCAGGCCCTGGCCGGGCGCGAGTCGTGGTGGCTGATAGCGCTCATACTGGGGGCGAGCCTCGTGGAGGCGTTCTACGTGCTCCGCTGGCTCATCGCCATCGTCAAGGGCGAGGCCGGCGCGCTCGCGAAGGGAGAACGGGGAACGATCGAGCCTGGCGCGCCGATTCCGGCCCGTATCAGGCTCGGCGCCGGCGCGCTGGCCCCGGCGCTCGCGGCCGCGGCCCTCGTCGTCTCGGGCGTCATGCTCGGCTGGAACCTGTCCGTGAGCGACCCGCTCCTATGGGCGCCCTTCGCGGCGGCGGCGATCCTCTTCGCCATCGACCGCGCGCCGGGCTGGCTCAAGTCGCTGCTATCCATCGCGGCCGCGGCGGCTTTCGGGTGGCTAGCCTACGACAGGCTCGACGGCCTACGGCAACTGTTCGCCATCATGCTCCTGGGCGGCGGAGCCATGTACTCCTTCGCGGCCATGTACAAAGGCGGCGCGAGGAGGGGACTGCACCCGCTGTTATCCGCGGCAACCCTGGCCCTGGGCTCGGTCCTCGTCGCCGAGACGCCGCTAGGCTTCTTCTTCGCCTGGGAGACGATGACCCTGGCGAGCTTCCTCCTCGTCCTGCGCGGACGGGAGAGCCGGGCCGCGGCGCTTAGCTATATTGTCTTCGGGCTAGGGGGCGCCTTCCTCCTCATGGTCGGCCTCGTGGCGATCCCGGGCGCCTGGTCGTCAGGATCGACGGGGTCCGCCGGCGCGGGCTGGCCCGTTTTCCTGATACTCGCGGGGCTCCTCGTCAAGCTCGGCGCCCTGGGCGCGCACGTCTGGCTACCGGGGGCCTACGCGGAGTCGGACGACGAGGCCTCGGGCTTCCTATCGTCGTCGCTTTCCAAGGCGGGCGTATTCGTCATGGTCGTAGCGCTAGCCGCCTTCGGCCGCGTCCTGCCCTTCCAGGCTACGTCCATGAGGATACTCGGCTGGATAGGGCTCGCGACGGCCCTCTTCGGCGCTCTGTACGCGATCTACCAGGAGGACATCAAGAAGACCCTGGCATGGTCGTCGATGGGCCAGATAGGCTACGTGATCCTGGCTCTGGCCATATACGACCAGGCCGGCTGGACGACGGCGCTATACCTTGCTTTAAACCATTTCCTCTATAAGAGCATGCTTTTCCTCGCGATAGCCGGCGTGATACAGCGCGTCGGCACGCGCAACATGTACGAGATGGGCGGCCTCATAAAGAAGATGCCGTTCTCCTTCCTGTCCGTGCTGATGGCCATCATCGCGCTGTCGGGCGTACCTCCGCTATCGGGCTTCGGGGGCAAGTGGCTCCTGTACTCGTCGCTCCTAGAGAAGGGCTGGTACATCGAGGCGGCCGTCGCGTTCTTCGCGAGCGCCGTCGCGTTCCTGTACCTGTTCAGGCTCATACATACCATCTTCCTAGGCCAGCCGAAGCCCTCCCAGGCGATGGTGCGGGAGGCGCCGCTGGCCCTGACGATACCGCAGGGGCTCTTGATGGTCGTCCTCTTCGCGGTCTCGGCCTTTCCGCGGCTGATGCTCGACCCCATCATGAGGGTAGTAGGAGAGGCGTTCGATCCAGTGCTGCGCTTCGAGGGATCCGCGCTCGTCTCCCCGCTAGGCTACTGGGACGGGACGCTATCGATGATAGTAACCATAGCGGTCTTCGCGTTGTGCTTCCTCTGGATGATCGCGAACCTCCACAACCCGCAGACCGTCAAGCAGTTCAACATCGTATACGCCGCCGAGAGGCCCTTCAGGCCCGAGACGACCCACTACGCGTGGAACTTCTACGCGCCCTACGAGAAGGCGCTCGGCTTCCTGACGCGCCATAGGGGCGAGCGCTTCTGGGCGGCCGTAGGCACGGGCGTCGATGCCGTAGGCGGCGCGATAAGGCGCGTGTATACGGGCAACGGGCAGACCTACGCCCTACACGTCGTCCTGTACGTCGTGGCGCTCTATCTCCTCATGGGGGCCCTCTGATGGAACCGACACTACTAGGGCGCATAGGCTACGCCTTCGTCTCGCTCTTCGTGATAACTAACTACGGCCTCCTGCTCATCGGTTCCATGGCGCGGATAAGCGCCAAGGTCCAGGGCCGCGTCGGCCAGCCCGTCTGGCAGCCGTACATAGACATCATCAAGAGCTCCGCCAAGCGCAACGCGATCGGCCACGGCGTGATGTTCTACCTGGGGCCGGTCTTCAGGCTAGCGGGCGGCATAGGCACCTACATGTTCATACCGGCGGTGTTCGGCTCGGTCGTGTTCAGGAATTTCTCCGACTCCGGCGACCTGCTCCTGGTGATGTACTTCATCTTCTTCGGGCAGCTGGGCATGGCCCTGGGCGCCGGCGAGGGAGGCCACCCGTACAGCGCCATAGGCGTCAGCCGGGGCCTGGCGCAGATGACAGCCTTCGAGGTGCCGTTCGCGCTGTCGGTCATAGCCGTCGCCGTCCAGTACGGCACGCTCGACATCAACGCCATAGTCGCGGCCCAGCAGGGCGGCTTCGCTCGCTGGACGCTGGCGACCAACCCGCTCGCGGTCGTGGCCGCGATCATCGCGTTCCTGGGCATGTCGGGGCACAATCCGTTCAGCGTCGTCATAGCGCCCCAGGAGATCCCCATAGGCCCGCCTACGGAGTACCAGAGCAACCTCCTGGGCATGCTCCAGACCAACAGGGCTATCTTCAACGGCGCCAAGCTGGTGCTGTACATGAACCTGTTCTTCGGCGGGGCCACGAACATAGTCGCGATGGTGATCAAGACCTTCCTTATCTACTTCGTCAACGTGTTCGTCGGGCAGGCCTTCCCACGGTTCCGGACCGACCAGTCGATCCGGTTCTTCCTCGGCGTGCCGACGCTTATCGGCATCGCCTCGGTCATCATAGCGGTCATCTAGGAGGCGCGGCATGAGCGACAAGAGACTGAAACCGGCGCCCCTGGCCAACGAGGGACTGCCGCCCGAGGAGCGGGGCCTGTTCTGCGACGCCGCCCCGAGGGAATACGAGCCCGCACGGGGAGCCTGGGAGAATTTCCTCAATTGGGCGCGCTCCGAGAGCCTCTGGCTCCTGGGCTTCGGCACCGGCTGCGGCGCGATAGAGCTGCGGCCCCTCATGACCAGCCGCTTCGACATGTACCGCTACGGCATACAGCCGAGGCCGACGCCCCGGCAGTCGTCGGTTTTCGTGATAGGAGGCTACGCCTCGGTCAAGACGCTCAAGCGCATCGTCCGCAGCTACGAGCAGATGATGGGCCCGAAATTCGTGGTCGCGCTCGGCTCTTGCACCATCAACGGGGGCATGTACTGGGACAGCTATAACACGATTAAGCGCATCGACCAGTACATCCCGGTCGACGTGTACATAGCCGGCTGCATGCCGCGGCCCGAGGCCCTGCTCGCCGGCTTCCAGGAGCTCAAGAGGATAATCAAGGCCGGCGACGGCGAGGGGCAGAACGAGTACGCCCGCAACTTCGACTGGTACAAGGCTAACCAGAAGAAGGTCATCAAGGACTGGAACATGCCCGACTACAACTGGTAGGAGACCGTAGATGAACGAACTGGCAACGAGGCTGGCCGGCCGCTACGGCGCCCGGGACTGGCACGATCAAAGGAAAGACCTGGCCGCGGCGACGGTAGACGTAGCGAGGATCCGCGACGTCATGGCGTGGCTTCGCGACGAGGAAGGCTACAGGCACCTGTCCTTCATGACGGCGATAGACAACATCGAGCGAGGGGTCTTCACGCTGGCCTACGCGCTACGCAACCACGGGACCGGGCACGGCCTCATCATCCACGCCGACGTGGGCCGCGACGACCCGAAGGTCGACTCGATACACCTCCTGTGGGGCCAGGCCTGGACCTACCAGCGCGAGATGAAGGAGTGGTACGGGATAGACTTCCCGGGCAGCCCACGGGTCGACGAGGAATTCGTGCTGGAAGGCTGGGAAGGCCCGCCCATGATGCGCCGCGACTTCGACTCGCTGGCCTACAGCGACGCGACGTACGCCGAGCGCCCCGGGCGGGTAACGCACGACCCGGCCGCGCATATGAGAGACAGACTCTTCCCGGAGGCCGCCAGATGAGGCGCGAGAAACAGCACGCCGTACCCCCGGCCGAGCGGGCGACGCCCGACCTGGACTCGGGCAAGTACCTGGTCATGTGGCAGGGCCCGCAGCATCCCGGCATCACCGGCAACATGTCGCTACGGCTCGTCGCCGAGGGCGACACGGTCGTCGACTGCGAGACTCACGTCGGGTACCTCCACCGCGGCTTCGAGAAGCTGATGGAGCGCAGGCTCTACATGCAGAACTTCCCGCTCGTGTGCCGCATCGCCGTGCCCGAGCCGGACTTCAACGAGTACTGCTACGCGGCCGCCCTCGAGGAGCTCGCCGGCGTGGTCATACCCGAGAAGGCCGTCTGGCTGCGGACGCTGTCCCTCGAGATGATAAGGCTGGCCAGCTTCCTCATGTGGATAGGAGGGCAGGCGGGCGCGTTCGGCCACGGCACCATCGCCCAGTGGAGCGTCACGATGCGCGACTACGTCCTGGACCTCTTCGAGGAGCTGACGGGCGGCCGCATCTACCACATGTACATCATCCCCGGGGGCGTCCGCGGCGACGTCCCGGCCGGCTTCTGGAAGCGGGTGCTCGCGACCATGGACGTCGTCGAGAAGAACCTCGACGACATAGAGCTCGTGATGTTCCACAACGCCGTCTTCAAGGCGCGAGCCGAGGGCCTCGGCTACATCCCGAGGGACTGGGTCGACCAGTACGGCATCACCGGCCCCAACGCGCGCGCCGCCGGCGCGGGGCGCGACCTTCGCAAGGACTCCGGCTACCTGGCCTATCCCCGCCTGAGCTTCGAGCCGCTCGTCGGTACCGAGTCCGACGCGTACGGGCGCGCGAGGCTCCGCCTCGGCGAGATGTATCAGGCCATAGACCTGATACGGCAGATCGTCGATAGGACGCCCGCGAACGGCCCGTTCCGGGAGAAGCTGCCCAATCCGCTCCACTGGAAGATACCGGCGGGCGAGACCTACGTCGCGGCGGAGTGCACCCGCGGGGAGTACGGCTTCTACGTCGTCTCCGACGGCTCCGACAAGCCGCGCCGCGTCGCTGTACGCGGCCCGAGCTACACGCACGCGGTCTCGGTGATGGAGCGGCTGGTCCGCGGCGTCAACATAGCGGACGTGGCCGGCCTCATGGTCAGCCTCCATACCTATCCGCCCGAGATCGAGAGGTAAGGCGATGGACTTAAAGGATTTCATAGCGCCGTTCGCGGTCTGGAAGCGGGCCTTCGAGAAGCCGTTCACGGTCAGGAAGCCCATAGACGAGCGGCCCGGCGCCCCGCGCTACCGGGGCTTCCATATGAACGACGCCGACGCCTGCGTCGGCTGCGGCACCTGCGAGGCCATCTGCATGAACAAGGCCATAGACATGGTGCCCGTGGCGGGCCGCGACCCCGAGGACGGCGACTCGGGGCTACGGCCGAGGGTCGACTACGGCCGCTGCTGCTGGTGCGCGCTCTGCGTCGACATCTGCCCCTCGGGATCCCTCTCCATGAGCAACGAGTACGTCTGGATAGACAAGGACCCGGACGTCTTCCGCTACGTGCCTGGCGTCGAGTCCAAGCCCTGGGACGGCTCGCCGCTCGGCTACAGGCGGGCCGACGGGTACCGCCTCCTGGACGAGGACCGCGTCCCGATGCCGGAGACGGGGCCCGCCGAGGCGGTCGCGTCGTTCCTCGAGCTGGTGAAGGGCTACTCGCGGGCCCAGGCCGAGAAGGAGGCCGACCGCTGCGTGTCCTGCGGGCTATGCATCGCCAGCTGCCCGGCGCACATGGACATCCCGGGCTACATCAAGGCCGTGCGCGACGGCGACATGGAGGAGGGCCTTCGCCTCCTATACGACACCAACCCCTTCCCGGAGGCCTGCGGCCGGGTCTGCACCCACCTCTGCGAGGACGCGTGCTCGATAGGATCGGCAGGCGACCCGGTCGCGATACGCTGGCTGAAGCGCTACATCGCCGACCAGGTCGAGCTGTCGGACTACGCCAAGGCGCTCCCGCGGGCCGCGGCGCCCACTGGTAGGAAGGTGGCGATCGTCGGAGCGGGCCCCGGAGGCCTGTCGGCCGCGTACTACCTTGCCATGCTCGGCTACGGCGTGACCGTGTTCGAGAAGGACGAGGCGGCCGGCGGCATGCTCCGCTTCGGCATACCGGAGTACCGCCTGCCCTACCCCGCCCTGGACAAGGACATAGGCTACATCGAGAGCCTCGGCGTCGGCATCAGCCGCGGCGTCTCCATAGGCAAGGATATACCGCTGGCCAAGCTGAGGAAGGACTACGACGCGGTCTACCTTTCTACCGGCCTGCCGCTCGCCTACCGCCTCGAGGTGCCCGGCGACGGGCACCCCCGCGTGCTCGACGGCGTCGCCGTGCTCGCGGCCGCGACCCGCGGCGAGGAGCTCGGCCTGGGCGGGCGCGTCGCGGTCATAGGAGGCGGCAACGTCGCCATGGACGCCGCCCGCACGGCCCTCAGGCACGGCGCCCGGGTGGACATACTCTACCGCCGCCGCGAGGAGGACATGCCCGCGGACGCCGAGGAGATACGCGAGGCGAAGGCCGAGGGCGCCAGGCTCGTGGAGAAGGCCATACCGCTCGAGGTCAGGGACGCGGAGGGCGCGCCGGCCGGCAAGGCGGCCGTGTTCGTCTGGAACGAGGCCGCGATGGTCCAGAAGGAGGCGGGCAAGCGCCCCGTGCCGGAGCCCATCCCCGGCGCCGTCAGGGAAGAGCGCTACGACTCCATAATCGCCGCCATCGGTCAGGGCCCGGACCTTTCGTACGTCGCCGAAGCCGACGGCGTACCGACGAGGCGCTTCAAGCCGGTCGTCGACGCCGACGGCATGGCCTCCTCGGGCCAGGCGGGCGGCGCCGCGGTATTCGCCGGGGGCGACTTCGTCAACGACCGGAAGGACGCGATATCCGCCATAGCCGACGGCCACCGCGCCGCCCTCGGCATAGACCGCCTGCTCGGCGGGAAAGGAGCCTGATATGGACGCTTCGACCTTCGCCGCCGCCCTCGACCTCGCCCTGGGAAGGGAGAAGGCGGCGGTGGCGTTCTATAGGGAGCTTACGGCGATGGCCTCCTTCGCGGCCCAGAGAGCCACGCTGGCCGAATTCATGGCCATGGAGGAGGGCCACGTCGCGATGATCTCCGGCATGCGCTCGAGGGGCGGCGTAAGCCTCTCGCCGACCGCGGCGGTCGACCTGGGCCTAGCCGCCGGGCTGGACGCCGAGGAGGAGCCGACGGCCGGGATGACGTTCCAGGACATCCTGGTCGCCGCGATCAAGAAGGAGGAGCGGAGCGGCGACCTGTACGGCCGGCTCGAGGCCGCGGCCGCCGACCCGGAGGCCTCGGCCGTGTTCCATCGCCTCGCGGCCGAGGAGAGCCGGCACCGGCGCTACTTCGAGGAGTTATACGAGAGCGAGATCGCCAAGGATAACTGAGCCGCCTAGATGCGGTCGGGATCGAGGGCTCGCTTCCAGCGCCCGCTCTTGAAGTAGGCGAAGCCTATGGCAGCCGTCAGGAAGTTAGACACGAACATGGCGACCCAGATGGACAGGGGGCCTATCTTCGTGCCGTACGCCAGGAAGTAGGCGATAGGCACCCTGACGACCCACAGCCTGAACACGGACAGCGCCATGATCACCTTGGTATCCCCGGCCCCCTGGAAGGCGCCGCTCAGCGCGAAATAGAGGCCGAACATCAGGAGGGACGGGCTGACGACCTTGAACATGAGGTCGCCGAGCCTTATGGCCTCGGGATCGGCGACGAATAGCCTGACGAGGCCCCCCCCGTAGAAGAAGGAGAGCGCGAGCAGGGGTATCTCGAAGGACACGACCATCGCCAAGGACGCGCGGACGACCCTGTTGGCCGTCTTCTCGTCCTTCGCGCCCATCGCCCTCCCTACGAGGCTCGTCGTGGCGCTGGCTATGCCGTGGGTCGGGATGTCGAACATGTTCATCAGCCTATTGCCCACCCCGAAGGCGGCTATCGCGGAGGTGCCGAACAGGTTGACGACGCCCTGCAGCACGGTGAAGCCGAAGGCCGACAGGCCCTGCCCGACGCTCGAGGGCAGGCCTATCCTGAGGAGGAGCGCCCATGACCCGCCCGACGGCCGCATCGCCGCCGGGGACAGCCTAAGCCCGGACCGCCCGCGACGCAGCACCGCTATGGAGAGCGCCGCGCCGACGCCCTGGGAAGCCACCGTCGCGATGGCCGCGCCGGCCACGCCGAACGCCGGTATCGGCCCGAGGCCGTAGATCAGCACCGGGTCGAGCGCGACGTTAAGGCCTACCGCCAGGAGGTGGACCTTGATGGGGGTCGCCGAGTCGCCGAGCGCGGTGAACGACGACTGCAAGGCGAAGTACGCGAAGGTGAACGGGATCCCGAGGAAGACTATGCGCATATAGACGAGGGCGAAGCCGTAGACCTCGCCGGGCGTATTGAGCAGCCTGAGGAGGGGCGCCGCCACGAGCGCCCCGATCGCCGCCAGGGCGACGGAGGCGCATAATAGGAGCGACGTCGACTGGTTCATGTAATGGTTCATCCTATCCAGGTCGCCCTTGCCCTTCGACTGGGCGATCAGGGTCATGCCCGCCCCGGACAGGCCGAAGCCGAAGACGGTGAGGAAGAAGACTATGCTGAACGCTATGGAAGGAGCGCCGACCTCGGCGGTACCTAGCCGCCCCAGGAAGAAGGCGTCCGTCAGGTTATAGACCGCCTCTATGGCGCTCCCCAGCATCATGGGGAAGGCTATGTTGAGGAGAGCCTTGAAGAGGCCCTTCCTCGATACGTCGAGGCCGTGGCCCGGGGTCGATCCGCAGTCGGTGTCGTCGCGCATGCGGCGCATACTACTACCGCCGGCGCCGGGGCCGCAAGCTCGCGGCCGCCAGCGGGCGCGCCGCGAGCCTTCGCCTTGACGGCGCAAACGGGCTCAGGTATGCTCCGACGATGAAGATATGGCTCAAGTACCTGATAGCGGCCGTCATAGGCGCGGCGGCCGGGCTCGTCATCCCCCTAGGGGACGGGAGCGTCATAGACGCCGTCGCCGGCATCGCCTTGAACGTCGGGCGCTACGCCCTCCTCCCCCTGGTATTCTTCTCGGTCGCCGTCGCCGCCTTCGAGCTCCACGAGGATAAGCGGCTCCATAGGGTATGGTTCAAGACCGCCGGCTACTCGATAGCGACGGTCTTCGTCCTCTCGCTCGTGGGGCTAGCGGGCGCCTTCATCTTCACGCCGGGGCGGATCCCGCTGTCCAACGACTCGTCGACGAGCGCGGGAGCGGCGCCTACGGTATTCGGCATACTCGGGGCCATCGTCTCGCCGGACGCCCTGAGCACGCTCTCGGCGTTCGATTTCCTGCTCCCGGCCGCGACCTTCGCGATGGTGCTCGGGCTCGGCTTCGCCTTCGACAAGGCCGCGACCAGGCCCGTCGTCGCGGTATTCGATTCCCTGTCGAGGATACTCTGGCAGATCAACAGCTTCTTCGTCGAGATACTGCCCCTGCCGCTCATAATCGCGGCCGCCGCGCGCGCCGCGTCGCTCGCGAAGACCCCGAGGCTGGCCGTCTACGGGCCCCTCTTCGCGGCCATAGGCTTCGAGACCGCCTTCGTCGTGCTGGCGCTCGCGCCCCTCGCGCTCTGGCTGGCCAACCGCAAGAGGAACCCCTACAAGACGCTCTTCGCGCTCGCGGCCCCGGCGATAGCGGCACTCGTCTCGGGAGACAGCTACCTGCAGGCGGGCGCGGCCGCCAAGCACCTCAAGGAGAGCCTGGGGGTCAGGCGACGCTCGGGCGCCGTTTCGATGCCCTTGGCCCTGGCGCTCGGCCGCTCCGGCACCGCGATGGTCACGGCGACGGCCTTCGTCGCCATACTCAACTCGTATTCCAACCTCGGGCTCGGCT
>Ga0180008_1000170_pt1 | contig 67236 bp, 84 predicted proteins | sample MM_PW_MetaG_FD_121121 | JGI IMG/M metagenome (GOLD analysis project Ga0180008, IMG submission 121121) | Groundwater microbial communities from the Aspo Hard Rock Laboratory (HRL) deep subsurface site, Sweden - MM_PW_MetaG | ecosystem: Environmental > Aquatic > Deep subsurface > Groundwater... | reverse complement strand
CGAAGCCGTCAATCGGACAGTAGCGAGGATCAATCTACGCCCGCGCAAGCGCTTGGGCTGGAAGACGCCGTACGAAGTGCATACAGGGGTGAGCGTTGCACTTATGTGTTGAATTCAGGGATTAATACTCGAGGAGTGGGGCTTGCCGTCTTTGCCGGCCGTGAATTCGATCTGCTCACTCGAAAAGCGGGCGTCTTGGTGGAAGCCGGTTACCGTTACAACACAGGGCTGGTCGTCCATGAATCCCATAAACAAGGTTTGGCCGATCGTGGGTCGATAGTCCGGGGTGTGGGCGCTCATGGGTGATTTCCTTTATGAAGGGTCGCATTTGATTGACCCCATATTCGTAGAGGATTCAGCGTGCCAGAAGCCCCATCCAGTCAGAATGATGAGTAAGCACGGGCTGAATCCCAGATGTGAGCCGAAGGCTGCGCAATCGGTTTCCGCAGGTTGGGTCTGACGAATTGAATCGCTCGCCGCCGGTGTTAGGCCGCAAGCCCCAGGTCTTCACACTCCTCACGCCATCCGGCCCAGAGATCTGCTTCAATCGACGCATAGGTATCGTGAAGGTCCTGGCAGTACGCGCGGTGGGCTTCCTCCTCCAACATTTCCTGGTTGCACTCGTAGGCATCAATGCATTCCTCTGCCGTGTCGACCGGCGACTCTCCATGTGACCATTGGTGCATCACTGTGCGGTAATGCCCTTGCCGAATGTGTGCGACCGTGCCGACACGAGCGTCCATGAGTTGAGCGATAGCCATATCGACCGCAGCAAGCCAGCTTGTGTAAGGGAAGTGTTCATGTGGCTCAGGTTGCAACCAACTGGCTGAGAGCCTGCCAATCGATCCGCTCTTAACGTTGGTTTCATGCAGTTCTGTATGGAGCTCGTGAGCAAGGCTGTATTGGTCTGCCAGCTCAGGGATGTCTTGAAGCAAGATTGGCACGCAGGGGCCATAGTGGCGGTAGGTCAGAACATCATTCGACGCAAGATCGTGCACCGCGTTGTAGGCAGCTTCCAAGGCGGCTTCGGTTTGAGCCTCACACCCTTCGATGCCAGCAAAAGCTGCGACATTGATCCAGAGCAAGCGGGCGGCGAGGGCTTCTTGAAATGCTGGGTTCATGGTTGAGGCTCCGGGTCTGTTTGGACAGTGGAACCATCATCAGGGGGTATTAAGTGTGCCAGAACCTCCCAAGGGGAAAATAAGGTTGCCGCCCCATCGTTTGGAATGCCCGCCTAATCGAACTTCCAATACCTCAGGCGGGGTACCAATGCGGTCGTTATCCAGCCCTGGGAATGGTGTGCTGAGGTCGCTTGATCCTTAGCCGATCTGTATCGTCCACTTACACTGAATCACCGGAGCAAGTACCAATGCACGAGTACATAGACGCCTTCAAGGCGGCCATGATGCGGACCGATGCGATTGCAGGTGGATTGTCCAACTACCCGCTGAGGATCACTCCAGGGTTGAAGATCGACATACCTCAGATTGTTGATGCGATCGCTCGTGACTTCTCGGAGTTTCTCCCGCATACCGACGTGCTGCCAGGGAAATGCTTCAGAGTCGCCCGTGAGCTGTCATACATCCTGCTTGAGTTGGGAGTCCGGCATACCGTCACTGTTGGAGACATCGAGCTGGTTGATGGCCTCTATGTGGGCCTTGACCTAGAGCAGCTGCAGCGCGACGTCGCCGGGGGCTATGGGTTGGACTTTCAGGATGGGCGTCCTGTAGGCCGGCCGATAAATGCTCATGCCTGGATCACCTTGGAAAATGGGTGTGTCATTGACACCACTATCCTTCCTTCTCAGCATCGCAAAAGCCAAAACCCATCTGAGCTTCTGAGTTTTGCTGAGTCGGTCTATTTTTCCGGCAAGCAGCACACTCCAGTAGTCCGGCACATGCCGATGATGACCGGGCTTGTGTATCACCAGTTGGTGCTGATAGGGGAGGGTGACGGTGACGCACAGAACTACTGCCAGTGGTCAGAGGATTACGCGAGGTTGATGGGGAGGCTGGACTTGGTCAGGTTGGTGCCGGCACTCAGACCTAACGATTTCAAAGAACTCAACCCGGGTCTCATTGGCACCGGGTTGGAATTTGATGAGATGGCTCAATTGATAGGCGTAGAAGGCAGCATAGGTGCTTCGAAAAACGGGTGAAGCTCCGTAAAACCCGCATCTCGATAACACTGCCACCAAGCATCTACCTGGTCCTTCACACTCTCTGTCAGCTCCTTGATTCCATTGCGCAGATCTATCGCTAAGAACGCGCATGCCTTGTAAGCGTCTACGGCCTCAAGGTCATCGCGGGAGACTACTGCGCAGGCAGTCAGATGACGTGAACGTACATAGTGAAAAGCACCGGCAGGTATGTCGCCGGCCATGTACTCACTGTGCGCAGCGGCTAGGTTCGCATCGAGGACCGGCATAACACCGATCAAGTTGCTTTTGAGGGATTGAATACTCATGGTCTGACTAGGGTTCATGTTTTGATTCCTTGAGACCCAGGCGAGCCCGGGCGTGAGGGTGGGATGATCAGGCTCAGGCAGCTTGCGGCGGGAGGTCGCTACGTTTGTTTGCGATCCCGATGTTGGATTTGAAGTAATCCATGCACGCTTCAAAGCCTTGCGAGATAAGCGCTGAGTAGGCTGCGCGGTGATCACCATTGAGGATGTAGAACCCATCCATTTGATCACGCACTAGCGCAGTGGTGTCGCAGCCATAGATCCACATGTCGTGGTCGTTGAAGCTGACGTAGAACCCTTTACCGTTGATGGTCGAGTTGTACTGCACGACAGGCACCGCCAGTCCCGAAGCGAGTGTGATGGTGTGGGCGGTAGCCATATTGAATTCCTTGCATGAGCTGAATTTGATATGGCCATCTTGTTGCCACTTACCCTGTGCCAGAACCCTCTTTACGAAAAAAGAGCCGCATGGGCCCTTTTTTGGTGGACGGCAACTAACTCCGTTGGCCAGCCCGATCATCTGCGCCTCGTGACCAACCGCGGGCGTACAATCGGTCTTCCCAGGTCGAATCCGGATTGGGGAAGGCTGGCCCCGGGTCTCCCTTCTGGCCTGCTTCACGTCCACGCTGATACGGCGTCTTCTCGTCCGCGGGGCCCAACAGCGCTGCTAACTTACTCATAATTCCTACCTTGAATAGCCGGGGCCGGCCAGTACAGCCAGTTGGTTGGGATTCAGAGTGGGGATTTCAGCTGATCAACCCGAGCCTTTTGTTCCAGGTCCATGCACTGGCGGACCTGCTTTGCCGTCGCCTTGCCCTGAGCCCACCGGTTTCGCAGTGATTTCATTGTTCTTTCTTCAGCCTTGCTCATGATCTCTCCACACTCTTGGAAGTTGATGAGGGCAATATTGAGGCGTTCGCAAGCGTGCCAGAAGCATGCTTATGGAGGATCCACGAACCCGGCCGGGGGTATTGTGAATTGCAGGCACAAAAAAAGCCGCCCGTCAGAGCAGCTCTTTGGAAATCAATGATGCTTGTCAGCCAGCGAGGCGGCCAACGGGCTCGAAATCACGGCCTTTGGACATTGCTACGTCCAGAAAACGGCTGGCTTTCACGGAACGATTAGCAAGGACCGCACGAGCTTCTGCTTGGAAGCGTGCTGCCATCATTGGTTTCGGTTCGTGCTTTGGCTTCTGCATAGACACCTCTCGGGTATCGGGATTTAGGTGGATAGTATTACTGCTCAATAGAGATGACAAGCCGGTCCGTCGGATCGAAGGCGAACCCCAGGCTCTCATAGACCGGGATAGCACCTGCTGCAGGCTCCTGGACCTCGATCTCCGTACAACCGATCATAAGGGCGTAGTTCTCGATTGCGGTCAGCGCCAGCGCAGCCACGGCTCCTCGTAGGGGGTGCGACTTGTCTGGCTTGCCCTCGAGAATCACGATCTTGATGCAGATCTTGCTCTTTCGAGGTGTGGCGTAGCAGAGCCCACAGAGCTCCTGACCAAACCATAGCGAAAGATCGAAGCCGCGCGTGTCGTCCTGCTTCCAATGATGCACATCGTACCAAGGATAGAGGGTAGCCTCATCACCCCAAAGATCCGAGGCTTCGATCTCCACTGGCGTGATGCTATCGAAGCGGATTTGAGTAGTGTCTATTCCCCGGGCCTTAAGGTTCTCGTTTGAGTGCGCCAGCGCCTGGGCTGCCTTGCGTGCTTCAGACCTCAGGATCTGGTAGCGGTATTCGTTGCCACGATTCTTGGACATTGGTAACCAGCAGCGGGATTCGGATCGTGGCTAGGATAACGGCTTTTCTATACTTTCACAGGGGTTGCGCTACGTGCCTGACTGGGGATGTGGCGGGAAACGGACATTTCCTGCTGGTGGATGTCCGTTTTCCTCCCTAAGTCCGCCCCCAGCTATTCAGCCGCTCACATAGGAATTGAACCGGGGTTAGCCGGCGACACCGACTTAAGAATGGTCGGTGCAATCGCAACGTAAGTGGTGGTCTTCTTGCTGGCGGACATCTTCAATATCCCGGGCAACCTCATGCATGAACTCTTCGAGCTCGATTTCACCCAGCCCTGCGATATGGCGCTTGTAAGACTCATGGATCTTTACAGCTGCAACAGTTGGCAGGTCCTGGTTTCTCCATGAATGGAAAAAGTCCTCATCAAAAGAAAACGTAGCAACCGCGGCTTCGGCACAGGTCATTTGCATCAGGTCGGCAATCGCGCGAGTAACTGCGGCCATCCATTGGGAATAGGGAAGATCCAGCGGTTTGACTGGTGGTAGCCAGTGCGACTGCATCACCTCGATAGATCCGTCGTGATAGTTCTTGTAGTAGAGCTCTGAATACATCTCGTACGCGAGATTGTAATGGTCCTCCAGCAAGGGAACATCCTGCAGCAGGAGAGGGGCAACAGGGCCGTAGTGGCGGTGGGAAAGCACGTCGTTCGAGGCGAGCTCATCTACTGCGTTGCAAGCGGTCTGGTACGCGGTATCGGTCTGAGGTTCAGATGCGCCAATGGCTTCGAGAACGAGGTAGTCCGTCCACAGGAAGCGGGCGGCGAGGGCTTCACGGAATGCTGCGTTCATAATTTGGCTCCAGAGACTTGAGTTGTTCAATGGAGCAATCATGGGTGGCCTTTGGGTGTGCCAGAAGCAGGCGCCACTTCTGGATCGCTAGGGGATCTACAAGGCTGCGCTCTTCGAAACCGCAGATGGGGTATCGTTTGCTATGTGGTGGCGCAGGCCAATCAACCCCAATGCTGGGACCCATATGCCTACGAAGTCGGAAAGCAGCTGTGCCCACTGGATGTATCCCCGAGGAGGACCTTCATAAACATATTCGTGAGGCTGGATCCCCACCTCCCATGTGAGTGACCAAATCCACATCATTCCTGCACTCATGAGCGCTGCTTGCGTCGGCCGGGTAAGTGAAGGCCAGTCCTTCACATACTGCCGCAACATGACTGAGCCTATGAGGTAGAAAGGGATGACGATGGTGCAGATGAACTTTCGCAAGCCATGCTCCATCTGGAAAGGCATCCAAGCGGGCCATGACAGGAACAGAGGGAATCCACACAGGCCCGTCAATGCGACCATAAGGTTGGCGCGACGGCCTCGTTGCGTGGAAAACGACCGGATCAAAGCCCACCCTACCAGGGTGCAGCCTGCGAACCCCACGCAGTGTGCAAGCTCCCTCGGACCAAAGCCCCAGGCGGGGTTTGAACCGACGAAATACATCGTTGCGAAGGGGCGGGTTACTGCAATATCAAAGCCGAGGGCAATCAGAATCACGCCGAAACATCCCACAGCCAATATCTTTCCTGAATTCATTTGCTCGAATAGCCCTTGTGCTGTGCACGTCCGAGGATCTTGCCTGAGCGGGGGGATTAAATTCCTGACTAAGGATTCTGACTCTCTTGAATTCGCTCAATGATTACCTGGTGGCGGGAGAAGTTTCGGATCATGTAGTTGACCGTCAGCAGAGTTGCCGTGTACCCAAGACTAACGCCGATCGTGCCTGCAATAAGCAAGGGCCAGTCGTAGGGGGCTTGAGAAAAGAGTGTCAGCGCGGCGAGCAAGCTACCCAGCGTTAAGCTGGCCCCTAGATGTACCGCATTTCGCGGGCGGCTTACCCAAGGCCACTTTATCCGCAGCATAATCATAGCGAAAACTGTGAGGAAGTAGAGCAGGATTAGGGGTGTCAACCGGTGTGCCTCAAGAAAGCTCTGACTCACACTCCAAACTAGCAGCAACGCCATCACCCCAATAGGCACCAGGTGATATTTGGCTCCTTTGGTGTCCCAGAGAGATGTGAGTATCGAGGATACTGTGGCCACGATCCCAGCCATGCTGAGCGCGACTAACAGCATCTGAGCGCCCCCTGTAAACCCGCTAGTCTGGAAGGCAATGCCACCCACTGCGGTGAGTCCCCCACCGATGAGTGCGATGGATCGAGTAATCACCCGATTCAGACGCTGTGGGTCTCTGAGGGTTGTGCATGACTGCCGCGCCCGTTTTATTGTGGGACTGGATGTCCGATCAACATAGTCGATGGAGAAATTGGTTTCCGAATCTGTGTGCCGAGCCGCTTCAATAATGCTCTTGATTCCGTCTAGGCCTGCGTCCAGGCACGGCTGCGCAACATTGGCGCCTGCGCCGATCGCAGTCGGGTGGGCAGTGACGTCGCTGATATCGACGGGTTTTCCGGGGAACACCTTGAGGCGCCAGCAGTGACTTTCAGTCAGGATTAGAAACGATGCGTCCTGATTATGGATTCCAAGAATAGCCGTTGCGTGGGCCGCGAGATCGGCCTCCAGCGGAGTTAAAGGCCTAGTGGTACCAGCAGGCAGGTTCCGGTCAAGCAGGTAGTCAACAATCAAGTTGCTTACTAGAACGTTTCCGGATGCGCCCACGGCGACGATAGGCGAGTGCTCAAACGTGAGGGGTTTAACTGGGACCCAAAGCTTGGATTTCAGTGACCAATCCCGTTGGGCGATGAAGCCGGTCTGCACCATCGCTGCGCTGTCACTCACCAGAGTGTCGGCGCTGAGGGTTTTCAGATCCCATGTGATCGTTGTCAAAAAGCACCTGCGATGAAGTTGATGGGAGGGTTGACACCGTCACAGAGGTGCCAGGTAGGGGCTGCTGCGGCTGGCCTGTTATTCAGCCGGGAAATATTCCAGGGTTTCTGTATCAAAGCGAGTGTTGATAGCGTTCATTACCGCCTCTTCAAAGCTTTGGCCCTTCGCTTCGCACCAGCCGAAGCCTTCCACGTGCCAAACGGCACGGTGTTGTTTGTAGGTGTGGTCGCGGTTGAAGTCGATTTGAACGGAAGCGAATCGACTGCGCTCATGCAGCCACTCCCAGCATTTTTGCATATTGTTGGCCATGATCTGTCCAGTCCGCGGCTGCTATGCGATGACCAATCATCATGATGACCATCAGTGAGTTGGTCATTCGAAAGACAAGAGCCAATCGCGGACTACTGACTTAACATCTGCGCCGTCGGCCAGCAGGGCTGCGGCTAGGCTGTCCTCATCGATGGACTCGATACGCTCAAACCAAAGCGTTCCATCCCAATCGTCACCTTGGTCAGTGCTCTGGAGGGCGATCTCGGCCGCGGCTTGGTCGGCGAGGGTGAGGATGCGTGCATAGCCGACACACACCAGCGATTCGTCAGTGCGCTCCTGGTTCGCTTCAACGTAGCGGATGAGGGCATGGTTTAGAACTGCGACGTCTTCGATATCTTTGCTGCGGTCATTTGTGGAGATCATGTTCGAGCCCTTACGGTTTGCCGAGGGTTGGTTACCTCTTGATATGGCAAATACTGAGGGTGAACGGCGCGTGCCAGAAGCGGCTACACAATAGAATTGGATCCCGTCATAAGGGTTTGAAGCAATGCGGATGCGGGGCGAGAAATTGAAATGACAAAGCCCCGACTGGCAGGGATTTGGGGTGGGGGAGCGCAGCGGCTGGTTACTGCGGCGACGTATCCCGAAGTTGTGTGGTGCGGAACATAGTTGCAGATGCGAGGTGTGCCCAGTCACGAGGTGTGACCTCGAGACAGTCGCTTTCAAACAGCTGGTTGATGGTGTCGATTAGTGCGGAAAGAGCCTCCTCTGTTGGTGCGCTCTCTACGGCCTCAAGGGCCTCATCGAAGTCACAAAATGTCAGGGTGGCCATTCCTTTTCCTTGTAGGCTGTTTGACTGGTTTCTTTTTGGTTCACACCCGCCGAACGATGTCGTTTATGCATTCGACATTCGAATAGAGGCGCCCGCTGCGATGCCAGCTTTCAGCGATCGCCGCACTATCCTCACCATAGAAGCCGTTGCAGTCGAAGCTGTGGCGCTGGGTTGCACGAACTACCGTGACGCGTTCGCCGCCCCGAGTGATGTACGCACCTGGTTCGGTGATGACTGCCGGAAGGGTTACGAGGGGCCAAAGGTAGACGGACATTGCGAGCACTCCATAAGCTGATGTGCCTATGTTGTAGGCGACTGCTGTGTGCCAGAAGCTACCAATGACGATATTTTCCATTCCCGCTGTGAGGGTGCGGCGATTTACGCCCGGTCCATTATCTTTGATCTGTCCTGATGAGATGAGATCCACCAACCGAACAGTCAGCTTTGGGGCGTCTGATGGTGGTGCAGCGCTACCGCAAGCCTGTCAGGGCAATATTTGATATTTCCCCAACAGGCGGTTCCGTTATGACTTACTGGAGCTGCGGGTAAGCCAGGTAGCCATAGAGATATCCTCAAGGGCGTATTCACCGCGGTTTGCCTTCCAGACCAGCTCTTTGTCCCGCAGCACGTCTAATGCCTTCTGTACGTTAGGGGTTGAGGCATTGGCATCGACTTGAGCGTGTTCAAGTTTTCGGTTCACGTCCTGAAATGTTTGATCTGAAAAGGGCACGAATGGCTGTTTGCTGATCGCCCGCTCGGCCATGACCTCAAGAACCGCTTGTTGGATAGGGGAAAGCCCGTTAAAGGCGCTCTCGTAGTCACTCCACACTCCTGCTTGGTGGTTCAGCGCGCCTGTGCGCAGTAACTCACCCAGGTTGCTGGCCTCGCCTAAACCGACGCTTACCTCAGTGAGGAGCTGATTCAACATCTCAGGCCGGTGTCCAACAAGGTCGAATGCGTCAGCCAAATCCTCAACGCTAAACTGATTGCTGGATGCGAGGCGGGCATTCCAGATTTCCGTTGCGAACGCGACAAAGTCTTTTCCCAGCAATGGGAATGGAGTGATGTTGGCACCGTAGAAGGGCTGCTTGCTCTTGAGCACCAGGTTGGCCAACTTGTCTCTACTCGAGCCGGTGAAGACTAGGCGCAGCCCGTCGTCCCCCACGCCGCTGTTGAGGTGATCACGTGCTGCCTTGAGGGCGAACATGGTGTTCAATCCACTCTCGCTGTTTAGGGCATGCTGAGCTTCATCAATAATGAGTACGATCAATTGGCCTGAGACCTTGTGAAGTACGTCCAGCGCCTTCGCAAGGGTAGTGCCGGCAGGCAGGTGAGGCTTTGAGAAGTCCCAGCTGAGGGTCCGTAACAGGTTGACTTTCTCGATGCCGATCTTCTTGGCAGCCTTACTAACAGGGCTGTCGAATTCCCCCAAGGCAGACCCGATCACTCCAGCTATCAGTTCGGCCGGGTCAGTTTCGCGGTTGGCCCAAAGGTCGACATACACTGCCAGCCAGCCACGCTTTTCACATTCGGGGATGAAATCGTTTCTGAGGAAAGTGCTCTTGCCAGTGCGCCGAGGCGCGGCCAGGAACAGGCCTGAGCTATAATCGACAAACGACTCACCGGCGACATCTCGCGCCAGAGATTCTGCAAGCGCAGGGCGTTGGAAGATAGGGCGTTTCTGACTGATGCTCATGCTATATCCTCAAATATCCGAAAGACTATAATCTATAGTGTAGCGGATATTTCGAGATATTCAGAGTCGGCGTCCAACATCACCAAGCTACGGATGAGACTCTGGTCTAGCCTCGGTATGGCGGATAGGCCGCGCTCGATCAATGCTTTAGCGCTGCGATCAGTTGAATTGTCGCAGTTGCTTTACGGGAGCTGTGGATACACGACATTGCAACAGGTGTCACGGTGGCGACCACAACGGCGCAGCAGGCCGCCCACCCTCCAGCGACGTAGGTGCCAATTGCAGCCAACACCAGCCCTATAACGAAATATGCCTCACGCCTGTTGAAAATGTTGGCAAAACCTTTGTTCTTTCGGGCCATTGCTTCAAGGGTCGATCTCAATTGCGCCTGATCTTCAGGCCGCACCTGGTTAACCATATTTTTAGCCGCTGAAATGGCTTGATTCTGGTCGACGCGATAAAGCGAGTAAAACTCAGCGTTCATCCATACGATGAAGTCTTGTGAAGGGGGGCGCATTGGTGGGTTTAACTCCGTGGTGCTGAATGTGCCCGTTCTGACAGTGCACTGCTCGCAAGATGGTCATAGGTGCTTTGCTTATGAAGCCCTAACTATGGCTTTTAACCGTTTCCCAGGGCACGGTCGTGCTCGATCAGTGCAGCAGCTTTCGACTTGAGGCGCCCCTCCGGCCAGGTCTCGCATTTTGACCGCAGCAAGAATCCCAGCCCGCGGAGGGTGGGTTTAGGGGTGTCGATGCCAAGATCCTGACAGACCCTGCAGGCCACGATTCCAGTATCGGGGAAGTATTTGACGATCGATGTCTTGTGGTTGCAGCAGGTGCATTCCATGTCCAATCATTCCTTTCAAGGCGCAAGTGCGGGTTTAGCAGGCTCCATTCACTTCACCATCCCAGGCTAGGTTATGGACGCTCGCCGTACTGCTTGGCGATTTCGGGGATATTGATGCGGGGTCTATTAGGGTCTTCGTTCACAAACAGGCCGTAGATGTGAGCGCTAGTTTTAGGTCCATGTTTCTCAGCGATGTTCTTCAGCATTCGTGAGCCGTGCCAGGGTTGCAGGTACAGGTGCTCAGCCAATGCAATCGCTGCCGTAACAGCCATGTACGTAGTGAATCGCATCATCACCGACATTTGGTCAGTGACAGGCTCTAACGCTACATAGCACACCACAAAGCCCCCAACGTAGGCAGCCCAGCTTGCGGAGGCAAAGCCGATGGTGTTGAAAACCTTCCGCAACGCCTTCCGGCTTTTAGGGGCGGTTACGCTGTCCTGCACACTCATTGGACCATTCCAGGTAGAAAGCAATTCGGTGATGTTGCAGTCGGGCACTACGCCTTGCAACCCAACTGGGGGCTTCCTTTTTCGCACCCAGCTTTCGCTACATTCCATCAAACGCTCTTGATGCTTCAGGCTTTACCTTGGGCAGATAAGGCGCTAAGTGACGGCGGCCGGGGAGCCATTTGGACTTCCGCCCGCACATAAAGTCCGTCTTGCTCGCGCTGCCTCAGTCATCGATTCCTCAGGTGGAATTTCAAGGGTGGGGTTTGCCTTGATGACGCTGGCCCGGGCGTTAAACTGCCGTACTGAGCTACATCCTCTAAAAGCCTATGTTTGAAGGATCACCAATGAAGAAAGCATTTTGGGGAATGGCACTGCTGGTTCTCGCAGCGCCGGCATTTGCGTCTACCAACGAGATCGCGATTCCGGCACTCACCCCTATCCCTTTCATCGTCAGCACTCCCGGAGACCTACTCTTCGGCGTCGTGAAGAACTGGGGTTCCTTGGGCGATGAGAAAGGCCCGATGACTAAGCTTGCAAGCCAAGTCGCGGATCAGCTACAGGAGAGTAAATGTGCGTTTAATATCCGGGTCTCCAGAGGAACAAATGGCCGGTTAAAAGCTCAGGAGGGGGTTGCAAACCTCGCCTGTGCGCAGGCTGACGGTTCCTTGATAGTGACAGAGATGCCAGGCCTCATCTGGGACAAAGATGGGATTCTAGGACTAAAGAAAGGTGAGGTTGGCGAGAAAGGATTCTTCGTTATCACCACAGCTGCCCATATCCGCCAGTAAATAGCTCACACACACTAAAAGTAAATCGGGGACTGAGTGCCTGAGAACAGATTTGAATGGGGGGCAGAGGCAATCGCACTGTTGGGTGGGGTTTCCGATAGCGCACTGGCTGAACAGCTTGGTATTTCGCGTCACGCTGTCAGGTACAAACGAATCGCACTTGGCATTCCTGCTTGGAGGTATAGCGCCGGGGTTTTCTGGACACCGGAGCGAATTGCTCTACTCGGGAAGGAGTCGGATTTAGTTATCGCCTTCCGATTTGGACTTACTAAAAACGCGGTAGCCCGGATGCGTGAAAAGAAGAAAGTGCCGCTGTTGCGACATCAAAAGTTCTTTGACTGGACTGAGGACGCTATAAATCAACTCGGCACTTGCTCCGATCGGCTTCTTGCTGAGCGCCTCGGGTGTAGCGTAAGCACCGTTTATTTGAAGCGGAAACGGTTAGGGGTGCCTCTCCTTTCCGCTTGATTGTGAAGCTGCTGCGCAGGACCACTCAGCACGTCAGCCCTTCGGTGTGCGCAGCTAGGCCGCCCTCCAATCCCCATTGTACAAGTGCCCCGGGAGTGGGCGTGGTAAGCCCGTGCGCCGCGCGGTAGGCCTTGAATGCCTTGAAGCTGACGGGCAAGCGGAACCTCAGTGTCAGACCTGCCCATGGGTTCCGAATCCTACTTAGAGGATCCAGTCGGGTGAGGATGTGGTTCCCCGTGTAGATATCCAATCCTCGGGAATGAAGTTCAGCCGGGATGTCTGCAAGAGAAAGGCCGGTAAGGACCTTGATGTCGTGGATGGTGTCGGTACTCACGGTGATGAACAGATTGGCCTGCACGTGCTCCCCAGGCTGAAGGTAGCAATCCCACTGAAATGCCGCTCTGTTAGTGACACCAATGAAGTGCTCCAGGCGCACCTTGTCGCGGCGGTCGGGGGCGTGCTGCTTGCTGGGTGGCTCGTAGATATACCCAATGTGTCGCATGTTGGTGCCGTTCACGCCCATCATTGGGCGGCCACTCTCCGTACGAGGCAGACGGAATCGTGCATGGTTGGCTAGCAGTAGGTCATCCAGGATCGCGGGCAGATTCTTGGCCACGGCCTTGTAGAACCATTCCTGCACTTGAATCTGCCGGTGAGCGTAGTCTGCAGCTGCAAGGCCCCGGATAATTTCGACCTGGTTGTGACGTGCCGTGTAGTGGGCGTCAGCGATGATGCGCTCCGGGGTGTCCAGGGTGTTCATCGCAATCGACTTCAATTCAGCCACGAACAGCCCCTTGCCCGGCTCGCCGTGGTTCATGGTCAGTTCGCCTTGCCCATCCATGCCAATCTGGAGCTGGCCGGCCTGTATCACTGTCTCAGGGATGTACAGGCATTCCGCGGGCACTGCGGCGGCGAATCGATCTTCCATCCAGAGGTTCGGATTGGCGCACGTTTCCCACTGTGGCTCAGTTTGATAGAACCATGCGGCCGTCAGATCCTTGCTGGCGCGTGTAACCAGATCCAGCTTTCGGCCAGCAAGCGCTGGGAGATGATCACCACTCTCTGCAAGTTTGTGCCCGAGGCTCAACATTGAACCTGTTGCGAGCAATGGCTCGGACTTGCCTTGGTCGAAGTAGCGTGCGCGGCATTGGTCGATAAACAGCTGAAGCCAGAGCAACTCGCGGTCATCCAGCTCGCTGATGTCCGCCAGGACCGGCAGTCCGGCCGCGGCGGGTAGGTTGGTTGCGCGCGGCTCACTCTCCAGGGCTGTCCGGCCCCGGTCCATCCACTGAATCTTGAGCAGGGAATAGGGAAAGTGACTGCCATCGATACGCTGGGCGTTGAACCGATCGTTGCGTGCCTGCATGCGTTCTTCTTGGAGAGGGTGCTCGAACTTGCCTTTGTCGGTCAGCGCCAGGATGCGTGAGCCGGTGCGCACCACCATGACGAAGTAACTACTAGCGATGCTTTTGCCTCGGATGACACACAGGGAGAACCCCGTGGGTATTTGGTGGGCATGAACCAGCAGGTCTTCGATACGTCCGATGTCGTAGATGTTTCGTCCAAGCTTCGCTTCCCCTGCTGGGGCCGGAACACCGTCCTTGATCATTAGGCGTGTCAGCCGGTCGATGCTGTGAAGCGCGTCGAGGCCAACACCTCCGGCCTGTGTAGCGACAAACTCCAGTGTCTCAGCGGAGAGTGCTGATCTGTCCAGATTTCGGTAGAAGGCCAGTGAGCCTTGAGCATAGTCCAGGTACTCATCATGTAGCCTGCCTATGGCTGAATCTGCGAACAGTGCATCCAGTTCGCTCATAGCCTCCAGCATGGTTGATATGCGTTCTGAGCCGCTCCGGTACTCACTGAGGGGAAAGGTCGCCGCTCTGGCATAGAGGGGCATCTGTGAGCGTATGAGCAGGGTGACGATGGCTTCGTCCCCTGTCTTGATCGCCGCGTTGATTTCTTTGTTGGCGTAGTAGAGGCTAAAGCCATCTAAGTCCGAACCAAAACTGAGGCTCTCAACTGGCTTACCGGTCAGGCGTTCCCACAGCACAAGTGCTGTTTCGCCGGGTCGCTGGGGCAGGGTGTATTGGCTCATGCATGGACTCGCTGGATCGTTGGGTGTGCCCTCGAGGGGCTTCTACAATGAGTCCAGTCTGATGTTATAGCTGGCGTGCCAGAACCTAATGCGTTATCGGCGTTACTCTGCGAGGTGAGATATGTTCTGGACCTCCCTTGGGCGCGTAGCGTTAATGCTTTCTGTGTAAGGTGGGATGCCTGCCTTTTTGCGCCTGAGCCAAACGCAGGCGGTAGTGACCCCAAAGCGCCTGGCCAGATTAGAATCTGTGTCCTTACCCAGCAGATCATTGAGTTCCTCACTGGGGTGACCAAACTCAACGGTTGCGCCGATCCCGAGCCTTCGCCTGTATGCACTGATAGTCGGGGCTGATACACCCACAGCCTTAGCGATCTTTGCGTCAGAGACCTTTCCAAGACGCGTCAGATATTCTGCAGGGAGCTCGAAAGCTTCGGTAGGCACATTGAGGGGCGGGATCGAGCTTCGAGTTCTTCTTGAGGTAACTGTGGATTTGGGGATGCCGAGTTTGTAGGCGAGTGATTGGTCGCACATCTTACCCAGTAAGGCTAAGTGCTCTTCCGTCCACACTTTATTCCCCGACCTCGTCTTGATGCCCCGGGCTTTGCGCGCCTGGAATACTGCCGATTTTGTGATCCGAAGTTGGGCCGCCACTTCCTTGTCGGTTAGTCTGCCAAGCAGGGCTACGGCTGCTGGCGTCCAAATGGAATCCGCGTTCCTTGCGTCATTGTCGTTTGCCATCTTGGATCCAAGTCTAAGTGGATAGGCAAAGTTTAACGCCGATTTTGCAGGGGGCTAGCCAAACCGGGTCTATGAAAATCCCCGGCTTGCCGGAGGAGCTAGTTGAGGCCGATATGCCTAGCCGTTACAGCGGGCCGATTCCAAGGTCAGGGCTGTGATTTTCATAGTGAACGTGAATGGGGGATTTCCCATCTTGCGTCGAAGCCAGACACAGGCCCCATGCCAGAGATGGGGATTCGAGATCCCCACCCTATCGGTTCCCACCGGTGGATAGTCGGCAAGGCTCGTGTTCAGGAACCGTAGCCAGACAGTGTGTAGATGGTCTCCCATTTCTCAGCGCAGTCATCGCACGAAGTCTGTTGACCGATGAAGTCCCCGCCGAATGTGAAGTCGGTACCGGACAAGGTCACGTTAGATGATGCACACCACGGGCAAGCAAACCCAGCCGGATGATTGATGTAGACGTGATCGGTAACAGGCTTTTCTACGCGTTTGAGCGTACCCGCACCCTCGATCACGCCGCAGCCTCTTGTTTGTAGTCATTTCTGATCCGAACCGCCTCAGGGATCAGCACCTCAAACGTATAACCTGGATCTGCACTGAATTTGGTGGTGTCTCCGCGCGCTGTTGCGATTCGGCTTGCATAGTCCTTTGCCTGTTCGAATTGCAGGACTGAGAAATAGGATTGCTCTTTAATGTTGGTGTTCGAGATGTCAGTACACAGCACTGCGGTACCGCCGTGGTTGTTGCTTAGGCCAAAGGTCATCACCACGTAGCGCGGCTCGCCTGCGGGGCGGTAGACCTGACCATCGATGAGGATGAGGGTTTTAGCCCAGCCGTGAAGGTAGTCAGCGATGGCCACCTTCCCCTCACTCACAGAAACGAAGATGCCTAAATCGTGGCGGCTCATGCTGACGCTGTCGGTCACTAGCGAGAGTTCTGTCCCCGGAGCAGCGTAGTCGTAGTCAGTACCGCCCGATGTGCGCGCCTGGCGCGAACAACCGTACACGCTGCAGGAGGTCCAGAGTTGACCGTCAAACCAGCGGTACTCGATTGGCGGCTCGCTGCTATTGCTGGCGCTGATGATTGCAACCGGCGCGGCCTCGCGCGGGATCTCGCGGAGGTTTACAACCTCAAGTCCATCGTCGAACCGAGCGCGGCGGGGATTGCGACAGCGTGGCGGGATGATGTTTTCGACGTAGGTGTATTTGACGGTGAGTTGCATGGGGAGCTCCCTTTGAAGTTGGTACCAGGATGCCTCGAGCTCCTGCGTGCCAGAACCAGCGAGATAGCGAATGGGGCAGGCGGGGTGTACTCAGCCTACAGGCCGTCAATCGGGCTTATGAATCCAGAGATTCGATGTCGATGGGCTTTGTATCTTTGTTGATCAAGTCCAGTAAATCGCGGGCTGACATGCACATGACCTCGGAATCATCGTCCTCACGGTAAATGCCGATCAGGTTTTCCTCCCAGTCCTGTTCATCGGGCACATCTGAGCCACACTCCGACGTAAGAAGCATGTAGAACTCGCCTGCGTTGCGACGCATAGCCAAGCAGCCCCCGCCAGTCTCAACGACCTCAAACCCATCCAGCCCCGTGAATTTGAGAGACCCATCAGCACCAGCAATCGATTTGAAATCGGAGAGGGCGAAACCTGCACCAGTCAGTGCCTGCTGGTTTTCGAGGAGGGTTGGCATGTGTGGCTCCAGTAGAGGGCGAGTTCGTTTTTGATGGGATCCATTGTCGGGGCGGTTTGGGTGTGCCAGAACCTCGGCGCCCTTCGAAAATCGGCCGAATCCGCTGATGGGGAGCGATTCATCCCAAGAATGCCAAAGGCCCAGCATAAGCTGGGCCTCAGGTGTTCTGTGTTGTGCTCGTAGGTGCCGATAGCGTGCTTAGGATTTCTCCAAGAACACCCGTCGAATGCCCTTCGTATTTTCCTCTTGGAGCATCAGCCTCATCATCTTCTCTCCCCAGTGAATTCCGGCAGCCTTGTACCGAATGATGGAAATCGTTAGGGAGAGCAGGTAGATCTGCGGAGTGATCACCACTACCCACACGAACACCTGACCGATATTCACGTGAAAGGTCGGAATCAGCGATGAGAACTGCAGTGGCACGAATTGGGATGGATGCAAAGCCATGAGCATCTGGACAACCACCATGCTCGGCACGGCTAGAATTCCCATCCTCAGGAATGAACCAGAAGTCCACCCCCACACCCTCGGTGCGAGCAGGGGCAGGGTGAAACGATTGAAGACCAGCGCTGTGAGCATCCAGCACGTGATAAGCAGGTAGTCGATGCCGTACCTGAACTGGTCAATGAAATATTCCATTGGGCTCATGAATGCCTCCATTACACCTTTGGGGTCAACGAGAATCGCAAAAAGCCCAAGACACCACTCGCCTTTGCTGTGCTCATTGGTTGCATCCAAATGAAGGATGCTCATTAGCGCGTATAAGGCGAAGAGCACCGCGAACATCGAGTTGGCCAAACCAAATACGGCGCTCCAGCGGAACTGCTTGAAGGTAGTCATGATATGGAGCGTGGAGAGGTGGCGGGCCATGGAGAACGTCGTTGCGTCGTTCGGTGTGATGATTCCCTTACGAACTGGCGAACAATCATTGATATCTTTGCCTTTGGCTTGCTCGGTGATTAGCTCGCGAGCGATCTTGCTGCTCGATGCTTGGAATACCGCCTTGAGGTTCTTATGATCCTTCACACCCTCCAATGCTGTCTTGAAACCCCCGCTGAGAATATTGTCCAGGAACACCGGGACCAGCGTCGGGCCAATGAACTGGCAGGTGCCGCTCATGCCTTGGAATCCGACCTTTGCTTGCGCAGCTAGGACGTGGCCGGTACCGACGAACACGTTCGGGTTCTCATTGGCAAGCTCGTAGCGGTCGACACTGAAGATGGTGCTGCACTCGGGTGCGTTCATCATCTCCTTTAAGGCTGGCGCAAGCCAAGGCGCAGTGAGATTTTTCCAGCCGTATGACACCTTAGTCTGGGCATAGACGTTCAGGTTGTATTCGTACGTAAGCTGACATGCGCCCCTGCAACTGCTGCATTGAACCTCGCCCAGGTTGCATTGCCGGCAGTTCTGTCTGCCACCGCCATTGCACCCGTTGCAGGTCATGGTGCCTGTAGCGTGGCAGCGATAGCACGGACTACCTGATTTGCCGGTACCGTAGCACTGGTTGCAGCGGTCGCCCATTCTCGCACCAGAGCCACCGCATCCTGGGCAATAACGACTGTGTGAGGTGTTCCCGGTGCCGCTGCAGTTTGTGCAATGCATCCGGCACTGGCCATTACATTCGCGGCAGGTGTGGTACATCGTGCCGTTACAGGTGGAGCAATCATTCTTGCCTGATCCGCCGCAACCCCGGCAGTCCTCCACGCTGTAGCAATATGAGTCATCACGAAGGATCAAATGCTTCGAGACGGGGCTGCGGTACAGGTTGGGATTGCCCTTTAGTTGCCCCTGCATGAGGTTGCGGGTGTAGGTAGCATCACTGAATATTTGTTTGTGGCGCTGCGCCAGGACCTCACCGATGTACTCACGTTTGTAAGCCGGGCCGGACGCGTACTGAACCTGACGGCTCTCGGGTTCGCTTGTATACGAAGCGGTGACCGTATAAGTGACGTCTGCCCTGTGATTCTCAATTTCCTTGATCGCGAATGGATCTGTAACTGCTAAGCCAAAGGCATGCTCAGCTTTTGACTTGAGCGAATGCGCGATGTCACCTGCTTTGAATCCATTTGGTGCTGCCATTGCCGATCCTAGATCCTAGATCTGAAGTGAATTTCCCAGTTGCGAGCCATTTTGCCATCACTGCACCTGCTCAGGCACCCAATTGGGCACCCTCAAACCGCTGAGTTAGAGGACTGATGAAACAATCACGCGCGTGAATGCCCAGCAGTGCTGGGCGAAAGAGAGTGGATCTGAAAATAGGGGGATTACCCTCCGTTAGGAGTCGAACTGAATACGTTCGCAGAGTGCATCAACACCCTCGGCAGTAAGGCCTTCGTGGGTGCCGTTGTCCGTGAGGATTTCTCCGATGTCGCCATCACATGGGCGAACAAGGCCACCCGTCATGGATGCACCAAGCAGCCGTAGGGCAGCCAGTACGGCATCGAATTCAGCTTTGTTCACCGCCGGCAGCGCGATGCTCCGTTCGCCTTGAGAATACGCAATCACGTCAGCGTATTGCTCGATGAGGTCCGGATAGCTGGCCAGAACCTCGGCCGAGGGTACCGACGGCTTGTTTGGGATCTCTGGTGCGTCCGCCTCGTTAAGGAACAGGGCGTTGTTAACGGCGCCGTGGTGGGCATCGATCAGCGCAGCCTGAGCTGTGTCAGCATCCGAGAAGGAGTTGTAGTTCCCCATGCGCACATCCCACTTGCGCCCATGATTGAGCAGGGGTACTGCCTGGGCGGTGGCGATGAACTGAGCTTGAGTAAGCAGGTGAGGGGCGATGGCCGCTGCTTGGGTATTAGCATGAGTGTTGGTTTCGACGTTCTGCATGGTATGGCCTCCCGGCTCTGTGTTGATAGAGCCAGTGTCATGCCCTGAAGGGTGTGCCAGAAGCGGGTGAGTCATACTTTGCCAGTGACGGTTATCGGCCCTCGGGCAGATTCACCGCCCCAGTCAGGATTTCTGCGAAGGTCACCTTCAGATCCGGGTAGTCGTCCAGTACGTCTTGTGTTGGCATCGACGGTAGATAGCCTCTCTCACTTGTTCCTGCGCTGTTCCAGTTCAGCGAGCTTTCCACTTCACGCCGGTGTATCTGCCTCAGCGCGGCTTCAGCACTGTCTGCCTCTGCCCAGGTCAGAAAACGACCGTGACTGACCTCCCAGCTGCGGGGATTGCCCACAACAGGCAAAGCGTCTCCGTGCTCAAGAAACTGGGCGAGCGTTAGCCGGTGAGGGGCGAGGGTGGAGAGACGTAGGCGCGCATTCAGCGAAGCAACATCAGGGTCGATATCGGGCACGTAGGAAGCCTCAGTTTGGTAACCGTTATGGCACATTATCACTGGGATAGCGCTGACCAACAAAAAGGCCCGGTGTGTGCCGGGCCGGGGGAAGTAGCGGCATTAAACGCCGGCGAGTTTCAGAAGATCGTTGTAGTCATCACCATCAGGGCATTTTTCATCAGCGTCCAGCTTGTCGTTGTGCATGCGGATAGCCTGGGGGAGGGATACCAGTCCTTGAAGGCCAGCACAGGCCGAGCGCACCGTCGACTCGCAGTCACCTACCATCATCTGGTATGCGTCCTCGGGATTGGTGCTGCCATTTACAAATGCCAGGATGCGCCAGTACAGACCCCCGTACTCCCCGCTGCACAAGCTGATCTCGGTGCGGTCTGCTCCATGAGCGATGTCGTAGATCTCAGAGCCCTCCGGGGCGACCACTAGCCCATCCACACCTTCAGCCTCAACGCTCACGAGGGTCAGCCCCATCTCGTGGTCATCAAAGCAGTTGAGCGAGGCCACAGATGCAAGCGCGGACGGCTCCTGCTGCGGGTGGATGGTGCGGTAGACCACATCATTGTCGTAGTTAACCCGAATGCATGGGGCTACGGAAAAGCTGGTGAACTTGATGGCTTGAGGGGAATTGGCTTCGGGCATGTTCGTAACCTAGTTGGCGATCAGTTGATGGGGACCATGTTGGGGGCGATGCTGGTGTGCCAGAACCACCCCTGATTGGAAATTCTCTCCAACCTAGATGGCGGCCTCTGCCTCCTCAAACGCATCCGCAATAGCATCCTCTTTGCCCACGCCGTGGCAGTAGCGCTCGAGGTAATCATGCTTCTTAGCATCGCTTTCCTGGCTGAGGGGCCGAACGATCACTACGATATCCAAGGGGTGATCGGAGTAGGCATCGCTGATGGTAATTGGGCCGGTACAGTCGATAACCACACGACCTGTCTTAGGCCCCGCAGCTGCCAAGGATTCCACGTCTACGGGCAGAAGCAGGCCGGGCGCTGAGATGGCTTTGAATATCGCTACCGCTCGGGCGTTGTACGCCTCGGCGTTCATCTTGTCCGTGCCTTCCTGTGCAGTTGAAATCAGGGCGTGCAGGCTATCAAGCTGAGCCTTCAAGGCTTCGATCTGCCTGTTGAGTTGAGCCTCGCGCAAGTAGATGAGGTTCTCAACCGATTCTGCGAGGTCGCTGGCCTGGCCATTGGTGACGTAGCCGGTTGAGCGGAGGGTGGTGTGGATGGTGTCGTGTAGAGACATCTGAATTGACCTTGAGAGGTTGATGATTTCCATGGTCAACCCTGTATCCCAGTGCCAGAAGCACCTGGTGACTGGAAATTCATCATCCTCAAGAAACCCTAGTGTCTCAGTGTGGATGGGGAGCCTCAAAGGCAGGCTAGACCCGAGCTCAGGATCTGCACCCCGTCCAAACTCAAGGCAAGACACCTACCCAGACTGAGGGAATGAATGCGAGCCTTGACATGATAAAGCCGCTTCTTAGAGCGGCTCGGGTAGTTAGGCAGCAGCTTCGTCAAAGTCGTCTGGTGGCCGACGGGTGGAGCACGCTGTGTCGAGTGGTGGCGTTACCAGGTTTGCCACGCGGGCCTTGGCCCTATCGCATGCAGACAGGTAGCCAGAGAAGGTCGGGGGTTCCACCTCTATCTCGTCCGCCAGCGCTAGGCAGTAATTCACTAATTCAAAGCCGGTCTGAAGGTTTGCGCTTTGCCCGACACAGTAGTTGAGCTTGACCTCTACGACGAGGGCCTCTCTATCCAGATCTGAACGTTGGAGCCGGAATGCGCCATTCGATTCCTTCCTGAGCCTTTTTGTTAGCGTGCCCTGGTGGTAGGTCTTCACACCATCAAGGACAGCTGCGAGACGCCTAACGAGACCAAACACCTCCTTCCAGTGGGCTTGCTGCTCATTGACCCTTCGCATCTCCTCAGCCGCCCAGCACTGCTCGTACTCCGAAGGGTTCATACCACGATACTGAACGTCCTCAAGCAGCTTGCGCTCAAAGCTGTCGATGTACCGATTCCTCGTTGCAGACACGTAGTCGAGCAAGAGATGCATGCAGTCGTGCTCACGAAGCCGTTCGATTTGCTCTGTTAGGGAATAAGCCGACTCCCACATCCAGGCTGGACGGAAGCAATCCATCTGTGCCCTGATGTATTTAGCCACGGACTGGGTATCTAAAAGGATTTGGACCCAGAGCTCGAGTGTGATTTCACCTGCTACATGATCTCGTGGGAGTCTCGAGAGGCGGGTCATCGCCGCTGTGGCGGATGAATGGAAGTTCGGTAATGCCTTGGCACCGAATGCGCGCGCCCGACCATGAGCTCGGTCTGCACGCATTGCCTCGAATGCTGCCGCCTCATCGACTAGCTCACCAAGCCACGGGGCTCTGCTGCTGAGGGCTGTGAGCCTGCTGTGTTGGGCCTTGCTGAAAGTCAGGTCTGGGCCCGCGGGAACCTCAAACCATCCAGCCTGGACGGCAAACATGATCAATCGGACATCCACCAATACCCCTGCTGGGACGCTTCGGGACGCAATGGCGTCGTCTAAGCTTGCACCCTGTCGCATATCGCGGGCGACTTTTCTCGCAAATGGCATAGCGCCACGGTTGGTGAGCGCGGCTATTAATGTCGTGTCCATGGTTACTCCATCTGTCGGTGACCCATCCTCGCTAGTGCCGGACTGTGCCACCACCACCACATTGCGAACCTTCAGGTTTTAGCCTTCCCGACATTCGTCCACGGGCGCAGGTCTGAATGGCTCGCTGCCTCAGGCCGGAAGGCAAATATTTTAGTTGGAACCTGCAAATATGGGGCACTAGATGGCCACTATTACTAGTGGAGGCCTCTGCTTATGAATCACGAAACCATCAACCGGGTCCTGCAGTCAGCTTGGCGCTCACAGGTCTTGCCAAGGCCAAGCGAGTACACCCTTGAAGCCTTCAAAGCCGTAGTTGCCAAGGTTCGATCAAGCACCATCAGTTCCCTATCCGGGGAATTCGCGACGGAGCTCGGTTCGCTTTCATCCCTCATCAGCAGCAACCAATCACTGACAGCAAGATTATTAGAAGGAATTGATCTGCAGATGGACACGCTACAGGCGGCAAGCCGGCGGGAAAGCGACGCACGAGCCAGTGATCAAGGACCATCAGCCATCTACATCCCCGGGTTCGGAAACCGTGGAGCATTCTTTGCCTCAGGCTTAAGCTCTATGGGGCTTAAGATCCTGTCACTCAGTCTGGATTCCAGCTCGGATCTTGTAGCCGACCTGAGGGAACGAATGCCGACCTCAGGTTTGGTGCTCGTGGGTAGCGCTGTTGTGGACCACCCAGAAGCATGTCGTGCGCTCGAAGCTCTGGCTGCTCATCATGACAGTGATTTGCTGGTGGTCATTGCAGAAGATACACCAATGACATTCGAGCAGCGCTTGGTTGCCGCGACCTTTGGTGTAGTGCGGTTACTAGGGGTTGAGGCCGACGTCAAAACGCTTCGATCGCTGATCCGTAGCAGAGCCAGAGACTCGCAGATCAATGGGTACAAGGTTTTGCTGCTCGATGACTCCAAAACGGATGCATACCCGGCAATTAAATTCATGCGTGAGGAAGGGATTGAGGTACTCCATATCCTTTCTCCAGCTGGGGTTTTGAAGGCTATTGAGGACTTCAGGCCTGACGTGGTCGTAACTGACTTCCATATGCCGGGAGCCAATGGCGCCCAAGTTGCCAGTGTTATTCGCCAAGATAGCGATGCAGTGATGCCTATCATTTTTCTGAGCAGTGAGCGGAACACAGAAACCCAGCTGATCGCGCTTTCGAAGGGGGCAGACGCTTTTGTCCAGAAACCATTGAAGCGGGGAGCCTTCATCAAAGCCCTCAAGGCGCTCATATCGAGGTCTAAGGCGTTTGACTCGCGAATGCGGCGCGACCCTCTCACAGGGCTTCTGAACCACGGGCAGTTGATGGCATCAGCATCACGTGTCAGTGCTTCAGGCAGCGTGCCCAACACCATGGTGATGATCGACATTGATCACTTCAAGCAGGTAAACGATACGTTTGGTCATCCTGTAGGTGACAAGGTGCTTGTTGGGCTTGCTGAGGTGCTATCAGACAACCTTCGCTCCACCGATTTCATAGGCAGGATGGGGGGCGAGGAGTTCGCCGTGCTGATGGTTGGCGCACCGATGTCAGATGCCAGGAATGTAATCGACAGAATTCGCGAACTCTTCAGCAATCTTCAGTTTGAAACCGGCCTGCAGGATCAGGGTGAAAGTGGGAAATGGTTTGCCTGCACCTTCAGCGCCGGCGTGGCTCTGCTGGATGGGTCCGCAGCGGTTTCAATGAAGGCTGCAGACCACGCGTTGTACAAGGCAAAGCATGGCGGTCGAAACCGTGTAGAGGCTGCTGACTAACCAGTTCCGATCTGCGGATATAAAAAAGCCCCAGCATCTGGGGCTTTTAATTTACTGAGATCAGGCTCGAAAGGTTTTCTCGGCCGGGGGGGCGAAGTGATGGACATTGTCCTTCACAGGTTCAGAGAAATTACCCTCTGAAATGTCGCTGTGCTCTGTTATGCCCTGGATGTCATCTGGCTCGTCGAAGGTAAGCTGCATCAGCACGCGCTCCATTGCTTCGTTCGAGTCGAACTCAGCAGAAGGGAAGTCTGCAGGCATTTCAACGCGATCAAGAATGTGCTTGAGGTCCATGTACATCAGGGTAGGGCGGCCACGCATCAGTTTGACCAGCTCAAGGATGAGGCGCTCGTTCTGTACCACTGCTGCGTGGCAACGTTGCGATACGTTCCCCCGCAACAGATTCAAACGGTTAGCCTTCATCACTACTTCGTGGTCCGACACTGGTTTGAAGAAATTCCCCTTGTTTGTCATTTGCAGGTAGCGCAGACAAAGCTCGTCGAAATTCTGAAGATCATCAAGCGCTGCGTCAGAAGACGTATTCATGATGCGCTGTTCTGCGGCACTGCCGATCATCAGCATGTGCATTCGCCAGAAAACCATGTCTGAAGTAGAGAGGAGGTTAAGATCTGTGAAGATCTTTGCAGTCCGAGTGTTGATGTCAAGGTGAGCGCTGAATGAGTCTGCAATCAAGCAGTTACTGCCTTTGTAGGCAATGATCCGAGCCGCTTGATGAATCATGAGCCGGGTTTGGTCTGCCATTGTCACCTGAAATGCCGGCCGTTGCTCTGGTGTTGGGGCAAATGAAAGTGGTAGAGCGACTGCGCTGCTCATTGCGCCACCAAGTTGATCTTGATGAGCCTGGGCCTTTGGCCGAAGTCCTGATGCCCAGTAACCGACACCAAGAAGGCAAGCAACTCCGATGGTAGTGACGGTATAGAAAATGTTCTGTGTGACCAAGCGGTATGCCGGGGTGGCACAGACGTAAACGCAGAGGCAAACGGCCGAAGTGACCCATACGAATGTTAGGCCACGTTGAAAGCCTTCGCCGATCGCTGACACGACATTGCCAGCTTTCGCTTTTGCGATGGCACTTACCATGAATACAAACCCGACAAGAAGCGACAGGACAATGGCAGACATTGTTGCGAAACCAACCAGTTCGTCAGGCTTTTCCGCAGTCATGTAGCGGGCAATCACGTACAAACCAATTGTTGCCCCCGCAAGAACAAATGGGGTGAACCAGGCCGGAAGCATCCGGCTCGCGTCTTTAATATTGTTCCAGCTGCTCATTGTCCAGCTCCCTTATAAGGTGACGGTTGCTACATCAGGCTTTTGCTTAGCCTGCTGCTGCGGGTTTTTGGCCTGCGGTTTTGCTTGCTGGCCTTTAGGTGGCTGACCATTCTGCTGAGCAGGTTTTTGAGTTGGCTTCTGCGGTTGTTTGGCCTGGGTTTTGGGTGCTTCGCCGGCAGGGGCAGTCGAACCATTAGCCTCAGGCTTGGGACCTTGCGCAGGCTTAGATTCGGCTGTGGGCGTAGTAGTGGCCGCCGGCGCAGCTGAATTCTTTTGTGGAGCAGTCTGTGGGCGCGCCTGAGGCTCGCGTCGTTGTGGCTGCCCTTTACTCTGGCGACCGCTGCGGCGTGAATTCATATCCACGTCCTTCTCGATCTGCATGAGAGCGTCTTCGAACTCACCGAGCGCCCGAGCAAAGCCTTCGTTGCCCGAACGATATTGCTTGCGACCTTCCACGGAGGGGTTGCCTGCAAGCTCACGAAAACGCGAGTCGAGCCGTGCAACACGGATCGCCAGGGTGTACATCGCCGCGGTACGCTCGCCGTCAATGCGTAGGGTGCGCTCTGGAAGTTGAGGCGCGGTGTTGCGGACTTGGGTAGTTTCGTTAGCCATGGGGTTACCTTACTGGTGAGTGCCAATTGATCTCAGCCATTCCCAACCAGCAGCTTGTTGGGTGCATGAGCGAAAAAAGTCGCTGACGTCACTTGCGTGACTCAGGTAGCTGGCGCTGTCGTCAGGGACGAACAAACCCCAAGCATCAATCCAAGCGAGTTGGAATATTTTTTGCGGGAAGTAACAAACCTCGACGTATCGATACTCAGGAGCTCTCAGGTATATCTTCGCAACGAAGATAACGAGAAAGACAAAGAGCACGATCTTGAGAGATTTCACTATCGGGCCGGATGACGACCCCTGTGAGCTCGACTCAGCCATGAGCGGCATCCTTGGTGATGGTGATTTGGTATCCGGTCCTGCGGCGAATAACACCAGAGGCTTCTTCAAAAGTGAGACCACCCGAGACCAGATGGCTCAGTGCCCGTAGGGCATCAGATTCTTCATCGGCGGCGATGCCTAGGCTCTGGCTGAAATCCAGCCATTTACGCTTGGAGGCAGTGGTAAGCCCATTGGCAATGGCTCGTATCTTGGCTACGCGCCGTAGGTCAGGAAGGGGCTGGTCGAGTAAAGAGGCACAATATCTGGCCATATACTCACCTGCATTCATCCTTGAGTTGATCAGGGCTTTGAGTGCGTCTTCACGACCAGCTGTTCGCATGGCATCGGCATCATCCATGCCACGGCCAAGCGCTATGATGCTCAAGGTTATGCCAACGGCTTCAGCCTCACGGATCGACGATAGTGCACCTTCATAGCCGGCATGATCGCCATCGACCATATGAGCGGCCTCTGTAATTCCTTGGCTGGCTAGGTATGCGGCCTGGGCTGAGTTAATTGATGCTTGCCCAATGGCGCATCCCCAAACCTTGATGAGCTGCAGAGCCCAAGCATCCAACGTCCCTTCCACGCAAACCAGGATGGACTTCTGCCGCTGCTTGAAAAGGTAAGGGATATCTTTGGACGATTTTGGTGAAAAACGGTATTTCGGATTAGACCTGGCTTCACCTTGTCCTGATGGGATCCTGCCCCAGATACGGGCCTCGCCGTCTGGGTGAGGCCAGTAACCGATAACTCGACCTTCCATCCCCGACCAGACAGATGAAGGGGTTTCATCCTCAAAGCTGACGATCCCAATAGAACGGGCTTGCTCCCGGGTAACACCGTGAGCCTGAAGAAGCGAAAGCACTTCATCATTGTTAGTGAATACGCCGAGGCGCAGCGTAGCCATGACCTCGTTTGTATACCCTCGGGATTGCTGGAATTCGTCAAGAATCCCCTTGTTGCGTTGAGCCAGTTGCTGAGTCACCAGAATGATTGCCTGGCCCGTCGTGAGGGGAGGGCGACCACCATTGGCTGCGCGTGACTGCTGCTTGGCTTCGTTGTCCCGGTTGTCAGGGGGTTCAACACCTGCGGACTCACAAAGGGTTTTGACGATATCGCCGTTGCTCATGCCGTTCTGGGCGAGGGCGTCCCACAAAGGCGTGTATGGGCTTGGGCAGTTGTCCTTACGATTGCACTGAATCCCGGACCTGAATGGGTAGTAGAAAGCGCGGTCTTTACCACAGGCTGGACAGTCGAGGACATAGGAGCCATTGGCTGATAGCTTTTTGGGGTGCAGGTGATTAAGAAGGCCACGATCCACTGCATCTAGCTTCGGGTATACGGCGTCTTTGATGAAGTCTGTGATTGATTGCTTCATTCGCCGGCCGCCGCCGTCTCTTTCCCTCTCAGGCTTGCGACGACGCGAGGGCAGATGCCCTGGTCAATCGCTATTTCACCGAGTTTGACCTTGAGTTGGCGACGTACCTTCCATACCTGCTTTTCACTAAGCCCAAGCATCGAGCTCATGTCTACGGAGCAATGTTGCTCAAGAACAGCCAGGCGGAGGATCTGGTGTTCACGATGTGTCAGAAACCTGCGCAGCGTCTCAACGTGAGCATGGCGCTTCTGCAGTCCTTCATCACTGAGCACGATGCCGTCGGACAGGAACTGGGGTAGTGCCGACAGGCTGTCAGTGTAGTTGGACGCAGTGTTGAGGTAATCAGGTTCTAGACCATGAGCGCGCGGCGCATAGTCTAAGCCGTCGAGATCCGCAAAGTTGAATGCGCCAGAACCTGGAACCTCATCGATGACGCGGGCATAACCGTACTTACGTATGTAAGAGAGGGCGTAGCCGATCAAGCACAACCCGCGTCCGTCAGGGGAGCCGGCAGCGTAGTTTCTGATGGCGCTCTTTGTGGCGTCATAGATGCCCGGGTACAGAATCTGAAGAAGCTCCTCGTCCGTTAGACGAACAGAAAGCTTCGAGCGGATTTCAGCTACCCACTGTTGTTGGGATTCGACATGAATGACGAACTCCCACGGGTCAAGACTTAAGAACTGGTCGCTGGTAAGCCCGGCGAGCCAGTTGCTCCTAACGAGGCGCATGCCTCCCTCCTCCGATCATACGATCGGCTCCTAAGCGCAAATCCAGTCCCCTGGAATTTGCTTTGTCCGGTAGCCACGACAGCCACCGACCCCCTTCTACATACGGTGAGCAATGCTCAACCGCTTGGCTCCTCGGACGCCCCGTAGGTGTGTACCGAAGTAATTGAGCGCGATTCTATTGGGCGCGGATGGGACAGGCAACTCTAAAAAGGGCGTGATTTTTCAGTCAAAAGCGTTGAGCTGGAGGCAAAGTGAGACATCAGGTACCCAACTGTGTGCAATGACGTTCAGCTTGTAAATCGCTACAGACCCTGTCCCGTAAGGAAGTTGACGCCTGAAACCCGGCGTTGATGGCACACCAATGGCCACAAGATGCTCAATGGTGGCAATGTACTACCGTTCGTCGCTGCTCTTGGAATTCACGAACGTGACGTTAAGGTGCGCTCATCACCTGTAGGAGTAACCATGATCAACGCGTATCACCAAGCCATTAGCTCGGCTCGTCAAGCGGGATTTGCTTTGCAGAATCGACTGCATGGCTGGGCAGCTATCAAAGAGGGCATTGATACTGTTCTCGTTAGCTTCTTCTATATCGAAGGCGGCCAGGTCAGTGCTCAGATTGTTTGGAGTGGGCCCGATCCGCGCGACTCGATGGACCTGGTAGCGCATCACCTCAATGGCCAGGCTGGTGCTGGGAGCGAACTCGTTCAAATGTTGATTGATGTTTATCAGGCAAGTGGTGACAGCGATACGCTCCTCCCGATGAAGCCATGTCCCAAAGGTGCCGTTCTTCACTAGCGGCTCCGATATCAGCCGGCGGCCTGATTCCACAGCGCAAACAAGTGACGTGGGCTGCGGGGACTTATACCGACACCGGCTCGGCTGTCTCTGGCCATTTGGTGGGTGCGAGTAGTCCGAGAGTGGCCGTATCGGCTCAAGGTGCTTGAGTTGCCTCTCTAGTGTGTTCCGATTTCCGAACTTAATAGCCTACCTGGATAGCCAGGGATCTCAGCTTGAGGGTTTGGAGCTTGTCACGGGCTGCTGGATCTTTCTTGCAGGTCACGGTTGTCACTAATCGGATCTGACGAATCCCGAATATTCCTAACACCAACTGAGTGCGCGCCGCAGCCTGCCTTCTTTGAGGGGTCGCAGACCGATCTAGTTATGGGGGAGGGCTCGAGCCCTACGGCGCAGCCTATGCCATGAGCCAAATCTTATGGTGGCTGATACTGAGTGATCGGTAGATGGTCACAGCCGCTGAACAGGTTGCCCTATTAGGTCATTCGTGAAATGGGCCTTCTTTCGCCGAGCGCGAGCTAAAAGCTAAAGACCCATGCATCACCTAGTGTGAGCGTTGTGATGATGAAACCTGGCTGTCTGGTACTGACTCTATGAGGTGTCGGTTGGCGAGCTAAGGTCATTCTTGGCTGATGCGATTTTCCATCGTGTAGAGCATCACTGACATCTTTTGTCTGCTGGGAACGGAGGAGTGCCGCAGGCCGGCTGGGTCTACCTTGGTACGTAAGGTCGTAAACGCGCTCAAGGGTATTCCAACGCCCGGCCCTACCCTGGCGGCAAAGAAAGCGTTTTGCCTCCCCTGTCTTCAGGGAGTTCAGGCAATGCACGATGCTCATGTCTTTACCGTTACAGCCCTTAGCAATGATCACGGGCTCTCCAGCGAGAAAAGCAGGGCTGTAACCACCAGTAGCAATGATGTGCACCCCATCGACCCAATCAGTTAAGACCCCTTGAGTGCGCCCCCCGCCTCTTATGGGATCGTTGTTCTCCAAACCTCTTGCTTGCAATCGAAGTGCTGCCGCCTAACAAGGGAACAAAATGACGGGCACGCCGTGAGTGCGACATATCTCAGTGATTACTGCTGCAGTTGGTAGGCCGGCAGCATTTGCGGGAAGCGCAATGGCATGAGGTTCGCTCTTCTCAATGAACGTAAGAAGCAGAGATAGGCATCCAGCTCGGCTCGTCGCGGCAAGCGGAATGCTAGCTGCCGTCTGACCGAGGATTCGGTGACCTGCCTGAACCTTAACCACGAGCTCCTGTAGAAGACTGCTTTGGATGTACCACACAGTTGCAGTCGTCAGAGTTCCGAGGCGGTAAGCATCAACAGAGGACCTAAGCCAATACCGCCGACCACCCCCTGTCTCTCCGTCATGTTCAAGAGTTTTTAGAGCAACCATGCGTTGGAGTGTGTTGCGGTGGATTCCGAGGATTGAGCTGACCTCAGACCCCCTCAGCTGATCAGTTGGTTGTGGAGCGTGGTGCTTTTGGCTAGAGCGTTTTGGCATTCAAGAACTCATTTTCGAACATTTGTGATAACCCGTTGAAATAGAATCGGATTTATCAGAATCGCAGAAGGGCCCGTATTATTACATTAGACGGGGATTTAACTAATTTCCCGCCTACTCTATGTTGTCGGATGCAGCCGGCCGGGAGCACCATCGGCATATCCGTAATGTGCATTCCGACACTAAATGAGTCCAAAAACAACCGGAATTGACTAATGGATTTCGTATGGTGCTTTTGAGGTGCGTTGCTGGGCAATAAGGGGATAATTGTCGTGTGCCAGTGGGTTTTAGTCAGGCGTTACGAGGGCGTATGACGTTTGCGTTCGAATGCTTATACCTATGTGATTGGGGCATCAGTGGGCAGTCAGTAGTGTTGCTTAGGTGTGTCAGAAGGTGCTGCCGGGCTTTGGAGGTGCGCTACGAGTGCCTAAAGGGATTTTGCAGTGCTCTCTAAGACACCGTATTGGTCGTAAACAGCAATAACCACAGTTTTGAGGTTGATCTGTGCGTAGAAATGTTCGTGATGTTGAGCTGGCAGGTCCGTTCCTTCAAAAGCTCGCCGAGATGACAGAGAGGCGAGAGCACCTCTTGATGGGGATCGTCGACCAGATGGCTTTTGTCCAAACTACACTTCAGCAACTTGCTGACAAGGTTAGGTCCTACGAAGGAGGCTGGGCACAGAGACGCTCTCAGGATGGCTGGTCATTAATGTGGATGTGGCGAGCAAGCGAGAAGGTTGGGCGGGTTTCGTGTGTAGAGGTGTACCTGTCGAAGGGAACAAAGAAAGATGGCGATTTCCACCGCGTTTCATTGAGGACAGTGGAGGCACGTCTTGCTCACATGACTCCGATCCTCGGTGCCAAAAGGACTAAATCGTTTTCCAGAGACCTTGAATTGTTCCTCAATGCAGCGAGGCGAGCGGTACGTTGGGTGAATGCATTTCCTGGTAATGATCTCGGGATCCTTGTTCCGAAATCAAAGGCTTCCGGGCTAGATGAGTGGATCTCGGCATTGGCAGTGTCCTGCGAGACCCGAAGCGCTAAGGCTGCCGGTTTGATCGAGAAGTACCTTGAGTTGGATAGTGAATTAAATCAGCTAGCTTTTGAGTTCAATGAAGCGCGACAACCGGTAAGATTCAGGTCGATCATTTGCAGGCGTGAATGCCCTGCTCTCGATCCGCTGTCCCCTGCGGAGCCGCGATACAGGGTGGTTGAATACTTCGACCGCCGGACAGGTAAGCGAAGTAGCCGAGATGTCAGCAGCTACAAGCAAAGGCTAAACCAGCAGAAGGTACGAGAGCGTCTTGCGCTCTCACTGGGTCGCCCTCCAACTGAGGCCGATTTGTCTGCTGTCATATCAACTAGACCAAGCCGAAAGCCAACGCCATGGCTGACAGCCGAGCTGATTTCTCACTGTCATCTAGGCAAGCATTCGGGAAGCATCAACAGACACCAAAAAAATATGGTGGCGATTCTGGAAGAGTGGGGCTCGTTGAGAGTCCTTATCCGAGCGCTACTCTGAGTAGAAGGAAAAATAATGTCTCATTCTATCGAACAGCTGATTGCGATCGACCTTGGTAACGGCACCACCAGTTACATCGCAGGTGCTGGCGAAATTCGAGGGTCTTTTGCGTCACTTGTTGCACCTGCTCAATCGAACCAAGGCCTGGGTGGTGGCTTCACCCGTGAGTCTTTCAAGACAAAGTTCGGATCTTTCTACATCGGCGATGACTGCCGGGAAGATGGTGCTGCCCCCCGTAGCACTGACTCGAGCTATTACAGTTCAGAAAGCATTAAGGTTCTGTTCCTCAAGGTCTTGAAAGAGGTTGGTCAGAAAAATCCGATCATCGTGACGGGGCTGCCGACTGAGTTTTTCAAGCTTCGCCGCAACGAGTTTGCCTCCGATCTCAAAAAATGGGCTATCGAAGAAGGTTACCAACCAGCAAGCGTCAATGTGCTACCACAATACGTTGGCCCATGGTTCGACCCTGAACTGTTGGATCCGGAAGGGAAAGTCATTGATCCCCGTGTTGTGATGGAGGGGAAACTTGGAATTATTGATATCGGCCAGGGCACCACAGATGCCGGACAATTCGTCGACGGCAAGGTGAGTTCTGACGATAAGCTACGTTGGGGTGAATCTAGCGGGGTTTCTGACATCCACAAGAAACTGTTTACACAGCTAAAGCAGGTGGATGCACTAAATACTATCCTGCCGGCAAAGTCCCGACTGCCTAAGGATTTCTCTCTCGACGCTCAGACTACTGAGTACACGATGGATACCTGGCTGAGGAAAGGCTTCATCCCGTGGCGCGGATCCAGGATCGATATTGATCCCATCAGCCTACCTGCACGGCAAGAGTTCGCAGATGACGTGGTCGTACGGTGTATCAACACCGTCTGGGGGAAGACTGACTTCATGGCCGGTATGGTGGTGGCTGGTGGTGGTGCAATTGTTCTGGGGAGGAAACTCCTCCAAACGTATATCAACACGGTGATCTACATGGCCAAGGATCCTGAGAACTCGATCGTGCGTGGCTATCATCGTTTTTACGTAACGCAGAACTTCAAGGAGCAGGCCCGGATGAAGGTAGCTCAGCGTGGCTGAGACCCAGAGCGTTGTGATCCGGGAAAGGCTTTATCCAGAGATGCATGAAGCCCTTGTCGAGGTCCTAGCAAAATACCCCCGACAAGCTGGTAATCAGGTTGTGCTGGCTATGTCAGAAGCGTGCTTGAGCTTTTGCCCCATTTCTGAGGCCGACTACAACGTAGCCGACGGCGGTGAATTTCAGAACGTAAAATTTACACTGTCGGCAGAGAAGTATCCGAAGTTATATGCGTTGTATCGGGCACTTCCGAGGGGGGTCAAGGGGCAAGCGATCATCAACTTACTGAACCGTCATCAACTATTTAGGCAAGCTGATCCGGGTAAGGTTAACGATGCTCTGAATGAGGCGCTGCTCGGTAGAAAGGTCACAGACGGATCATCGACCGACCTGGCCAACACGAAGATGGGTGTAAGTGCAGAAATCGAAAGGGAGGTTGTGGCGAGACCAGTTGCTATGGTCGTGTCCAGCGTAGATCAGGCCAGCATTGAACCTGCTCCGGGCAACTTCACAACTGGAACGAAGCCACCGGTTGAAGCGTTGGTAATTCAGGTGGAAGTGGATGATCCATTGGCTGATTTGCCACCTATGGATTTCTCCTAGATAACCCATACGTCCAGCAGCCCTTCGTCCAGGAGGGCTGCAACTCTCACCTCGCCATCCCAACGAACGAAACAATCAAGAACACGGGCCAACTGTCGCGGTGTACCGTCGCATGTGAGAAGTGGTGGTAATGCTTGAGTATGGGGGAGAACCTTGACCGCCTCCTGGGTGACCGATAAAACGGTCACGCCCTCTACAAAGTTGTTGAGCAGGGTGGTCACCATAGTGTGAATTGGAGCTGCTGCAGTAGACATCATCAAAACCCTTCCACCCAAAATAGACCTTCAGTTGCATAGATTCGAACATTCGGACGCCGAGATCTGAACCAGGTCAGCGCATAGTTGAGAAAGCCTGGATTATCAGCTTCGATAGGGGGGTCTATGTTGGGGATACGGTCAACCAGGCTGTAGTTAACGTGAGCCACACCCTGAGATTCGGACAGAACGAGATCAAGAGAAACGCCTGTATGCTCGGGAAGGCTCAGTGCGAGATCTGAAAGCCAGAGATTGAAGTCCAGCTGCGACAGCGACCCGAATACACCGACCTTCGCCTGTGAAGCCGAGCGCGCGAGAAAGATATTCGCACTTGGGAGCCAGTTAGGCAGCAGATGGTTGACATCGAATGCGTCCGCCTCCTGAAGATAGCCGACATCAACGTTATAGGTTTGCATCTCTTTCTTGCTCCGAATCTGGATCAACATATTTTGATTTCTAGGTGGTGGCACGGTCTGGATCGGGGCAAATTAGGCAGATCGAACTAGAGCTTTACGGTATACCTTCATGCTCGACATCCAACCAGCTGTCACATACTCAATAGGCGGAACGCTCAGCCCAGCGCCTGCTGCCTCATGGAATCCAGCATCGAAATTCGAGATAAACGGAATTTCGAAAATCCCGTTTGCAGCTAGTTGCTCACGGACCGCCACTGCGTCAGCAGCTGAAAGACTTGGCAGCAAGTCGATAGCCTGGATCACAACATCTTCGCCCTCTGAGACAGGTATGTGTGGTACGAAGGGGGCTGTGGCCGAGACCAATTCGAAATCTCGGTACGCGCGTTTAACTTCACCCTGGATGCGCGCTACAAAGGTCAGACGTTCAAGCACGGCACCTATTGTGATTGTCCATGGAAAAGGATTCACTAACTCGTCAGCGGTGGAAACTAGTTGAACGCCGAATGGGACCAGACCCAGCTCTGGTCCAGATTCGTCACAGCGAATCAAATTCCCAAGTGAGTCTAGGCAGTAAGAGGGATACACATTGTCATTAACCGTGAAAATCACTGCGCCTATCATTTCGAGTTCATAATCTCTTGGAAGGTTTCTAGGACCTTGCCCACGCCGGTCTCGATGTAGTGCTGTCCATAGTAGCCTTGGGTTGGTGGTCGTGCTGAGTCCGCTTTCTCACTGACGGCCACCTTGGCGTAAGGCCCACCAACATCAGCAACAATGGCAGCCTGAACGCGCTGAACCGTGGCCGCGTCATTTTTTTGAGGAAGCCAGGCACGTGTAACAACACCTTCAGGATTCACTAGGAAGACCATAGTAGGCCAGATGTCATAAAAGGGACTTTTTTCGTCTTCCATCCCGCCCCACGAATCGATCACAAACTTGCGGCCTACAGCCGTGTCGCCTTCCCCAAGGTTCAGGTATGGCTTGATCCAGTCCTTGTAGCCCAAGCGCTCACCTCCAGACAGGCGGGATACAGGCGAGACAAAGTAATTGTCCACGCACATACGAAAAGCTTTTTCACAGGGCTCGTTGTTCCAGGTCAACCAAAAACCTCTGTATGCATCGTTGCTCTGCATCAGGGATTGCGGGAGACCATCGTAGCCCAGGAAGTTGAGCTCAACGTCTACGTGATTTTCCTTGAGCCACTTGCTCACCCCACCGATAAAAAAGCTTTCCTTCTTAGACCGCTCGGCTGCCGAATCTGCTCGAGCAAACCCATGTTGCAGCATGCTCAAATCATTTTTCGGCGCCTTGTAGTCCGAATACACGTTGGAAGCGACCCACAGTGACCAACCCTTCGGTTTCCAATTGGCTTTCTCGAAAAACCAAGCTTGTCCGGATTGAGCGTTGGAATCCTGTACGCTCTTCAAACCGAAGGTCGAGCCTGGCAACCGGAATTCTGGTTGGTCGACGACGCTTCCGCCGATCCATTTCGTGGAGGTCGGATTCGATGAGTCCCCGCAACCTGCGATCGCCACTGCAATCAGTGCCACAACCATTAATTTTTTCATAATTCATCTCCGTGATCTGGACACGAACTGTTTTAACAGGTCAGCCCAGGATTCCAAGTCTCAGCGCAGGTTTAATGGGATGGGATTATGAAGGGCTTCCTTGATCAGTACCAAACGTGAACGGCTCGGGCAAAGAAAAGCCCGCTCGCGCGGGCTTTGATTAGGGCTTGTTTGGCCCCTTTGGAGTATCTGGACCCGGTGGGGTCGGGGGCGGCAACGCGGGGAGATTAGGTTTTGGAGGCGGTGAGCTTGGCTTAGCGAGCCTTTTGCTGGCTTGGGAGGCTGATCCAGCAGAAGCTTTCGGGAGCGATTGGACAATATTTGTAGCTCGGTAAGCCCCAGTTGTTGCGCCTGCTGCACCGTTAGCTGCCGAACCTGCTCCCGAGACAACTCGCCCGAGGGCGCCAGCAAGCTTGGCCGGTCCACCAACGAGACTCAATGCAGCACTGCCGAGTTTGACTGCTGCACCAATCACAGCACCACCTGTTGCGGCCATTCCAGAAGCTGCGCCGGCTGGGTTAAATCCTGAAAGACCTTTGACATCATCCCAAATCAGCATTTTAGCAATAACTATCTCTACAGCAGTCAAAGCCATGAAGATAATATATTGTGCAGAGCCTGCTGAAATGAGCAGGGGATAGTTCTCATAAATGTTGCCCGAAGTTAGCCCTGTCATCAGCTCCCCATTCATTGCAAGCAATGTAGCAGCCATTGTTAAACAAAGGTTGTTGACGAATGGGATCATGAAAGCAAAGCTAAGAATTTTAACAAAGCTAATCAGAATGCTCGGATTAACAAAAACCGCAAATACACATATCACCGGGAAGAGCACAACCATCATCCCTGCGAGCATGGCGCAGCCATTGATCATTGCAGGTACCTTGAAGGTAAGCATCCATTCTTTAAATGCTTTGCCGACGTCCTGGATCTTGGTCATTATGCTGTCAGCTGCATCGCTGATCCCCCAGTTCATGTCCTGACCATTACGGCGTTCAGAGCCAATAATAGGAAGCGAACTATCTGAAAACTTATCTCGCTGCTCAATCATATTGTTTATGTTTTTGATCATGAGGGTCTGGGCTTCAGTCTGATCTCTCATATATGAGGATCTTTGAGCCATTGGAACCTCTTCTCTGATTGCATCAGTCCAATTCTGAACGGCCTTTGTCACCATGCCATACATTTGGAGGCAGTTTTTAGGGTAGAACCTAACTTCTTGTCCCGCGGCGACCGATGAGCCCTCAGTTAGCTGTGGGTTGCTATACATTGAGCTATCGGCATTGTCAGTAGTTTTATCGAACTCCGAGGCGCCTTCATTTGCTTTGGATGGGAAATACTGTCTTACCCAATACTCTTTTGAAGGTAAAAGATAGCCCCCGGGTTTGACATTATTGCCTCGGAACGGATTCTGATCTTCAGGTATATTGAGTAGTGCGGTTCTGCCGGCGTCCACCTTATCGGCTACCTCGCTGTCTGCGAAATACCTTCTCCATGAATTGATTGATAACCCAAGGCCAAGAACGTTCATCGGCGATGCACTTCCAACCTTGTTGCCAGCCTCCATTTCTTCATACTGCTCCTTGCTAAGTTGACTCACTTCAACAGGGTTTATCATTGTTGAACCGTAGAGACCAACTGATTGTCCTACGAGCCGGGTATCTGGGGTGCTACCAGCCGTAGCAGACAGCGCACCTTGACATTTATCTATATAGTCTTGGTACATATCCTTTACAGGGCTATTGGCGAATTTCTTGAGTGTCCCCTCGTTTGTCACATGATAAGCATTTTCAAATGCCAGGCTCATTGCCGTTTCTTTATTTACATTATCCAGAGCTGATTTGAAAAGCTGATAAATATTGCCAATAATTGAAACTGACCAGCCAGCACCCGCCGATAGTCCTACGCTTCCACCAGCGGGCCCAATTTTATAGTTACCTGGCTGTAGGAGCATGGCAACCAAAAGTACAACACCTATAGCGCTCGCAGCTGTCTTGAGCTTATCTGCAGGTGCTTTCAGGGTCAAAATACTTACCCAGGCAAGTCCTCCCCACAGACAGAGGTTCATCGCCGCCACAGTGAAGGACTGGTTATAAGCCTGCCACATGTTGATGTAATGACTAACAAGATCGCCAAAATTGGAATTGACGATCTGTAGGTAGTCAAAATTTTCAATATCAGTCGAGTCTGACATTAGTTCGTTACCTGTTGGACACTCGCGAATACTTTGTTGCGTTCTTGATCGTGTTTGATTCGTGCCTGAAGGGCGATGTATTGTTGGCGAAGGCCCGCAACAGAGGTTTTAGTGCGGCTGATAACCTCATCACTCAGGATTACGTTATCAGGTTGATTGGCGATACCGCTTGAAACGCCAATTTCAATCTTGGAAATTACGTCGTCCAGCTCTTTCATCATTCCGAGCGTTGATAATTGGCGCTCTGTTGAAATGAACATGGCCGGGCTCGATCTGGCAAGGTTTCGCATGTATTGATGTTCGTTCTCGCTGACAACGATGTCAGCTCGAGAGATCAGATCTTTATATGCCTGTGTATTTTTGAAGGATGCGGCATCTGCAGAGTAAACAGCTTTGTACAGGTCCATGTATTCAGTGGTCAGGGTTTTCGAAAGGTTCTCAATGTTTTCAGTGCGCGGGGTTACCGAGGCAGCATCATTGTTGAAACCATACGAAGGTACGAGGCCACCATATTTCTTGATGTCATCACAACCAAGTTCCGATGCCGCGAGCACCAGGCCGGCGCTACCATCTTGTGGGTCATTGCTGCATGATTTACCGCTAACAGAAGCTTTAACTGAGCCAGTGCCGCCGGTTCCTGTTCCAGACCCAGTGCCAGCGCCTTTATTTGTTCCGCCCGAGACAGAGGAATTCCAACCAACCAGCCCGCCAGTAGCGCTCGACACCTTTCCCATCATTGCGTTGGCGCGATCGGAGGTTTTCTGCTTGAACTCTCCCATTTGGTTGAGAAGAGATCCGGTTAAACCCTCACCTGCCATGCATTTTGAGCTTTTATAGCCCTCGTCCACAGTACAGTCGGCTTCAGCTAGGGTTTGCTTTTTCTCGTCATATGCCTTGTCGGCCAGAGACCGTACGCCCGAGCAGGTCATGTTTGAGAGGTCCAAGCCAAACTGACCAACGCTATTAAGCTGGTCGATCACAGACTTGATGGTCGGCTGGCTGTAGGCTAAATACATGATGGCAAGCGCCGGAGCATTTTGGATGAACTGTTCAACCATCTCCTGGTACTGGCCCAGTTGACCATCTAGTACAGTGCTAAGATTGAGCCCATTACAACCCACGCCAACTTCAGTAGCGCCGTAGCCATTTACTACTGAAGTCCGCTGGTCTTGGAATGGGGTGAAGGTATCGAAGGAAAAGCTGCCTCCTTTGTTCGCGTCGTTCACCGCGCTCCCTTTCACGGATTCACCAAACAGGCCTGTAACGTCGTCCATGCGGCGTGTCCAGGGAGAGTCCGACCCGTCAGCCCCAAAATCAATTGACGCTGCGAAAGTATTTGTTGACATCACAGCAGAGACTGTCAGCGCGAGGATCGATTTGATATAGCGTGATTTCATTTTCATGCGCCTTTCTTCTCTGGCTGGATATATGTCATAGCCTGAAAGTGATCTTCAAGCTGGCGAAGTGTTCTGTTACCGACAATACTTTTGCGTCTGTTGACCTTAGTGTTGTCGATCCATGAAATTGGCCATGACGTCACTCCCAGCTTTTGCAAACTAATACGTTCTTCGCGAGAAAGTACGCGTCCAGACAATCCTCGTTGAGTTACATGCTTTGTGAAGGCATCACGATCACCGTCAAGTTGAAATATCTTTATTTTAAGCTTTGGATATTTTTGTTGGACAGTGGAAAGGATTTGTAGCTGTTTTTCACAGACAGGGCAGGTTGACTCTACGAACACAGACATACTCACGTTGTCGGTATCTATGTATTTTACTTCCTTAGCCTTCTCAGTAGCAGCATCAAGTCCTTTAATGTTTTTCAGGTCTCCGTTTTGCCACATTGCCATTTTGTAGAGTTCGGCGGACTTGTGGTACTCACCCCAGGTTTTATCCATATAAGAGACAAGCTCTGATGCCGCCTCAGGGGTTTGGTTGAGCTGAAGGTTGATTACGGCGCTTGGCGTTCCCGGTTGAAAGTTAAACTCCACACCATTTTTGCCAATCATTCGCATAGGCGCTTGTGGGTTCTTCTTCGCGTTCCGGTTCAACTCAGAGCAATTTTTCATCCAGTCCATATTCTGGCAGTCGAGAATATTTGGAAGCTTGTCGATTTCAGCGTTCTGACGATCATCGTTGTACTTGTCAACTTTTGCCATCGCTACTGCGATAGCGTTTGACAACGCTTCATTTGGACTTGATGCGTCGGAAAGTACGAAAGGTGCATTGGAGACAAAACATCCAACCAGAAAGGCGAGAGAGATCTTAATTGAAGTTTTCATACTTTCCTTACCTAAGAACAGCAGACAGTTCGGTGATTACAGACTGAGCATTGCTCAATATTTTTGGTTGTCCATTTTGAGGGACTAGCACGATAGCTGGAGTTGAGCGGACACCATATTTCAGTGCTTCAGAGCCGTTCATATCAGGTCGGAATCCGGTCAACGGAAGATTTCCCGATGCTGGAGTAAAAACACGTCGAGGATTCCAGTTAGCTTGATCAATTAATACATAATATTGAAAGTCAACCTTTTCCCCAAATCGGGCTTTAGCATCGTTTGATATCTTCACTAACTCTGCAACATTGCTTGCATTTTCGGTGATGAACATCTTTATGGTTGCAACCGGTTCAACCAATCGTTGGTCGCCAACAAACCGACCGATTTGTGACTGCATGCGCGCGTATGCTTGTTTTGCGCCCTCAATATCTTTCGGTACTGGAACACCGCTTGCACCGCCAATTGTTGGTGTTTGACCACGCTGGCCAAGCATTCCCTGGACCTGAGATAGCATTGCAGCACTACCCTTATGTCCTCGATCAGCTGCAGCTTTAAAAAAAGTAGCTGCTCGCTCCAGATTATTCGGATATTCGGGAGATCTCAGCATTAGATCACCAAGGTGATACATGGCAATAATGTTGCCTTTCTTGGCCTCAGGAAAAAGGATGTCCCATGCTTTCTGTTTTTCGCCTTTTAGAATAGCCATGATGCCTTCGCCGACTCTTTGGTCGGTAGTGGGCTCAATAACGCTGGCCATTACATTGGTTGAAATGAAGCTAGCGAGCAGCAGCCATAGATACGGTCGCAAGTCGTTTCTCCTCGTTGTACTTTGGTATGAAATATTCGAGATATTTCTTGCGGTAAACCGGGGTTGCTGAGTGGTAATAGCCAACGGCCTCGATCTCGTTCTTGTGCTTCTTTTTAAGTTCTGCAATACGAGTCGCTGCGAATTCAAGGTTGTAATGCGGATCAAACCATGTCTGAACAGTCGCAATTCCTTGACCGTTCCAACGGTAATTAACTTGAGCAATCCCTATATCTGTATTTATTAGTCTTAGTGCTCGAACCCGCACCTCTCCTTTGTTGACCACTTTGCTGTCATCTACCCGCAAAATCAGTCGACCTGAATCTCGAATGCTTTTCGCATAAGAATTCGCACTAGCCTGAGAGGTGAAGAACCGGCGGAACCGCTCTCCTTTCAAGGAGATGGCTTTGACCATCCAAGGTGCTTTGGTTAGTGACCAGAGCACTCTTACTGCGGTTTCTTTATCTTGGTAGCGGAAAGGTTCTCCATCAGCGTTGAAAGTCCATGGGTTTTTGTTTGACTCATGCGCTGCTATCGCACGCAGCACGATTGGATCAACGCCGTGGTTTCGAGCTGCACGATCAATCATCGAGTCATAAGGTGAGCAGATTGCATTAGCAGCGTTAAGTGCCAGTGCAAGCGCGACAATGGATCGAATCACACCCGTACTCCGTCGATGGTATGGAAACTGTGTTTCTGCAACCAAGCGATGGTTCTGGCGCGCTCCGGAAAGCTTCGATCAAGACGCCTGAAAAGGGGAGGATGGGGGTCTTCAGGGCTTGTACCCAATTGCTCGTGGAGCATTTCGTGATGGGTCACATATTTGACAACGCACCTGGGGGCATCATGACCTAAGGACTTACTCAAGCCTTGATGAATCAGGATGACCTTCTGGCCATCAATCACTTCCGTACTTCCGGCTGGTACGAACAGAGTGTCGGTGCTAACGCGGTTGATGCGTCGGGCAATTTTGTCCCAGTCAGCTACACGTAGCTTTTGAAGGACCTTGATGTAGAGCTTGGATGCTTCTTCATGATTTATAGCAACGAACGGCTCAAGCGCGCTCTTGGCAGCTACATAGTCCTGCTTTACGAACAGAACTACTGCGGCCTCCAGGGCACATAGCTGGGCCTGAGTTAGATCGCCTGGATGTAGCTTGGGTTCGTCTGCCTCGCTTGCGCTGGGAATTCCCCAGCGCACGGGGACATGGTTAGGTGCACGGAAATGACACTCTGAGACCTCAGCAGCTAGTCGCGCCAAAAACAGCTCGTCAGCGCTGCTGATCTGCTCATGAATGTTAAATCGACGGGCACCCATTTGGAGAACTCCAGAACTTATGGACTACTTGGCCATCCGAGTTCTGCAAATCGAGACGATCACCGGTGATTGCAACGCGATATCCATCGAGGAAATCGCCTTGGCCCACCATATTCTCCGCGCCGGCATCGACTACGAACGCATGAGCTACGCACGTGGTGCAATTACGCGCTGGTGGTGCTACTGCTTTCACGCAGAGTTTTGGTCTCGAGACAACCTTCGCCACTGGCGGTACAGCCTTGGTGGGCGATCGTTGTGCAACGCGGGCCGAGTGCTTAGGGTTGTGAGCTACAGCAGGTTTGGCTTGGGCAGGCTTGATGTTGCTACCTGGTTTCTTTGCCAATTGATCTTTGAGGGACTTGATTTCATTGTCCTTCTGAGCAAGCTGAGCTTTCATCTTCGTCACATCAGCCGCGTCTTTCTGCAGACTCGGTTTCTGACTACTATCCGGGTTTTGGAGTGAAGTGCTACCCAAAACAGGGTCATGTTTTTCAGCTGAAAGTGAGGCTAGTTTAGGGGGTGTTTCTCCCCCCACAGGCATCTCACCAAATGGTGAGCCCGAACCAGCAGTGATTGGTTCCGGCGCTACCTCTGGAGCAGCGGCGAATGGGCTGTTTGCTCCGCTTGGCAAAGGAAGCTGTTCCTTCGGCTGTGAGGCTGTTGCTCCAATTTCAAGAGGTGGTGGCTCATTGGCTAGCTGGGCAGGAAAGCCAAAACCGTCAGCAGGTATTGACCCTGAATCTTGCGCTGAAACAGTCTTGCCGCTAGCAACCAACGGCTTCTGCAATTGTCCGTCCAGCTGCAATTCGTCCAGTGTTTTTCCAATCGCCGGATCAACAACTGCTTGCTCGCCAAGTGCGGTAGGTAACCCGGCAGTCAAACCACCATCATGCATTTGTGGCAGCGATGGCTTGTCTTCATGCGCACTCGCATCGGCCGTGGGCGGATGTGTTTCTGGAGGTGATTGATGAATCGCAACCGGTGTGAAAATACCGTTTTTAGCCATAACACCAAGGGCGACAACCACGGCCCCAAGCACGAGCTTTTTCTTTAACGACATCTTCTTTGGATCTGGCTTTGCTGGTACAGCCTGGTCCTGTGGGTCAATGAGGAGCGGATCGTTGTAATCGTCGATGTGCGGGCGTGGGGCGTCCTGAGATTCAATGACCTCAACGTTATCAGCGTCTGCGTCGGTGCCTGCGTCTCGTCGAGGCTTCTTCGTGCTTGCCGCAATAGTTGCTGCACCGCTTTTGATCTTGCCGATCAGATCGCCGAGACCGCCTGGTTTGTTTTGTTCACTCATTTTTCTGATCCGAGCAGGGGAAGGTAAGTAGGCGCCTCTTCGGAGAAGCGGCCTGGGGCAATTTGTACGCATTCTTCGTGTTCGGGTGACAACATCCCATTGACGACACGTGCGGGGATTTTCACTCCGCATTGAACTAGTGGGGCATCCCAAGTGAAGCGCTCGCGAGCCCGCATCTTTCCTTTCATGTCCGTTAGTACCTGGCTCACTCCTTCGGAGTAAGCGCGGCGCTCGAGTTCAGTATTCGGTGCGTACATTTCTTTGACTGGCTTGGTTTCGGTGTCAACGATCGTTTCGCGAGGTTCGTATTTATCAGTGCACCCAGCCGTGACGGCGATGCATAGAAGGGCGGCAGCCTTAAACAACTTGGCCATAACGTGCTCCGTATGGGTGAGTTTTTGATAGGTCGATGATTGCTTGCTGGCGGGCGACCGACGATTCAATTCTTTGCTCGTTTACGATTGCTTCAGTCCTAAGCTCTCGCATCCGGTAATCATCAGGGTGCGAGCTTGCAATCCACAAAGTCATCGGGGCTGAAAAGAGTCTAAATACACCTGAGTAATAGAGGCTCTGGCTGGTCCGCATCCTGTAGAACACCTCTGAATACATCGGAGGCAGCGAGGCTAGAGAGCGCCACAGATCGATTTCTTCGTCGGTGAATGCGAGTTCTTCTTTGGCAACTCTGTAGTCAGACTCCGAGCAGGCAAGGAAAAAGTAATGACTTGTGTTCTCGAGAATTCCGTCTTGCGAGTCGCCACCACCGCTCGTCTCTGCTTTGATCAGGTTCACAAAGTCTTTAACCGTCTGGCTTATCAGCAAGCAACCAGCACCATAACGGCGCAACTCACGATAAAAACTGGACAAGGCTTTTGCGGCGTTCGGATCGGACAGTGTTGCCCAGGCCTCATCGACAGCAACCACCTTTTTACGGCTGCGATCGAGCTTGAACTTGCAGTACAAGTCGATTTGGCGGAATAGAGCCAATGTCACAATGCCAAGCGCAGGGGACTTCGACATGCGCTGTGTTTCAAGTACCGTAAAATCGTTTTCCCAATCAACATCCAAGTAGCCATCGAAAATGGCGGCGAACGGACCAGTGCCGTAGTACAGCGTCAGGTTCTGTGCGAGAACCTCACCTTTCTGCTCATGGAAATTTGTCTTGATCAGGTGAGGGATGAAGTCCCTGAAGCGCGGCTCATCCATAGGCCGCGTCTCAACCCAGTCACGATAAAACTCCTCAAGTGCTTGGTATAGGAGAGATGAAGTCACCTTGGTTAGATTAGACTTGGTGGACCCTGAGCCGTCCCCGGCCTCCATCATCATGATCAGCATCCGTGCGACGAAGAAAATCTCGTCAAGCTCGGGCTTCACATTGCGATTATTCTCATCACGCTTGAGGGCAAATGGATTAATACAGATTGGGTCAATTGTGCGGCCGGAGACGGGCTCAACAAACCGCTCGGTCGTGAGGCGGACGTAATTACCATTCAACACCAGACAAAGGCTTTCGTACGAATCACCTTTGTCAATGATCCAGACCTTCGGTCTGTATTTCACCCTCAGGGCCATCAACAAATTGTTGAAAGTAAATGACTTACCTGAGCCTGTGGTCCCGCAGATCAACGAGTGAGCTGTGTTGACGCTGTTACCCCAAAGGTCCAAGAAGATCGGCTGACCAGCACGATTGTTCATCAGGATCGCAGGGTCGGGTACTCCTTGGTACTCAACAAACATTGGGGCCATGTGCGAAACGCTCTCCGTCAGGTGAGGAATGCTTCGCTTCAGCAGTTTCATGCTGGTCTGGCGGAAATTAAATGGCATGCTGTTACGGACCACAGCATCCCCACGCAATACTTCTTTGTGACCGATACGCCACAGCCGACGCTCAAGCGACATGGCTTGGTCGTCAATGATCTCTTTGTTGAATCCCATCAGATTGATGTGAACAGACAGGTCGAAAAACTGCTCCCGGTTGCTCGCGTTCTCTGAGGACACCTTGCTCCTTACAGCATCAAGGTCGCTACGCTGCCGTTCACGGGTTTCTTTGTCCCCTACGCGCATCGACTCCTTAGCCGCGATCATTCGACCGCGGATAGCTAGCCGGCTGGTCACGACAACAGCGCGTGGAACGCTCCAGTTCATTGTGATTAGACTTTCGGATTCAATCCCAGCCATGGCTACCTGGAGCATGCCAGGTGCGCTGCGAATCGGCTTGCCCATAACGGACACAGGACGGATGTAGTACGGGACGCCGCGGTCGTGAATTGTCCAGCCGTTAGGCTCCGTTTCTACATGCGCAAAGGTAGCTGTCGCAGCAAGGTTATCCCGGGTTTCAACGATGTCTGGATTATCCAGCGCATCAAGTATTGGTATGTCAGCCCTGTACTTCGGTGGCTCGATTTCAAAGCTCCGGACAGGGTTCATCAGCCCATAGTGAAGGTTGATGTAGCCTTGACCAGTCAAAACCTCAGGTTGGAAGCCATAGGTAGCCAGTGCTTGTTCGATCTCAGTGCAATACTGACCAAAAATCTTAGCGTGCCCGTTATAGGCACGCTCAGCCATTTTGTTTGCGTCTGCTAGCCCTACCGAAGCTAGCGCTGCTTTGACGGTAGTGTCAAAAAACTTCCCGAAAATGTATTCAGGCTGCCACATGAACACGATGTAGAAATCGTTTACGAAGGGGAAGCGGCCTTCCCGTACCTCGCGCTTGATTGCTTCAGACGCAGTTGCCCGGACATCTTCATCAGTCTCGTCCTGCTCAAGATCCGCAAGAGCATCGTCCTGCATCTTTTTCAGAGTGGCCGCAGTGGCATCGCCGAAGAATCCATTGGCCGATGTCGCAGCCGAAAACTGCCGGTCCATTATGGAGTGGGCGATTGCGGCGGCGAACTCACCGGCTTCAGGGTCAATCTGATCTTGATAGAGCCCCATGATCTGGCGGATGTCGCGATGTGTATGTCGCAGAAACTGCCCGGTGCTTCCCGCTGGATACTTGTTCAGAACGTCCGAGAAACTGCCGGTCACATCAAACAACATGTCGTTGTTGAACATGGACGCATCCACACCGGAAATCTTCCAAATCTTTGCGAACCGACCATCCAGCGTATGGAAATAGCGACCTTGCTGCTCGTATAGGAAGGCATCGGACAGCAGTTGAATTGGCATGCCGCCTTGATAGTTGCGACGACCCAGGCCAGCTAGCTCAGAGTCGTATAGGTGCAGATCAGACTTTTTAGCCATTCGTTGATACCTTCTGTGTTGCAGTAATCAGTCGCGATTCGGGGTAAACAGTGATGCGTGCTGAACTGACCCGGGAAACGTATTCAGCAATGTCACGAAGCGAATTCGGTGATGTGTTGATCAGCACGATTTCGTTCTGGTTTATCGCCGGGTCAAATTCCGTTTCATAACCACTTGCGGCCGAGGCCAAGTTAAGAATTTCACCTAGAGTCAGATTTTGTTTTTTGAAGATCTGAGGCCAAGGAATTTGATCCGGTGGGGGTAGCGGCCGGGTGTCAACTTCGTTGGGTTTCGTAAAGATTCTTCGATAAAGATCAACGTCGGGTTGGCGAACGGTGAGGTCCTGGCCTCTCCCTAGGATCTGCTTCTCGTAATACTCACGAATGGCATCTTTGTGGTATTGCGTGATCCCTTCGGCTTGAGCAATTGGGGCAAGTAAAAACAGTAGGCTCAGGATTAGTTTGCCCATCCCGCTTCCTCCATGATCACGTAGTCCCAGCGACCGCCATGCTTCACGCCTGTGCGCTTGTCGGCATATGGCACTACCCATACAGGTGCAACGACATCTGGATTTCGGATTGGATAGTAGGGATCGCTTGAACCAAGTTCAGGCCTGGCGCGCAACCCTTCACGCAGCAACCGGACAGTGTCAGCGCCACCAGAGGAGTTAACCGTGTCGTAGATCTGATCCATGGTTGCACTGTTCCGGAACGGTTCTTCATCAGTTGCGCAGCCGGTGAGGGCCATTGCCAAGAAGGAAAGAAGAATCAGCTTCTGCATGGTCTTTGGCTCACTCTTGTCACGTACGAGATTTGCACGCCGTGTAGCTGGAAGGCGGATTTGGATTGAAGTCATAGTGCTGGCCGCCTTAGATCAGGGTGTCGTACATCGAGGCGTCGATGTCGAATGGTTCGAGGGGTTTCACAACACGGATTGGCTGGTCAGTCACAAAGCGCAGTCTGATGCCCGGCTCGACTTGAATGGTGTCGACAGCAGCATCTGCTTCAGCTTCAAATCGCTCGCTGATCTTCTGGAACATCGAACCAATACCCTGGGCAACTGCTGCTTTTGTTGCGTCGCCTGTCAGTTGGCTCGTAGCACTCGAAGTGCCGTTTTGTGTAGAGCTGGTGTTGGTGAATTCCGCTGAACTCAAAGTTGTTGCATAAGCGGCTGCGGCTGCGGATGCGGCTTGCAGAGCCAGGGTTCGACCTGAAGCTTTGTCGAGCCGTCCATACACGTCTTGTTCGTTGTCCCGCATGTCTACGACGTACCCAGTTGCCGCTACCATCTGCGCTCCGCCCGAAGCATCCCAGTAGCTCAATTGCTCAATGCGGATAAGTGCTCGGCCAGTAGAAGACGAAGAGGTTCTCCGGCCCGAGCAAAGACCCATAAGGTGGGCAGTACCAATGTCGCGCTCTACGCCATTCGGTCCGTGAAATATCCCGTGAACTGGAAGAACAACTGGGCGGGCTGGGATCTTTGAAGAGTCTGAAGCGCCCGGGGCGTTAGCGCCGATAGGGCAGCTGACGCCGTGCAAAGTTGTGACCTCAACAAAGGAAAAAGCCTCGACGGTGTAGGTATCTTGAGCTTTCTTCTTCGCGGCAGCCTCTTCCGCAGTTAACCCGGCTGGCTGAGCAGCAGGTTGGCCTGAGCTTTGAAACGCTTGGTTGTTCTGCTGGGCAGTGTTGGGTTTGCCATATACGTCATTGAACTGAGCGTTCAGGTTTTCGTTGTTGGTCTGTCCTGTTTGGTTGCTTGGGGTCGGCGCAGACATGTCATTGAAAAGGGATGTTTCTGACTGCGTGCCTGGGCCACCACCACTCTTACCCTGGAAGCTCGATTGAGTCTGCGCCTGAGTTTGAACTGGCGGGGCAAGCAGAATGTAGTTAGGACCGTATTGGCTTGTTACCGGTGTTGTCATTGTCGACGGCAGTGCGGCAGGACCCAAATCAAGGTCTCCGTCGAACGATAAGCCACCCGATGGAACTTTTAGACCCTGAACACCCGGCATGTCAGGAATCGTATTTGTGGTTTTGTCCTTTGCATTAATAGCGGCGTACAGGTCGTCAACGCCTTTCTTTTGAAGGTCGGCGATCTTCTCGCTCAACGCCCTCGTTTGGGCATTGTTTTGCTGTTGCATCTCACGCAATTGCTGATCGCGGACTTTATCCGCTTTGATCCGCTCAGCTTCCCCGCGATTAGCGTCGGCTTGCATGGCCTCAAGTTGCTTGCGGAACTGTGTGAGTGCCGCATCTTTGTCTTGGGCAGTGATTTGATTGACGCCTGCAGGGCCCGCCTCAATTGCTACCGGCGTCGACTTACCAGTAACAGGCGCAGTGCTTGAACTGTCCGACCACTTGCCGAAGAGGAACATGGCGCCACCAACGGCAGCGAAGATCCAAAGAAGCTTTTTGTTAGGTCCTGATGGTCTCGGATTCGAATCACTCATTTGCTCTTCTCCGATACGATGAAGAGCAATCCACGATGTGAATCACCGTAGACTTCAGATATATATTCGGGGGATGGACCTAAAATGTGAGAAGTCGGTAGCATCGCTACCTGGCGAGCCGTTCCGATTGAGTCCACCACTGCCTTGTTTGAGTAGTCGATCTGGTCGATTGCAAGCTTGAATGCAGTGCGGCCACGATTAACCACCTCGTAGGTGGTGCCGACATATGTTGGTCCGATAACTTGGGATTGGAGTGAAAACTCGACAGAACCCTGGCGGAAAACAACACGTTGCTCTTTAGTGAGCTTTGAAAAGTTATTTTTACGGTACCCATTTGGAACTGTTCCATCGAACAGGTAGTTCATTAGTCCCTTGACGCGACCTTTACCATCCTTTGCCAGCTGGGAGCGATCAACTGGTGCTTGATGCGAAATCGTCACCAAGCTATCTGCGCAGCCAGGGCGGGCTATCAAATTGACTTGATAGGATTGACCAGAAGGACCATCTACAGTTACTAGGCCAACGTATTGCCCGTCTGTAGTATTGAAGGCTAATTTGTTTTTTATCGGCGTTGGGAACAGCTCAAGGCCAACAGGTTGTTCACGGTTCACACCCAAAAGATATGTTTCGGGAAAAACTACCTCGGCCCGTTGGTTGTCGTTCGAAATATAAACATCAATTGGTGAATTTTCATAAATAACTGAACGTGGGGAACGGTTGCATTCCTCATCAGCAAAAACGGGTGAAGCAAAGGCTACGGCAACCATCGCAGCCAGAATTGTTTTTTTCACTGAGCAATCTCCTGAGTTTGCAGATCGTCAGCGACGATGGCCCACTCGAAGTATTTCGACTGTTTGACAGGTTTCATCAGAATTCGGACGTTGAACTTGGCCTTGCCGAAGACAGTATTTAGCGTCGCGCGGTAGCGCAGCGCCTGGAAGGTCACAATATAACCTTGGGGTGTAGTTTCAATTTTATACGGCGAAGTTCGAACAAAAACCTGGGTAATCTGTTGCTCAGATGATTGCTTTGCAACCAACTTAAGAGTCTCTTCCTGAACAGCGCGGAACCGAGGCGACATTAGACGCAAGGCTTCATTTGCATTGCTAAACGAAGAGTCCGGCGTGAAGTTATAAAAATTGTCAAGAAAGACAGAAGTAAAAGCGATGATGTGCCGCTCAGGAACTTCATTTTCGCTTACGAATACACCCTCTGCGTTCGGGTATCCGTACATGACCCGCTGGCCCTGTAGTTCAACGTTCACATCCTGAAGATGATTGTTCCAGTTAATAAGGTACACAATGACCCCTGTCAGGATCACAGTGACTGCAATGAATGCAACGTTGATTCTGCTTGCCCTCAACTCACCCCGACCGAGCAGGTTGAAGTATCCAAGCGGTACGCCGTATTTGTCGCTCATTCTTAAGGCTCGTATCGGTTGCAATAGGTAGGGGAGGGGAGCAGGCCAACCTCTAACCAAAGGTTGGTTAGGAATCTGTTGAGTGCCCGAGCAACCTTTCTGACAGCTGGGTACATCGTCGCCAGGTCGCCGCTTTCAAGTTGACCCATAACAATGCTCAGTCGCAAAACCATGTGACCTGGAGGTGTATTTGCAGTAAGCCGTTTGTAGAGCCACAAACAGAAGCAACCCACAGCAAACGCATAAAAGGGGTCGTCCATGATGTTGTTCGCGATCGCCATCGGGATCATCCAAAACAAGAGGTCCTCTTTCTCTACTCCGCCAAAATTCAGCGGGGAAGTTGCGTACGCGTAAGTGTCGCTTTCTGTTGTGGTTCTAAGGTGCATGGCTTATCTCGTTACCTAGGTCGTAGCGAAGTTGGTGAAACCAGCCCATGTAGCTACTTGGGTGATCGCTTTTTCGCCGAATAGGCAAATGAGGAACACGCAGACAGGGATCCACCACCACTTACCACCAAGGAAAAAGATGGAGAACAATAGGCAGCCGATTGAGAGCCACAGCCCCCACCCTGCTGCGGATTTCCACCAGCCTTGAAGGCTGGTGTTCGTGTTTTTTGTCAGGGACGCATCTGGGCCAAATTGACCGTTCCAGGCTGTACCGTCGGCTGCATGAGCCATCTCAGGTATCAGAAATAGAGCAGCAACAGCGAGCAGCAGAAACAAGCTGGCCATGAACCGCCTCATTTCCTCCATGCGTACGTTATGGGTGATTCCAGTGACGGTCATCGTCTCAATCTCCGAGTCGAGGTGGGGTAGTAAAGAACTGCCCATCAGGTGTTAGCTCCTGATACCGAAGGCGTTTCTTCTCCGGGCGCAGGACAACGTTGATGGTTTCTTCCACGGGCCTGACCTGGCTCAACATTCGAACCAGATCCAGTCCAGGAAGGGGGTGGGAGGCCTCGGCTTTTTTCAGTTCATCTTGAGCAAGGCGCAGTGCCTGAGCAGCGCTCGCGAGGTGCTCAATTGCGATCTGATACTTCGGATCGCGCTGGTCGATGACGTATGAATCGCTCGCATACTCAGAAGCCACAGCGTTAAACGCAGAGACTGAAATGCAGATGGCTAGAAAGACGGCTTTCATGAGGGTTCTCCTTTCACTAAATAGTGGAAAGGGAGTGCCCCATTTCGGGATGTTTTCCAAAAAAAAACCCGGATTGCCCGGGTTTTTTCAATCAGTCGCGACGTGTACGGCCGGCAAGGGCAATGATCCAGCGGCGAGAACGGTGAAACATCGCTAGCAGGAGTCTGCCGAAGAATTTGAAGAGGTCGGCTGTGAGCAACGTCAGGACGTTCTGTACAAAGGTGAACACCATGCGGAAAACACCACTCACAACCAGGCTTGTCACTCCTCGTGTCGCCGGGAAGGCAAGACCCAGCCCGATAATGAACAGCACAATTCCGATGTAGCCCCAGATCCCTGCGCGCTGGATGTGGAATTCCATAAGGTTCAAGACCCACTCTACAATCCCCTCCAGGCTGTAGTCCCAGTTCTTGATCCGTTCAAGCCATGTCATAGAAACCCCCTTAAAAGATTCTGCATGCGAAATGTTTTGTCAGACGTCGCCCAGAAGCCTGCGGTTGAAATCGGTAAAGTCTTTCCAGGCATTGATGCCTGCCCGCCCGCGGGAATGTCGTCGCGTCAGTTTCATATCTCGGAAATGTACGTTCGGGAAACTGCTGCGGACCATTGGCATTCGAACCCTGTAGGTACCAGATTTTGCGATGATAATTCCGTCGCCCTGGTCGAGGGTTTGGAAGTCATCAGGCTGAAGTAGGTCTTCACGGGTCGCCTTAGCACCTACACTGGAACTCGCTCCCGTGTTTTCATTTGAGATGAGGCCTGACTGCTCTGTGCTATGGCTGGCACCGGAGCTAGTGGCGGAAGTCTCCTGCTCAAATTTCCTGAGGGTTGTGCCGGCAAGTTTGCAAGCGAAGGCTCTTGTTTCAGCATCCCTGATGTCGCAGTAGACGTGAGTCCAACAGTTACCCAGCACCATCTCCACGAATGGTGCAGATTTTTGCTGAAGGAAGCCGACACCCTGGAAAGCAATGATGATTGGTACGTTTGCACTTCGAGCAAGCTGGAAAAGGGTGATCTGACCTTCCTCCGCGAACGAACCATATTCGTCAAAGATCGCTGGGCAGATCATTAAAGGTTTCAGCTTAAGAAGCTGGATCTCACCGATAGCACGGGCCAGGTCGGAGATGAATAGCTTGCCCATCAGCTCAACACCGTCTTTGTCGGCGAGAGCCGACATGGACAGCACAACCACCTCGCCATTGAGGATGGCGTCTTTCAGGTCAACATCAGGGCTATAGGTGTTAACAATGCGTGAGTATTCTGAATGCGCGAAGGCAGAAAGTTTTGAGATAGCGCCCTGCAGCATGGTCTTGAAGCTTTTACGATTCCACTCCTGTTTTTCTTCGTCGTACCAGTAGCGGAGGTAGGAAAATAGGAACTCTTTCCCGTCCTTGTGAGCATCTGAGTCAGACTCTCGAATCGATTTCACGTATCGCAGGAGGATATTGAAATCAGAGAGGACTGCGATTAGATCCTTAATGTGGAATGCAGGCTCACCAGGTTGAAGCTTCATGCATAGGATTGCTGCAGACAGTGAGTAGCGGTTTACGTCAGTCCAGAACTCCTCTTTTGACGCGGCTTGCATCTTCATCGCTGTCGATAGGGTGGCGCGAACGCCGCCGGCGAAGAATGGGTTGTAAGTGTGGCTGATCTCTGGGAACTCGAAGGATATGAGCTTGAACTGGTCCAGCCTGCCAGCGGCTTCCATCATTGCGTAGATTGCACCCGACAAATCAGAATCAGCCTTGGCCTCGACCAGCAGTAGGCCTGCCCCTTTTTTGATTTGTTGTTGGGCGATTGCGAGGATGAGTTCGGTCTTCCCGGTCCCGGTCGCGGCGAGCAGCGCCATATGCCTTGTCATGATGTCGTCTGACAGCATGAAGGGGATCATTCCGGGGTATGCCTCGATTAGCGACTGACGCACATCGTCGGCGCTTGCGATACCCTTCGCGTTTGAGACCGCATCTACACGTTCCTTCCATTCCACCCATGGCATGGTTTTGCCTAAGAAGGTTGAGCGCTGGAAGTCGCAATCGGGTATGTCAGTCTGTGTGTAGCTACGGTCCCAAACCAACGGAGTCACTGCCTCCTTGTCCTTCCGATCAAGGTACAGAGTCCATACAGCACAGCCCACAGCAATGCCGATTGCGAGTGGCAGAGGCACAAAAGGGATTGCAGCTCCTACAAGCGGGAGACTCAACGCAACATTGCGGGCCTGCTGTGTTTTCAGCTTCGCCCGTTCCTGTGCCTCGAGTCGTGCAGATCTGATCGCCATGTACTGTTATCCCGCGTGCTGGAGTGTGAATTGTGGAATGAGCTCAGGCTGAGTTGTACTCACCCCATGCATGAGGGGACCCGGCCAGTAGGAGGTCGCATTACTTCTGCGGCGGGTCAATTTGATCGCCATCGGTGGCCATCCATTTCGAGAGTGATGACCTCACCCGTGTGGGCTCATCGCCAGGAAATGAATCTGCAATACCGTCTAGCTCGCCTACCAAAATCAATGATCTTTTTGCACTGTTCAGGAGGGTCGAGAGAAGTTCGGCATTGAACAGCCCCATGTGCTCCTTGAGCACGATCAGGATTACAAACTCGTAAACTCGACCGCGCGCAAATTTTGGTGTCAGTACACCGCCGTGAAAGATGTTGAGATTCCGCTTGAGGTCGATCACCGCTGAGTTTCCCGAGCGGGGCGTGGCAAGCATTCTTTCGCCAGAAAGTTCAGTGGCCTCGAAAATAGAGAAGGCAGGGTGTTCCAAAGAGAGAGCCTGGTGCACTAACACAGGCATGCCCTTAAACAATGCTCGTCCATGAAAGTCGACCGGGTCATCCTTACCAACGAATTCATGGGCGATCGAACGAGTAAGCCAGGAAACTGCATCAGTACCTGGGACCTCTGCGTGCTGGCGCGCCACGACAGGTTTGATGTCGTGCAATGGGGATATTTGGCATGAGCCAGACAGCTCACGGAGCAGCACATTCACCACATCAGGAATGCTCTCTCGTGGCGTATTGAGCCAACTGATGGGCTTGCTAGGATCAAAACTGTCATCAGGCTTAATCGATCCCGACCACACGTCCTTTGCTGCTTTTCGCTGTTCAGTACGGGCCGGCAGCCAGAAACTGGCGATGAATGTTCGAATTTCTGGCACTTTGGCCATCTCATCAAAGGGTTGGCCGATTGTTTGCGACGGGAGATCCTTGGGGGCCCCAAGCATGAAAACTCGGCCAGCTTCAGGCATGGCTTCGAGCAGATAGTGAATTTCTTCTACCCCCATAGAATCAGTGCCAACCACTACGACCACGTCGGTTGGTATAGGGCTGGCCCGGTTCTGTTGTGGGACACCTGTCACCGGGTCGAGCCCAATCAACTCCGCATAGCTGACTACCGGGGCCTCATCCCCCAGAGTCAGTTGAAGCTCGGTCACCATTTCCTTGGAAGATGCAGTGATGAGTGCGTCTGTTCCGAAAGCATTCAGGAATAGCTGTATGCCCTGGACGATGGTCAATTGATCGTGAAGGGTCTCGCACTGGACAAGAGCTAAGCGCTCAGCCATCAAGTGGCATAGACCCATTGAAAGAGTCTTCGTGGCGGGGGCACCAAGTTTCAGAGGGCGGAGCAGTTTGATGCCCATTTCCTCGCTCGGAACCAGATCCTCTAGCTCGGCCGCGGTCAGCCTTGTCCAGCCGATCGCCTTTTCAACTAGAGACTTTTCGATCTCATATAGGTTGTACAGCTGTAGTCTGCGTTCTTCTGCGCGAGCTACCTTTGCCCGCCTCAATTCGGTCACACCCTCTTTGATTAGTGGATAGAGCACTGCGCGGTCGAGCTTGAGTAATTTGGACACGGCGTCGACTAGGGGGACGCCCTCGATGTAGCTATGGCCCAACCAAGCTTCCTTGCGAAGCACGGCAACGATTGCGCCCTTGACTGCGGACACAGTGTCGTTAGTGACTCGGAAGCGCTTAGCGAGAGATTGGGCTGTCGAGAACAGCATGTCGTCAAAGTGGACATACAGGAGGTATGGGTCTTCACGCAGCACAAGGTTCAAGTCAGTCATGTACCCCAGGCGGCGCTGCAGGGTGGCCAGCTTCTCTGGAGGAATGCCTTCAAGGTCTATCTGCGCCAAAGCTAACTGATGGGAACGCTCTGTTGCCCACGTCGTCCCGAGAAGCTCAGCATCGCTTTCTGAAACGCCCGCTTCCGTCAGCCGAGAGGGTGCTCGCTCGAGAATGTCGATGAGATTCTCGCCGAAGTGCTGAACAGCCTTGTTAGTTGCAGCAATAGCAACCCTGTTCTGAGTCAGGCTCGTCAAGTACCGCGGAAGGGTTTCTAGAGCTTTCGGTGGCATAGACGAAAACGATGCAGTATCGAAATCCCCGCCCGGAATGTCTGGGCTCCATTTCCCGTAGAGGATGAACTCCTCATACAGGATGGGTTGCCCGAAGCTTCCTGTCGCCTGGAAGGTCGTCCCGTCCTCTCTGCGGAAGGTACCGATCCCCCAAGGGCCGTGTGGGTCACGATATTGAATTGAACTTAGAATTGCTTGCTCACGCACCAGCCCTTCGACTGCTTCGGGTACACGTTCCATATTCATCCCTGTTCGAAAGCCCGGCCGCTGTTAGCGATGCGAGAGGCGCGACGGACACGACATAAGGGCCGCATGGTCACAATCATTGCTGCCTTTCGGATGGCTTTTGGCGACTCGTCGAGATGGCTTGGATATTTATAGGTGAGGGCGACCAGATGGTCATAGAGGGCAACAAGATCGACTGCTCGCAATAAGTCGTCCCAGTAGATCATCCCGTCCGGGTAAGCGGGCTCAGGTTCATACCCGTCAAAAAGCCCGTCAGTGGGCAAGCCGGCGTATTTATCAGCGATCGCCTGTACTTTCTTGAGGGCGGCATCGACACCACTGGTGAACAGTGTGGCTGCCGACTTACGTTGTCGAATCGATTTGCACGAGAAAACAGTGCTCGATCCGTCGTGGAGAAATTTGCGGAGCGTTCCCCGCTTGAGAGTGCCGTATACAACCGGGTACGTCTCGGAAATCAGGGATTTAGCTTCTTGGGTATGAATTGGTTGCATTGAAGGCCTCAAGGTCTTAAACCAATAGTGGCAATGGAGTGCTCCATTTTCGGCCTTTCAATGCAAAAAATCTTAAATCTAATCGCCACGCATACGATTCCGAGGCCTGAACTAGCTCTTCCTATGGCTAATTCCCACTTCGCTTCCCGCACACGCAAGGTCGAGTAATCGAACAGCTGCACGCTCGAAACTGTGTCGGGTCGGTTTCGTCAGGGAACTCATTTAGGATTTTGTCGCTGATGTGTACCACTCGACTATAGGAATCAGGCGGCCCGAAAAATGGGTGGCGACATGCGTCCTCTACCTTCTCGTCGTAATCCAAGCCAGCAGTGTCTACGCCGGCGGAGAGGATGACATCTGTTACAGACATCTTGCGCGATGAGGACTTGCCTTCTGATCGGCGCCATGCAGCCTGGAGCCGCGCACTGAGCTCTGCGCCGTTGAGTTCGGCCCAGCTGTCCAGGGACACGTAGAAGGCGTAGTCATGTGACGGGTTCACGATTGCAATTCGTGTCTCGACCAAAGACAGACGTGGTGAACCGTCCTTAAAGATTCGCCCAGGCCTTACGTCATTGCACTGGACCAGGAGATCAGCTTGAAGCTCGAATGTTTGACCAACTGATGTGACCATGAACATTGCAAATGGTACCGCTGGAAATCCCCGAACTGGGCGCAGGTCAACCCGATGGATGATTGATCCCTTAGGTAGGACAAGCAGGCTAAGTGGGCCCTCTTTCTCCAGTATGGGTACCGGGTGCCGAAGGAAAGGCCCTATATAGTCGATGCTTTTTAGACCCTGCTGCTCCATGTATTCCGCTGCAAGAGCTGCCTGCCCTAACATCCAGTCTTTGCCCTCAGGGCTGGTGTCAGCAAGATGCGAGTTCGGATCGATAGACCCATTTCGAAGGGTGTCTATTGTGTACATTTCATCGCTTCACATTTCGGGGCTGAGAAAGCAAAACGCCCCGTGGGGTACGGGGCGTTTGCTCACATCGGGTTCGATTTAGGCAATCGCGTCTTTCAGCGATTTGCCGGCAGCGAAGTGAGGTTTTTTTGCGGCCGCGATTGTAATGGGAGCACCAGTCGACGGGTTACGACCTTGACGTTCAGCAGTCTGTTTGACGCTGAAATTGCCAAAGCCCACGAACGATACGGCGTCACCCTTGCGCAACGTGTCAGTGATGGTTTCCAGGACTGCGTCAACGGCGCGCTGAGTGTCAGCTTTGGTAAGACCCGACTTCTCAGCGACGGCGTCTACAAATTCACTTTTATTCAATTTCATTCTCCAGCGTGGGTTGTCAGTGAAAGCACGAGTATAACGAGGGGCTTGCACATGACGAATTCAAAAGCACCATCCCAAAATCATGGGGTGAAAATAATCTTGGCGACTGCTCCAGTGATAAATCCTGCAGCAACTATCAGGCACTTCAGGGCCGTATCAGGGTGGCCTGAGCGCTTAAGCATGAGGCTGCCGAAAGTTGCAATCGGCAGTAGCAACAGCGCCCATAACATCTGAGGGGAAGCCATTTTTTCAAGCCAGTTGGAGCCCTGGGCTACATTCGAGCCGATGATGTCTGCAAAAATAAAGGCAGCAAGCGCCAGGCTGGCAAGCGTGAGCAAGAACCGATTGTGTGTGTAGCTGAATCGTCCAAGCTGAATGTCGCCGGTTGGATTCTTGGTGTTGTTTGCCATGGAAAACCTCCAGATTCAGCATAGATAAGCAGATTACATTGATCCTGCCAACTGGCGGGCTGACTCAGCTGACTTGAGAAGGAGTGCTGGTAGGGCGCCAGCGTCCTCCAGGTCGCAATCTACCGAGAATGCCTCAAAAGCCTGTTCCGCGGCCGAGGCGAATGCACTGATCGAATCAACCAAGTCCAGCATCGCTTGCTCATCGCACGACGCTGCTATCGGCAGCAGGCTTACCAAGCCATCAACGTGAACAGTGGTATCCCAGCCTTGGACTTGAGCACCACTCCGGCTCTGGAGCAGGAAGCTCATCTTGTCTTTGAGGTTGTGTGAAGCAGCTCCGTATGTGGCATCGAAGTGGTCCGATCCGGATTTGCGGGATTCAATTGCCATGGTGATCTCCTGTGGTAGTGGATGCCAACATAACGTTGATGAGGGTTCTAACAAGGGAGGAATTTCCTGCTAGCGTTCCGGGTTGCAAACCGGTTGCCCGGCGTTACCCTGAGATATTCCTTTAATTCGATACAATTGGAGTCCTCTTATGGTTATAGACGCAGCTGCATTGCTAGCCCAGCCCACCGACAACTACATGGACGCTGTCCAGCTTCAGTTCTTCAAGCAGCTTTTGCTTTCGAAACAAAGCGAGCTGACCGCGCGGATCGTAGGGCATGAGGAAGCGGTTTCTGTAACTGAAAAAGTCGCTGACTCATCAGATGCGGGCACTATCGAAGAGAACCGCGGGCTTCTGATGCGCATCCTGAAGGGGGAGCGCGCCGAAGCTATGGCTATCAAGGCTGCGCTGGTTCGCATCGAAGAAGATGCTTACGGTTGGTGCGATGACTCTGGAGAGCCTATCGGGCTTAAACGCCTACTCAACAACCCGACCGCATCTCGTACCACTGAAGCTCAGACTCGTTTCGAGCGTCTGGGCAAGCATGTCCGAGCAGAGGCAGTGTGAGCTATGAGGCCGGCGCCGTTTTGCAGCTCTCTTCCGATTGTGCGTAGACAGGTCCTCGATCTAGCTAGGCTAGGAAGTCTATCTGGTGTTGGCCCATCTCAATGGATACGCTTTGAACAGCCTGTTGTCTGGCTACGCGAGGCTACCGCTCAAGTTGTTTTTGAGCACGGTGGCCGTGTGTTGGAGACCGGTGCTTCTTACGTAGATTGTGGCGATTACCTTTCATCCCTCTACAGCGCCATCGAGTCTGCAAAGCATGAGTGCGAGGTCTACGAAGTCAGTGCTGATTCGAGCCTGATTGTTCGTGTGGCTGTGTCGATCCTCAATATACCAGTTGTCGCCTGTCCAACACCCTTGGATGCCTTTCCTGTTGGGAGTTACTTCCAAAAGGCCGAGAGTGAGGAGGGCGCCTGGTTCCACTTCGCAGAAGCTGATATGCGAGCGGTAGCAGAATCCAAATCTTCCATTGAGCGTGATACCGCTTGGCAGGCTCTCAGGCGATTGGCATCCGTCGAGGTAGAAGTTCCAGAAGGTCTCTGGACTAGCCGTAGTGGAGCTTCTTGCCTCTCTGATACTCACCTTGTGGATCAGTATGTCCACCAGCAGCGGAACGCAGTTCAAGCATTGATTGCTGAAGCTCAGATCACCGCTCTCCGGGCTGGCTAATTAACCGTGCTGAACGCAGCGCTTAACCAAACCGACTCCAACTTCTGAAAAGAAATGCCGCGGCCTCGAAGGGCGGCATTTTCGATTCAAAAGGCTCGGTTAGCTTCGTGGTGCATCTGGACGTGGCGGAGGCGCACCCTCGCCGCCAGGCCGGCCCTGGGGGTGGCCGGGGATTGCTACTAAGCGCCCATCGAGTAGCTGGCAAACCCCGACGAACTCTTTTCCACCTTCTTGGGAAAACTCTACGATTTCGCCAGGCTGAAGGCCGTCACAGGCCTGATACGCCACATCCGGCGGCAGCTTCGGAGGAGGGCGATGTTCTTGTGGCTCGCTGGCGCTCACAGTTCCTGACGCAATCATCACAGCAGCGGTTAATGCTGCCCAACGAAGTACCTTCATGTTCGTACCTTCTTAAATATGATCACAGCTAAGAGATGCCATGCCCGGCGTTATGGCGGTTAGGAATTTCTTCACCTATGTTGCCGATAATTTTACTGAGATCTCATCCGCGCGCACCCCGAAACGGGGTCGCTAAATCCTTCTTCCCGGAACCTAGGGTGGGGGCTGGTTGTTTTCGCATGCGGAATTTTGCGAATCCTACGCCAGAATTTGCCACCCTGCTTTTCACTTGGTGATGGTCAATAAATCCGTAACCTGTCTGAGTGATGAACACATACAGGAAGCAATAATGCTTGCGGATTTTGAGGACATCGCAGAGGAGATTGGCCTGACAATCCCCGCTGCGCTCGCACAGCTGATCGAACTAGGCGCCCAGCCTTTCAAGCGCGGAGTACCCACGCTGTTCGCCAGCCTTCACGATATAGAACTCATCGACTGCGGTGATGTGGAGCGACTGCTCGGTGACTGGCTTGGCCGTGACAAGCAGCGTGGTGCAGGATTCACATTGCTCCCATTTGCGATGTCATGCGGAGTGGATGCTTATTGCTACGTCCTGTTTGAAGAGGGTGACGAAGGCATCGCTCGAGTAAAGCACGATGAAGAGACCTCAGAGCTTGAGTACCCATCAATTTCGCACTGGATTGCGAGCGAATACATAAGAGCGTTCACCAATCTTGCCGAAATTGGATGCTTTGGTGCAGATGGGGGCGAGCGCCTGCAGAGCGAGCTAGGTCTCTTGGAGCGCATCCTACTGCCCGAACACCTAGAGCTTCTTTTGGGGTTGTTAAGTGCCGATGTAGTGGTCCGCCCATTCCGTGCCGGCCCTAGATCCGCTTTGCTCGAAGTGCCTTCTCTGTTGGGACAAGACCAAGCAGAAACCCTAATCCAATCCCTGGCTTTTGAAAACCCGCTTGAGTTTGACGTACTCCCGGAGTGGGAAGACTGAAATCAACCCGATATCAGGAAAGAACGATGTCTCAATTTAGTTTTGAGTTCGCCGGCAGTGAAGTCGTTGCGGGTGTTGATGAGGTAGGCCGGGGGCCTTTATGTGGGGATGTGGTTACGGCTGCAGTCATTTTAGATCCATCACGGCCAATCCAAGGATTGAATGACTCAAAAAAACTCAGTGAGAAGAAACGTGATCTTCTGTACGACGAAATTTGTGAAAAGGCTCTAGCGTGGTCGATCGGCCGGGCAAGCGTTGAAGAAATCGATCAGCTAAACATATTGCAAGCCACCATGCTGGCCATGCAGCGAGCTGTCTACGGCCTGAATGTTACTCCTACTTTGGTGCTGATTGATGGTAATCGATGCCCAATCCTACCGATGCGAGCAGAGGCCATCATCAAAGGGGACGGGCTGATTGCCGAAATCTCAGCTGCATCAGTGCTTGCCAAAGTCGTCCGTGACAGGGAGATGCAATCGGCAGATCTGCTTTACCCAGGGTATGGGCTCGCAGGGCATAAAGGCTATCCATCCCCGGAACACTTGGAGGCCCTTACCCGATTGGGAGTAACCCCGATACACCGGAAGACATTTGCTCCCGTGCGAAAGATTCTAGCAAGCCTGAATTATGTTGGTGGGAGCGCAGTTAGTTGAGGCAGGTGGCTGACCGTGCAGGCTTGTTCTAATTTCTCAGCAGTGTAGTGGCGCTCTTGATGGGCGTGCTATTGCTGCCGGCCTTTGATAAGGCCGATGTGCCCGCTGTCTTATTGCTAGGAATAGTTTGTGGGGCTATTGGGACAATAGTTTGTGCTGCTTCTGAAGAGCCCAAAGGTTTTATATGGATGGGCAAGCAGGAGAGTAGTAGTGCCCACCCTCCGACCGCTGATGCTTATGGATTAAACTCGACGCCTGAACTTCCTGAATGATCGGTACAGCTCAAAGAAAGCAAAGGTGCCAACGACAATTAAGTACGTCACCTTAATCAGTGCCCCCTGGTGTGCCGCGAGTTGATCGATGCTGACGGACTCCACTGAATGAGACCCGCATACCTTAAGATGGTCCGGCATGCGCGCTGGTTCGATTGGCTTGTCATCGCAACTCTCGATGAGCACCTGCCCCGGGATGACCTTGTTGGTTCCTACGAGCCGCTGGGACATCTCCATGGTCGACAACATCATATATGGAATTTCAGCAAAGCCTCGGCCTTGCATCCCTATCAGCGCGACCATGCAAGCCGAAAGAATCGCAGGGTAGACGACTGCGACTTTGAACACAGTACGGATAGATCGTGAGACAAAAACGAGCTTTGACTCGTACTGGTGTTGCAACAGAAAATCTCGAATTTGAGTTAACTGCATAATGACCTCGCCAGCGAATGAGAAGTTATGATCAGTCCTCGCCTATCCATTCACCAGCCAAAATAGGGCTCCGTTTTTTGGTAACCTGATCAGTTGAGTGCTTTGCAATCAGCCTCAGCTTGTGCAAGCTCATCAGCAGCCTGTTGCACCGTTTTTAGATGTCGGTGTAGCGCCCCTTCGCGCACCTCCGGACCCTGCCTGATATCTTTTAGGCCCTGCACCATCAGAGCAGAAATCTCGACTGCACGCTTCCGCACAGCACTCTTAACTAATTGCGTGTCCGCAGGCGTGATGGCGGTTGCAGGGTTAAACCGAAAATTGCGCTCATGAGAGTCTCGCCAATCCAACAGTACCTGGATAATTCGCTCTCCAAATCCTCTTATCTGCATGATCTTGCGCGCATTGATCTCTGCGGCGGTTTCAATGCCGAACGCTTGCAAAGCTGCTCGCTTAGCGGGCCCAACGCCTGGCAGGACGGCCTTCTCGATGTAAAATCGCTCTAGGTACGCTGTGCGTTGGCGTTGCTCAGCTTTACTGCGAAGGCCTGCGAGATCTTTCTGCTCCCTGATAGCCAAGGTGTCAAACTCAAGCTTGAGCCTGTTTAGCAACTCGCGCTTGGCTGCTACCTGATCAACACCGGAGTCTGCCTTCAGTTCCTTCACTGCATCTTCGTGTCGTTTACGAGCAGCTTCCCTCACAAGGGTTCGACGCTGCTTCTCTTCCGTCTTAGCTTTTGTGCCAAATTGCCCCACGAACAGCCAGGTCATAGCAACGATCACTAGGTATATGAGCGGATACCCACCCACGGCCGACCATATCGCGATCGTAATAGCCGTCAGCGATAAGCTCATGATGTGCTTGGCGGTTGTGCTGAATACTCCAAGCGGCAAAGGATCTGGCTGCGGGCTAGGATTTCTCGCTTGTGGGATTAGCACTGGGGCAAGAACTGGTACTTTGGTTATCGCTGCCCATACTTCACCAATCCTGACTGGGGTACCGTTATTTGCCTCCCCTGGTGCGTAGATGGGTGTGACAGTGAAGTAGGAGACACCCTTGCCATCCATCAAACACCAAGGGCAAGTGCTCAGATGTGACGGAAAGGTGTGGAGCTTTGATTTCGCACATGGCCGGAGCGAGGACCGGAGTTCGTCCAGTGCGACCATCCATTGATGGGCAGTTGGTCGACCTGCCTGTTGGCCTGCCACCGTGAATGTATTCTCAAACATCCCGGCAATTGAGCCTGGCACCGTCGATAGAGGTAGTGCGTTGGGGGGCGGAAGTAGAAGGGATTGGCTGGCGCTATACGCAAACCTGAATTCTGAGATGTTGTCTTCAATCGTTTCGCCGACACCTTCCTTCTGAGGCACGCCGGCGAAAGGGTGCCGACCGCCCATCAAGAGGTGCCAGATGAGCAGACCAAGACCGAAGTTATCATGGTTTGGCGTTCGCACTACTCCGCGGAAACTTTTGCCCTGAAGCTCAGGGGGTGTGTAGGTCCCGACGCCGACTTCGCAGAGGTGCTGGTTAACGCCGTCGCTTAACTGGTACGAGTCGCAGTCAATCAACTTGACCACGGCGGACTGTCCTACATAGAGATTTCCATGGTTTACATCGCCGGCTACAAATCCGCGATCGTGCAGGACGGAAAAAGCAGCTGCGGTGTTTCGAGCAGCGTACACGAGGAAGTCCCAGCCCCTTTGCGGAAACTCCTGCTTTCGCTGTGCCGGGCTATAGAGGGACTGGATCGGCTTCATCCCGCCGACCTTTTGCATCGTAAAACCAACCACGGGCCCGCCGCGGGATTCATGGAGCGTCGCTTGAGGCCAAGCTGCGTACTTCAGTAGTTTTTCATCGTGGACACCCACCATGTAACTGAGCTTGGTTTGTTTATCTCGATCGAGGGGGGCGTGGTACACCTTGGCTACAACATCTCGCGTTCCTTGAAGGGTGAATACCGAGCCTTCGCCACCTTTGCCAAGTACCTCAACAAGTTCACACGGGTTACCGTCCGCTGTATAGAGCCTGCGTGCCATCTCAGACCCTCAATACGGCAATGGCAAGGGACTTGTCGTCATCAGTCCTTTCGTTGATCCTGGAGCTTCCGAGGAAGCCTTCCAGCGCAGCACCTATCTGTGGTCGACTTACATCCGTGAGGAATTGCATCTTCCGAAAAATTGGTTCGAAAAAAGGCCCGTGAGGTTCGCGCTTGGCCATGTCCAGAGCAAGATGCTGTAACCCATCAGAGAAGAGCGCCAGGGCTGTTACGCCCGCTGGGTATACACGAACGGCCAACTTCTCGATTGCGTCTTTTTGACAGATAAATAAAGTTTCGTTTGCGTAGTGCCCGTTCATGGGCTCAATCGCTAATTCAAGTCCATGCTGCCCGTCGAGAACGATTCCGCCGTCACCAATCTGGAATACTAGTGTTCCTGCGGAAGAGGTGAGTGCGCCGAGAAAGGTGCAGGAATACGCTCGGATCGGCAGTTGGCTTTGATCAGCAGCTTGCGAGATGGCCTGACGGATTTCATTTACGATCTGAAGAGCTAGGCTTTCATCAAGCGGTAGCTCGGCTAGTTCCATCAGCTGTGCGACGGTCTCGTTTGCTGTACGCACGGCAATATCTGCGCCTTGCTCTCCACACTCGGCACTGCCGGCGCCGTCGGAAACAAATAGAGCGACCCATGGCGAGCCGGCTTGGTCAAAAACCTGAGAGGAACAGCGATCTTCGCATCGGCCGCCACGCTCAGTGTGCGCGGTTCCAATCGACACCGCGCTAGCGCATTCCCACATCACACACTTGCCCACCCGGTTGGCGGAGCGAGTTGAACCTCGGTTCCTGGTGAAGACTGCGAAACCGCCTTCATTGAGGCGGAAAGCCACTGGAACAACTCGCGGAACTTCAGTCCATCAAGTTTCAATGGAGCGCGTACGCTGATCTGGGAGAGCACCTCCATATTGGCTCCTTCGACCCCTACGGTGAAGAGGGCGAAACGCTTGTTCTGCTCGCCATCACGAACCAATGCAGCAGCGTGCTTCCAAGCATCAGTCGGACCCCCGTCAGTGATTACCAGAATCCACGGTCGAAAAAGTGCTACCCCGTTCTCCCGGATGATCGCCTTACGGTCTTCAAGCATCGTAACCGGCCAGCAAACACACCTTTCTGACCCCACCGCCAAAGGCGATGGTGTCCACCTATTTAAGTGGACACCACTTCTAGCCTTTTAAGAGGGTCTTTCATGCAGCCACAACGCCGTTCCT
>Ga0180008_1000169_pt1 | contig 67244 bp, 54 predicted proteins | sample MM_PW_MetaG_FD_121121 | JGI IMG/M metagenome (GOLD analysis project Ga0180008, IMG submission 121121) | Groundwater microbial communities from the Aspo Hard Rock Laboratory (HRL) deep subsurface site, Sweden - MM_PW_MetaG | ecosystem: Environmental > Aquatic > Deep subsurface > Groundwater... | reverse complement strand
CTGCTCGCGGCGGCGGCCCTGGTACCCGGCGCGCTCGAGCCCCGCGCCGCGCCGGGAAGGGCCGGCGGCCGCCACGTCACGCTGGTACTCGGCAACGAGGGCTGGGGCCTCCCCGCCGACGTCGTCGCCGCGTGCGACGAGCGGGTAGTAGTCCCGATGGCGGGCCGGGTCGACTCGCTGAACGTCGGCGCCGCCGGCGCCATACTGATGTGGGAACTGTTCGGCAAGGCCGGCGCCCGTACCTAGAACCCGGTTTTTCTCCGGTTTGACTTTATCGTCTCGCCGGAGTAGAATCGAAGGCTGTATGAGTATGCCCCAAGCCACTGAATTCGGCGTAGATCAACGTATCGTCTATCCAAGCCAAGGCGTCGGAAGGATCGTGGAGATCCAGGAAAAGCGCTTCAAGGAAACGAGCGTCCTCTACTATATCATCTACCTCGAGTTCTCCGACATGACCGTCATGGTCCCGGTGGACAAAGCCCGCGACCTCGGGATACGGCCGATCGTGCCCGTGGCCGAGGCGGAGCGAGCCCTGGAGTTCATCTCCGAGGAATACGCGCCGATTCCGTCCGACTGGAAGCTGCGGTACCAGATGAACCTCGACCTCCTCAAGAAGGGGTCGGTGATGGACATAGCGAGCGTGGTACGCTCCCTGTACCACCGCTCGAAGATAAAGGAACTGCCTATACTCGAGCGTAAGCTATACGATTCGGCCCTCAATCTCCTCCAGGACGAGGTATCGTTCTCCTTGGGCAAGTCCAAGGACGATATCTCCGACCTGATACGCGCGCGGCTAGAAGGCTAGGGCGTGCGTTTCGCGGCGGTCGTGGCGGCCGCCGGGAGGAGCGTCCGCTTCGGCGGCGTCAAGAAGGAGTATAGGCTCCTCGGAGAACTCCCGGTCATATCGCACTCCGTACGGCTCTTCCTCGGCATGCAGGAATGCGCCGCCGTGGTGGTCCTCGTCCCCCCGGACGGCGAGGCGGAGGCGCGGGCCGCGCTCGGCGACGAGTTAGCGAGCCGCGCCGGCCCCCGGCTCATTTTCGCGGAAGGCGGCGCCGAGCGGGCCGATAGCGTCAAGGCGGGACTGCTCGCGCTACGCTCGGTCGATCCTGAGTACGTCCTCGTGCACGACGCGGCGAGGCCCAGGGTCGGCCTCGAGCTCGCGCGGCGCGTCCTCGCGGAGACCGCGCGCTCGGGCGCCTGCGTGCCCGGCGTTCCCGTGACCGACACTATCAAGCGCGTCCGTGCCGACGGCTCCGTGGCCGAGAGCCTGGAGCGCTCGTCCCTGCGCGCCGTGCAGACGCCCCAGGGCTTCCAGTACCGCGGCCTCCTCGCCGCCTACCTGTGGGCCGGCTCGTCGGCCTCTAAGGCGACCGACGACGCGGAGATATGGTCCATGGCGGGCGGCTCAGTCGCCGTCGTGGACGGCGAGCGCGATAACGTTAAGATAACCTTCCCCGAGGACCTGCCGTGAGCGTCCGGATAGGCCAGGGCTGGGACGTGCATAGGCTGTCGCCGGACAGGCAGCTCGTGCTCGGCGGCGTCGAGGTCCCGTCGGAGCTCGGGGAGCTGGGCCACTCGGACGGCGACGTCCTCTACCACGCCATCGTCGACGCCATGCTCGGTTCGGTCGCCGCGGGCGACATAGGCCGGCATTTCCCGCCATCCGATCCCCGCTGGAAGGACGTTCCGTCCAGGCTGTTCGTAGGGCGAGCCGTCCAGCTGCTCGCCGAGGCGGGATGGCGCGTCGTCAACGTGGATTCCACGGTGATCCTTGAGCGGCCTAGGCTGGCCCCGCTGATCGACGACATCCGCGCCTCGATAGCCGAGGCGCTCGGGCTTCCCGTCGGGGCCGTATCGGTCAAGGCCAAGACGCACGAGGGCGTCGGCCCGGTCGGCCGCCTCGAGGCCGTGGAGGCCCAGGCCGTCGTGCTAGTCGAGCGCCTCCCCTAGGGCCGCCGCGGGTCGCGACGTCCCTAGGGCGGGGGCGTCATCGCCGTTTCTCGAGTATCTTGATCGATTCGGGGAAGTAGATATCCTTATACTCTATGAATCGAATGAGGTAATCCCTGTCCCTGCCCTCGATCAAGGTATCCTCGCTCTGAAGGTTGAGGCTGAAACCGTTCGTCCCCGTGCCGATGAAGCCGCTATCTATATCGTTGATGTAGGCGATGCCGAGCAGCAGCTTCTCGTCTCTCTTCGTTCCGAGCGCGCCGGTACCGCCGACGTATAGCTTCTCCTTATTCGCGTCGCTTATCCTATAGACGTACGTCGCCTCGTCTAAGCGCGCCCAGTACCCCAGGCCCTCGTCGGCCAGGCTCTTTATCCTTGTTCTATCGCCGCCGCAAGAAATTACGGCGATAGCCAGGAGCGCGGCAAGAATCGCTGCGCCTGCGTTCCCTCGAATCCTAGTCAGCGCGGCCATCGTTCGCTCCTCTCCCCGGTCAGAGTTTCTTGACCGACCTCCGCAGGCCCTCGAAGAGGCTGGCCCACGGCGATTCCGCCCGGTAGAATACGGGCGGGTACCCGAGCGGCGCCTCTATCGTAACCTCGCCGCCCCTGAACTCCCTGGACGTCCACAGGTGCACCCAATGATCGGCGGGCAGGTACGCGACCGACAGCTCTTTCCCCGGCTTGGTGACAGGCGCGACGAGCAGGTCCCTGCCGTACAGGTACTGGTATGAGAGGCGCCTGAGTCCCGGCTCGTCCTCGTAGTGGAGCCAGGTATGCCTCATCGGGGGGACGCCGTCGGCAGCGTACTGGGCCATGGCCTCGGAGTGGTAAGGGGCCAGTCCCGTCCAGATGGCGCTCATCCGTGCGAAGTGGGCCAGGATGGCGGGATCGGACCAGAACTGGGCGTTAGACTCGGGCCGGTTGCCCTCGTGGGTGCGCATGATGGGCGTGAACGCGGCGAGCTCGGCCCAGCGCATGAAGCACTCCCTCGAGCGCTTTATCCACGCCACGGTCGTATATCCGCCTATATCGCTGTGCCAGGCGCCCGATCCGGAGAAGCCCAGCGATAGCGCCGCGGGGATGACGCTGGGGAGTCCGTCCGTGAGGCTCCAGTCCACCAGCTGGTCGCCCGCCCAGAACGCCGGCGCGTGCCTGGACGAGCCGGCCCAGCCGGAGCGCAGGAAGAATACCGCCTCGCCCTCCTTGCCCGCCTCCTTGATCGCCTCGGCGTTGGCCTTGGCCCAGAGCACCGGGTACTCGTTATGCGCGAGCAGGGGATCGCGGCCCCCGTGCAGGACGGCGTCCGCGGGCAGGTACTCCCCGAAGTCGGCCATCCAGCCCGCCATGCCGATGCCCAGCATCTCTCGCTTGATGACTGACTTGATCCACGCGAAGGCCGCCGGGTTATAGAGGTCGACCATGGCCGCGGGGAAGGTGGTGACCGTGACGAGGTAATCCGTCCCGTCCTGCCGCCGTACGCAGTAGCCGGCCGCGGAGGCCTCGGCGTAGAGCGCCCCCTCGACGGAGAGGAAGGGGTTAATGTAGCCCAGGAACCTCACTCCCTCGCGACGGAGCCTCGCGATGTCGTCGGGGAGTTCGGGATAGAGGGCCTTATCGTGGATCCAGTCCCATTGGAGCTGCTTGCCGAAGCTCGTGACGCGCCTGCCGCACCAGTCCTGGGCCCAGACCGCGCCGACCTTGACGCCCGCGGCCTTGGCCGAGTCGAGCTTGCCGCGTATCTCGGCCGCGCCGCCCTGAACGCCTAGCCATACGCCGTCCCAGGTCCACGAGGGGAGCTTGGGCTGCCTGCCGACGAGGGCGGACAGGGCGCCTACCGCGGAGGGGGCGTCGTCGGCGAACCCGACGACCAGCTCCTCGGGCACGGCCCACGACGACAGCGTGGTTACCCTCGGCCGCCTGAAGTCTAAGACGCAGTAGGCCGTCGTATTGACGTGCGCGTAGGACCGATCGCTGGTGACGAAGGACGGCTGGCCGAAGTAGGTCGTGTGCCAGTTCCCGCCGGCGCCGCCCCATAGGTCGGCCGCCAGCGTGATGAGGTCCTTGCCCCGCCCGACGCCCTGCTCCTCCGACCAGAGCGGCACGCGGCTGCCCTTGAGGTCGAGCCTCGAGTACTGCTCCCCGCACCCGAATACGCTCTCGCCCTGCGAGGCGGGGAGCCTGAAGAGGAACCGGTTATACGACGAGTCGTAGCGCGAGAAGGTGATGCGGAGGGCTCCGGCGGATTCCCTGACGGTCATGCGGATCAGGCCCTCGAATTCGACGTCTATGAAGTCGTCCCGGGCCGAGACCTGCTTCCAGGCCTTGGCCTTCACGCGCGTACGCTTCTTCTGGCGAATCGTAAAGCCGCCCTTGCGCTGACGTATAGCCGGCTCGGCGGAGCCGAGCTCGAGGAGGGGAGCGCGGCCGGAATGGACCAGCGCCCTGCGCCCGTCGAGGTATACGGCGAATCCGTCCTCGGCGGCCTCTAGTCGTATCACTCGATGACCTCCCATCCGGCCGCGCTCGCGGCGAGCCGCAGGGGCCGGAGGTAGTCACCATATACCACGGACGCGTGGTGGGCAATACCGTTCCTTACGACGAGGTCGAGCACGTCCGCCACCGGCCTATCGAACCTGGCCTTCATGTAGGTGCCCTTGAGGAGCTTCTCCATGGGCACCGCGCGGGCGTTCTGTATGAAGAGTCTGTACTTGCCGTCCACGGAGTCGAGGCGCACGATCGACAGGTCGCCGTCCTTGAGGACGAAATCGGCGGTGACCCCCTTGCCTCCGGCGAAATAGGTGTCGAGCGAGCGGACGCAGCGGCCGTCCCAGAGGTTGCACGGCGCCACGCCGCAGTGCCAGAACAGCGCGAAGTCCTCCTCGAGGTCAACCTGGGAGAAGTCGAACAGGAACGGCGTCTCCGCCCCGAGCGCCTTGTGGGCGAGCATCGACAGCGCTCCCTCGACGTCGCCCTCGCAGGCGAGGACGCGGCCTTCCGACTGGAGGAGGCTCATCGCGGCGCAGGGCGAGACGCCGTAGCGGCCGGCGAATTCGGGCCAGCAGCGTATCGCCATCGCCGAGAGCCCCTTCGTCTCCATGACGTAGTCGAGCCTTACGGCCAGGGCCGAGACCTTGGCGAGCTGGTCGGCGCTTATCCCGGATACGTCGAAGATCGACCGGTATTGCTCGGTCCTCCTCGCCACCTCGGCGTCCGGGGCCGGGGCGCTCCATATCTCGTCCAGCTCGTAGTGGTCGACGATGGCGCCGGTGGCGCGGTAGACCGCCGGGTCCGCGACCGAGAGGTTGAAGAAGCCGTGGGCCCGGTAGCCGGCTATGCCGACCCTGGCCGCCTTGAGGCACGCGAGGACGCGGACGCCGTCGACCCAGTCCTCGTCTATGCTCGGCCCTATGGCGTAGTGGTAGTTCCTGACGCCCGACTTGTAGAGGTTCGAGGCGTTGAGGTTGACGCCGCATACGGAGTTGAGCCTGATCTTGCCTCCGTCGTAGGGCAGCTCGGGCAGGCCCCAGAGCATCATGGGCGTAGCGGGCAGGGCCTTGGCCAGCTCGAGGGCGAGGTGCCCCAGGTGGAACGTGCCAGAGAGTATCACGAGCCCGTCGACGCGGGACCTCGCGAACAGGTCGGCGGCCGACCTCGCCTCGTCGGGTTCTATGACGAGGTCGTCCGGCGCCACGATTACGACGTTCTCGAGGGCGGCTAGGGCCTTCTTAGTCTCGGCCCATTGGATCCGGGCCGCCGCGACGTCGAAGGTCGTCCTCCCGAGGCAGGCCACCCCTAGGCGAACGGTATATTTCATGTATCCTCCTGCTTTACTTTCTAGATGAAAGTAAAGCATGGGGTCGGTGTCCTGTCAATTGTGGTCGCGGGCGCCGCAGGCGCGGCTTCATAGGCCGGTCACGGTTGTAATCCGATGTGGCTTCCTATAGAATCCTATCTTACGATGATATACGCGGCGCTCTCCTCGTCGGCCTTCATAGGGGACGATGTAAAAAAGGTACTAGATACGGCCGTAGAGCTCGGAACCCAAGGCATAGAATGGACCGACGACGGGTTCGTCCGCCCCGGAGACCTGCCCTGCGCGAGGGAGACGATGATCGAGACGCTCCGGGCGGGGCTCTGCACCGTCTCGTACGCTACGCTGTTCCGCGTCGGATCCCACGACAGGGCCGCGTTCGGCGATGTCCTGGCGACCGCGCGCGAGCTTAACTCGCCCCTCGTCCGCGCCTGGTCCGCCCCCAGGGGCGCCTGTCCCGACGCCGACGCCGCGGCTTTCGTAGACGAGGCGCGGCGCCTTGGCGACGAGACCGGCAAGTTCGGCATTACCATTTGCGTCGGCGTATCGCCCGACTCGGTATTAGCTTCCTATTCGGCCGCGGCGTCCATGCTTTCCGCCGCGGATCATCCGTTCGTCAAGATCGCCTGGGAACCCGGGCACAGCCCCCGCTTCGACGCCGTGATGGATTCCTTCTCCTCGTTGACCGGCAGGATAGGGCTGTGCGTCGTCAAGGGAGAGGATCTCGACGGAGGCTCCGAGGATCGCTCGGAAGAATGGCTGCAGTACCTGGACGCGTACGACGAGCAGGGCGGCAGCCCCGATATGGCTAGGCAGGTCGTGCTGCGTTCCAGGCCTGACGGCGACTCGGGGCGCCTCGCCTCGGCCGTCGCCTCGATACGGGAATGGAGCGTCACGCTCAGGCGCTATCATCGCAGGAGGGTCTTCTAGCGACGGCCCTCCCCGATCATCGATCTTAGTCCTTCGTAAGGAGCATATAATGAGAAACGTAGCAGTTACCAAGCTCGCGGCCGTCGCGGTCGCGGTCGCGCTCGCCGCGGCGCTCGTCGCCTGCGTCTCCGGCCCGGCGGCGCAGGCGCCCGGACCGTTCGAGGCCAGGACCGTGGCCGTAATGTCCCGGGGCGTCGCCGTGCCCGCCGTGCTGACGGCGCCCGTCTCCGGCGCCAAGGTGCCGCTCGTCGTCATGGCCCACGGCCACGGCGGCAGCAAGGAGGAGAACGGCGGCTTCACGTCCATAGCCGAGGCCCTGGCGGCGGAAGGCATCGCGAGCATCAGGATGGACTTCCCGGGATGCGGCGTGAGCGTCGAGCCTTTCACCCAGAACAACCTTACTAACATGCTAGCCGACATAGAGGCTTCCAGGCTCTACGCGATCGCCAACGCCCCGATCGACGCCAGGCGCGTCGGCATGTTCGGCTACAGCATGGGCGGCAGGCTCGCCATCCTCTCCACCGGGAACGCTTCCTACAAGGCGCTGGGACTGCTCGCGCCCGTGGCGACCGACGGACCGGACGCGATGTTCTCCTTCATGGGCGGCGCGGACGCCTACGCGGCCATGGCCGCCAAGGCCGCCGCCGAGGGGCACGTGGTCTTCACGACGCCGTTCGGCCAGGTCCAGGACCTCGGGGCCAAGTGGTTCGAGGATAACGGTGCCGCCAAGTGCATCGCCGCCATCCGAGCCTATTCGGGACCCGTCATCTACGTGCGGGGGGCCGAGGATACGATAATAGTCGAGCCGGTCGTCAACGAGTCGGCCGCCGCCGCCGCCAAGAGCTCCGGCGTGGAGCTCGTTACTATCAAGGGCGCCGATCACGGCTACGGATTCTACGGCGGCGATCCCCAGGTAAAGCTGGACACCGTGAGCGCCGTCTCCGGCTTCTTCGCCAAGACGCTGCGCTAGGCCGAGCGTCCCGGCCCGGTACCCCCGGGCCTTCCGGCCCGTCAGGCGGCATCGGCCGTCCGGCGGGCCTCCCTTCCCCGGAGTCGCCATGAAACTGTCGTTACGGTACAAGGGCCTGACCCGCAAGGAGATACAGGCCCTCAGGCTAAGCCGCGGCGCCGTGATTTTCGAGCTGTGGTACGAAGCCCTCCAATGCTACCTGGACGATATTGGCGGCGACGTCACGAGGGCCCTGGCGGCGGACCTGGGGGAGGCCTTCTGGCGTGAGCGTTACGAATCGGGCGAGGAAGTCCCGGAGGCCATCGAATACGCCATGAGGCACGTCTGGAGGCCGGAATGAGGCCGGAACGAGGCCGGAATGAGGCCGGAACGAGGCCTGTCGCGTCACTACGGGCTCTTCCCGAACAGCAGCGAGCAGTTCTGGCCGCCGAAGCCGAAGGAATTGGATATAGCATGGGCGAGCGGCCTGCGCCTGGCGATCCCGGGCGTGTAATCGAGGTCGCAGGCGGGGTCGGGATCCTCGAGGTTTATGGTTGGGCTGACGAGCCCGTCGCGCAAGGACAGGACGGCGACGATGGCCTCTATGGCGCCCGCGGCGCCCAGGGTATGGCCTATCATCGACTTGGTCGAGCTTATCGAAAGCGCGTCGGCGCGGGAGCCGAAGGCCAGACGGATCGCCTTGGTCTCCACGGCGTCGTTGGCCGCCGTGGACGTGCCGTGGGCGTTGACGTAATCCACGTCCCCGGGTCCCAGCCCGGCGTCGGCGATGGCCAGGCGCATCGCCTCGGCGGCGAAGCGGCCCTCCGGGTCGGGAATGGCTATGCTCTGGGCGTCGCTTGTCATGCCGAAGCCCTCGAGTACGCCGAGGATAGCCGCCCCCCTGCGGGTCGCGTGGGAGAGGCTCTCCAGGACCATCACGCCCGCGCCCTCGCCTATCACGAAGCCGTCGCGGCCGGAGTCGAACGGGCGCGACGCCCTGGCCGGATCGCCGTTGCGGGTCGATAGGACGCCCATGCAGCCGTACGAGTCGACCACCATGGGCGTGATGGCCGCCTCGGCCCCGCCCGCCACGACGACGTCGGCGTAGCCGGATTGAATCATCATCTTGGCGAGCGCTATGTTGTGCGCGCCCGTCGCGCAGGCGCTCAGGACCGCCGCGTTGGGGCCGGTTATGCCGAGGTTTATAGCGACCGCGCAGGCGGCCATGTTGGCTATCGTCTTGGGCACGGCGAGCGGGTTGCCGTTCCTCGGGCCGTTCTTTAGGAACGAGGCGTACTGCTCCTCGAGGACGTCGTAGCCGCCGGCGGCCGCGCCGACGAGGCATCCTATCCTGGAAGGGACCATGGCCTGGATATCCAGGCCGGCCGCCTCGACGGCCTCGGCGGCGGCGTAGACGGCGAATTGCGAGAAGCGCGCGAGGCGCCTAGACTGCTTCTTGGGCATGCGCCGATCCGGATCGAAATCCTTGACCTCGCAGGCTATCTCGCTATGGAAGCCCGTCGGGTCGAAGGCCTTAATCCGCGCGGCTCCCGAGACGCCGGCCGCGCAGCTCTCCCAGAATTCCTCGACGCCTACGCCGACGCTCGAGACTACTCCCAAGCCGGTCACGACTACCGGGTCACCTCTCACGACGCCGCCTCGGGAGCGAGGCCTAGGAACTCGAGCACGTCGACGGCGGAGTAGTCGAGGCCGAAGCGCTTCACTAGCTGCCGGAGCGACTCGAGCTGCTTCCCGACGGTCAGGAGCGGCTTCTCGAGATAGCTTCCCGCGTATTCCATGCCGAGGCCTATGTTGGCCAGGAGCGCGTTGCAGAGGCAGCGCGCGTTGGTCGCCTTCTTGGCGTCTCCGCCCTTCGCCTCGTAGGCGGCCTCCGGCTCGGCCGGGCAGCGGTAGCCTATCGTCCCCGTACCCGTCTTGAAGAGCTCGCGGAGCAGGCCCATGTTGCAGACGCGCTTCCGCGCGGCGAATACGTCCTCCCCGGACAGACTGCCTTCGAGCGCCGCTATCTTGAACGGGTAGCCCGTGGGAGAGGCCTCGGGGTGGGTCTTGACGAGCGCCTTGCCCGCCTCCAGGGCCTTGAGGAAACGCTTCTTCAGTTCCGGTAGCAACCCGGATTCCCTGCAGAAGGCGAACAGCGTCCCAACCTGGATGCCCGCGGCCCCCTCGGCCCTGGACTCGGACAGCGACTCCGGCCTGCCGTACGATCCGCCCAGCCAGAACGGGATGCCCAGCCCTACCATGCGGGCGTAGTCGACCGAGTCCTTGGGACCGTATACGGGCTCCCCGTTTCCGTCGAGCTCGAGGGCGCCCCTCGGAGGCGCGTTGTGCCCGCCGGCGCTATGGTTCTCCACGATTATGCCGTCCACCTTGCCCGACGCCCGCGTCGCCATGGTCGCGGCCAGGATGTACGACGAGACGATGGCCAGGAACGCGGGGCGCTTGAGGCTCGGGGGAGGCGAGGCGAGGACCGCGGCGGCATCGAACCGGGCGTAGAAGCGCTCGTCCTTGGACGCGCCCTCGACCTGTAGCCGTATCTCGCCGCCTTCTCCGCGGGCGTAGCGGTCGAGCAGGCCGGGTATCTCCAGAGGTATGCCCGCCCCCATGAGCACGTAGTCGACTCCCGCTAGCATCGCGCCGTAGATGGCCGCCGGGTTAGGTAGCTGCACTTTCTCGAGGTAGTTGATGCCCACGGCTCCCCCATGGCCCTCGCGGGCCAGGAAGACCTCCACGAAATTGGCTACGACGGTCAGCTCGTCGACGCGCGGGTCGGCCCGCGGGGCGTCGGGCGCGTCGGCCCGGCGCATCGCGGCCGAGCTGAAATCGTGGGTGTCGGGCGAGCCGTCGGGCCTATAGTACGCCGAGAGCACGCGCCCTGCTACGGCGCGGTCGGGGAAGGCCGCTATCCCGCGCCTCATGTGGCCGTCGAGGTCGCCCTGCTCCAGTCGCCGCGCGAGCACCGCGTCTAGGGCCGTGCCCGATACCACGCCCATCGCCCCGCGCATGGCTACCGTCCTCGCGAGCCTCCAGTCCGAGACCCCGACGCCCATGCCGCCCTGAATTATTCGCGGATGCTTCATTGTATTTTCCTAACTGACAGATTGCGTCAAAATGTCCATTGATGATAGGCGAAGTACCCCGAGGAGTCAAGGCTCGTTTTAGCTACTGGCTTCTCCTGAACGATGCTAGACTATAGGCGCGCGGCGACGGGAGGCGTTCGCCTCGGAGACGGGAGGCACGGCGATGGCGGCGACGGCGGTACTGATAGGAGCGGGCGACCGCGGCATGATATACGCGGGCTTCGCGCTGGCCCATCCGGAGAGGCTCAAGGTGGTAGCCGTGGCCGAGCCCGATCCGGCCCGGCGCGAGCGCGCGGCCCGGCTTCACGGCATACCGCCCGAGCGGCGCTATCGGGATTGGGCCGAGCTCCTGGCCGAGCCGCGCCTGGCCGACGGCTGTATAGTCGCCACCCAGGACAGGCTCCACGTCGAGCCCTGCCTGGCCGCCTTCGAGGCCGGCTACCACGTCCTCCTGGAGAAGCCGATGGCCCTCTCGGAGCCGGACTGCGCCCGCGTCGCCGAGGCGGCGCGCGGAAGCGGCCGAGCGCTCTCCGTCTGCCACGTCCTGCGGCACACGGCCTTCTGGAAGGCCGCGAAGGCCGTCGTTGACCGGGGCGATATAGGCGAGCCCTACTCCATCTTCCACGCCGAGAACGTCTCCTATCATCACATGGCCCATTCCTATGTCCGGGGCAATTGGCGCGACAGCGCGTCGGCCTCGCCCATGATACTGGCGAAATGCTGCCACGACCTCGACCTCATAGCCTGGCTGGCCGGCCGGAGGCCCCTGAGGGTAGCCTCGTTCGGCGCCCTGTCGCATTTCAGGCCGGAGAACGCGCCTCCCGGGGCCACGCCGCGCTGTACCGACGGCTGCCGGGCGGAATGCCAGTACGACGCCGTCGACACCTACCTCCGAGGGCGCCACATGAAGCTGGCCCTGCGCAAGGCCGGCTCCGCTCCGGTACGCGCCGCGATGGGACTCCTCCTCCGCGCGCCCGGGCTCTGTCGGCTCGTGCCCGGCCTCGGGCGCTACGTCGACTGGCCCGAGTGGCCCACGTCGACTATCACGACGGACCTGAGCGAGGCCGGCGTCATGCGCGCCCTGCGCGAGGGCCCGTACGGGCGCTGCGTCTACGCCTGCGATAACGACCAGGTAGACCACCAGGAGACCATATTCGATTTCGAGGGCGGCCTGACGGCGACGCTCAGGATGCAGGGCCATTCCCACCTCGAGGGTAGGACGCTCCGGATAGACGGGTCGAGGGGAACCCTCCTCGGGACCTTCGGCGGCGGCGGCGGCCTCGAGGTGCATAGGCACCGCGACGGCCGGCGCGCGCGATATCCCGTACGGTCGGACGCCTACGGCCACGCGGAAGGAGACCGCGGCATGATAGAGCGCTTCACGGAGATACTCGAGGGACGGACGGAAGCGTCCCCGGCGGACGAGGCGCTCATGAGCCATAGGATGGCCTTCGCCGCCCACGAGTCCCGCGCGGGCGGGCGGGTCGTGAGCCTATGACCGTCATCAGGCCGGCGAGGAAGGGCGACGCGGCCGGCGTCATGGACGTCTGCTGGCATACGGGCTTCATGGGCGAGGACCTGGAGGGCCTGGGCCGTTTTAACGACAGGCGACTGTTCGGCTACCTCTTCTGCCTGTATTTCGTCATGTACGAGATCGAGAACTGTTTCGTAGCCGACGACGGGGGGAAGGTCGTCGGCTACGTCATAGGCGCCCGCGACGCCGCGGGATACGGGCGCCGCTTCGACCGCCTCATGAAGCCCCGCATCGTATGGAGGATGTTATCGTATACCTGGTGGCGCCACCCCGAGTCGTTCCGCGAGGTCATGCGCTGGGCTCGGCTCAAGGAGCCGGATAGCCCGCCCCCGGAAGGCTATCCCGCCTTCCTCCACATCAACCTGCTCGACAGCCATCAGCGGCTCGGGCTCGGCGGCGGCCTCGTGCGCGCCTACGAGGAGCGGCTCCGGGGGCTCGGAGTAGAGGGCATCCACCTGCATACGTCGAGCCTGAACGCCAAGGCCCTGCCGTTCTACGAGAAGCGCGGCTACGAGGTCCTAAAGCGGGCTCCCGATACGTTCTGGAGCGGCGTCGGGGAGTGCGAGGGCATCATGTACGGGAAGAGGCTGGGATAGGCTGTCGATATGGATACGATACGGTGGTATAATCCTAGTACTATGTTCCAGCCGAGGCGTATACCCTGCTAGCCTAGTTCAGCGCGCGACGATACCGTCTCGGCGGTAGGGAGGGTCCCATGGGAGCGTCCGCTCGAGTCCGCGCGATCAGCGCGCTACTGGCGTCATTAATCCCCTTTTTATGCGTACAAGCCGCCGTCGCCCAAGACCGCGGCCTCTCGGTCATCGCCAAGGGCGTAGTCGGCGCGGACGACTTCGACGTCGGCCGGCAGTTCGCGGTCATAATCGGCATCGACAAGTACGACGAGTGGCCGTCGCTCAAGGGCGCGGCGACCGAGGCCAGGGACGTGCGGCGCATCCTCGGGGAGCGCTACTTCATCGACGAGTTCCTGGAGCTGTACGACAAGGACGCCACGGCGAGCGGCATACGGAGGCTGTTCCTCGACGTGCTGCCCGGCAAGGTGGGCCTGAAGGATTCGCTCCTCATATTCTACGCGGGGCACGGGTACCTCGACGAGTCGAAGACCGGCTTCTGGATAGCGTCCGACGGCGCCAAGGACGTCTACAGCCAGCGGAGCTGGATCCCCAACGCCCAGCTGCGTAACTATATCGCCGGGCTCAAGGTCCAGCGGGTGCTCCTCATCGCCGACGCGTGCTTCTCCGGGGATTTCCTCAACGTGACGAGGGGCGCGGGGCCGACGGTCGACTCGGCCTTCTTCAAGAAGGCCCTGAGGCTGACGGCGCGGCAGGTGCTCACCTCGGGGGCGTCCGAGACGGTCCCCGACGAGAGCGAGTTCGGCCGCCAGCTCGTGTCGATCCTAGAGCGCAATACCGAGCCGGTCCTCGACCCCCATACCATGTTCGACAGGATACGCCGCGGCGTCACCAAGAGCGAGCCGCTGATCGGCACTATCCCCGGCAACGAGACCGGCGCCGCGTACGCGCTGTTCCTCAAGCCGACGACCGGGGGTCTGTCGATCTCCGCGGCCGCCGAGGCCGAGGTATACGTCGACGGCAAGAAGGCGGGGCGGGTCTCGCCGGGCGCGGCCCTCGCGCTATCGAATCTCCAGGTCGGGGAGCGGCGCGTGGAGATCCGCTACGCCGGCTCCGTCGAGGAGCGGCGGGTGACCGTCGCGCCGGGGGCCGTCGCCGAGCTGGTCCTTACCTTCAAGCCGGTTACCACGGGCGGCCTGTCGCTCTCCGGCTTCCCCGAGGGGGCGACGCTGTACCTGAACGGGGCCGAGGCTGGAACCGTCGGTTCCGGCGGCCTCGAGGTCGCGGGCCTCCCGGCCGGGAAGATACAGGCGCGCGTCTCCTACGGGCTGTGGTCCGAGCCCGCTGACTACGAGGCTACGATAGAGCCGAGCAAGACTGCCGCGTTAAAATTCGCGGGCGGCGCGATAGTCGTCGGCGGGCTCCCGAAGGGCGTGAGCGTATACGCGAAGGATACCTTCCTCGCCAGCGCGGGCAAGGCCGACGAGAGCCTCGTCCTCGGTCCCTTCCCCACGGGCACCTACGCCCTGCGCTTCGATGGCGCGGGCTGGGAGAGGGCCGAGGTCTCGGTGTTCGTCCCCGTCGGCAAGGACGTCGTGTGCGTGCCGCCGCTCCGGCCCATGAGGCCGGCTACGCCGGCGGCCCAGCCCGCGGTAGCGTCGCTTCCGTCGGCGACTGCCGCGACGGGCGCGACTGCCGCGACGGGCGCCAGCGCGCCCGCAGGGAAGGGGATACTGTCGCTCACCAGCGACCCGCCCGGCATCATGGTCATGATCGACGAGGATAGCAACGTGACGACCCCCGTCGACCTGGAGCTAACGCCCGGCGCCCACCGCATCAGGGTACAGAGGTGCTTCGTCGACGGACGATATTACGTCGAGCAGACGCCGGAGTGGGTCTCGGTTCCCGAGAGCGGCCGCATCGCCATACCGCTCAAGGCGAAGCAAGGCTCGGGCGAGGTAAGCTTCGAACTGGTACCGCCCGGATATTCCGTGTACTCGGGCGACGAGAAGGTTGGCGTCACCCCGATCGGGAGACTGAGCTTCCCTGCCGGAGCGTTGAGCCTGCGCTTCGATCGAGCCGAGGAGCCATCCCGAGCCCAGACCCTGATCCTCTCGCCCGATGCCGTGGAGCGGGTGGCCTGGGGTAGCCGTCCCGAGCTCGCCGCGCGCCTCGAGCGTCGCGTCATCGACATCAGGAAGCCGGAATCGTGGAACGGGATACCGCCTATCCTGGCGCCCACGGTCCCTATACGCGCTACCGGAGGGGTGTTGACTCAGGCTGGCATGGGTATAACCAAGGTGTACATGTGCCGGGACGATAAGTACTTCTACTGGCGAATCGACTTCGAATCGGCGAATCCTCTGTATAGGTTCCCGAAGGGTACGAAGAAGAAGATCCTGTCATTGTTGCAGTTCGGCTTGCGAGATAGAAGATCCCTGAGCCTGGGAATAGACTACGTGAAGGACAAAGGGGATACGACTACGAGACTCGGTATTCATAGCGGCTCGTCATATGAAACCATAATCGATAACCCGATATCGTTCCATAAGACGACGAACACCCTCGTACAGCGAATTCCTATCGACAAGGTATTAAAGTACATTAGCGGGGCCGTCTATCCGACGAGTATCAAGTTAGCCCACACGCTAGATTCCGGCGACTGGGAATACGGCAACCTGACTACTCCCGTGTTCTATATCGACTTCGCGGAATAACCCTACGAGGCCGGGAGCCGATAGGCGGCTACCGGCCGGCTTCTTTGGCCTCGTCCCAATACCTGTCCATCATCTCCAGCTTGCCATGCTCCATCTTCTCGCCGGCGGCGGCCATTCGCTTCTCCACGTGCCTGAAGCGGGAGCTGAACTTCTCGACGGCCCTGTGCATCGCGATGGCGGGATCGACGCGGTGCTTGCGCGCCACGTTGACGAGTGAGAAGAAGAGATCGCCCAGCTCGTCCTCGAGGGCCGCCCGCTCGGCCGAGTCGTCGCCGCCGGAGGCGGCCTTGGCCTCGATGGCGACGCAGGCCTCCCTCGACTCGCGCAGCTCCTCCTCGAGCTTGTCCCAGGGGCCCGTCGGGTCGGGCCAGTCGAAACCGACCTTGGCGGCGGCCTTCTGGAGCCTGTAGGCGCGCTCGAGGGGGGGCATAGCCTTGGAAACGGAGTCGAGGACCGAGTCCTTCCTGCGCCTGCCCTCGACGTTCTCCTTGATGTCGTTCCATTGCCTGAGCACCGCGTCCGGGGTGCCCGCCTCGGCGTCCGCGAAGACGTGAGGATGGCGGCGCACGAGCTTCTCCGATATCGTGTCGAGGGCCTCGGCGGTCGTGAAGGCGCCGGATTCCTCGTAGATGACGGCCATCATGGTGGCCACCAGGATGACGTCGCCTATCTCTTCCTTGACGTGCTCGATATCGCCGTCGTTAATCGCCTCGACGCACTCGTAGGCCTCCTCTATGAGGTTGCCGCGTATGCTCGCGGGCGTCTGCTCCCTGTCCCAGGGGCAGCCCTCGGGCGAGCGCAGGCGCACGAAGATATCGTAGAGGCGCCCGAAGGCTTCCTTGGGATCGCTCGTAACGTTCATGCCGACATTCTGCCGACGGCCGCCCTCTTAGGCAAGACCGCCGGGCCGGCCTTCCGCCGCGCCCGCGATCGGCCGATTGCATGCCGCGTGAATAATATGCATGGAAAAGTGCATAAGCGTCGTATAAACAGTGCATGCGATCGGCCGCTTGCCGATTGACACGGTGGCCATTAATGCCCCATTGTGCGCTCGATTAGTAAAGCAAGGCGGATCGAATTCCGCCCCGGACCGGTATCGGCACCCGGAAACGGCCGCCATGAAAGGCGGCATCATGGAATACGGAGGGGCAAAGCAAAAGACGGTGAAAGGGAGCGACGTAGTCATTGAGCACGTACGCAAGTCGTTCGGCGATTTCAAGGCGCTGGACGATGTTAGCATTGGAATCAAGAAGGGCGAGTTCTTCTCGCTCTTGGGTCCATCCGGCTGCGGCAAGACGACCTTGCTGCGGATCCTCGCGGGCTTCGAGAGCCCGGAGAGCGGCGCGGTCCTCCTCGACGGCCGCGACGTACTGTCCCTTCCGCCCGACGGCAGGCACGTTAATACCGTATTCCAGAATTACGCGTTGTTCCCGCACCTTTCGGTGTTCGAGAACGTAGCGTTCTCCATGCGGCTTAAGAAGGCCCCGGAATCCGAGATACGGGCTAAGGTGGCCGATTACCTCCAGCTCGTCGAGCTCCAGGCCCACGCCAAGAAGAAGCCTTCCCAGCTGTCCGGCGGCCAGAAGCAGCGCGTCGCCATAGCGCGCGCGCTCATCAACGAGCCGTCGGTGCTCCTCCTCGACGAGCCCCTGTCGGCCCTGGACGCCAAGCTCCGCCAGCACATGCTCATAGAGCTCGACTCCATCCACGACAAGATAGGCATCACCTTCATCTACGTGACCCACGACCAGCAGGAGGCCCTGTCCGTCTCCGACCGTATCGCCGTGATGAACGCCGGCGAGGTGCTCCAGATCGGGACGCCGCAGGAGATATACGAGGCCCCGGCCACGGATTTCGTGGCCAAGTTCATAGGCGAGACGAACCTGTACGAGGCGGACGTCGTCTCGGTGTCCGGCGAGACGGTAGAGCTGTCGGTCGAGGGCTTCGGGATCATCAAGGTGACGGCGACCGAGCCCCCTCCCGTCGGATCCCGCGTAAGCTGGACCATACGCCCAGAGAAGATACGCATCGGCCTCGAGGAGCCGCGCTCCTCCCGGAACGGCATCAACGCCGTGTCCGGCGTAGTCGACGAGCCCATCTACTCGGGATTCCAGAGCAAGTTCTACGTGCGCACGCCGTCCGGCCAGGTCCTCAAGGTGATCAAGCAGCACGCCGACTGGTCCGACGAGGGGCCGGAGATAGCCTGGAAGGATTCGGTCTGGCTTTCCTTCAGCGCCGAGGACGCGTACCTGGTCGAGGTCAAGCGATGAAGCGCTCCCCCGGTCGGGCCGGAGCTGCAGGCGGGGCCGGCTCGCCCGGCGGGCTGTACGCCGCCCCGTCGCTATTCTGGCTCACGGTGTTCTTCCTCGCGCCGCTCGCGATTATCGTCGCGTACAGCTTCCTGACGCCCGGCCCGCGGGGCGGCGTGGAGTGGAAGCCTACGCTCGACGCCTACCGCGCCATAGCCAACCCGAGCTTCGCGCGCGTTACGCTCAATACCATCGTCGTCGCCATAGGCGCCACCGCCGTCACGATGCTCATCGCGGTGCCCTGCGGCTACTACATGGCCAGGAGCTCCCGGCAGACCCTGCTCCTCATGCTCGTGATGATACCGTTCTGGACCAACTTCCTCATCCGCATCTACGCGTGGATCGCGATCCTGGGCAACGAGGGCTTCCTCAACGACCTGCTTATAGCGACGGGCCTGGCGAGGCAGAGCGTGCGCTTCCTCTATAACCGGGGCGCGGTGATGCTGGTGCTGGTCTATACCTACCTGCCGTACGCGATACTCCCGCTGTACTCGACCATAGACAAGTTCGATTTCTCCCTGCTCGAGGCGGCCCGCGACCTCGGGGCGAGCAAGCTAGGCGCTATCAACAAGGTGCTCCTCCCCAATATCAAGGGCGGGATACTGACGGCTTTCCTCTTTACCTTCATCCCTATCTTCGGCGCGTACGCCGTCCCGCTGCTGGTCGGAGGCACTGACTCGTACATGCTGGGCAACCTCATAGCCGACGAGCTGACGAAGAGCCGAGACTGGCCGCTGGCCTCGGCCATATCCCTCGTGATCACCCTCGTGACGACCATGGGCGTGCTCCTCCTCCTCCGCGCCAACGGGACGAGTGTCCTGGGCGGCTCGGGCGACGGGGAGAAACCCGTGCCGGAGGCCTCGTCCGCGGCCGCGTACGGGGCCCAGGCGATAGGGGGCTCAAGATGAGGAAGCGCTCGAGCTTCTCCAAGGCCGTGTTCATAGGCACGATCGTGTTCCTGTCCCTGCCCCTCCTCGTGCTCGTCCTGTACTCGTTCAACGAGTCCAAGTCGGGTAGCTGGACCGGGTTCTCGCTCCGCTGGTACGTGAAGCTGTTCACCGACTCGCCCCAGCTCTGGCGCGCGTTCGGTAATAGCGTCATCGTGGCCCTATCCTCGGCCCTCGTCGCGACGATGATAGGCACGCTCGGCGCGGTCGCCGTCAACTGGTACAAGTTCAGGCTCCGGAAGTACCTGCGGACTATTACGTTCCTCCCGATGATACTCCCCGAGATAATCATCGGCGTGTCCCTGCTCGTCTTCTTCTCCGGGATAGGGCTCAAGCTCAGCCTCTTCACCGTATTCGTGGCCCACGTATCGTTCAACCTGCCGTTCGTGTTCCTGCTGGTGCTGGCGAGGCTTGAGGAGTTCGACTTCTCCATCATCGAGGCGGCGCGCGACCTGGGCGCCAGCGAGACCCAGACCCTGCTCAAGGTGATACTGCCCATATCGATGCCGGGCATCATCTCGGGCTTCCTGACGGCGGTGACCCTGTCGCTAGAGGATTTCGTGATCACCTTCTTCGTCACCGGCCCCGGGGCTACGACCCTGCCCCTGTACGTGTACTCCGCGATACGCTTCGGCGTCTCGCCCGTGATAAACGCGCTTTCCGTGGTGATGATCCTGGGCACCGTCGCCCTGACCTGGTCGACGAGGAATTTCCTGAAGTACATCGCGGCCAAATAGGCGCGCGACACCCGGGCCTCCCTGGCGAGGCCCTTCACGAGGAGACGAACTATGAATAAGCGAATCGTATCGGCGGCCCTCGCCGCCGTCGCGGCCCTCTCCCTGTCGTCCTGCGGCGGGAAGGCGGAGAAGCTATACCTGTTCAACTGGATGTACTATATCCCCGAGGACGTCATCGAGGATTTCACCAAGGAGACGGGCATACAGGTCGTCGTCGACGCGTACGCGTCTAACGAGGAGATGTACAATAAGATAGTCGCGGGCGGCTCCGGCTACGACATAGTAGTCCCGTCCGGCGACTACGTGTCGATCATGATCGCCGAGGGGCTCCTGGAGCCGATAGACAAGGCGCTGGTCCCTAACCTCGCCAACGTCGACCCGGCGGCGATAGCGCGCATAGGCTTCGACAAGGGGAACCGATACAGCGTGCCCTTCATGATGGCCGCGGCGGGCGTCTCGGTGAACAAGACCAGGGTCTCGGGCTACGAGCATAGCTGGAGCGTCTTCGACAGGGCCGACCTGAAGGGCCGCATGACGATGCTCGACGATATGCGCGAGGTGCTTGGAGCCGCGCTCAAGTCGCTCGGCTACTCGGTGAACGACCCCGACCCGGCCCACGTCGAGGAGGCCCGCCTGGTCGTCGAGCGCTGGAAGCCCAACCTCGTCAAGTTCGACGCCGAGTCGTTCTCCAAGGGCTTCGCCGCCGGCGAATTCTGGGTAGTCCAGGGCTACGCGGAGAACGTCTTCATAGAGTACCCGGAGGACAGGCGCGGCGAGGTCGATTTCTTCTTCCCGAAGGAAGGCACGCCCATGTACATGGACAGCTTCTGCGTCATGAAGGGCGCGAAGAACGCCGCGCAGGCGCATAAATTCATCGACTACATGCTGAGGCCGGACATCGCGGCGCGCGTCTCGGATTACCTGATGCTGCCCTCTCCCAACGTGCCCGGCCGCCTCCTCATGAAGGTTAAGCCGAACTACAGCTTCGACGACCTCGCCAATAGCGAATTCAAGGAAGACCTTGGCCAGGAGACGCTCAAGCTGTACAACGACGCCTGGAGGCGGATCCGCGTAGGCAACTAAGCGGCGCCCGCGCCCGCCCGCCGGCCGGCGCCCGCCCGCCGGCGCCCGCCCGCGCCCGCCCGCCGGCGCCGGCGAGCGACGCCGTCGCGCTCAGTAATTATTTGACAGCTCGTACGAAGCGGGTTGATACTGGGTGCGATACGGCGTTGCCGTTTTTTCAATTACCGAGTCGGATTGCGATCTGGAGGTCTGAGCCCGAGGTCGGCGCCCCCTGCGAGCCTTTCATCATCGTTATACCGCTGGCAACCGGACTGCAATTCGCTCATAGCGATGAGGAGTTCTGGATGAAAAAGGTAATACTCGCGATCGGGGTCCTGGCGCTATGCGCGGGGATGGCGTTTGGGGTCGGCTCGAAGGAAGCCAAGGCCGAGAACAAGGTCTTACGCATCATGACCTGGTCCGGGTACGCCCCGCAGGAGCTGATCGACAAATTCACCGCCGAGACCGGCATCGCGGTCGAGGTCACCCTTAGCAACAACGAGGAGATGATCTCCAAGCTCAGGGCGACCCGCGGTGGCGGCTTCGACCTCGTCCAGCCCTCGCAGGACAGGATATCCTCGGTCGTCGAGCAGTACGGCATCTACCAGCCCATCGACTACTCCAAGCTGGACATAGCCCAGATAGACCCGTCCCTCCTGGCCGCTGTCAAGAAGAACACACTGGTGGGCGGCAAGTCGTACGCGGTGCCCCACGTCTACGGGACGGAGGGGCTCGTCGTGAACACGGCCAAGGCCCCCGGCATCAAGGACTTCAAGGACCTCCTCGATCCCAAGTACGCGGGCCGCGTCTCGTACCGCCTGAAGAGACCGACGCTCATCGGCATGGGTTTCTCGCACGGCTACAAGCCCTTCGACCTGTATTCCGACCCCGTCAAGTACCAGGCTTTCCTCGACGACATGGAGAAGCTGCTTATCGCCGGCAAGCCCGCGGTCAAGACCTACTGGGACAACGGCGACCAGCTGCTCCAGCTCCTCAGGTCCGAGGAGGTATGGGCCGCCTCCGCCTGGGAGCAGGCCGGCTGGAAGCTGCACGCGGAGAACCCGAATATCGACTATATAGCGCCCTCGAGCGGAGCGCTCGCCTGGGTGGACACCTTCGCCATCCCGTCCCAGTCCGAGAACGTCTCCGGCGCGTATAAATGGATAAACTTCATGCTCCGCCCGGAGAACGCCGCCTTCTTCACCAATCGCGAGACCTACGGTACCGCCTCCAAGGACGCGGTCAAATTCCTCAATCCGGAGATCGCGGCCAACTTCACCCGCGGCCTGCCTCCAGCGGTACTCGCCAAGATCAACTGGTATCCCACCGTCCCCGTCGGGATAGAGGAGCTCGAGGGCAAGACGCTCGACAGGGTAAAGGCCTCCCGCTAATCCTGAATTCCGGTATTAATGGCCGGCGGCCGCAGCGCTGCCGGCCTTATCGCTTGATCGGGCCGGAGCGGATCCGGCCAGTAGGTGCCTACGCCATGCAGATCGCGTTATCCGTAAAGAATGTAACGAAGCGCTTCGGGGACTTCGTCGCGGTGGACGACGTGTCCCTCTCGGTGGAGGACGGCAAGTTCTTCTCCATACTCGGCCCCTCGGGATGCGGGAAGACGACGCTCCTCCGTATGATAGCCGGTTTCTACGAGCAGAGCGGCGGTACCATCGAGCTGCGAGGCCAGGATATGACGGACGTGGAACCGAACAAGCGTCCCGTCAACCTGGTATTCCAGAATCTCGCCCTCTTCCCGATGATGAACGTCTATGAGAACATAGCGTTCGGGCTCAGGCGGCGGGGCGAGAAGTCGCCCGCGATCGCTAAGAAGGTAAACGGTCTGCTCGAGCGGGTAGGGCTCCCCGGCGCGGGCAAGAAGACGATAGACCAGCTCTCTGGCGGCCAGAGGCAGCGTATCGCCATAGCCAGGTGCCTGGTCCTCGATCCTACGGTCCTGCTCCTCGACGAGCCTCTCGGCGCCCTCGACGCCAAGCTGCGGGAGCACATGAAGGTCGAGCTGAAGAAGCTGCAGGCCCAGGTCGGGACTACCTTCGTATATATCACCCACGACCAATCGGAGGCCATGGTCATGAGCGACGCGGTCGCGGTCATGAACGCCGGGCGCTTCGAGCAGATAGGGACGCCGCAGGAGCTCTACCATAATCCCGCCTCGTCGTTCGTCGCGCAGTTCGTGGGCAACAATAACAAGCTGCGCGCCGTCATGCACAAGGACGAGCGGGGCGGTTTCTTCGCGAGGTACGGCAACGGCATGGATTTCAAGGTGGACGGCGCCTTCGACCTGTCGGGCGGGGACGCCTACGACCTGTTCGTGAGACCCGAGTCGCTCGTCATCAATCCAGTCGAGGCGAAGCAGGAGCTCAACGTGATGCCCGCGGCGGTCAAGGCGATACTCTTCGACGGAGGCAATAGCAGGCTCCTCGTTACTCCCGATGGCTTCGCGGACGAGCTCGTGGTCGCCCTGCCTCAGACCAAGCAGTTCGACCATATCCGCGCCGGCGACCGCGTGCGGATCGGCTGGGACGCCTCGAAGTCGGTATGCTTCAAGCGCGCGGACTGGAAGATATATGACGACGAATAGGAAGCGGCGCATCAAGTGGGGCTTCGTCGTATTCTTCACGCCCGTGTTCCTCTGGCTCCTGCTCCTCATAGTGCTTCCGCAGCTTGAGCTGCTCAGGCTGTCTTTCGTCGGCACGGGGGGCTCGGGGTTCACCCTGAGGAATTACCTCGCGTTCTTCAAGGAGCCCATCTACTGGCTCACCTTCGTGAGGACCGCCTCGTACGCCATACTCGTCACGCTCATCGTGATCGTCGTGGCCCTGCCCGTCTCGTTCTATATCACGAAGATAGCCCGGGTGAGGGCCTCGGGCTTCCTCATGGTGCTCCTGCTCGTGCCGTTCTGGGTGAGCGAGCTCATCAGGGTATACGGGTGGATGATCCTCCTGCGCGAATCTGGGGTGATCAACCAGCTGCTCGTGAGGATCGGCCTCTTCAGGCAGCCCGTGGAGATGCTCTACAACGACGTGACGATGATCATGGGGCTCGTGTACACGAGCATGCTCTTCATGGTCATTCCCGTCATCGGGGTCATGGAGGGCCTGGACGACGCCTTGATAGAGGCGGCCTACGACCTCGGCGCCAAGAAGCTGGCGATATGGCGCACTATCATCATTCCTTATTGCATGCCGGGCATCATCTCGGGATCCATCATCGTGTTCATGCTGGTTCTCGGCAGCTACTTGACGCCGAACCTGATGGGCGGGAAGAACTCGCTCTGGTTCACCGAGCAGATATATAACCAGATCATCATCTACTTCAACTGGAACCAGGGAGCGGCCTTCGGCTTCCTCCTCCTGGCGCTGTCGTCGCTGATAATATGGGCGGTCCTGAGGCTGACGGGCCAGAGCCTAAAGAAGGTGATCAAATGATACGTACCTTGCCGCGGTCCAAGGCCTACTCCTCGGGCTTCAAGGTGTTCATAGGCCTCTACTTCGCCTTCCTGTTCGCGCCCCTCATCGTGACGATGGTCCTGGCGTTCAACGACTCCATGTTCCCCTCGCTTCCCTGGGAAGGCTTCACCCTCGACTGGTTCTTCGGGAACGGCCCCCGGAAATACGGCATCTTCAACGACAGGGGCAACCTGCGGAGCATCGCCATGTCGTTCAAGGTCGCGCTCGCGGTGACGGCCCTGTCGACCGTCGTGGGTACGTTCGCAGCCTTCCTCTTCGAGCAGGAGGACTTCAGGTTCAAGGGCGCCCTGTACTTCCTCATGATAGCGCCGCTGGTCATCCCCGGCGTCATACTGGGCATTTCCATACTCCTATTCGCCAATAGCATGGGCCTGCTCATCGAGCGCGTCTTCGACGTGTACGTCAAGGTCCTCGGGCCGGGCTTCTGGCTCGTGGTGACGGGCCAGTTCTCGTTCATCACGACGATAGTCGCCCTCGTGGTGATAGCGCGCCTGCGCAAGTTCGATAGGACGCTCGAGGAGGCGGCGTATAACCTGGGGGCTAATCGCCTCCAGGTCCTATGGTACATCACGCTCAAGTACCTGCGGCCGGCTATCTTCGGAGGCGCGGCCGTGGCCTTCCTCATGTCGTTCGAGAACTTCAATACGACGGTATTCCTCGTGGGCTCGCAGGCGACCCTGCCTATCAACCTGTACCTGCAGGTACGCGACGGGTCGACGCCGGTCATAAACGCGATATCGCTCCTCCTGATAGTCGGAGCCTCGGTGTTCGCTGTGCTGAACCTCTCGTCGAAGAGGGAAAGGAACTGAGCGGTACCCCGGAACCGCTTCCGGGGTACCGTCCGCCTATTTACCGGCTATCGCGACGACGGCCTTCACGTCCTCGGCGCCTATCCCGAGGCCTACGCCGAGCGCGCCCGGAGAGGCGTCGAACCAGGCCAGCAACCCTGAAAGGTCGTTTACGTTAAAGCCCAGCGGAGCCTGGTTAGGTGGCATGAGACGCATAGCGAGCCGCGCCAGGGCCTTAGTCGAGACGTAGAATAAGGCGCGAGTATCGGCGGGCGCGCCGGCCTTTAGCGCCTTGAAGGCCTTGTCGGATCGGAGCGGCCGCTCGGCGCCCTGCGACGGTATCGCCTTGGCGACTTCCTTGGGCGAGCCGAGCCCCAGGAAAACCTTGTCGTCCTTATACACGTAGACTGGCGATAGAAGCCCGGTCAGGAGCTCGATCGCGGCCGCCGCGCCGGGCTCGGCGCCGGTTTCGCCCTCTATCGGCCGTAGCAGGTAGCTGTACGCGTCGTACGGCATGCCCTCGGCCTTGCCGACCGAGCGCTTCATCTCGAACGAGAAGCCCGAGCTCGCCATGATCTCGGCGTAGGCGTCGTCCTTGACAATATCCATGCCCGCCGCGGCCGCGTCCCGGAACCCCTGGCGATCGATAATTTCCATGGCGCCGGAGACGGAGAGGCCCAAGCCCCTGGCTAGGAGGGCCATGATCTCTTCCTCTTCCGAAGGCTTATCATCCGAGACTATGGCCCTCGTCAGCTCCTCCGAGGGATCGAGGCGAATCGACGCCCCGCCTTGCATGCCCGTAGCGGCGGCGAAGGCCTTCATCGACGACATCGCCGCCTGTACGAGCCCCTCATCCGGCATGAGCGCGCTGTAGAGCGGCTCTAGGAACGGAAGGCTCCAGTCGTACGGGGCCGACCAGGCGAACGACGCGAGCGCGTCCGCCTCGCAGTACGCGAGGTAGGGGAGGGACCTGTCGCCCGCCGAGGCGCGCTCCGAGACGGCGTACAGGGATCCGCCCCTGGCGAGCGTCACGCCCGCGCGGATCCAGGCCCGTTCCTTATCGACTATCAGCGCGAATTCCGCTCCCGCTAGATCGCCGAGGCTCGATTTGAGCCCTTCCAGCGCGCCCGCGAGCTGGCCTGAGAACGGGTCTGAGTCCAGCCCTTCGCCGGACGAGTCCTCGCCCCACTCGTAATCCTCGGCGTACTCGTCGTCTTCGGCGTACTCGTAATCCTCGGCGTACTCGTAATCCTCCGCGTACTCGTCGTCCGTAGGCGATGATCCTTCGCCGCTCGCCGCGATGTTGTCGAGTCCCGGAGCGGCCTCGGAAGCGCCCGCGTTGTCGAGCCCCGCGTCGGCCGCGGGATCGCCGGTGTTATCCAGACCGTTATCCAGACCCGGCTCCACGTAGTCGGGATACTCGTCATAGCCGTAATCGTCATCGTAGCCGGACCCGAGGGCGGAACCCGAGAGCAGCGAGCCGAGACCCTCTGGAACAGCGTCCAGGTACGATGTGCCGGCCGCGGGATCGGCCCATACGGCCAGGCTCGAGCCGGGGTAGGCCGCCAGCCCCGAGAGGTCCATCGTCGAGCCGGAACCATAGGCGGGTATTTCGCCCCCGCTCGTCATGACGACGGCATAGCCGGGGTAATCGAAGGAGAAGGACGGCGCTCCGGAATCCGACTCGAGTTTTTCCGCGATGGCGGCGCCGAACAGCTCTCGTCCCGCCGGAGTCAGGCTCGGGCGAAGCGGGACGAACAGCATGGCGCTCGGCTTCTCCTCGCCGCCGTCGCCGTCCTCGCCGGCCTCGCTCTGATAGACGGCCAGGACGAAACGGCGCGAAAGGTCGACCGACCGAAGCAGGGTCGAGAGCGCCTCGTCCCCCGGCTCGGATCCGTCCGCGGCCTCGGGGCCCAGCGAGGCGAGGGCGGCTTCCAGCGCCGCGGCCGGTTCCTCCAGCCCCGCGTTCCGGAGGAAGCCGACCGCGTTGACGAAGAGCGTCGCCGGGTCGCCGACGGTGACGACGGCTATGGCGCCGGCCGGGACGTCGCCTAGCGGATCGAACGGATACGTGGACGTAGCGCCTGAGAGGGCGATCGAGGCGACGGCTACGAGGGCAAGGCGTATACGGATCAAGCGAGGCATGGCGCAATCCTCCCGAAGAGTGTCGTCGTAGGGCCGGATAGTCCGGCCATCGTATAAAGGATAGCCGATTCGGCGTCCCATATCCAGCGCCGAGCCTTGCGGCCCCGCGGATAGAGGTATAGGATCGAGGCGAAAGCGAGGATGCCGCGGATGAACGTCACGATGAGCGACGCTGCCATAGAGCGTATCGTCAATCGCCTGGCCATGGAGAAGGGCGAGGGGTCGAGGGAGCGAGCGCTCGAGGGGACGCTCTGCGCCGCCGCCTATTGGCGGGACGAGGACGGCTCCGCCGCCGATTTCGAGGCGTTCTGCGTAGAGCACTTCGCGGCGACTGACGAAGAGCGCTCGGCCCTCTTCTCCCGGCTCGAATCGGCCTTCGAGGAACTGAACGGGTCGGCCCTGGCGGTGTCGAGGGCCTTCCAATGGGGCGTCCACGTGGATAGCGGGCCGCTCCTGGCGGTCGACGCGATCCTCTCCGGGTGGTCGCCTCAGGCCCACCTGTCGGACGATTTCTTCGGCAATAAGCTGGCCTTCGTCGTGCACCTGAATTTCCCCTATAAGGGCATAGGGCGCAAGCTCAAGGAAGGGCCCGGCTGGACGCGCAGGCAGTGGGCGGAGGCCAGGCTCGGCGACTGCTTCACGGAGCGCGCTCCCGCCGAGGCCTCCTCCCGGCTCGCCTCGGCGTTCGCCGAGGCCGAGGCCTACGTCGCCGGCTATTACCTGTACCCGTCCCGCCTACGGGACGGCGACTCGGGCCGGCTCTTCCCCGACGACAAGCGGCTCCTGATGCACTGGAACGTGCGGGACGAGATCAAGGCGCTCTACGCCGATCCCGAGGGCCTTCCCAGGCAGCGCCTCCTGTACAAGGCCATGGAGCGCGTCGTCGAGGGCCGGATACCCCGCGCCTTCGTCGATTCCCGCGGCATGCTATGGGATCCGTTCTCGGGCGTCGCGACCGGCGAGGACGGCTCCCCGATGGAGCCAGAGCGGGAGGCCGACGGGCGATACGAGCGCCTGCTGGCGATCTTCAGGGCGGAGCGCGAGTACGACCTCTGGTGCCCGGACAACCCGACCCTCGTCGCGAGGAAATTCGCCGTGGAGCGGGAGATACCGGAGCGCGACGTCGAGCGCCTGTTCCACGACGTCCTCTCGTCGGCGTGCCTGGGGCGCGCGGCCGGGGCGCTCCGCGAGAGGCTCGGGCGCCCGCTCGAGGCCTTCGACGTATGGTATAAGGGCTTCGGGGACGCTCCGGCCCGGGACGAGGCGGCTCTCGACGAGGCCGTCCGCCGCCGCTACCCGGACGCGCGCGCCTTCGAGGCCGACCTGCCGCGGATCCTCGGCACGCTCGGGTTCGGGGAGGACGAGGCGCGCTGGCTGTCCGCGCGCATCGCCGTAGACCGATCCCGCGGCTCCGGGCACGCCATGCCGGCGGCCAAGCGCTCCGACTCCGTCCGCCTGAGGACCCGGGTGCCCGATTCCGGCATGGACTACAAGGGCTTCAATATCGCCTGCCACGAGCTCGGCCATAACGTGGAGCAGGTATTCTCCCTCCACGGCATCGACGAGTATTTCCTGGCCGGGGTGCCGAATAACGCCTTCACCGAGGCCTTCGCGTTCGTGTTCCAGGCCCGCGACCTCGCTATCCTGGGCGTCGACGGCGCGCCCCGCGGTCCGTCGGCCCTATCGGATTACTGGACGACCTGCGAGATCGCGGGCGTCGGCCTCGTCGACATGGAGCTGTGGCGCTGGATGTACGCCCATCCCGAGTGCGACGCGCGCGACCTGCGGGAGGCCGCGATGGCGGTCTCCAGGTCCGTCTGGAACCGCTACTTCGCCGAGGCCTTCGGCCTGCGCGACGCCCTCGCGCTGGGATCGTACGCCCATATGGTGGAACACGCCATGTACCTGCCCGACTACCCCCTGGGCCACCTGATCGCGTTCCAGATCGAGGCGGCGATGGCGGGTCGGACGGTGGGCGAGTCCATGGGCCGCATGTGCAGGCTGGGGCGGCTGTCCCCGGACCAATGGATGCGGGAGGCGACGGGCTCCGGCCTCTCGGCCGGGCCCCTGCTCTCGGCCGCGGAGGCGGCCCTCTCCGTCGCGGGGGCCTAGAAGGAGAAGCGGTCGGAGGCCAGCCTCACCTCGGTGATGAGCGTCGCGGTGTGCGAGGCGAGGTTAGTCGTCTCGGCGACCGCCTTGTTTATCTCCTTGGTGCCTATCGTTATCTCGTCGTTGTTCTGCACCACGGCCCGGTTGATCGCGTCGAGCCTCGAGACCTGCTCGAGCACCTTCTGGTTGCCCCCGGCCATCTTGGAGGCGCCGAACGCTATGCCCCGCGTTATCTCCCGGAGCCTGGCCAGTCCCTCGAGCACCTGGCGGCCGCCTTCCCTCTGCTCCGACATCGCGTCGCTAATCCGCGAGACCTCGGAGCCGAGCGCCTCGGACTTGTCGTGAACCGAGTCGTAGGATTCTACCGCGGACTCCACGGCGAGCCCCACCGTGCCTATCGACGACGAGACCTTTCCGAGGCCGGCGGCAATGTCCTTGGCCTGGGCCGTCGACTGCTCGGCCAGCTTGCGTATCTCGTCCGCCACCACCGCGAAGCCCCTGCCCGAGTCGCCGGCGTGCGCCGCCTCGATAGCGGCGTTCATGGCGAGGAGGTTGGTCTTGCTGGCGATGTCGGATATCACCGAGGCCGCCTCGCCGAGGCTCTCCGAATGCTGGGAGATATCCCTCGCGGCGTCGCGCACCTCGTCGAGCTTGGCCTTCCCGTCGGTGCCCAGGGCCACGAGCTCGTCGCTCGTCGCCTTGGCTACCGCGGCGGCCTTCGCGACCGACTCGATGTTGGCTATCATCTCCTCCACCGAGGCGGAGGACTGGCTAACCACGCCGGACTGCTCCTCGATGCGCTCCGAGAGCACGGCGTCGCCCTTGGCCCGCTCCTCGATGGTCGCCGAGACCTCGCTCACCGAGGCCGATTGTTCCTCCAGCCGGGTGCGCGTGCTGGCGATGTTCGAGTTGATCTGCACGACCGCGGCTCCCGTCTCCGTCATGTTGGCCGAGAGTTCCTGGCCGACCCGGTCGAGCTCCCCGACCCGGTCCTTGACCGTGCCCAGGAGGGACCGGAGGCTATCCGTGAGCGCGTCTATGCTCGCGCCCATCCTTCCCATCTCGTCCTTGCCGTAGAGCTCCGCCTTGGAACCGAAGTTCCCTTCCTCCATGGTGGACAGCAGGGCCAGGAGCCGCCCCATGGGCCGCCTGATGGAGACGACCGTAAGGGCTACGACGAGCGCCAGCGCCGCTATAGCCAGGGCGACGACCGCGAGGAGGCTCCGCTCGAGGGCCGACGTCGCCATCATGGCCTCCATGGAGGCTACGTCCTCGCGATCCTTCACCGACTGTTCCAACGTCATGAGCCGCTGGGAGAGCGCCGAGAATTTCTCCTCGGTCTCGGGGACCGAGGAGAGCGCCATCGCCGGCTCGTCCTCCACGAACGATATGGTCACGGAGAGGTAGCGCAGGTAGTCGTCGTAGGCTTCCCTGACCGCCGCGACGAGGCCGTCCGTCTCCTCTGAGCGTCCGGAGCCCGCGTCGAGCTGGGCCACGAGATCGTTGCCGGCCGACTTGGAGTACTTGATATTGGCGACCATGGCGGTGACCTCGGCCGGGTCGTACTTCTGGCTGCTATAGTTGATGGCCTTATAGAGGCTGGCCTGCATCTCGTAGCAGACTATGGAGAGGCGCGAGCTGGCTCTCGTCATCGCTACGTGCACGTTCTGTATCTGGTCCAGGGTCGTCGAGAAGCGCCGGAGGCCGGCGGATCCGAGCGCGTATTGCGCGGTGACCATAGCGATCGTTATGACGCTTAGCGCGACCAGCTTCACTAGGATGGTCGCGTTCGGCAGAATCCTTCTTCTCATTAGTCCCTCCCGGCATCGGACTGCTCCATCGAACCCGTGGGGTACGATAATAAGCGTATATCGGCGCGCTGTAAATCGATACTATGACGATCGGAAACGCCTTGACTGCGCGTATAAATGGATAAAGAATCATTTAATGCTATTTCGGTCCGACGATAGCTCGAGGAGGTTCGATAGGATGGCGAGGCGTTCGAGGTTTGGTTCGGGAATAGCATTGGTCGCCGTCTCCATGATCGCGCTAGGCTCGCTCCTCGGCTGTTCCAGGGAGGGACGACCTCCGGATACGCTCCCCGCCACGCCCGCTATCGCTGATGTTCCCGTCGTCCCCGCGCCCGGCGCTATAGGCGGGACGGCGGCCTCCGCGGCCCGAGATCCGGGTACGGGGGTCGAGGCCCTCGTGCGCGCAGCCCTGGCCGCGGAGACAGACGACGACGCGGAGGGACTCGAGCGAGCCGTCGACGCGCTCGTCTCCGAAGGCCGCCTCGACGAGGCCGAGGCCTCGCTCGTAGCCGCCATAGCGGACGCGGAGGCCGCTGGACGCCAGGTTCCGGGGCTCCACCTGGCCCTGGCGAGCGTCTACGGCCGCAAGGGGCTGGCCGCCAGGGCCTACGCCGCCGTGGAGGCCGCCGAGCGGTCCGCCCGGGTTCCGGGCGTCAGCTTCAGCCTGGCCGCGATCCACGGCCGCAAGGCCTTGCTAGCGCCGGCCGCGGGCGGCTTCTCCCTATCGGTCCGATGCGACGTCCCCGGCGCCGTGGCGAGCGTGGACGGAAGCCCGGCCCAGGCCGCTACCGCGCGTTTCGCGGCCTTGAGGCCCGGGCGCCGCGAGGTCGTCGTCTCCCATCCGGCGTACGAGCCGTGGAGCGAGGCCGTCGAGGGGCGCGACGGCGCCTTCCTGGAACTCGTCGCGGAGCTGACGCCCCTGCCGGTCGTCCTTTCGGTCGATAGCGATCCTTCGGGCGCCACGGTAACGATAGACGGGAAGGCTCTGGGAGAGACGCCGTGGCGCGGGCCGCTGGAACCGGGTGACTATCGCCTCGGCTTCTCGCTCCGGGGGCTCGAGCCGGCGTCGGAGGAGGTGACGCTAGCCATCGGCGCCGGCTCGGCTACCGTGTTCAAGGAGCTCGTCTACGGCTCGGCCTCGCTCGCCCTCTCCGGAGAGCCTTCCGGGCTGCCCATCCGGGCTAACGGCATGGACGTGGGCGTCCTGCCCCTAACCATGCGGGACCTTCCGTCCGGGGAGTACCGCCTGGCCTCGGACTACTATCGAGCGCCCGACGGCTCCGTCTACGAGCCGAAGGACCTGGCCGTCGTCATGCTCGCCGTGGGCGAGTCGCGCGGGCTGACCGTGAACCTATCTGATACGATGAGCGCCGTATCGGCCCCGAGCGGCGGCTTCCCCGACGGCTCGACCGTCTACGTGGACGACAAGAAGGCCGGCATCGTGCCCTTCGGGCCGGTCGAGTACGCCGTCGGGCCTCACATGGTCAAGGTCGTGGCGGGAGGCAAGACCGTTTTCGAGCGTTCTATCAAGTTCCTCTCGGGGCCGATGAGGCTCGAGCCCGTGCGGCCATCGCCGACCTCTTCGCCTATCGCGCTGTCTAGGCTTACCCCGAGGATAGACGGCAAGGCGGACGACTGGATCGGCGTCGCGGCTCTATTCGAGGCCATGTCGCCGGGCGCGTGGTCGAAGGGGAACGTCGGCAATGTCTCGGGCCTCTACCTGGCGAGCGATGAGCAGTACGTCTATTGTCTTCTGGAAACCACCGATGGAAGAGTTGGTAAATATAAATATAACTTAGTGTTCTATAACTCCGTCGACGCGATGGGACGGCGTGACGGAGCGCTCATCGCTTACTATAACAGATCCGAGCAAAAATCCTTCAACCTCGTGTTCGACGATTGGGTGGCGAAGAAGAGCCGGACGATCGCCAATGGTTTTTCCGGGCGCTCGAGCGATCGGTACCTGGAATTGAAGATCCCGCGGTCGGCTCTCGTGTATACTGTCGTCGGACTCCAGGTGCATCTCTATGACGATCAAGGCAAGGTGACGCAAGGACCGGAAGTTTCAATCAGCTTCTGAAGAAGCCGAGACAAAGGAAGGCGGATAAGGCTATGAGAGCGATGAAGAACGCATTTGCGGCGGCTTTCGCCGTCGCGCTGCTCGCGATCGGTTGCGTAAGCGACGGCCCGGCGCCCGCCGGCGACGCTGAGGGAGAGCATTTTGGCGGGGAGCCGGTCCGGCTCGCCATCTTCGACTTCGAGGTGCGCTCGAGCGTCCAGGGCTACGAGGCGCTGGCCTCCGACGTGCCGGCGGCGCTGACCGAGGCCTTCCTGCGCGGCGGCGTCGTGAGGCCCCTGGAGCGCGCCGCGCTCGAGAAGGTGGTCTCCGAGCTCGAGCTGTCCCTGGGGGGCCTCGTCGACCCGGGCACCGCCGCCAAGGTCGGCAAGCTCGCCGGCGCCCGCTTCGTCCTCCTGGGCCAGGCCTCGGTGGTCGGGGGGCAGGTGCGCCTGTCGTGCCGCGTCGTCGACGTCGAGACGGCGGAGATAGTCTACGCGGGAAGCTCGTACGGGGACGCGGAGGATATATTCGAGATAGAGGAGGAGCTCGCGGATCTAGTCGAAGAGGACTTCTCGTGATGGGAGCCGCTCCGCGCGCGGCGCCCCGGAGGCTCGTCGCCCTCGCGCTAGCGTGCGTCGCCTCGGCCCTCCTCGCCCCGCCTCTATCGGCGCAGGCCCCCGCGGCGCGCTCCCAGGCGGCGCAAGCGGCGTCGGATCGGGTCCTCGTGCTGACGGTGTTCCCTTTCGGCACCAACGCCTCGCCCGAGGCCTCGTACCTGGGGGAGGGCTTCTCCGAGGCGCTCACGACGAAGCTGGTCGGCCTCAAGCGCGTAAAGATATACGAGCGCTCCCAGTTCGACCGCCTGGCCTCCGAGCTACGGCTAGAGAGGAACGCGTCGGGCCTGTTCGACGCCGCCACGCTCGCCAGGGCCGGTTCGGTGGTCTCGATAGACTACGCCCTCCTGGGCTCGGTAACCCAGGCCGGGGGAGCAGTCTCGTGCAACGTCAGGCTCGTGCACGTCAACTCTGGAGCCGTCGCCCTGGCCAGGGAGTTCCGAGGCGCCTATCCCGCGGAGCTCTTCGGCCTGCAGGACGCCGCGGCGATGGCGGTCGCGGAGGCCCTGTCCCTGAGGCTCGGCGAGCTGGAGCTAAAGCGCCTGTCCGCGAGGCCCACCGAGGACCAGGACGCCTACGGCATGTACAATCGTTCGCTCGCCAGCGCCGACCAGGCCGAGCGAGCCAAGCTCCTAGAGTCCGCGGTCACCCGGGACCCTTCGTTCTCGATGGCCTGGCATCTCCTGGCGGACGCGTACATGGCCATGGGGCGGCCGGAGCGGGCCGAGGCGGCGTACCGCAGGCTGACGGACCTCGATCCGGGCGATCATCGGGCCTCGTATAACCTCGCGCTCCTCAGGCTCGACGCCCAGGACTACGACTCGGCCAGGCGGCTCCTCGAGGGCTGCGTCGAGCTGAAGCCCGGCGACGCCGACGCCTTATACCATCTCGGGCTCTCGTTCGAATTCTCCCCGTCCGGCGAGCGCTTCGGGGAAGGGGCCGACCTTGGGTCGGCGTTGGCCTACTATAAGGCGGCGATGGCCGCCGACGCCCGCCACGCTGAGTCTAGGATCGCGGGGGGGACGCTGTGCGCGATCATGGCGCAGGCCGAGCCCGACCCGGCCCTAAGGCTGGCGACGCTGCGGGACGCCGAGGCGTGCCTCTCCGAGTACCTGTCGGTCCAACCCGGCGCCCTGGACGCCGCGGCCATAGCCATGACGCTGGAGAGCATAAAGGCGGCCGTAGCCGAGCACGAGGAATACCTTAAGAATAGTCCATAAACGTCGGAGGCTAGGATGAGGATCGCAACGTCGCTTCTCGGCCGGCACGCGGCCGTCGCTATCGCTATCGTTATCGCGACTTCGCTGTCCTGCGCTATCGCCTGCTCTCGCGCCGCTCCAGGGCCCGCCGCGGCTCCGCCCGCCGCGGCGCCCTCCGATCCCGTCGCGACCCCGGCGGCGGAGGAGCCGGCCGCCCAGGATCCGGCCGCCGAGGAGGCGCCGTCCCCCGCCGTGCTCGCCGTCGTGGCCGGGGCCCTGGCCGCGACCACCGAGGCCGACGTAGCCGCCGTCGAGAGCGCCATCGCCGAGCTGGAGTCCGCGGGGCTCCTCGCCGAGGCCGAAGGCTCGCTAGTCGCCGCGTTGTCCGAGGCCGTCGCCGCCGGGCGGCCGGCTCCCGGCCTCCACTTGGCCCTGGCCGCCATATACGGGCGCAAGGGCCTCGCGGAGAAGGCCTACGCCGCCGTGCAGTCCGCCGAGGCCGAGGCTAAGGCCCCCGGCGTAACCTTTAGCCTCGCCGTCATCTACGGGCGTAAGTCCCTGCTCGCTCCGTCCTCGTCCGGCGCGTTCAGACTCTCCGTCGGTTGCGATACCGCCGGCGCGGCCGCCTCCCTCGACGGAGCGGCGCCTGTCCCCGTTCCCGCCCGGTTCGAGGCGCTCAGGCCGGGCAGGCACGAGCTTACTGTCAGGCTTGCCGGCTACGAGCCCTTCGTAAAGGTAGTAGAGGGCGAGGACGGGGACGCGCTCGCTATATCGGCCGCCTTGAAGGCGTCTCCGGTGCCCCTGGCGGTGACGACCGAGCCCGCCGGAGCGAGCGTCGTCGTCGACGGCCTAGCCGTCGGCCGATCGCCGTGGACGGGCCTCGTCGCCCCCGGGGCGCATCGGGTCTCGGCTACCATGGGCGGGCGGGCCGAGGCCTCGCTGGAGCTGTCGGTCGGCGTAGGCGATTCCCCTAGGACGGCCGAGCTGAGGCTCGCCCCGCTACCGGCTACGGTGACCGTCGTGAGCGAGCCGGTCGGGGAGGCCGTCCAGATTTGGCTGGACGGAGCCCACGTAGGCGCCGCTCCCGTGACCGTCCGGATAGACGAGCCCGGCGTCCACGTAGTCAAGTCGTCATCCGGCCCGGAGCGCTACGGCCCTAGCCCCGAGGTCTCCTTCCAGGCCGTACCCGGGGAATCGACCGTAGTCACCGTGCGGCCCGCGGCCTTGTTCGGGTATCTATATATCGTAGGCGATGATATCGACGGCGCGTTCCTGAGCGTCGACGGGCTCTACGCCGGGCAACTGCCGCAGGCTAATACCTTGCCCTTGTCGCTCGAGCCTCATAAGATAGAGTTGCAGAAGAACGGATTCAAGACCCTGGTCAGGACAGTCAATATCACCGAGGCCGGAGTCTCCAATCGCGTCCAGGTCAAGATGATAGCCGACGATTCGGCCGCCGGGGCGTCGGGCGCTCCATCCTCCGCGGCGCAGGCCTATGCCGTGCCCCGGAGGACCATCAAGGTCGACGGGCTCTTGGACGACTGGGCCGGTATAGCGCCGGCGAGCGGCGATCGGGCTAACGACGATAGACAACCCTCCGAGCCGGGCACCGATATCGAGGCTGCCTATATCGCCTATGACGACAAGTACCTGTACGTGATGCTCGACTTCGCGGACGGCAGGCCGGCGCAGTCGCCCAAGGGAGAGGTCGTGTACGCGTTAAGGCTCATAGGGGATACGCAGAAAAACGGCTCGAGGGTCACCTTCGCGTTCCATGTGGAATATAGGCAAGGAGCCTGGATGTCGCAGGTCCTAAAGGCCGACTACCAGAACGGCGGCCCTGAACGATGGTCTCGGGCCTCCGAGGGGTTCCCGTATAAATTCGGCGACGGCTGCCTGGAGATGCGGATCCAGAGACGAAGTGTGGAGGCGTCCTTTAAGACGGGAGAGACGCCGAGGGTCTGGGCGTACTATTTCACTCAGGGGAATACCTCCGCGACGATAGACGATACCGTATACACGAATTTCGCTATCGCCTGGTAATGGAGTCTATTCGCTGTACTTCTTCGCGTACTACTAGTATTCTGATATATCAGGTGGTATACCGAATCCATCGCCGCCGTCGGCGGTTCGCTCCGGTCGACTCCGGGGCCTCGATCTTTTTTAGACCATACTTCGAGCTCCGTCGCGGCCTACAGCCACGCGTCCGTCCCCGGCCGCGGGCCATGGCGCGGAGCCGATGGGCCGGGCCCGAAAGGGCGCGACCTCCCGCTACATTTGGAAAGGAGTATGGCATGTACGATTCATTCCTATACGGGCAGGAGCCGATCCCGGCGCTTCCAGCCAACGAGCCCGTACGCTCGTTCTCGCCCGGCTCGCCCGAGCGCGACGCCATCGACGCCGAGCTGCGCGCCATGGCGGCGAACCCGATGGAGATTCCCCTGGTGATAGGCGGAAAGCGGGTCCGGACGGGACGGCTCAAGGAAATTCGGGCGCCTCACGACCGCTCGCTCGTCCTGGGCCGCTACCACGAGGCGGGCGAGGCGGAGGCCTTGGCGGCGGCCGACGCCGCGGCCAGGGCCTCCGCCGGCTGGGCCGAGACGCCGTTCCAGGAACGGGCGGCCGTATTCCGCAAGGCCGCCGAGCTGATATCGTCGGGCTGGTGGAAGGCGCTGAACGCTTCGACGATGCTCGGCCAGTCCAAGAACGCCTAACAGGCGGAGATAGACTCCACCTGCGAGACAGCAGACTTCTTCCGCATCAACCCGGCCCTCGCCGAGCGCCTGTACGCGGAACAGCCTCGCTCGGGCCCGGGCGAGCGCGATCTCGTCGACTATAGGCCTCTCGACGGCGTCGTCTACGCGGTCACTCCGTTCAACTTCACAGCCATCGCGGCCAACCTGCCCTCGGCTCCCGCGTTGATGGGCAATACCGTCGTCTGGAAGCCGGCGTCGTCGTCGGTGCTATCCAACTGGGTCCTCATGCGCCTCTACGAGGCCGCTGGCCTGCCCCCGGGCGTAATAAACTTCGTCCCGGGCTCGGCCCGGGCCGTAAGCGCGGGGATGCTCTCGAGGCCCGACCTGGCCGGCCTGCACTTTACCGGCTCGACCGCCGTCTTCAATAGCCTCTGGAAGGGAATAGCGGACAACCTATCCTCGTACAGGGCGTATCCCAGGCTAATCGGAGAGACCGGAGGCAAGGATTTCATCCTCGTGCATCCCGACGCGGACGAAGACGCGGCGCTTGCCGCCTGCGTCAGGGGCGCCTTCGAGTACCAGGGCCAGAAATGCTCCGCGGCGTCTCGCCTGTACGTCCCGCGCTCGTCCGCGAAGCCCTTCGTCGAGCGCTTGGCCGCGGAGATATCGAGCCTTCGCGTAGGCTCCCCGACGGACCACGGCAATTTCGTCAACGCGGTCATAGACGAGGCCGCCTTCGACGCGATCGTAGGCTATATCGAGCGGGCCAGGACCGACACCTCCTGCCGCATAGTAGCGGGCGGGACCTACGACAAGTCGGAAGGCTTCTTCATAGCCCCGACCCTCATAGTGAGCGACGATCCGCGCTCCGAGCCTATGGCCCAGGAGATATTCGGCCCGGTGCTCACCGCGTACGCCTACGACGAGTCCGATATGGCCGCGGCCTACGCGCTCGTCGACTCCACGTCGCCGTACGCGCTCACGGGGGCCGTCTTCGCGCGCGACCGGGCGGACATCGTCGCGGCGACCGGGGCGCTCAGGCACGCTGCGGGCAATTTCTATATCAACGATAAGCCTACGGGAGCTGTAGTCGGGCGGCAGCCCTTCGGCGGCGCGAGGGGTTCCGGGACCAACGACAAGGCCGGCTCGTTCCTCAACCTAGTCAGGTGGACGAGCCCCAGGACCATCAAGGAGAATTTCGCGCCCGCGCGGGACTGGCGGTATCCGTTCCTGGGATAGGCAAGGAGAGGAGGGGGCGGACGCGGGAGACGCGCGGGCGCGCGGGCGCGCGCCGCCCTCGCTATTCCGCGCCGAGGGCCAACGCGGCCGCGCCCAGGAGGCCGGCGTGCCCTCCGAGGCCCGGCGGTACCACGAACGCGTCCATCGCGCCAGGCTCGTCGAGTCGCGGCGCGTAGCCGGCCAGTCGCTCGGCGAGGCGGACGCGGACCCTCTCCGCGAGGCCCGGGGCCGATCCTAGGCCGCCGCCGAGCACGATGCGCTCGGTGGCGAGCGCGAGGACGAGGGGGACGAAGCCGGACGCAAGGTAGCGCGCCTCGAGGTCCCACGCGGGGTGGTCGGGCGGCAGCGACTCGGCGGGCGCGCCCCAGCGCTCCGCGACCGCTGGGCCCGAGGCCATGCCCTCGAGGCAGCAGCCGTGGAAGGGGCAGCGGCCGGGATAGCCGTCGCCTGGCTCGCGCGGCACCGGTACGTGGCCGGTCTCCGGATGGCCCGCGCCGTGCAGCAGCTTCCCGTTGGAGACGACGCCTCCCCCGACGCCGGTGCCCACGGTCACGTAGACGTGGTCCGAGAGGCCGCGCGAAGCGCCCCAAAGTCCCTCGGCGAGAGCCGCCGCGTTCACGTCGGTATCGACGGCGGGATCCAGCCCGAGCCTACTGCGCAACTCGCCGGGAAGGTCGAAGCCGGCCCAGCCGGGCTTCGGCGTCGGGCCGAGCTTGCCCCAGGACGCCTGCCCGAACCGGCCCGAGAGGGGGCCGAACGAGGCCACGCCGAGCCTCTCGGCCCGGCCGTATCGGCCGAAGGCCCCGGCGAACCAGTCGGCGACGGCGCGGACCGTCTCGTCGGGATAGCCCGTAGGGATCCTGGCCGTCTCGATTATGGCCGGAGCGGCTTCCAGGGACGCGCCGTCGCCCCGGCTCTCGAGCAGCCCGAGCGCGAATTTGGTACCGCCGGCCTCTATAGCGGCGAGCAGCATCGCTATTCGCCCTCCGCGTCGGTCTCGGCGGCGGCTTTATGAGGCTTGCGGACCGATACGGCCTTGACGTAGATGTAATAGTCGTTCTCGGCGTCGTAGAAGGCGGGGATATGGCCGATCGTCTGGAACCCTATCGATTGGAAGAAGCCGTCACCGATCGCGTCCTCCTTTACCTTCGACGTCTCGATGCGGATCACGGCGTAGGTCCTGGTCTCGAGCAGGCGCTCCTCGAGCAGTTCGACTAGCCGCGGGCCGACCGCCTTGTTCTTATAGTCCCGGCCGACGACGAAAGTATGGACGTCGTAGGTATAATCGGTGTTGGGCGAGTGGTAATAGAGGCAGAAGCCGGCGAGGATCGCGCCGTCCCTGAGCTCGATGAGCTCGAACGGCGAACCCGGCCGTTCCTTCCACGTCGCTAGGGTCTCTTTCAAGATATCAAGCTCGATGTCTCGATACGCGCCGGTCTCTAAGGACATCAGCTCATATTCCCTAATATTTATCATGCCGTTATTCCTCGCGAGCCCGCCGCAATCGGCGTTTTTAATATGCATCCAGCTAATGGGCAGTAATCCTACTATTCTAATATATCGACCGTATATTGTATACATGCAAGGGTTTGTGTCGAAAAACGCCTCGCTATCCGCACTATTCGTTCGTGGTCAATTTTTTCCTCTTTCTCGCCGAAATATAATAGGAGCCGAATACGAAGTGTCGGCGTATACTGGAACGCGTTATCGCGGTAGGTATCCACCGAGGCAAGGATGGTCAAGTGTGACGAAATATTCGATGAGGAACGTCGACATAGCGAGCGGCGACGCTATACGAGCTCGCGGATCCGTATTCGTGAACGGGAAGAACTTGTCGCGCGAGCAGGCGTCGGGCCCGGAGTTCGATCTAGGCGGCTCGTCGTTCGCATACCCGGCCTTAATTAATATCCATGATCATTTCAGGGGCAACTACCTTCCGCGCGTAGGCCCGAAAGACGACAAATTCTACCTAAACTGGGCGCCCTGGGACGCCGACCTCAAGTCGTCCCCCGTATTCGACGAGCGCTCCAATATCAACGTCGAGCAGATGTACTTCCTCTCCGCCTATAAGAACTTGTTCTCCGGCGTCGCGACCGCGAACGACCACTTCCCCCACGAGATAAACGGGGCCTACCTGCCCAGGCTCCCCATCAGGGTGATCGAGGAATACGCCCTGTCGCACGAGTGCTCTTCCTTCGACCTCCATTGGGGCGACGGCATCGAGATCGAGCACGCGAGGGCCGTAGAGCGCGATTGGCCGTATATAACCCATCTCGAGGAGGGGTTCGACCCCGAGTCCCAGGACGGCATAGGCATTCTCGAGCGCGTCGAGTGCCTGGACGAGCACGACGTGTTCATCCACTGCATCGGGTTCTCCGACGCCGATATCAAGAAGACGGCCAAGGCCGGGGCCTCGGTAGCGTGGTGCCCCGCGTCCAACTACTTCATGTTCAACGTCACCTGTAAGATCAGGAAGATGCTGAAGGCGGGCGTCAACGTCGCCATCGGCACCGACTCAACGGCTACCGGCTCTCCTAACCTCCTCGCGGAGATGAAATTCGCGCGGGAGGCTTACCGCGCCATGTACGGCGAGGACCTCCCGGCTAAGACGCTATTCTCCATGGTGACGTCCAACCCGGCCAAGGCCTTCCGCATGGCGGATCGCGTCGGGGCCCTGGACGCGGGCATGAGCGCCGACGTCCTCGTGCTCAAGGCGAGGAAGGACGAGCCGTACGAGAACCTGGCCAACGCCGCGATGGAGGATATCGAGTTCCTGTCGGTCGACGGCGTCCCGGTCCTCGCGGAGAAGCGCTTCGAGGAGATCCTGCCCGCCGGCGGCGAGTACGAGGAGATCGTAGTGGGCGGCAGGCCTATGCTCGCTAAGGGCGCCCCGGCGACGCTCTACAGGGGCATCCGCAGCGCCGTAGGCTTCAAGAAGCGCCTGGAATATCTTCCTTTTGAATGTTGACGATCGGCATGGCTTGATCGCTTGTTATATACTATAATGGGCGAGCGGCTCATAGGTTCGCGCCTCGGCCGAAATCCAGGAGTAATGAGGAAACGATGCCCAAGGTAGGGACATATCGCGCAAACTCAGTCATTTACTTCCAGGGCGACCAGGGAGACAGGATTTTCGTACTCCAGCGCGGCAAGGTAAGCCTCAACTATAACGATATCGAGACCGGGAAGCTCATCCGCGAGATAATCCAGACCGGCGAGTTCTTCGGCGTGAAGAGCGCGCTGGGGCGCTATCCCCGCGAGGAGAACGCCGTCGTCCTCGAGGACGCGAACGTCCTCGCGTTCACCGTGCCCGAATTCGAGGCGTTCTCGATGTCCAACACCAGGATCATCATCAAGATGCTCAAGGTGTTCTCTAACCAGCTGCGGCATATACACAAGCAGGTCGAGAACCTGATGGAGAACCCCACCGCGGTCAACGCCGAGATCGGGCTCTACAAGACTGGCGAGTACTACCTTCGCAGCCGCATGTACTCCCAGGCCCGCTACGTGCTCGGCCGCTACCTGACCTACTATCCCGCGGGCAAGATGGCCGAGCAGGCCGGGCGCTACCTGGAGACGGCCGAGGCCGCCCTGGCCAGGTACGGGGACGGCAAGGGGCCGGCGCCGCTAGCCGGTTCTCAGCCCGCTTCGCCAGCGTCGCCTCCCCCCGGGTTCTCCGCTGAGAACGGCTTCTCGGCGCCGCCGCCGCCCGCCGCCCGCGCCTCCGAGGGGGCCAGCCTCTCCGACGTCGCGAAGGACTACTATAACGCCGTCAGCCTGTTCTCCCAGGAGAAGTACCAGGAGGCGTTCAAGTCGCTGAAGGCGATCGCCGACTCGTCGGACGATTCGGAATACACAGACAAGGCCCAGTTCGACATGGGGCGCTGCCTCTTCGCCCTGGGCCAGTGGGACCTCGCGATCAAGCACTTCACCGGGATAGTGCAGAGTTCCCCGAAGCACGCCGATATGTCCGATATCCTCTATATCATGGGTCAATCGTGGGAGAAGAAGGGCGACAAGGCCAAGGCCAAGGCTTTCTTCTCCAAGGTTCTATCGATGCCGGGCGACGAGGATTCTAGCGCGCGCATCAAGGCAAAAAAGGCGCTCAACGCGCTGGGAGGAGCCTGACCATGGCCGACCTCGCCGGATTCGGCCGGTTCGCGCGTACCTATCAGCCCGGGGAGATTATCTTCTCCGAGTACGAGCCCGGCGATAGCTTCTATCTTATCCAGGCCGGCCGGGTGCGCATCACCAAGATAGTGGGCGATATCGAGAAGAATATCGATATCCTCTCGGCCCCGGAGATTTTCGGGGAGATGGCCATACTCGAGGGCGCGCCCCGCTCCGCGACGGCCATTTCCCTGGAGACCGTCAAGGTGCTCGAATTCAACCGAGCCAATTTCGAGATACTGATGATCGGCAACCCCCAGATCGCGTTGCGCCTCCTCAAGGTCTTCACCAAGCGCATATACGACCAGAAGCGCCGCTTCATGATACTGACGCTCGACGACCCCCAGGCCAAGATCGCCGACGTGTTCCTCATGCTGGACGAGACCCAGGGCTCGATGAACCAGGGCGAGGAATCGGGAGACAGGCGCGAGTTCAAGGTGACCGTCGACGACGTCGCCCATTGGGCCGGGATGAACACCGCGGAGGTTCAGACCCTGCTGGGCCATTTCTCCAACCAGCGGCGGGTGGAGCTGTACGCGGACCGCATCGTCGTCAAGAACATCAACGATTTCATCCGCTTCGTGAATTCCAAGCGAAAGAAGTAACCCGCCGGGCCTTGCCCTTCGCTCCGTTTTTCATGTATATTCTCGACCGAATCGCCGAGATAGCTCACTTGGCAGAGCGGCGCACTCGTAATGCGCAGGTACCGAGTTCGATTCTCGGTCTCGGCTCGTAAGGCGCGCGGCCCCCGCAGGTCGCGCGCCTTTTCTTTTCGCTAGCGGCGTCGCGGGCCGCGGGCCGCGGGCCGCTGGCCGCTGGCCGCTGGCGGAGGGAGCGGGCCGGCGTACGGCCTATTTGTTCCTTTCGTGCGTGTCGTGGAACAGTTTCTCGATCAGGCCGCGGTATTTCTCCTCGATGTACTTCCGCTTTATCTTGAGCGTTTGCGTCAGCTCCCTGCCTATCGAGAAATCGTTGCGGACCGGCAGGATCCTGGATATGAACTCGAAGGCCTTGAAACCGTGCTCGCGCGAGATGAGCGAGTTTACCTCGTCGAGCAGTATCTTGTAGATCGCGTCGTTCTCTATGGAGCCGGAGCCTTCCAGGCTTATGTCGGCAGGCGATAGCTTGAGCTCGCCGGCTAGCCTCATGAGCTCGTCCTCGTTCACGGCCACGATGGCGGATAGCTGTTTCCTGTCCTGGCCGATCACCACCGCGTGGTCGATGAACGAGCTTTCCTTGATCTTGTCCTCGATAGGCTCGGGCTCGACGTTCTCGCCTCCCATGAGCACGATCGTGTCCTTGAGCCTGCCGACGATGACGATCTCTCCGTTCTCGGACCGGACGGCCAGGTCCCCCGTGTTAAGCCAGCCGTCGTCGGAGAGCACGGCCCTCGTGGCGTCGGGGTTCTTGTAGTAGCCGGACATCACCTGAGGGCCGCGGCAGAAGACCACGCCCTTCTCGCCCGTCCCGGCGAGCCCGCCGTCCTCTCTCCTTATTACGACCTCGGTGTTGTCGAACGGGATCCCCGCCGATCCGAACGTGTTCCGCTCGATCGTGCGCGAGAGTATCCCCGGCGCGCATTCGGTCATCCCGTAGGCGTTGACTATGGTAATGCCTATGGAGTTGAACAGCTCGTCCAGGTACTTGGGCAGGGAACCCGCGCCGCAGGTCGCTACCCGTAGCCGCCCTCCCACCTTTTCCCGGAACGGCTTGAATAGCGCGTGGGCGATACGGTGCCCCGGGTACAGGAATACGACGCGGAGCAGGCTAAGCGCCCATCTCGCGGCCTTCCTCGGGAACGAGCGACGCTTGAGGCTGATATAGCATCCCCGGAGGTATTGCTCGGAGGACAGCCATACCTGGTTGAGCTTGATGAGCGAGAAGATGAGATAGCGCTTGCCGGCGCCCATCTCGCTGAGCGCCTTGATGAGCTTCTGGTACACCGATTCCCAGACGCGCGGCACGGAGATGAGCAGGTGCGGGCGCTCCTTGGCCAGGTCCGCCGAGAACCTCCCCGCCGTGGAATAGATGAAGCGCAGTCCCGAGGCCAGGCCGCAGTACTCGAACGCGCGCTCGTAGACGTGCCACGAGGGTAGCATGACTACCGTAGCCTCCGAGGCCTCGGGATCTATCTCGAGCCGAGGCGTGTTGGCCGTTACGTTCTGGAGGAAATTGGCGTGGGACAGCATGACGCCCTTGGGGTTCCCGGTGGTCCCGGAGGTATAGACTATAGTCAGCAGGTCGGACTCTAGGATAAGGGCGGATTTCCGCTCTACGAGGCCCGGGTCGCCGTCCAGCCTCTGGCCGCCGAGCGTCTCCAGGTCGCTATACGTAGTTATCTTATCCTCCTGGCCGCGCGGGATCGAGCCTTCGCCGTCCCCGTCGACTATGAATATCCTGCGGCAGCGCTCCCAGTCCTCCGCCGTGAAGACGCCGTCGAGGGCCTCGAGCTGGGCGCGGTTCTCGAGGATAAGCATCTCGGAGTCAGAGTGCCCGAAGATGAAGGCGGCTTCCTTGGGCGTGGTATCCGAGCCGCGGGGAACTGACACGGCGCCGAGTATCATCAGCGCGAAATCCGTGGCTATCCACTCGAAGCGGTTATTGACGAAGAAGGCGACGTGGGCGCCCTTCTCAACCCCGGCCGCGTCGAATCCGGCGGTCAGGACGCGTATCAGCCGGGCGAATTCCTCGTAGGTCCTGGTTACCGTCTCGTTCCCGGCCCGATACTGATGGGATACCCTGTCCTTGAACCTGGCGGCGGAGCGGAACGGGATTTCGGCTAGCTTAGTGTCCAAGGAGGCCTCCTAAAACGTCCGTATTCTGTTCTAGTTTCGCGACGAGGTCAATGCTAATAATGACAATAAATATGAATTTGTAATTATTGCTATTAAGGATTATCTCCGGTAGGATGGCGTATGCTTAGGACTATAGCGTTTTATTCGTGGTTCTGGATTACCCTCGTCTTATCGACCCCCCTCTGCGTCGTCTTCCTGGCCTTGCGTGGCCTCGGCCTCGGAAACGCGACGGGAGCATGCTTCGCGCGGTTCCTGGGTGCCTGGGCGCGCAGCTGCGTCGCGGTCAGCGGCTCGACCATAGAGGCGACCGGGCTCGAGCGCATCCCCGCCGAGAAGAGGCTATGCTTCGTCGCCAATCACCAGGGAGACTTCGATATCATCTCGATGCTCGCGCTGCTAAAGCGGCAGGTAGGCTTCATCTCGAAGCGGGCGGGGCTTTACGTCCCGATCATGAATATCTGGCTCGGCGCGATGGGTTCCGTGTTCATCGATCGCAAGGACGTGAGGAAAGGGCTCAAGTCGATAGACCGCGGCATACGACTTATACGGAAGGGCCAGGCGCTCGCCATCTTCCCCGAAGGCACGCGTAGCAGGAGCCCGGCCATCGGGCCGTTCCGCAACGGCAGCTTCAGGCTGCCGGTCAGGGCGGGGGCGGTAATCGTCCCCGTTACCATAGACGGCACGTGGCGTATCTGGGAGGAGCGTCGCCGGATAGTACCCGGCAGGATCGCCTTCACCGTCCACGAGCCTATCCCCACGGAGGGCTTGGACGCCGAGCAGCGGAAGGCGCTCCCGGATAGGGTGCGCGCTATCATCGCCGGCGCGTTGCGGTCAGGATAGCGCCTCCCCGGGAACGTCCTCGCCTTAAGAGCTTTCTACGCCCGTATAGAGGCAAGAGCCGCGGAACGAGGGCGGCGTTATGCCATGAAATCGATTGCATGAACGGTCGCTACAGTTTAAGATCACGGTATGGGTGTCACGATCGATGATATCGCCTCGGCGGCCGGCGTCTCTACGGCGACGATTTCCCGAGTCCTGAACAACTCGGAGCGCGTCAGCCCGGCTACGAGGAAGAGAATAGAGGCGATAATCAAGGAGCAGGGCTACAAGCCTAATATTTTCGCCCGCGGCCTCAAGCACTCGCAGACCGGAGTGGTAGGCATTATCGTCTCCCTCATCACCAACCCCTATATGACCTCCATCGTGGAGTCGATAGAGGGGACACTGGCTAAGAACGACGCCTTCATCTACCTATGCAACAGCAATAACGACGAGGAGCTGGAGCATCGCTATATCGAGGAGCTCCTTCGCCGGAAGGTGGAGGCCCTCATCGTCGTCGAGTCGCCGGGCTTCAACGCCGCGAGTAGCTTCTATGACGGGCTGAAGGCCGACTGTCCCGTGATACTCGTCAACGAGCATCTCCATCGTGATCCGCGCCATCATGTCGTGTGCTGCGCGCAGGAGCCCGGGCTGATGGAGGCCTTGAATTATTTCCTTGCAAGACGATTATTTCCTATCGCCATGATTCTTGGCGACGAGGGGAACTACTCCTGTACCGTCAAGGAACGGCTCTTCGCCGAATTCTGCTCGGGAGCGGGCCTCGGCCCGGGCGCCGCCCAGGTCCATAGGGTCGGCGACGCGAACGTCGAGGGGGTGGTTACGAACGCCGCCGAGCTGATGTCGCGGCTCGCGCGTTCCCCTGATCGACCGAGGGCGATACTCGCCTACAACGACATGGTCGGCGTCGGCGTCCTCCAGGGGGCGCAGGCCGCCGGCCTGCGCGTGCCCGACGATATCGCCGTCATCAGCGTGGACAATACGCTCCTCTCGAGGATATCCGTGCCGCAGCTCTCGACCGTCGACCTCCGCACGGCGGACCTGGGGCGGATGGCGGCGGAGCTCTACCTCAGGATACGATCGGGCTACATCCCCGCGCGGGAGGCGAGTCGGGAGGAAATATCATCGAGGCTCGTCCTTCGCGCTACCAGCTAAGAAAATCGTTGACAAAAAAGCCGCATGGCATGAGTATATGCTTAGAAATGTAATCGATTACATTTCTAAGCAAGTCAGGGAGGCATTTCTATGAGAAGATCCATTGCCGGACTCGTCATCGCCCTCGTAGCGTTAGGGGCGACGACGGCCGCGAGCGCGCAAGCTACGAAGAGACTCACCGTAGCCGTCAATTTCTCGATGACCGACTCGACGTTCGTCGCCCTTCAGGGCCTCGCGGCCGCCTACAACAGGCAGACGAGCGGCGTAAGCGTAGAGGTCGTGACCTATCCCCGCTACGAGGAGGCCATGAAGACAAAGATGGCCGCCAACGACCTTCCCGATCTCTGGACGACCCACGGCTGGTCGGTCGCCCGCTACAGCGAGTATCTCGAGCCGCTCAACCGCCAGCCGTGGGCCTCCCTCGTCAACCCGACGATCAAGGGCGTTATAACCGACAAGGCCGGGAAGTTCTTCGTCCTGCCGTTCGATATGGAAGTCGCCGGCGTGGCCTTCAACCGAGGCGTCCTCGACCAGGCTAGGGTCGACCCGGCCGCTATCAAGACGTGGGACGACTTCAAGGCCGCCTGCGCGAGGGTCAAGGCCATCGGGAAGATCCCCGTCCACATCGGCGGCTCCGCCCAGGACGATTGGACGGTCGGCAACTTCTACGATTGGACCGCTCCATCCTTCCTGATCACTAACGACAGGGGCAACGCCCGGAAGACCCTCAAGGACGGGTCGTTCGACTGGAAGCTGTGGGCGCCGGTCGCCAGGCTGCTCGTCGATTTCCGCGACGCCGGCTACCTCAACCCCGACTACACCCAGGGCACCTGGGCGGACGTCAGCAAGAAGCTGGCATCCGGCGACGTGGCCTTCGCCTTCTTCGGCAACTACGTGATCGGAGAGGCGAAGAAGCAGAACCCGGCCGGCGAGTACGGGTTCATGCCGGTTCCCGCGGCGTCGACGGCCGACAGCCCGACAGTGATCACGGGCGAGCGCGTGGCCCTCGGCGTCTGGAGAGACGGCAAGAACAAGAAGGAAGCCCTCAAATTCCTCGCCTTCTGCGCGAGGCCGGAGAACGTGTCCGCCATAGCGACGATCAACGGGAACCCGACCGGCCTCGTCGGCGCGGGATACGCATCCGACCTGGGCGACCTGACGCCCTACTTCGACAGGCTCAAGGGTATACGCGGCTTCCCCTACTTCGATCGCGAGTACCTCCCGAGCGGCATGTGGGACTCGCTTTGCAAGACCGGTACCGGCCTGCTCGCGAACACGATGACCATAGACCAGGCCGTCTCTAAGATGAAGAGCGACTATGAAAGCCTTCGCTAGGATTCTCTGACCCTTGGCCTCGACCGTCGCCCCGCCTACGGGGCGACGATACTTTTCCGCCCCGGAGCCGTACCGATGGAAGCACTCTACAAGAAAGCGAATATTCTCTATATACCGGCCCTGGCGCTCTTCGCGCTGTTCGTCGCCTATCCGTTCGTCGACGGGATCAGGATAGCGTTCACGAACTGGAACGGCTTCTCAAGGCGCTTCTCCTATGTCGGCCTGCGTAATTTCGTGCGGCTGTTCAAGGACGAGAACGTCCGCGCCTCATTCTGGAACACGCTCCTGTACGGCTTCGGATCCACCTTCTTCCAGCAGGTCCTGGGCCTATCCCTGGCGCTCTTCCTGGACAAGAAATTCCCCGGGCGCGGGATCACGCGCACCGTCGTCTACCTGCCCGTCCTCATATCGGCGGTCATCATGGGCTATATGTGGTACTACCTCCTCCAGTACGACGGCGCCCTGAACGATATCGTCGCGCTCGCGGGAGGGGAGAAGCGGCTCTGGCTCTCGAGCGCGGCCTCGGCGAAATCGTTCATCCTCGGCGTCAATACCCTCCAGTACTGCGGCATCTCCATGGTGATATACATGGCCGGCCTCCAGAACATCGCGCCCATGTACTACGAGGCCGCGCGCATCGAGGGCGCGGGCGAATGGCAGGTGTTCAGGCGCGTGACGGTGCCGCTCCTCTATCCGGCCTTCGTTACGAGCATCACGATAAACCTGATCGGCGGCCTCAAGCTGTTCGACATCATCAAGGCGCTGACCGGCGGCGGGCCGGGATACACGACTAATTCGCTCGCCACGCTCATCCATTCCAGCTATTTCGCTAGCCAGATGGCCGGATTCGCCGCGGCGAACGGGCTCGCCCTGTTCGTCCTGATACTCGCGATCACGCTGTCGCTCCAGGCTATCTTCCGAAAGATCGAGGTGCAGTCATGACCAGGAGGGCATCCTTGCCGCGCGGGGTCGCCGCGATCGTCATATGCGCTATCCAGCTCGTGCCCCTCTACATAACGCTGACCGTGGCGCTCAAGCCCCAGACGGACCTGTCGTCGTACTGGGCGCTTCCCGTCCGCGCCGCATGGAGCAACTTCGCCAGGGCCGTCGAGTCGGGGGGGCTCATCAGGGCCTTCGCGAATACCGCCGCGATCACGGCGGCCTCGACCGCCTTGGTCGTCCTGCTAGCGGCCATGGCCGCGTATCCGTTGGCGAGATCGGGCTCGAGGCTCAACAAGACGGTCTCCTCGTTCGTGCTGTCGATCATGATGGTCCCTGCCCTGAGCCTCCTCGTCCCCCTCTACGTCCTCCTCGTCAGGATGCGCGCCGTATCGACTTACTGGGGCATAACCCTCGTCCACGTCGCCTTCAACCTTCCGCTAGCCATCTTCCTCTTCACTAACTTCATCAAGACTATCCCGCGAGAGCTCGACGAGGCCGCGGTCATCGACGGCTCGAGCATCTACGGCATCTACTACCGTATCATCCTGCCGCTTCTCAAGCCCGTAACCGTCACCGTCATAATCCTGACGTCGGTGGCCGTATGGAACGATTTCCAGTATTCGCTGTATTTCCTCCAGAGGCCCTCGATGCGGGTCGTTACCCTGTCCATCTCGTCGTTCTTCGCGACCTCGGGATCGGATCCCCACGTCGCCGCCGCCGGAGCGATACTCGCGATACTCCCCGTCACGCTCCTCTACGTATTCCTGCAGAGATACTTCGTCAAGGGAATGGTGGACAGCGCGCTCAAATGAAAAGGAATCGAATGAACATCCTCTATAATCCCGGGACGCGGGAATTCCATCTCCGTAACGATTTCCTCAGCTATGTCATGTGCGTCCGCGACGACGGGCGGCTCGCCCACCTCCATTTCGGATCGCCGCTCTCGGCGGGATCGGGGTACCGCCACCTGCTCGGCAGGAGCGCCTCGCCCTTCTCCAAGGGCTCGGGCGACCTCGCCCTCATGGAGTGCCCCGCGCGGGGCTGGGGAGACTTCAGGATGCCCGCCCTGGAGGCGGAGTTCGCCGACGGCTCGAGGTCGGTCGACCCCCGCTACGAGGCCCATCGCGTGCGCGGCGGGAAGCCGGTCCTACGGGGACTCCCGTCGACGTACGTCGAGGAGGACGGCGAGGCGACGACGCTGGAGATAGACCTGAGGGACGCGCCGGGCGGAGCTCTCGTCACCCTTTCCTATACCGTGTTCAGGGATTACCCCGCTATCTCGCGTTCGGTCTCGGTGATGAACGAGGGAGGGGCGCCTATGAGGATCGCCTGCGCGATGAGCGCGTGCCTCGACCTCGGCGACTCCGACTGGGAGCTACGCACCTACGGCGGGGCCTGGGCGCGCGAGCGCCACGAGTCGAGGAGGAAGCTGGCATCGGGCCACCAGGGAGTCTCGAGCGCTCGCGGCGCGTCGAGCCTCCAGCAGGGCCCGTTCATGTGCCTGGCGCGCCCCGGAACCGACGAGGGCCGCGGCGAGGCGATCGGCATGAGCCTCGTGTACTCGGGCAACTTCGTCGCCGAGGCGGAGGTCGGTCCTTTCGGCACGACGCGCGCGCGCATAGGAATCGATCCGGCGACGTTCTCGTGGCGCCTCGGGCCGGGAGAGAGCTTCCAGTCCCCGGAAGCCGTGATAGTCCATTCGCGCGACGGCCTCGGCGCCCTTAGCGACGCCTACCACCGGCTCTACCGCGGGCGCCTCGCTCGCGGCCCCTGGCGCGACCGGCCCAGGCCCGTGCTGGTCAACAATTGGGAGGGCACCTACTTCGACTTCACCGAGGAGAAGATACTAGCCATGGCCGACGCGGCGCGCGACCTCGGCGTCGAGCTCTTCGTGCTCGACGACGGCTGGTTCGGCGAGCGCGACGACGACACGAGCTCGCTTGGCGACTGGGTCGAGAACCGGCGCAAGCTTCCCGGCGGGCTATCCGGGCTCGCGAGCGCCATCGAGGCGAGGGGCATGAGATTCGGCGTCTGGATAGAGCCGGAGATGGTGAGCCGCAATAGCCGCCTCTTCGAGGCGAGGCCCGACTGGGCCGTCGGCGTCCCCGGCCGGGAGCGCACCTCGGCGCGCAACCAGTACGTCCTGGACATGTCGAATCCCGCCGTCGTAGACCATCTCCACGCGGAGATGTCGAGGATCCTGGGAAGCGCGTCCATCTCGTACGTAAAGTGGGACATGAACCGGAATATCACCGACGCCTGGGGCTCGAGCCTGGGCGCCGACCGCCAAGGAGAGTTCTTCCACCGCTACATACTCGGCGTATACGAGCTCTACCGTCGCGTCACGAGCGACTTCCCCGACGTCCTGTTCGAGTCGTGCGCCGCGGGCGGCGGCAGGTTCGATCCCGGCATCCTGGCGTACGCTCCCCAGGGGTGGGTGAGCGACGATTCCGACGCCATAGAGCGCCTCGCGATTCAATGGGGAACCTCGATGTGCTACCCGCTGTCGTCGATGGGCGCGCATGTCTCGGCCGTCCCGAACCACCAGACCGGCCGGGTGACGCCCCTCTCGACGAGGGCGGCGACGTCCTTCTTCGGCGTGCTCGGCTACGAGCTCGATACGTCGGCCCTGACGAGCGCCGAGCGGCTCGCGATATCGGAGGAGATAGCCTTCTATAAGGACCATCGGCAGCTGTTCCAGCGCGGCAGGTTCCTGCGATTGCGCAGCCCGTTCGAGCGCGACGGCAACGTGACGGCGTGGATGGTGGCGTCGGATGACGGGCGGACGGCGATAGCGGGATATTGGCGGACGCTCAACCGGCCCGCTCCCGCTCCCGACAGGCTCCGCGCGCGCGGGCTCGATCCCGAGGCCGCCTATCGCGTCTCGCTCTGGCCGCGGCCCGCGCCGGGGCCGGACCGGGTCCGCGACGACAACGAGGGTATCCGCCGCGGGGACGAGCTGATGTCGATAGGGCTCCTCATCGGCGACGCCCCGACGGATAGCCCGTCGCGCGGCGATTTCTGGTCTATCCTGTTCATCCTCGAGGCGGAGTAGGGCGAGCCCGGCCGGGACGTCATTTCCCCTCGAGCATCGCCTCGACCTCCGCCTCGAGCTCGGCCTCGATCCTCCTTTTCTCCTCGTCGTAGCTCTTGTCGACGTCGTACGCCGAGGGGCGGCCTAGCGCGATTCGCCTCCTCGCCCGGTCGACGCTGACGGGGTAGATGCGGATGGTCTTATGCTCCTCCTTCCCCATTTCCTTCGCGAGCTCGATGAAGCCGATGTTGAAGCGGTTGATATAGCGCGTCAGCGCCGCGTCGGGGATCTCCGGGAAAATGAGGAGGCTCTTCCCTTCCTCGAGCATGACTATGCTCCTCGATATCGTCTCCATGATCCTGCGGCTACGCCTATAGACCGGGATGGCCTCCATATAGCGGAAGAGGCCGACGCAGAGATCCGCCATGAGGACGGAGAGCCACGTACTGAAGGGCCCGGGCAGGCGGAGCTCCTTCGAGACGAACTCCTTCTCGAGGTACCTGGCGCATTTCTGCCTGTCGGTCAGGTCGTGCATGACCCATGGATAGAGCTTGACCGGGAAATAGAGGAAGAGCGCTATCGGGCCGAAGGCGTTCTCGTGATTGGCGACGAATATGGCCGGCTCGACGATCTCCACCCCGTTCCGCTCGAACCGCATCCTGGGGAAGAGCAGCTTGACGATATGGTAGATCGCTCTATACGGGCTCATGGCTCGAGTATAGGGTATTCCGCGCCGCGAGGCCGGGCCCTACTCCGACTCGGCCTCTATTCCGTACTTCCTCGCCACGGCCTCGTAGCGGGTAATGAGGCGCCGTACGTAGTTGCGCTTCTCGGCGTACGGCCCGGGATAGAAGCTCCGCTTGAACCCGTAGACGATCATGTTCTTGAGGGCCTTGGGGCCGATGTCGAAATTCTCGACGGCCAGGCGTATCTCCTTGGAGACGGTCGTGTTCGACACGAGCCTGTTGTCCGTGCAGAGGGTCGTGGAGAGCCTATGCTCGAGCATCCTGCCCAGGGAGTGCCGGCGCAGGTCGCGTAGGGTAGGGTTGGTCTGGAGGTTGCTCGTCAGGCAGACCTCTATGGTGACTCGCCGGTCGGCTATGAAGTTGGCCAGCCGCTCCACGTACTCCCGCTTGTCGTCTATGCCCGGGTCGGCGACCTTGCCGACGTCGAAGAGGAAGTAGCCGTGCCCGAGCCGGTCGGCGTGGAGGTCGGTGATGGCCTGGAATATGCTCTCCGCCCCGTAGGCCTCGCCCGCGTGCACCGTCTTATGCATGAAATTCTCGTGCACGTAGTCGAAGGCCTCCCGGAACTGCCCGGCGGGGTGTCCCGCCTCCTGGCCGGCGATGTCGAAGCCGACTATCGGGACGCCTAGCCGGTCCCTGATCCTGACGACCCCGCGGGCGACCTCGACGGCGGCCATCTTTATGACTTCTGCGGGGGCCGAGTCGCGGTGCAGGCCGAAGAACGCGTCGTAGTACGGAGAATAGCCGGACGCCCCGAACATGCGCATCGCGCAGACGATTATGCCGTAGTCGAAGGGCGGAAGGCCGCGCTCCCCGACCTCGGGCCTCGCGTTGTACTCGGCCTTGGCGCGCCGCAGGCCGTTGTCGACGGCGACCAGTACGCGGTCCATGGTCAGCTCGCGGTTGTCCATGAGAAGCTGGGGAGCGAAGCGGGGCTCGATGTAGCAGACGCCTTCCTCGATGTTGTCCATGGCCAGCTCGTAGGCGGCCCGCTCGAGGTTCTCTAGGTCACGGAGTACGGCGCAGGTATACGCGAAGCCCCCGAGGTATTCGGGCAGGTCGGCGTAGCTCTCCTTGAAGACTAGCTCGCGCAGGCCTTCCTCGGTGTACGAAGGCAGCCCGACGCCGCCCTTCTCGGCCATCTCTATGAGGGAGGACAGCCTTAGCGACCCGTCGAGGTGGACGTGCAGGTCCGTCTTGGGAATTTCCCGTATGAAGGCGTCGGGGTATCGGCTCATGGATCGCTCCTCCGTGGGCATGGTAGGGTCAAGTCTAGCGCTCTTTACGCCGCGAGTCGAGGCCGCGGCCTTGCGCGATGCCGTTTTAAATGTATGCTTATACCAACGGATACGATGCGGCCGGCGCGCCGCGAAACGACGTCGAGCCGAGGAGCCACATGCCTGACGGAACGCGGAAGCCAAGATCAGCCGAGGATACGGCCCCGCCGCCAGCGGATGGATCGGCCGAGCAGGGCCGGGAATCCGAGGCCGCGGTCCAGCGGTCGCTACTCTCGTCCATAATCGAGCTGTCGTCTAGCGCCATCTTCGCGAAGGACCTCGCGGGCCGGTACGTAGTGGCCAACGCCGCCTGCGCTGATATTTTCGGGCTTCCTGCCTCCAGCCTCATCGGCCGGACCGATGCCGAGCTCGTACCGCCCGATACGGCGAAGGCGTTCAGGAGTACCGACGAGCTGGCGATATCGACGGGATGCGTGCAGGAACTGACCGAGAGCGCCCTTATCGGAAAAGAACTCCATTCGTGCCTCATTAGGAAGGCCCCCTGGCGCGACGGCTCCGGAGCCATAGTCGGCAGCGTCGGCATATCGCGGGATATCACGGCCACGGTGCTCGCCGAGGAGGAAGTCGCGCGGCAGAAGGACCGGCTCGAGCGGCTCGTCGATATACTGCAGCATCCCGCCGAGACGACGCAGGAATTCCTCGACTTCGCCCTGGGCCAGGCGATAGCGTTGACTGATAGCTCCATAGGGTACATCTATCGCTATGACGAATCCAGCAGGGAATTCGTGCTCAATACCTGGTCCAAGGGCGTCATGGAGGCCTGCTCGGTGAGGAATCCGTCCACACGGTACGAGCTGGACAGGACGGGTATATGGGGCGACGCCGTCCGAGAGAGGCGCGCCGTCGTCGTGAACGATTTCTCGGCGCCGGATAACCGGAAGAAAGGCTATCCGGAATGCCACGTCCCGCTCAAGAGATTCATGACCGTGCCGGTACTCCGCGACGGCGCCATAGTCGGGGTCGTGGGGCTCGCCAACAAGGCGGAGGACTACGACTCCGGCGACGTCCTGCAGGTCTCGCTGCTCATGGACGTCGTATGGAAGGTCACCGAGCAGAAGGAGAACGAGGCGCGCATACGGGAGCTGCTCGAGGAGAAGGAGCTCCTCCTCAAGGAGGTGCACCACCGGGTCAAGAATACCTTGAATACCGTCATCAGCCTCCTATCGCTCCAGTCGGCGGGCCTGACCGACGAGGCGGCGACGTCCGCCCTCCTCGACATGGAGAGCCGCGTCAGGAGCATGTCCGTCCTCTACGACAAGCTCTATCGCTCCGCCAGCTTCGATAGCGTGTCGACGGGCGAATACCTGCCCGCCATGGTCGACGAGATACTCGCGGTTTTCCCCGCTCGCGTGCGCCTGACGGTCGAGAAGCGCATCGAGGACTTTCCCCTGGGCGTCGATAAGGTCCAGCCGCTCGGGATCCTCATAGGGGAGCTCCTGACGAACGCGATGAAATACGCGTTCGCGGGTAGGAGCGAGGGGACCATCCTGGTATCGGCCGAGCGATCCTGCGCCTCCGCGGCTATCACCGTCGAGGACGACGGGGTAGGCCTGCCGGAAGGGATCGATTTCAAGAACTCCACGGGCTTCGGGCTCTCGCTCGTAGCGTCGCTGGCCGCCCAGATGCGCGGCTCCCTGCGGATAGAGCGCGGCGGAGGAACCCGGATAACGCTGGAATTCCCCGTCTAGCCTGACTCCGGCGCTATCGCCGCTCCGCCTTCGATTCCGCGATCCACCTGGCGACGACGCCTTCGAGCACGTCTAACGGAACGGGGCCGCACGATAGGACCGTCCTATGGAAGGCCGGGAGGCTGAACCCTTCGCCCAGTTCCCGCCTGGCATCGTCCCGGAGCCTCAGTATGGTCAGGAACCCGACGTAGTACGTCGTGGCCTGGGCCGGTAGGCTCGCGTAGCGTATGACCTCGAAGCGCGCGGCCTGCCTAGGAAGGAGCCCCTGCTCGACCATGAAGTCGACGGCCCGCCCCAGGCTCCAGCGCCTGTCGTGGATGCCGGTGTCGACGACGAGCCTGGCCGCTCGGAAGGCCTCGGCCTGCAGCCGCCCGATATCGCCGGCCGGATCGTCGGCGTAGGCGCCTTCCTCGGCCATGAGGCGCTCCGCGTACAGGGCCCAGCCTTCGACGTAGGCCTCGAAATAGAGGAGCTTCCTGGCCACGGGCAGGTCGAGGGCCGCGCTCGAGGCTATCTGAAGGTGGTGACCCGGGACGGTCTCGTGGTGGAGGAGCGTGGGCATGCCGGCGCGGTTCGCCCCGGCGCCGCTGGCGACGTAGAACACGCCGGGCGTGGAGCCGTCTATCGCCCCGGGCTGGTAGTAGCCCCCCTGGGGCGCCGCGGCTATTCCCACCGGGGCGGCGGGATAGTCGGGGAAGAGCGGACGGGCGCGCGCCTCGGCCGCCGCGAGCAGGTCCCTATAGCCCTCCAGCGCGTCCCCGGCTCCGACAGCGCCGGCCGCCCCGAAGGCCTTGCCGACGACCTCCGCGGCCGTATCTCCCCGGAAGCGCTCCGTCCTCGAGCCCGCCTCGACTATCTCGGCGTGGATGCGCGCGAGGGCCGCCAGGCCCATCTCGTGTATCTCGTCGGGCGCGAGGCCCGTGGTCGTCTTGGCCGCGAGGAGTGCGCGGTAGTACTCGTCGCCACCGGGGACCTTCCAGAGGCCTATCTCCTCGGGGGCCTTCTCTATCCTCCTCGCCGTCTCGTCCGCGAGCCTGCCATAGGCGGGGATCACGGCCTGCCCTATGACGCGCTCCGCCTCGGAAAGCAGGCCCTCCTTCGCCGCGGCGTCCAGGCCCGGCATGGCCCCGAGCCCGCGCGCCAGGGACTCGTAGAATACCGTGCCCTTAGGCGAGCCCGAGGCGACGAGGCGTATGTCCGGGAGCGAGCTCTCCAGGACGACGCGGGGCGCCGTAGCCCTCTTCGAGGCCGCGCGCGCGAGGAAGGCCGTCGCCTCGTCTATCTTCGCCCCGAGTCCCGATAGCCTCGCGACGTACGACCGCGCGTCAGCCTCCTCCTTCAGAGGATGGATCGACGAGAATAGGTCCTGCGCCGAGTACGCGACGCCGAACACGGTCGGGTTGACGAGGTAGGCCAGGTCCGCGTAGCGCCGGAGCGAGACGGAGTCCGAAAGCGCCCTCCGGGTCGCGTCGTAGCTGAGCCTGTCGCCCTGCGACGCTCCGGCCATGCCGTAGGCCTCGAGCGCCTCGAGCGCTTCCTTCTCCAGGCGGCCCGTCTCCTTTGAGTATTCCGCTGATAGCCCGTCGAGCCCGGTATCGTCCAGGCCCGCCCAGGAGGATAACCCGAGCTGGGTCGCGGCCTCGGGGGAGCGGGCGAGGATGGGCCGGTACGCCGAGTCGAGGAACCGGGAGAAGGCCTCGGAATGGATCCAGTCGCCCGCCCCCAGGCCCCGCGCCGAGAGAGGCCGGCCGTCGAAGTCGACGCTCGCCGCAGGCATCAGCTCTATCCTCGGATCCGCCCGCCATAGGTCGTTCATCCTAGACATCGCGGCCGCTCCCCCCCCGCCCCTAGGGACGGTATGCGCGTCGGAGGCTACGACCGTCCTATACCCGAGCGCCGCCGAATTCTCGACGCTCGTCTTGACGCATTGGTCGCTCGCGAGGCCGCAGAACACGAGCCTCCCGGCGCCCGCTTCCTTGAGCGCCTCTATGAGGCCCGTACCGGAGAAGGCGTTCTGCCCCGTCTTCACGACGCGCTCGTGGCCCCGGCCGACGACGAAGGGGGAAGAGAGCTCGAAAAGCCTGCTACCCATCCGGGACGCGTCGGAGTCGGTATAGACCCAGAACACGGGGGCGCCAGCCTCGTCGGCGGCGGCGACCAGGGCCTGTATGTTCCTGAAGACGGCCGCCTGCGAGACGACCGGCGTATACGCCTCCTGCACGTCCATGACGACGAGGGCCGTACCGCGGTCCGCCGTCCAGCGCGGGGCTTCCGGCCTGGTTTCGCCGTATTCGGGCGGCGTCGCCGCCCCGTCCGTCCCCGGGCCCCCGGAACGGCAAGCCGTCGCCCCGAGCGCCGCGGCCAGCGTTACCGCGATCGCCGACTTGACGAGAGCCGTTTTTACCGAGCTGCCCGAGCGATTCTTCCCTGGCATTATCGCCTCCCCGCCGGTTCTTGCCGGCTTCGCGCATACAGCAATGCTACGGCATATGCGCCCGGCGGGCAATACCGGGCGCCGGAACCGGCCGGCGCCTGCTTCCCCGCGGAACCGCGGCCGCTAGTACAAATCGAGTACATTCCGGGTACTAGGCAACCGTATCGCGATACCGAGGACGGCCTTACACTATCGAGACGATATCTTATTCAAAGGAGCAACGCATGAAGCGAGCGAGACTGATCGTCTTCGCCGTGATGGTCCTGGTAATGGCCGGTTCCGTCGCCGCGCAGAGCATAACGGTAGGATCGTGGAGGACCGACGACGTCGCCCAATGGCGAGGCCTCATCGCCGACTTCAACAAGGCCTATCCCGGCATCCAGGTGAAATTCGACCCGACTAACCCTCCCGACTATAACGCCACGCTGAGGCTCCAGCTCGAGAGCGGCACGGGGCCCGACGTCTTCTACGCCCGCTCGGGCGACGTCGGGAAGACGCTGTTCAAGGACGGGTTCATGCTGGACCTGAGCGCCGAGGCGTTCATGGGCAAGTTCGACGCGGCCTCCAAGTTCTTCTGGCAATCCGACGACGGCCGATCGTTCGGCATGCCGCTCTTCGCCATCAGCCAGGGCATCTACTACAATATCAAGCTGTTCCGCGATAATAAGATCGACGTGCCCAAGACGTGGGAAGACCTGCTCGCCGCGGCCAAGAAACTGAGCTCCAAGGGAATCATACCCTTCGCCAACGGCACGAAGGACGAGTGGGACATCAACGAGGTCGTTTTCCAGACCCTCGCCCCTACCTACGTCGGCGGCGCGGCCGGCCGCAAGGCTCTGGAATCCGGGGCTAAGAAGTGGAACGATAAGGCGGTAGTCGCCGTATTCCAGGCGATCAAGGACCTCGCGCCCTATCTGCCCCGCGGCTACGCGGCCGTGGACTATAACTCGTCCAAGGTCATGTTCCAGCTCGGCAAGGCCGCCATGATGTTCGACGGCTCCTGGACCATCCCCGAGCACATGAAGGCCGCCGGCCTCGAGTACGGCGTTTTCGCGGCGCCCGCTCCCAAGGGGATGAAGCAGGCCCAGGTCTTCCACGCCGATACCGGCATGGCGATCAATCCCAAGTCGAAGAACATAGCCGCCGCGAAGACCTTCGTCGCGTGGCTCGTCAGCGACGAGGGCATCGCGTCGGTAGCGGAGAATTTCACCGGGTTCTTCCCGATGGCCAAGGCCTCCAAGGCTATCCCCTTCTCCAATCCGGCGGTCAAGTCGTTCCTGTCCTTCAACGACGGCAGGGATACCGACGTCAGGTTCAGCTGGACCCGCCTGAACACCGGGAACCCGTCCGGGTACGACCTGATCACGGCTAGCACCATCGCCGTCCTGGGAGGGAAGAGGACGCCCCAGCAGGCCGCGGACGATTTCGCCGCCGGCCTCGCCAAGTGGTATACGTACTGATCCTTTTCTCCGATACGCTAGCATCCTGCGAGTCCCGGCCTCGGCGGGCCGGGACTCGCCTTTCCTAAGGACGGTTCTAATGACGCATGCTTCCGACAAGCCGGGGACGGCCCGCCGCTCGTATTGGGGAGTGGGAATCTATCGGCGACCTAGTTGGTTCCTCTATATCCTTCCCGCGCTGGCCGTCTACGTGGCGTTCATGGCCTTCCCCCTCCTGGCCTCGCTCAAGCTGAGCTTCTATACGGGCAACGGCTTCAGGCTCGATACCTTCGTCGGATTCGATAACTACAAGAAGCTGTTCTCCGACGTCGACATAGCGCCTCGTTTCTGGGGCGCGTTCGGCAACACCTGGATTTTCTTCGCCGTTCACATGCTCGTCCAGAATTCGCTCGGGCTCATGTTCGCGCTGATGCTGAGCAATAAGAGGCTCAGGGGCGTCGGATTCTTCAGGACGGTCATCTTCATACCGGCGACGCTGGCCATAGTCGTCACGGGCTTCCTCTGGAAGCTGATGCTCGACCCGAATTTCGGCCCCGTAAACCTGCTCCTGGAGAGGATCGGCCTGCGCGCCCTGGCCCTTCCCTGGCTGGGGCTCGAGGAGACGACCCTGCCTATCATCTCGCTGGTATCGAGCTGGCAGTGGGTAGGCATCCCGACCATGATATTCACCGCGGCCCTGCAGAGCATACCCGAGGACTATTTCGAGGCCGCCCAGATAGACGGGGCCAGCGGATGGCAGGTCATCAAGCTGATCAAGCTGCCCATCCTCGTGCCGATGATGGGCGTCGTGGGAATACTGACGTTCACGGGCAACTTCAACGCCTTCGACGTGGTCTACGCCATGGCGGGGGCCAACGGCGCGCCCAATTACTCGGCCGACATACTAGGCACGTATTTCTATCGCACCGGCATAGCGGGGAAGCACCCCGTAGGCATTCCCGACATGGGGCTGGGCGCGGCCATCGCCACCATCACCTTCGTGACGTTGCTCGCGGGAGTCCTCGCGATGCGAAGGCTCACGGCGAGCAGGAAGTAAGGAGCACCCATGCCGAGAATTCGAAGCGCCGGGGCCGCCGCGAGCGGGAAGCGAGCCGGTAACGCCCTCTCGTACCTGGTCCTCGGCGTTTGGGCGGTCATAGTCCTCGTGCCGCTCTACCTGATGATAGTCAACTCCTTCAAGCCTACCTCGGAGATATTCCTCTCTCCGTTCAGCGTCTCGAAGGCCCCGATATTCGACGGCTTCCGAATGGTCTTCGAGGAGGGTAATTTCCTCGTCTACCTCTTCAACTCCGTGTTCATCACCGTCCTCTCCATAGTCGGCGTGATGATCCTCGCGGCCCTCGCCAGCTACGCGCTGGTCTATTGGGACGTCCGCCTGGCGCGGGCCATATCGGTATTCTTCCTCCTGGGGCTCATGATCCCCATGCGCATCGCCAGCATCAACTTGATAATAATGCTCAAGGGGCTCGGCCTCCTCGATAAGCTCCTAGGCCTCCTGCCTATCTACCTCGCCATGGGCATGCCCATGGGCATCATGATACTGACCGAATACTTCCGGACCATCCCGCGGGAGCTGGTCCAGGCCGCCCATATCGACGGGGCCGGCAGCTTCCGGATCTTCTGGGCCGTAATGCTCCCCCTGGCCCGGCCGGCCATGGCTACGGTAGCCATCTTCAATTTGGTTAACATCTGGAACGACCTATGGTTCCCCCTCATACTCATACGAAGCGAGAGCCAGCGCACCCTGATGCTAGGCGTCACCCGCCTGTTCGGGCAGTTCCAGACCGACTGGACGAGCGTGCTCGCGACCCTGACGCTGGCCACCGTGCCCATCCTGATCCTGTACCTCGTCCTCTCGAGGCAGTTCATCGAGGGCCTGACGGCGGGGGCCGTGAAGGAGTAGACGGCCCGGGCCCGGCCGCAAGGGCCCGGCCGCTTAGAACAAGCCGCTCGCTCTCGCCAGGCGTATCACCTGGACGCGATCCTCGGTCACGGTCTTATCATAGATGCGGCTTATATAGTTGCGCACCGTCTGCTGGGCGACGCATAGCCGCTGGGCTATCTCGTCGTTCTGGTATCCCTCTATCATCAGGCCCAGTATCTGCCGCTCGCGCCTGGAAAGCACGTCAAACCATTCCGGGTGCGAGGCGGGCGGCTTCGGTGAGGCCTCGTCCCGGCCCCTGCCTACGAGCGCGCCTATGAGCCGGGGGTCCAGGAGGAGGGCGCCGCTCAATACGGCCCTGATGCTGGCGACGAGTTCCTGGCTGGGTATGTTCTTGAGGAGGTAGCCCTTGACTCCGTAGCCGAGGGCCTCTCTGACGTACTCGTCGTCCTCGAAGGTGGTGAGCATCAGGATCGGGATCTCGGGGTAGCGGCTATGGATTATCCTGGACGCCGCGACGCCGTCCATCACGGGCATGCGAACGTCCATGAGCACTATGGACGGCAGGTGCTCGGCGACGGCGACGATGGCCTGGGCCCCGTCCTCGGCAATGGCGCATACGGAGAAATCGTCCTGCGTGCCCTCGAGCACCGTCCTGAGGCTTTCCGCGAATAGTTTCTGGTCGTCGACTATGAGTATCTTGATCATGCTCGCGCGTCCTTCTCGTCCAGCGGTACCGTGGCTTTCACGAGGAACCCGCCCTCGTCGCCCTTATAGGCGAGCGTCCCCCCGAAGGGCGACAGCCGCTCTCTCATCCCCGCCAGCCCTATGCCCTCGTGGACCTCCGCCGCCCCGACCCCGTCGTCCTGGATGGATAGATGAAGGGTTCCCTCTACGCCCTGGATCAGGACGCGCACGTTCCTGGCCTTGCCGTGCAGGAAGGAATTGGTCAGCCCCGCCTGGACTATGCGGTACAGGGCCATGTCCAGGCCCACGGGAATCCGTACGTGCTGGCCTACGACCTCGCACGCGACTTCCACCCCCGTGGCCCGGTTGAACGTCCGGCAGATATGTATCATGCGGTTCTGGAAATCCACGTACGGCGGACGCCGCTTGCGTATCTCGTAGAGGGCCGCGCGGACCTCGGCCAGGCCGTCCCTCGACTGGTCCCTCGCGTTCTCGAGCAGGGCGCGGAGGCTCTCCTTGCGGTCGTCCTTCTCGAGCAGCACGAGCGCGGCTTCCATCGCCATCGCCTGGTTGGTGACCGCGTACCCGACGATGTCGTGGATCTCGCGGCTGATGCGCTTCCTCTCGCGGGCGGAGCTGGCGTCCTCGAGTTCCTGCGCCTGCTCCTGGAACCTGACGTTAGCCAGGATTATGGCCTGGCTCCCGTCCCTGAGGCGGGCGGCCTCCGCCGCGCTCCTGTCGTATCCCAGCAGGGCGTCCTTGTATCCGCCCGCGAGCAACCCCGCCAGGGCCGGTAGCAAGGCGAGGAACGCCAGCTCGTCTACGGAGGCCGGCTCGGCGACGATATCCCATAGTTTCCGCCCGGCCTGGGTGCTCAAGGCCAGGGCGATAGCGATGGCGGCTCCCGCGACGTCCCACGGACGGGGCAGTACGAAGGCGATCTCGATCACGAGGACGCAGACGACGAGGACCTTGAGGGGGCTGGGGAACCAGAGCGGCGTAAGGACCAGTACCGCGATCCCGGCCTTGGCCCCGAGCACCAGGAACCCGACGCCGGGGTCGCGCGCCCATCGCGCGAGCGGGGCGAGGAGAAGGGCGCTGAAGGCGATCAGGATGATCGAGTACGCCGGGCCTGAGGGGACCTCGGCCGCCCTGGGCATCAGGTAAGCGTAGGCCAGCGAGAAGCCGTGCCCCGCGCCCGCTATGAGGAGCAGTGCCTTCGCCTGCGGCGCCGATCTAGGTGTTCGCTCCATGAATGGACGATAGTCTGTCTCCATAGCGGAGATATGTCAACGGAAAGCTCTTGCGCCGACGCTTCGGGCTAGCCATAGCGTTCGCCGAAGCGAATCTAGCGCCGCCGGGGAGACCATGCACATCCAACGATTATAGTCGATTTTCTCGCAATGCTTAGGATCGGGAGAAGAAGGCTCCTAGTCCTAAGCTTTGCGAATTAGACTAGAACGCGTATCCTCGCGATGACAATGCTCCGGGTTCCGATACCTCCTCGACCGTCGGGTCCCCCGTACTACTATGGATCGCGAAGACCCTGAAATGGTAGTAATCGGAATTTGGCGGATCGAACATTATGTTCCTAGCCGTAAAATAGGCGCTTCCGGACACCACGATGTTTCCGACCAGTGTATCGGATGTATTGTATATTCCAATCATGTACCTCTTGGCCCCCGCAACAGCCGGCCACGTTAGCCGGATATAGTAATATGGGGACTGGTAGGCATTGCTCTCCACCGTTATCGCGGGCGGTGCGGCGCCGAAGGCGCGTCCCGAAACGGCCGTCGCGCCCGATAGCGCGCCTATCTCAGAGCCGCTCTTGACGCCGACGACCTTATACCAGCGAGCCTCGCCCTTCACGAGTCCCGAGTGCTGGTATGAGTTGGCGCCTATCGAATCGCCGATCTTGACGTAGGTGCCGGCCTGCGTCTCGCACGTATAGACGGAGTACGTATCGACGAGCGGGCCGAGGCTCGTCCAGGAGACGGTGATGGCGTTGAGCTCCGTCGAGTTTGTAGCGATTAGGCCGCCAATGGTCCCGTTCGAGGTAGCCGACTTATCGGCGCTAGTCGTCGTCTCTATCGCTCCGTCCCTGTAGGCGATCTTGTAGAAGAACGTTCCTCCGAGGGCTATGGTCGCGTCGTCGAAGGTGCCGGCGCTCGCGTTGGCGCTTCCGACGCTCTCGTACGTACCGTCGGCCGCGCTCGATCGGTATACGACGCACTGAACAGACGAGGGCGCGCTGGACGTCGGCCAGGTCACCCGCAAGGCGTTACCCCTATCCGTGACGTTAGTGATGGCCGGGTTGCCCATCACCCATTTCGACGCGAAGCCACCGAGGCTGCTCGCGTAATCGTTCCTCTTCGCGACGACGCGATAATACCACGTGCCCGGCGTTATGGCCGATGTATCTTCCGCGTAGCTCGTTCCCGACGTAACTGTCGCGACCAGGGTCTGGGCGGCGGACGTCGAGCTCGAGGTGCTACGATACAGCTCGTAGGAGAGAGCTCCCTCGACCTCGGCCCAGCTGATTCCGAGCGAGGGCCACGCCGCCCATTGGATCGTCGGGGCGCTAGGAGCCGCCAAGGAAAGGCGCTTTCCAGATTCTGTCGTCGACCACGAACCCGCCGTACCGTCCGCGAGCTTGGCCCTGACTTTATAATATCGTGTCGACGAGGCGCTAACGCCCGAGTTGTTCGAGTACTCGGTACCACCGGTCGTCTTCTCTAGATTGAACGAGCTATACGAGCTCGAGCTCGAGTATATCTCGTATTCGGAGGCGCCGGTAACGGGGCTCCACGAGGCGGTAATCCCGTCGTAGGTGGATACAAGGGTAAAATTCTGGGGCGCCGGTAGGGAGGATGTGGATGCGGCGACGGTCTCGCTCTTCGCGCTCTCGATATCGCCGCTGACGCTACTGACCGCGTAGTAACAGGTGGTCGTGGTCGCCGTCTCATCGGTATATTCCGCGTCGGTAACCTCGCCGAGCAGCGAGAAGCTTTCGTATGACGATTGTTTCTTATAGACCCGGTACGAATCTGCCTTCGCAAGGACCGTCCAATATAGCTTGACGCTCGAGTAGGTATTGCTAAAATTGATATCGTTAGGGGGCGAGAGGACCGTCCCGCCCGTGGCGACTACGCTCGGCGCGCTCTCCGTGCCAGAACTCACTTTTGTTATGTAATAATAATAAATGCACATTGGCTCAAGATCCCTATCGCTGTGGAAGGAGGAATAAGACGCTTCCTCGGCGAGCAGCGTGAAAGGTCCGGCCTCAGACTCGCTACGGTAGATCTTAATGCTGTCCGAGTCGTAGCATGAATCCCACTCTAGCTCTATCCTTCTATCTAGGTTCGTCGTCGCAGTCAGGCCTGTCGGGGCATCTATTTTCGGTAATTGGAACATCGGGCACGCGCTTAGACTAAGCGAAGATACGATAACGCTGAATATAAGATAGTATTTATATTTCATTACTATTCTCCCTTATGATATCTATATCACTATAGCCATATGAAAACAAGTGGCTTCTATCAGCTGCCTAGATTCGTGGCTACTCGGCGTGGAATCCCTAAACGTCCTATGTCCCGGCTCGTCGTCTATGATGTGCCGGCTCTTGCTATCGTCGGGGTGTGAGGGGGATACCCCCCTCGAACGCGCAATGCGCGTTCTCACCCCTGCGGTGCTGCGCATTGCTCGCACCGCACCGTGCGTGCCGCCACTTCACGCGCGGCGGCGCCAGGCGGCTATGTTGCGCTATTCGGCCGGCTCTAGCTCTACGGTGAAGTGGCGCATCGTCATCCGTGACGTACCGGCTCGCTTCGCTGCGCCGGCGGTTCCGAGGCGCGTGTCCGTGCGCGCCGCCACTTCACGCGCGGCGGCGCCAGGCGGCTACGTTGCGCTATTCGGCCGGCTCTAGCTCTACGGTGAAGTGGCGCATCGTCATCCGTGACGTACCGGCTCGCTTCGCTGCGCCGGCGGTTCCGAGGCGCG